>JACXTT010013071.1_pt1 | contig 10970 bp, 10 predicted proteins | sample 9270951 | NCBI WGS metagenome assembly JACXTT01 (sample SAMN15532306, study PRJNA645909) | rock metagenome | isolation source: weathered quartz diorite | place: Puerto Rico | collected 2017-06-21 | reverse complement strand
TATGGATTGAAAGAGCCGGGGCTGAACCGGTTGATTCATGCGACGTACGATTTGATGGGGCTGACGTCGTTTTTTACGGCGGGCGAACCGGAAGTCCGTGCGTGGACGATTCACAAGAATACGAATGCGGTGAAAGCTGCGGGCGCGATTCACAGCGACATTGAAAAAGGATTTATTCGCGCGGAAGTGGTGCGCTGGGATGATTTGGTCGCGGCGGGATCGCTCGGCGCGGCGCGGGAAAAGGCGCAAGTGCGGCTCGAAGGGAAAGATTACATCGTGCAGGAAGGCGATGTGATTTTGTTCCGACACTCGGGGTAAACACCAGTGGCGAGTGAGTAGTGACGAGTGGCGAGAAAGAGCTGCAATTCATCGGGTGACTTAAATCTGCGCATCGCGAGCTGAGGTCCTTCGCTTTCCTGCGTGCCGCAGGCAAGCTCAGGATGACACTTCCAAAACGAGTGAGTGGCGAAGGCAGTAGGCATCGGTCACACAGCGGTGCGACATTCGTTGCACGGTTAGAAGTTACCCACCAGAATCAATTTCGATGAATGTTGAGCAGGATAGGCGGCGCGATTGGCTGCGCTTGGCGTTGATTGCGATCGCGCTCGTGTACGCGCTGCTCGCTGGATTGCGAACAGTCAGCGAGACGGACCTGGGCTGGCAGATGGCCACGGGGCGATACATCGTTCAGCATCATGAGATTTCCTCCACTGCTTTGTACACGTACACGGTCCCAGGGGCACGCTGGATTTATCCGCCACTTTCGGGAGTGATTTTTTATTGGTGCTTTTTGATTGGTGGTTACGCGACGCTTTCGTGGCTAAACGCGATTGTGTGCGCGGGAACGGTTGCGCTACTGACGTGGCGCGGGAGTGCGGCGACGGCGGCGCTGGCAATTGTGGCTGTACCGGCGATTGCATTTCGAACGGCGCCGCGCGCGGATCTTTTTACGACGATCTTGTTTGCGGCGACGCTTGCTCTGTTGTGGAGGCATCACGAAGGTGAGCGCGTCCGATTGTGGCTGCTGCCCGTGCTGATGCTGACTTGGGTGAATTTGCATTTGGGATTTGTCGCAGGGCTCGCGCTCATGGGGGGATATTTGCTGACGGAGGGATTTGCGACGATTTTTGCGGAGCAGCGTGCGGGAGCAATTCTGCGTACGAAAAAGGTGTTGCCGTGGATCGCGGCGAGTGCAGCGGCGACGATCGTGAATCCGTGGGGAATTGGCATTTACAAATCTCTGCTGCTGCAGAATGCGGCGGCACAACCATCGGCGGATTTTATCGGCGAGTGGTCGGGAATGCATTTCAATGCGCTGGCGCTGAGGCAATTTTTGAGCCCGCGCGATCCGGCGAGCGCGGATTGGTGGATTTTTGTGATTGGATTGTTCTTGCTAGTGCTTTGCCGTTTTCAAAGGAGGATTGGTGCGGCGATTCTGCTGTTGTGCGGAATAGTGGAAGCGATCCGCCATGTGCGCTTCGAGGCGATTTTCGCGATTTTGGTTGTAGTTATTGGCGGGACGCTGTTGTCCGAGTTGAGCGGATTTCCGTTTCTCTGGAGCAAGACAAGAGCGATTGGAATCGCTGCCGCCGCAGCGGCGCTGATTCTTGTAGCTGTCCGTTCGAAAGACCTCATCACGCAACAGCGGTATGTTGACGCGGGAGAGGTAGCGCTGTTCGGCGCAGGCGAATCGTGGTGGTTCCCAGAAAAGGCGGCGGAATTTCTCGAGAGGGAAAAACTGCCCGGGAATCTTTTTCACAGTTACAACTTGGGCGGTTATTTAAATGGGCGAGTGGGCGAAGACTATCCGGTGTTTGCGGACGGACGATATATTCCCTTTGGGAAGGACGTATTCTTGCAGCAAAGGGCGCTATTAGCGGCGATGCCGGATTCGCGTTTGTGGGAGGAGCCGGGTGAGAAGTGGAAAATCAACAGCGTTTTGTTTTCGCTTTCCCGGTATTGGGGATTGAACTCGTACCCGCTGGCGGAGTACTGCCATAGCGCGGAATGGAAACCGGTTTACATCGATGATGTTTCGATCGTCTTTGTGCGGAATCGTCCTGAAAACGCGAAGTGGATAGAAAAGTTTGGGGTCAATTGCGAAAAGGCAGTTTTACCTGAGCCAGCAGCGGCGAAGGACGAAAGCTGGCGTGCGCGGGCAGAGCGGTTCAACTTTTTGCTCAATTCGGCGTCGGTTTATTACATCTTGTCGCGCGATTCGGAAGCATACGCAGCGTTGCAACAAGCGGAGACGCTTTTTCCTGACAACGAAAGCTTGCATTTGACGAAGGCTCAGCTCTTGCAGGCAAACGGCCGCATGGCGGAAGCGGAGCAGGAATATTTGCGCGCGGTGAAGAAGCGGCCGAGCGATGCGGGGTGGTTTGCGCTGGCGGCGCTTTACAACAACGAGAAGAGATACGCGGATGCGGAGCGCTGCGTGAGGGAAGCAATTGAATATTCGCTGGTGCCACACGAGCGGCTGCGCAGTCTGGGGCTTGTAGAGATTTCGATGGGAAAACCGAAAGATGCACTTGCGGAGTTTGATCGCGCGGATGAAAAGAGCCCGTTTCGAGATGATGTAAGTTCGGAAGAGGGGCGCAGCTTCAATGCACGGCTTGCGGCGTCGAGAGCAAAGGCGTTGCGAGCGATGAACGATTTGCCGGGCGCGATCGCTCAACAGGAGCGCGCTACGCAACTGAGGCCGGAGAATGCCGCGATGTGGGATACTTTAGCCGAGCTCGCGCAAGCACAGGGCGATACAGCACGGGCACAAGCGGCACGCGACAAGGCACAATCTCTCAAAAACCCGTCAGGATCAGCGAGCGCAATTCGCTAGGAGATGAAATGCGCCCGCCTCGGAAGGCGGCCGCTACAAAAGCCTGCAGTAGCTCCAAACAAATGGGCAGAGTGTTGTATTCTGCTGCGTCTACGATTCATTTCAGACAGGTCACTTAGAACAAGGCGATGGAACAGGGACTGGCAATTCGAACGGCGCTGGCGGCGGTGCTGGGGTTGGTAGCAGCGGCAGGGAATTTGCTGGGCGGATATTTCGTAGTGCGCAAAGACTGGCCGCGGCAATTCCTGCAATATTTTTTGGCGCTGGGCGCAGGCTACATGCTTGCAGTCGCGTTTTTGGAAATCATTCCGGAGTCGATTGCGCTCGCGGGGAAAGACGCGCTGCTTTTTGTACTGGCCGGATTTTTTCTAGTACACCTTTTCGAACACACGCTTGCGCCGCATTTTCATTTCGGCGAAGAGACACACACCGAAGAGATGTCGCATCATCGAGCACAGAGCAGCGTGATGCTCGGCCTGACGATTCACACGTTTTTCGACGGAGTGGCGATCGCCTCGGGATTTTTGGTTTCCACGTGGCTAGGCACGGTGATATTTTTGGCGGTGTTTCTGCACAAGCTGCCTGAGGGGTTTACGGTGGCGTCGGTTTTCATGGCTTGCGGGAAGGGCAGAAAGCAGGCGATTCGAGCCGCAGCGGCATTAGGAGCGGCAACGCTGCTAGGAGTTTTGCTGACCAGCCTGCTGCAGAGCCAGCTGCGGTACGCACTTCCGCTTTCGGGTGGCGTGACCGCTTACGTGGCGGCGACCGACCTGTTGCCTGAAGTGAACCGGGAGCCAAACTGGCGGCTGGCGGTACTGGTTTTCCTAGGTGTGGCCAGCGTATTGATAATGCAGCACTTATTTCATGTTTGAGGCGAGCGCGAGTGTCGCCTAAAAATGGCATTTGCCTGCAACTTTCTGATAATTCAGGTGTTCGATAAGGTGTGGTTGCTATGACCAGGTCGGACGTCCAACTGATGCTGGACGTAAAGGCGGGCGACCAACAGTCGTTCGAGCTTTTGCTCCAGCGGTACCGGACGCCACTGGTCAATTTCCTGTACCGGATGGTTCGGAACCGGGAACAGGCGGAAGACCTAGCCCAGGAAGTTTTTTTGCGGGTGTATCGCGCGAGGGAAGATTACGAGCCGAGCGCGAAGTTCACGACCTGGCTCTTCCGGATTGCGACCAATCTCGCGCTGAATTCGGTGCGCGACCATCGGTACCAGAAGTTGGAAACTTCGATGGATGCGCCGATCGTGACCGATTCTGAAGAAGGCGACGAGCGAATGATGGAAGTGGCGGACGAGCATCCGGACATAGAACAACACCTGGTGGATGAAACGCGGAAGAAAATGATTCGCCATGCGATAGAAAAACTGCCGGAGAAGCAACGCGCGGCGGTTTTGTTGCATAAATACCAGGAGTTGGACTACGCGGAGATTTCGAAGATTTTGAAGTGCTCGGAGAGCGCGCTGAAATCGCTGCTGTTCCGGGCATACGAAACGCTGCGAGTGGAACTGGCCCCACTTGTGGCGAGAGCAGCGAAATGAAGATGCCGGCCTCCCGCCACGGCGGGCAGGTAGAAGGCCGGCGCTACATGGCGCACTTGGTGAAGCACTAGGGCCCAAGGATGGTTGTTATGAGCTGTGAAAAGATGGAAACGCGGATTCTGGCGTATGTGGATGGCCGCCTGAAAGAGAGCGAGCGAGCCGAGGCGGAAAAGCACCTCGAGGGCTGCGCGGCGTGCCGTTTGCGCGTGAAGGAGTTTCGCGCGGTGAACGATTTGCTGGACGAGCTGCCGGTGATCGAGCCGTCGGGCGCGTTCAATGCGCGCGTACATGCATTGGTGGCGGCGGAGCCACGGACGCGCAGCAGTTGGCTGGCGTGGCTGGCGCCGTCGCCACGCGTGGCGTTTGCGGCTTCGATGTTATTGCTGGCGGCGGTGCTGGTGGGCTCGCTCTCGCAGCGTCCGCAGCCAGCCATTGCGGCACAGGATTTGCCGGTTGTTGAGAACGCGGATTACGACGTGATTTCGAGCTTTGCGCCGCTTTCGGATCTCTCGCAGGCGCCAGATGACGATGCGGATGATTCGGATGCGACGTCGCAGCAGCAACAACCGCAGCAAATGTAACGAGGGATGAACAAGGGACGCAAATTCGCGAGATGGTTGCTGGCGCTGAGCCTGGGCGCGCTGATTGTGTTTCCGGCGGAAGCGCAAAATCGTCCGCCGAAAAACCAGCCGCGACAGGAACAGAGACAGCAGCGGCAGGAGCAAAGACAACAACAACATCAAGGACGGGATCAGCAGCGTGCCAGCGCGCCGCGAGGCAATCCGAACCGGCCGCCCGCTGCGCGCGAGTCTGTCGTTCCAAACACGAATCGTCCACCGGAGCGCGCGCGGAATCAACAGAACTTGAATCGCCCTCCGGCGAATACGCAGCCGAGAAACTTCAACAGTTTGAATCCGCAGGAGAAGCAGAGAGCGCTGGAGAACAACCGGGACTTTCAGAGACGGACCCCTGCGGAACAGCAGCGAATGAAACGCGGCTTGGAAAATTGGAAACGGTTGACGCCCGAGCAGCAGAATCATATTAAGAATGACGTACTGCCGAAATGGCGCCAGCTTCCGCCGGATCGCCAGCGAGCGATCGGGAGCCGGCTCAACGTCCTACAAAACATGCCGGAATCCGCGCGAAACCGGCACCTGGATGATCCGAATTTCACGCGGGGCATGAACGAAGAAGACAAAGCCATGCTGCGCGATCTGGCCCACCAGCACGTGGGCGGAGCGCCGGAACCGCCGAATGAGTGAGAGTTGTAAGTCTTAAGTTGCAAGTGTTCAGTCATAAAAAATCTTCAACCGTTAGTAATCCCCCTCATTTGTCCTATTCTCGTTGTCGAATAACTTCGAGCGATGGGAAATTTAGAGCACCAATTTGGAGCGTTGACAGGGGAGAGCAAATCGCGGCATTGTGACGGTTCGCCCTTTTTCGCATCGAACGGAAAGAGGAGATTGTTTTGGCAACCGGCCGCAGCGCCGTCAGTTTGGATGAATCCACGGGCAGTAGTTCTTCTTCAGCGCGTTTTCGCGCATTAAAACATCGCAACTTCCAGCTATTTATCGGAGGGCAGCTTGTTTCGCTGATCGGCACTTGGATTCAAAACACTGCCCAGCTCTGGCTCATTTACCGCCTGACCGGTTCAGCAGCGCTACTGGGAATTTTTGGATTTTTGAACCAGATTCCAATGCTGCTGCTCTCGGCGGTCGGGGGATACGTTGGCGATCGCTACAGCCGGCACCGCGGCGTGCTTGCAACCCAAGCGGCTTCGATGGCGTTGGCATTCTTGCTCGCCGGGTTGATGCTCAATGGAAAAATTCACGACCGGCGCGGCGCCTGGCTGGTAATCGTGATTGGATTTTTTCAGGGAGTGGTGAACGCGTTCGACGTGCCGATTAGGCAATCATTTTTCGTGAACATGGTGGGAAAGCCGGATTTACCGAACGCGATTGCGTTGAACTCTTCGATTTTTAACGGGGCGCGCGTCGTAGGCCCGGCCATTGCGGGATTTGCGATTGCTTTAATCGGCGAAGGCTGGTGCTTTTTCGTCAATGGCCTTAGTTTCCTGGCCGTGATTTTCGCTTTACTGGCGATGCGTATCGCGCCCCAGGAAGAGGCAGAACAGGGCGTTTCGCCCTGGCAGAGTTTGTTACAGGGATTCCGATTTGCGATGAAAGACCGCGTGGTGCGTGCCATCCTGATCTTGCTCAGCATGCTCAGTTTTTTCGGTCTGCAATACATCGTTTTCATGCCGGTTTTTGCAAAGGACATTCTGCACGGAGGCGCGCGGGGCTTGGGACTGTTGATGAGCGCTTCGGGAATCGGCGCCGTCCTGGGCGCATTGCATTTCGCGGCCCGCACGCACTACAAGGGAATGTTGACGTGGGTCGGGACGATGTTTTTGATCGCCTCCGCGGGGCTTATCGTCTTTTCGCAATCGCGATGGTTCTGGATTTCCGCGGTTGTGCTTTTTATTTTTGGGTTTGCGGCAACGTCGCAAATGGCAGCAACGAACACGACGGTGCAAAACCGCGTGCCCGATGTTCTGCGCAGCCGCGTGATGGCTGTTTACGCGACAATGTTCATGGGCGTGCAGCCGATTGGTTCGCTGGTTGCCGGCGGATTGGCCAAGCGATTCGGTGCTCCGGCAACCGTCGCCCTCTTCGGGGCGATCTGTTTGGTGGGCAGCTTGATTTATTTTTGGCGCGCCGTACCGTGGGCGCGAAGCGCGAAGCCGGCCCCCGCGAAGGCTTAGTTTACGGACAACACGATCACGCGATCCGTTTCGTTTTTTGCAGCTTGCCGCAATTGCAAGACAACGCCGTCGGCGGACTGCAGGAATCCTATCCTTGATCCTGAAGGTAACTCCTGGGCGCTGAGGATGGACTTGTCCATGGGCGGAAGGGCAAGGAGCGGTGCGTTCCACTTCAAGACGTGTACGTAGATTTTTCCGGATTTTTGTGTGGTTACGCCCCAATCGGCGGGAGCAATCGGTCCGCCACGGGTTCCGTAAATGGAATCGCCGTATTTTGAGAGCCATTCCCCGACCGCGCGAAGACGCGCTTGAAATTCTTCGGCAATTTCTCCGTTGGGCATCGGGCCGATGTTGAGCAGCAAATTAGAATTGTTGCCGGCAGCGCGGACGAGCATCTCTTCAATTTCTTCGGGGCTCTTATATGCGTGGTCGCCTATGTTGAAACCCCAGGATTCGTTGAGCGTATTGCAGCTTTCGAGCGGGAGTGCGTCGCTGACGTAAGTGGTGTTGAACCCGGCGGTGTTACGGCCCGGAAGATCGCGTTCGAAAGTTTGCACGTCTTCGCCGGGCTTGGGAGTTTGATGATGATTCGGAATGATGAGAGCCGCGGGCTGCAGTTGATGAATTAATGCGTACGTTTTGTCGAGGTGCCAGTTCGCGTCGGGCTTGTCCCACATGCCGTCAAACCAGATTCCCGCAATCGGACCGTAATTGGTGAGGAGTTCGCGCAACTGGCCGTCCATGTAATCGTCGAGATAGGAGTTCCAATTGCCGGAATTGGGACGGCCATTGTCCCAGGCCGTGTTGCCGCGCGGAAAATAATCGGGATGGTGCCAGTCGAGTTGCGAGTAGTAGAAAAAGAGTTTGATTCCTTGCTTGTGGGCCTCGTCGGCGAGCTGTTTGAGAGGATCTTTTCCGTACGGCGTGCGCTTGACGATGTTCCAGTCGGAAATTTTGGAATCGAACATGGCGAAGCCGTCGTGATGGCGCGAAGTGATGGTGATGTACTTCATGCCGGCTGCTTTGGCGAGCGCGACCCAGGCTTTGGCGTCGAACTTTTCGGGATCGAAAAAGTTTGGCAAGCGTTCGTAGTCGTGGAGCTGCAATTTGCGGTTATGCAAAACCCATTCGCCGTCTCCGAGCACGCTGTAGACGCCCCAATGAATGAAGAGGCCGAATTTAGCGTCCTGAAATTCCTGGCGCGCTTTCAGATTTTCTGGAGATGGTTGATACGCGGCTTGCCCCAATACATCTGGAACCGCAGAGCTAGTGGCGACGAGTATCAGAATGCACTTCAGGAAAGAATTGCGAAGAGACATGTTCTTCACCCGCATGGAGATTTTTCGCGGACATTTTACAACAAGTCGTTGTCAGGAAGGATTTGGGCGGTATTTCCAGGCCAAGCTGGCCGAAGAATTCACGGATGAGAGGATCGCATCGACTAAATGGCGTTGCGGAGAGAGCGAACAGACGGGATCGGTGGCGGCCGCGTCGCCGGCGAGCAAAAGCGCCTGGCATCGGCAGCCGCCAAAGTCCTGTGCGCGGCGGTCGCAGGATTTGCACGGTTCCTGCATCCAGGATTCGCCGCGGAATTTTTCGAACGCCGCGCTCGATTGCCAGATTTCGCGCAGGGGCTTTTCTTTTACATTTTCAAACTGCAATCCCGGAATGACTGCAGCGGCGTGGCAGGGAAGCGCGTCACCGTTTGGTGCAATGAGCATCACTTTGCGCCCCCAGCCGCCCATGCAGGGCTTGGGAAATTTTGCGTAGTAGTCAGGAACAACGTATTCGACGCGGATTTTGCCCCGCAGGCGTTCTTCGGCGCCTTTTACTTTGACCACAAATTCATCGAGCTGCTCGCGAGTGGGGAGAAGCAATTCGCGGTTTGCAAAAGCCCACCCGTAATATTGCACGTTGGCGAATTCGATGCGTGTTGCCGAGGAAGATTCGGCGATGGCGATCATTTCGTTCATTTGATGGAGATTGCGGCGGTGCAAAACGAAATTCAGGGTGACGGCAACGCGTCGCGACTTGAGCCAATCCAAGACACGTAATTTTTGCGCGTGAGTTTTTGTGTCGGAGATTTCTTCCGCGATTTGTTCGTTTGCGCTTTGAAAGCTCAACTGAAAATGATCTAGGCCGGCCGCGAGGAGCGAATCGAGCTTTGCTTCATCGAGAGGTAGACCGGAGGTAATCAGACTGACGTAAAGACCGGCGGATCGCGCCGCGCGAGCTAGTTCGACGATATCTGTGCGCGCAAGCGGTTCACCGCCAGTGAAATCCGCTTGGAGGACCCCAAGTTCGGCTGCCTGCCGAAAGACGGAGATCCACGCTTGGGTTGAAAGTTCTGATGCACGTACAGCAAGCTCTTGTGGATTCGAACAATAAACGCAGTGCAGCGGGCAACGGTGCGTGAGTTCACACACAAGCGCGAGCGGATTGGCTTGTAAAGACATCACTTAATGATGTTAAAGCGCTATGCGGAGAAGTCCAGCGCGCGATCCCTTTGGAGTAGTTCAAGGTAGCCGAGAATGTCCGATTCAACTTTATGCGGCTCGGCTTTTGAATAAAGCTTTTGCAAGTCGGTGACGATTTGCGCGACGGTATGTTTGCCATCGCAGCGCGAAACAATTTCCAAACTCGGCCCGTTCAAACGCAGCGCGCGTTCCGGCATGAGCAGCACGCGCTGATTGTTGTTTTCGCCGAGCCTGCAGCCAGGGGCGAGTTGCGGTCTGCTGTTCGTATCGATTGCCATCACGATTCTTTCTGCGTCTGAAACGCGCCGGGAGGCGGCCAACCGGGTTCCACATACGCAAAATAAAGCGCGTCGAGCATCGCCCAAAGAATATCGCACTTGGCGCGCAGAGCGTTGTAAGCCGCTTCCTGCTGTTCTCGCGTGCGCGCGTTCTTGACCACCCATGCCAATGCGAACTCCGCATCTTCGGGGGCCTGCGTAAGGCGGCCGGTAAAATAGTCGAGCCCTTCGGCCATCCACGGATAAAACTCGCGCAAACGATCCATGCGCAGCACGATCAATTTCTTTGAAAACAATTCCGTGAGCGACGATGCGACCGCTTCCAGATGCGTACGGTTCTTAACGAAATTGACGTAAGCATCCGCCGCATAGCGCGTTGCGGGAAGAATTCCTTCCCCACGAATCGCCTGAATCCGCGGAAGGCCGGTCGCTTCCACCAAACGCAGCCATTTCTCAACGCCGCCGGGAGCTCCGTGTTCGCCGTCGTGATCCACCAGGCGTTTTCGCCACGCGATGCGAAACACGGAATCGTCGCTGCGCGCGAGCAGGGTGGAGTCTTTTATGGGAATGTGGCTTTGGTAGTAGTAGCGATTGAGCGCCCAGGCCTGCAGCTGGCCGCGCGTGAGCGAGCCTTCGTGCATCAATACATGAAACGGATGCTGGTGGTGATACCGCTCTTCGCCAATTGTGGTGAAGCCTGCAACGAAGTCCGCTTCGGAGAGCGGGGGCTTTTCGGCTGAGTTCACAGTTGTATCTCCATGCCATCGTAGGCGATTTCGAAGCCGGCATCCAGCGCGGCGCGGTACTCGGGGCCATCCTCGACCAAAATCGGATTTGTGTTGTTGATGTGCAGCAGAATTTTTCGCGCCTTGCCGCCTTTCGGATATTGCGCGAGTAAGCCGTCCGGCCCGGAAAGCGGAATGTGCCCCATTTCGCGTGCGGTTTTCTTTCCGCGACCCGCCTGTTTTAGCTCGGTATCGCTCCAAAAAGTTCCATCGATCAGGACCAAATCGCTGGCAACGGCCCACTGTTTCCAAGTGCTGTCACGGCCAGACAGGGAAGTAGC
>JACXTT010013070.1_pt1 | contig 10970 bp, 7 predicted proteins | sample 9270951 | NCBI WGS metagenome assembly JACXTT01 (sample SAMN15532306, study PRJNA645909) | rock metagenome | isolation source: weathered quartz diorite | place: Puerto Rico | collected 2017-06-21 | reverse complement strand
CATCCCTACACCCGTGCATTGATTGCTTCGCGACCGCGCCTGGATGGTGATCTTGAGCGCGAACTGCCGGTGATCGCGGGCACGCCACCCAATCCTGCAGACCGGCAGTCAGGTTGCCCTTTTGCGCCTAGATGCCCGCAAGTTGAGGACATTTGCCGGGTGCAGAAGCCGGTGTCGAGATCGGGTTCGGGCCGCCAGTGCGCCTGCCATGTCGCTGCTGTGTAAATAATCCCATGTGTGTTGCCTAAGTCCCGAATTTGCTGTTAATTTCCGCCTGCGAGAGACCCGACTGGCGAATGCCTGATCGGGTTCAGGAAAAACATAATGGCCGGTCACTGGCCTAACACGTGTGTGGGGAGAAATTCGATGAGCATTAATGCTTCATCTCGTTGGGCCGTTTCAGTGGGTGGACTCGTTCTTTGCTTGTCGGCGGCATATGTCCCGCAGGCATTGGCACTGGAGTTCACGGTTCCGTTTAACAACGAAGAAATCGAAGGCACCCTCAACACCACGCTGACAGTCGGCGCGGCCATGCGTATGCAGGGTCAGTCCAGCCGCATTATCGGCAAGGGCAATATCAATCCGGACGTCTGCGCCGGCCAGCAGATTTGCCAGGCCACATTCAAGAACCAGGGTTCATCGACGAAGCCAACCGGCCTGCATCCAGCCGCGACGGCTACAGCTGCTCCGGGCGCGTTCTCGATGAACAACGACGACGGCGACCTCAATTACGACAAGCACGATCTGGTTTCGGCTGTCGGCAAGATCACGCAGGATCTTTCGCTGAAATACAAAAACTTCGGCTTCTTCGCCAAGGCCTTGTATTTCTACGATGAGGTGAACAACAACTTCACCGAATTCCACCCGAACATGATCACGCCGGATAACGTCGCTTCGCTGCAAGTGAACGATCCGAGCGGCTTGCCACGCAAGGTCATTCCCAAGGGCGCGCCGGTGAAGAGCCGCCGCAACAACAGCTCGACGCTGGACCAGGTCGGCACCAATCTCCAGCTGCTCGACACTTACTTCTACGGCAAGGCGCCGATTTTCGATCACGAAATCAGCTTCAAGCTGGGTCGTCAGGCTGTGAACTGGGGTGAAAGTACGCTGAACGTGATCAACTCGATCAACTCGGCCAACCCGGTTAACGCCAATAACTTCTTCCGCGTGGGCATGCAGGTCGAAGAAGTGTTTACGCCGGTCGGCATGGCGTTCCTGAGTACGGATCTGTACGAAGGCATCACCTTTGAAGGCTTCTACCAGTACGAATGGAAACCGCTGGAAGCACCTGCCGCCGGCAGCTTCTATTCGGGCAGCGATATTGTCGGCACCAACAATGGTTCCAGCGGCGCGAATCTCAGCTTTGGTACGGCTGCAGATGATCCTTATGGCCTGGGCTTTTTGCAGGACAACCCGCTGAGCGGCATCACGCCCTCAACGGCGCATCTCAGCAAGATCAAGGATGACAAGCCAAAGGGCACTGGCCAGTACGGTATTGCGCTGAAGTACTACGCTGAGTGGCTGAACAACGGTACGGGCCTGGGTCTGTACTACGAGAACTATCATTCGCGTCTGCCCTTTGCCAGCGCGTTTGCGACTCGTGCCAGCTGCGCACGTGGCGCCGACTCCATCAACCACTGGGATCCGAGCCTGGCAGGTAACAGCCTGCCGTCGCTGAACGGCGGCACCGGGCTCAATGCTTTTGATACGGCTACTTTCGGCGCGGCTTGCTCCAATATCCCGTTGCTTTCTTCGATCCTGAATCCCTCCAGCGTGAAGTGGAAGCCGGGTGATCCTGCATCTGCTACAGGCGCACTGCCGGGTACGCCTGCGATGAATGCTGCAGGCCAGCCGCTGTACAGCGATGCGGTGCCTCTGGATACCGCCAGGCTCTGGATTGAATATCCGCGCGATGTCCACCTGATTGGCGCCAGCTTCAACACGACCTTCGGTGATTTGTCATTGCAGGGCGAAGTGGCGTTCCGCCCCAACGCTCCTGTGCAGGTGAATCCGGTAGACGTTCTGTTTGCAGCTTTTGGCCCGACACTGACCACCTGCCATCGCGGCAATTGCGTGGGCACGGCGCTGACGAGCCCGGATCTGGTTGCACAGATCACCAATTCGACCCAGTTGAGTGCGACGCTCAAGCAGGTCCTGGGTACTGTCGCGCAGACGGTTGGTAGCGTTATCGACTACGGCCCCAGCGATGTGAATACCTCTTGTACGCCGGGGGCTGGTATTGGAACCAATTATGGCGCCGGCTGCGATACCTTTACGCTGTTGGTTGGCCATGCAGACGGTTCTGCACGCTCCTTCCCGAATTACATCATTCCTTACCGTGGCGGCCTGATCGGCGAAAACTCGCCGACGGATTTCACCAAGCCATTGAATCGCAAGAACCCTGGCTATATCCAAGGTTACGAGCGCATCAAGACAGCCCAGTTCGACCTGGGTGCAACGCAGGTGTTCGGTGCTTCCGACATGCTGCCCTCCATCATTGCAGCTGACCAGATCCTGCTGCTGTATGAAGTGGGCGCGAACTGGGCTGATCTGCCCAGCAAGGACAAGTTGCAGATTACCAGTGACGGCGGTACCTACACCTCCGCTACCGCAGGCGCTGATGGTTCAGGCGCTGATGGTTCGCAACAGGCTTGTGCAGGCAATACGCACTACTGCGTTTCGAAAACCAATTCACCGGGTAACGATGGCGTAGACGGTTTGCGCTTCAATCCGCACCAGGCTCCGCTGGGCGATTTCGCCAACCAGTTTGCATGGGGTTACAACATGGTTGCGCTGATTCGCTACGAGAGCGTGCTGCCAGGCATCAGTATCGAATCGCAGATCACGGTCAAGCATGACGTGAACGGCAATGCGCCTGGCCCTGGCGAAAACTTCCTCGGCGGCCGCAAGGTCTTCGATGTCCTGGTGACAACCCGCTACAAGTCGGCATTCTCGATTGGCCTGGGCTACAACTGGATCACGGGTGGTGGCGCCAAGAACCTGCTGATGGATCGCGATGCGGCACGTGCGATCATGAAGTACCAGTTCTGAGGATTAGCCTCGCTGTAACAAAAAACACCCTCGAAAGAGGGTGTTTTTGCATGTGCGGCTTGTAAGGTTTGGACGATGCAGGCGCCAGGGCTGGCCCGCGGCCCTGAACTACGGATTGCTTTGCGGGAACATCCGGTCCGTGGTTTTCTCTGCTTTGCGTGCGCAATCAATGCAGCGTTTGCAACCGGCTACGGCTTTGCGGCGTGCTTCAGGAATGGTTTCGCCACACTCTTCGCATTCGGTCAGTGACTCGGCCGTGGGGGCCTTGCGCATCAAGGCGGCCAGCGAATTGCGGCGCGCAATTTCTTCAACTTCTGAACTGATATCTGCTTCATCAACCATCTAAATCTCCTGAATTCATTAAGGCCTGCGCTTGCTTTGCAGGCAATGACTCCCCGGTGCGGGCGCTAGGTGCCCCAGACCGCGGCGGTCACAGTGTTTTTATGCGTCAGTTCATTGAGCAGCGAGCTCGTTGAGTCGACCCATCGAGGGAAATCCGGTGCAGGCAAGGCTGCGGCAAACAACCAGCCTTGCATGAGCTTGCAGCCCATGCCACGCAACAACTGCATTTGCTCTACCGTTTCCACTCCTTCGGCTACGACGTCGACATTCAAACGGTTGGCGAGCCGAACGATGCTGGCAACAACTTCGCGTTGTTTATCGCCCGTGGCGAGCGATTTCACGAAGCTTGCGTCGATCTTTATTTTATCAACTTGGAACCGGCTCAAGTAGCCCATGGACGAATAACCGGTACCAAAATCGTCGAGGGAAAGGCGCAAGCCTATCTTTTTGAGGTCCAGCAACAGTTTTTCGGCGTCGCTCTGGTTGCCGATGAGCACGGTCTCGGTGATTTCCATCTCCAGCGCATTCGGTGGCAGGCCGGAGCGTTGGAGGGCATCCACGATGATTTCCTTGAGACCAGCCTGGATCAGGCGCGCCGAGACATTGAATGACACGCGCAGATCGCGGCCCTGTGCGTTCCACTCCGCGAAGTTGGTGCAGGCCTTGTTGACCATCTGCTTGGTAATGCCACGGATCAGGTCGCTTTCTTCCGCAACCAGAATGAACTCGCCGGGCATCATGACCACGCCGCCAGGACGACGCCAGCGCACCAGGGTTTCAGCCCCCACCGTCATGCCGCGTTCGACATCAACGACTGGCTGGTAGAAAGGTTCGAACTCCTTCGCGTCGATGCCTCTGCGGATTTCATCGGCCAGTTTGATGCGGCGGCGGAACTGCTCCGAATGCTGGCGCACGGTGCTGACAACGTTATTGCCGCCGCGCTTCTTGGCGGAAAGCAGCGCCGCTTCAGCTTCGGTCAGGATTTCATCAGGGCGTTCATTTTGCAGCGAGAGGGCAATGCCAATGCTGAGCGAGAGCGAGGTATCCATTTCCCCTGCGTGGATGGGGCTCTGGAAATCCGACGAAATGAGCGTTGCCAGGTTTTGCGCGATGCCCTGGATTTCCTGATCGCTGCCACACTCGCGCAGGACACAGGCAAAGATATCGCCACCATAGCGATACAGCTTGCCGTCCATCCCGAGGCGCGGTTCGATGCGCTTGCAGATCTGGCGGATGACTTCGTCGCCATAGCGCGGGCCAAAGCCTGATGTAATCGTCGAGAAATGATCGACGCCGAGCAGGATCACGCCAAAGGTGCGTTGCTCGCCCATGCTGCGCACGGTTTCTCCAACGTCCCTCGCGAGGCGGAGGCGGTTGGGCAGGCCGGTGAGATTGTCGTAATACGCCAGTCGGTAAACATGCTCGCTGCGCGCCTTGATGTCCTCGATCACGCGTCCGATTGCGCCGATCTCGTCATCACGCCGCGGAAGGCTGACGCCACGGAAATCACCCGCCAGCACTTGCAGCAGTGTGCGGTGCATATCGCTGATCGGGCGAATCACTGCATCAAAGATGCCGTAGGAAATACCAAGACCAACAAGCAGTGCCAGGCCAATGCCGGCAAGTCCGTACTGCAGTGCTAGTACGTCACCGTGCGTGATCTTGGCTTGCGCGCTGTCAACCGTCGAGAGTCCTTGGCGCGTGGTGCCCAGCATGAGTTTCCAGACGGCGGGCATGCGTTGATCGGTAATCCGCTGGAATCCTGCGCTGGCGGCCTTGGGATCATGTGCCTGCAGCGCGAGGTTCTTTTCGACACTGTCTGCAAGACTGGTGACGGCTGTCACCAGTTCGCTGGTGTCCTGCTCTGTATCCTGCGATAGCAAACGCACTCGCGTACGCAGGCTTTTGACCGCATCAGTCAGGGGCCCCGTCGCTTCGACTGGCCAGTTACCGCCGGCGGACAAGCTCGCATGCAGTCCAAGATTCAGCGTGCTTTGCAGCTGGCTGAGATCCTCTGCAACCGAATTGATATTGGAGAAATGAACCGTGTGTTCACGGAAGTTCTCGTAATTGGTCGCGACAAAATATAAACGTGCAACAACAAAAGCACCGGCCAGTACCAACAGGCCATTCATCAAAGCAACCATCAGGAGCAGCTTTGCCCTGACAGTCATTTTTTCGAAATTAAAGGGCATTCTGTGCGGTGCCGGATCCTTGGGAATAAGTGTTGTCTATTGCAGCCCAATTTACGCGCTTTCTGGGCAATATCCGTAGCTTACGATCATGCGCTATTCAAAGGAAAATGTCAGGGGATGACTTGTGCAGTGCGGGCAGTAGCTTTTCTCTATTGCGGGCCAAAACCCGGAAGCGCAATCTGTGTTTGAGCGGAATTACTTTTCGCTCCCCTTAATGCGATGTTACCCCCAAGTCGTCGCAGACTCTTAACCCGGCTCCCGAGCCGGGTTTTTTTATGTACAGGATGTACTGTATCCCCCGGTCGCATGGATGCGATGGAGGGGGATTCTCACCCCACACACAAACCAAGCAAACAAGCGCTGCGAAGGAGGGGGATCCTCACCCCACACACAAACCAAGCAAACAAGCGCTGCGATGGAGGGGGATTCTCACCCCACGCGCAAGCCCAGCAAATAAGCACTGCGAAGGAGGGGGATTCCCCCAATCAATCTAAACAGCCAACAGACACAAAAAATGCCTACCCCCTCTGCTCCGGCCCCATAACCCGAGGATTCTTCAGATAAAGCGGTTTCTTCAGTGCCTCAGCATAAGCCGCAGCATTCCGGGCATTGCTCAGCCCTTCGATAATCACGTTGAACACCGGTGTATCACCGCGTTTTTCAGTGCGCAAAATGGCGGGGTATCCTTTCTGGTTGATATCGGCCAGGATTCCGCGCGCATGTGCTTCGTCCAGGTATACCGCCACAAGCACGCTGTAAGCGCCATTGTTCTGCAGTGAAGGGCGGCTGTGATCCAGTTCGGTCTGCGCAGTCCATGCCTGGAGTTGCTCGGTGGTGGCGAGCACCACAGGGTTCGGTGTTTTGCCGCGGGGGGCGACATAAACGCTGTTGGCTTGTTCAATCGGGAGCACAGGCTGTTGCGGCCCGCGGACCTTGATTTTGCCGCTGAACAGGCAGGTCATGTCCTGTGTGCCGTCCGACCGGCCCCAGAGATCGGGATTACCGATGCCGATCGAGAGTGCAGGGCCAAGAAAGAGGTTCAGCTCGCGCTTCTGCACAAAACCGGAAGGCTGTGCGCTGTAGCGGAATGTGCCGCGGATAATCTTGAGGGAACCTTTGAGTACGCTGTCAGTGCCGTCCTGGTGCAGCTGCAGGTTCGGGAGCTCGAACGTCGTGTTCTCTCCCAATTTCACGACGCTGCCATCCGCCATCATGATTTGCAGGCGCCCTTCCTTGCCCGTGCTGTACACATGGCCCGGCATGATCGCGACACTGGCGCTGAGTGCAGTGCGCTGGCCGTTTTCCTCGACCCAGGCAGGTGGTTGCAAGGCCGAAACATAGGCGTACGCGGGTGGTTCCGCAGCGTGGGCAAACAGGGGCAGCGCCAGCAACAGGCTCAGGGCAACAGCTCTCACACAATCTCCTTGATGCTTTTATATTTTTACGAATTTTAGTGCGAGTGCAGTCCAAACAAAAAGGGCGAAGCCAATGGCCTCGCCCTTTTCTTACAGCAGGCTCGATCAGCCTTTGTAATCCTTGATGCCGTTGACGACTTCCTGGCGGGCAGCCGCTGCATCGCGCCAGCCGGCAACCTTCACCCACTTGCCTTCTTCCAGATCCTTGTAGCGTTCGTAGAAGTGCTTGATCTCGTTCAGCAGGCGAGGTGGAACGTCGCCGAGGTCCTTGATGTTCTCGTAGTACTTGGTCGAAACCTTGTCGGTCGGAACGGCGAGCAGCTTGGCGTCCGTGCCCTTTTCGTCGACGGTGTCGAGAACGGCAACAGCGCGGCACTTGATCACGCAGCCGGGAACGATCGGGAAAGGCGTCAGCACGAGCACGTCGGTCGGGTCGCCGTCGCCGGCCAGGGTCTTCGGGATGTAACCGTAGTTGGCCGGATAGTGCATGGCCACGTTCATGAAACGGTCGACCATCAGCATGCCGGTTTCTTTATCCACTTCGTACTTCACCGGGCCGGCGTTGGCGGCGATTTCGATGACGACGTAGAACTCGTTGGGGGCCTTTTCGCCCGGGCCCAGTGCTTCAATACCCATGATGTTGCCTCTTGGTCAGTGACTAAAAATCCGCGCGTGCGCGGTACAAAAAATCGTGTTGCTCAAACCTTGAAATCGCGGCCGGTGAGTTTGGTCACAGGCTTGTTCTGCAGCGTGATGTATTGCGGCAGGCCATCGACATAGGGCGGATAGTTCTCGCCCTGGATCAACGGTGACAGATAACGGCGGCAGGCTTCGGTGATGTGGAAGCCATCCTTGCTGATGAAGTCGCGCGGCATTTTCTTTTCGACGTTGGCGATCTGTTCAAGACTCGCTTCGCCAATGCTCCAGGAATATGGCACATCGGAGTCGCGCTGGATGATCGGCATCACGCCGCATTTGCCGGCCACAGCCATTTCAACGGCAGCCTTGCCCACTGCATAAGCGTGTTCGACATCGGTGCCGCTGGCAATATGACGCGCCGCGCGTTGCAGGTAATCCGATACTGCCCAGTGGTATTTGTACTTGAGCCTGTCCTTCACCAGCTTGGCAAGGATGGGCGCGAGACCGCCAAGCTGTGCATGGCCAAAGACGTCCTTGGTGCCGGTTTCGGACAGGAATTGGCCGTCCTTGTTGCGCAGGCCTTCAGAGGCAACGACTGCGCAGAAGCCGTACTTCTTCACGGCTTCATCAACTTTGGCGAGGAAGGCGTCCTCATCAAATGCGACTTCGGGGAACAGGATGACCTGTGGTGCGTCTCCATCTTTTTCTGCAGCGAGTCCACCGGCGGCCGCGATCCAGCCGGCGTGGCGGCCCATCACTTCCATGATGAACACCTTGGTGGAGGTCTTGGCCATGCTGGCGACATCGAAGCCTGCTTCGCGGATCGAGATCGCCACGTACTTGGCAACAGAACCAAAGCCGGGGCAGCAGTCGGTGAAAGGCAGATCGTTATCAACCGTCTTCGGGATATGGATCGCCTGCAGCGGATAGCCCATCTGATCGCAGAGGTGCGAAACCTTCAGGCAGGTGTCAGCGCTATCGCCGCCGCCGTTGTAGAAGAAGTAGCCGATGTCATGCGCCTTGAACACTTCGACGAGGCGTTCGTATTCCAGCTGATGTTTGTCAAAACTCTTGAGCTGGTAGCGGCAGGAACCAAACGCACCGGATGGCGTGTGCTTGAGTGCCGCGATGTGCGCGTGCGTTTCCAGCGAGGTGTCGATCAGATCTTCCGTCAATGCGCCGATGATGCCGTTGCGGCCCGCGTAAACCTTGCCGATCTTGTCCGGATACTGGCGCGCAGTTTCGATCACCGCTGCCGCAGAGACGTTGATGACCGCGGTAACGCCTCCCGACTGGGCATAGAACGCATTGCGTGGCATACGGAAAGGGCTGGTTTTTATGACGATATAAGCCCTTAGTTTAATGGAGAAAGCCCTTTTCGGGCCACAAAGTGCGTTGACGTAGGGAGGGCCAGCAGGTAATTTCTACCCAAAGCGGCCGGCCTTTTCGGCAAAACAGGCTGCGGATAAACAGAACTCCAAGTCAAAGAGATAGTTAAAACATGAGAATTGTTCTGCTGGGTGCGCCCGGCTCAGGTAAGGGCACCCAAGGCGAGAAGCTGGTTGCCCACTACAAAATCCCCAAGATTTCGACTGGCGACGCTCTGCGTGGCGCCGTCAAGGCCGGCACCCCGATGGGTATCAAGGCCAAGGCTGCAATGGATGCTGGCCAACTGGTGGCTGATGAAATCGTGATCGGTATCGTTGAAGAGCGCCTGCAGCAGCCGGATACGGCACATGGCTTCATCCTTGATGGTTTCCCGCGCAACGTCGTGCAGGCCAAGGTGCTGGACAGCATGCTGGAACGCCTGAAGCAGCCACCTGTCAGCCGTGCCGTGCACCTGGCCGTAGCCGATGAAGAAATTGTTGCCCGTTTGCTCGACCGTGCCAAGAAAGAAGGCCGCGCCGACGACAAGGAAGACGTGATCCGCCACCGCATCGAGGTGTACAACGGTGAAACCAAGCCGCTGCTGAACTTCTACGCACACCAGCACAAGCTGGTGGATGTTGATGGCATTGGTTCGCTGGACGAGATTTTTGATCGCATCATCGACGCGCTTTAAATCACGCGTCTAAAGACCAGTACAAAAGCCGCTAGCGATTGCTAGCGGCTTTTTTCGTGTCGCACGGTTTTTGTAGGAGCGCCTCGACAACTGCTCCTGCGTTGTTCTACCTCGGGCATCCATGCCCTCGTCTTGGGCGCGATCAGCCAATCGCTGCATTGCGAGTTACAACAGCGCCAGCAACTCCGTCCCAGCGATGTCACGACGCCAGCCTTTCAGCACATTGGCTTGCGCCTCCGCGCCAAGCAGCGCGAGCGATTCAACATCAACACGCGGTGCCAGCATGCTCGCAGGGATTCCCAGCGTTGTTGCAATCGTGCGCAGGCGCTCCTGCAGTTTGGTCACGCGTGCCTTGATCGCTGGCTCCAGGCGATCATCGTTTGCGAGCGCGCGTGGCTCCAGCGTGCGAGCGTGCGTGATCACCTTCAGCAGGTTTTCTCCGTGACGTGCGAAGGTCTTTGGCGGCAAGACGTTGAGTGCTTCAATCTGCTCCAGTGATTCCGGCGCGCGTTCAGCCATGCGATAGATCGCATCGTCCTCAATGATCCATTTGCGTGGACGGTTGCGTGCCTGCGCCTCCACTTCGCGCCATTCTGCGAGTGCGGCAGCAATGACCTGCGCACGCGGCGAGAGGCGCGCAAGCCCTTTGAGGCGTCGCCAGATATCGGCGGGATCGTTCAGGTAATTCCCGGCAACGGCGGCGCGTGCGCAATCTTCTTCAAGCCATGAGAGGCGATTCGCGGCAGCGAGTTCTTCACGCAGCACGGGAAAAATCTCGGCAAGGTAATGAACATCCAGCGCCGCGTAATCGAGTTCCGCCGCCGTCAGCGGGCGACGCGACCAGTCGGTGCGCGTGAGGCTTTTGTCCAGCACCACGCCGCAGCGTTTTTCCACCAGCGCGGCATAACCCATCTGGTCGCCGAGACTCAGCATGGTGGCCGCGGTCTGCGTATCGAAAATGGGTGAGGGGCAGGTGCCGCTCAGTTCCACGAAGATTTCCAGGTCCTGGCTGGCCGCATGAAACACCTTGAGGATGTCCTTGCGGTTGAGCAGATCAAACAGTGGCTTGAGGTCCTTGATCGTCACCGCGTCGATGCAGGCGCTGGTCTCCCCGTCGCCAATCTGTACCAGGCAAAGTTTGGGGTAATAGGTGTCGACGCGGACGAATTCGGTGTCTACCGCCAGCCAGGGGCGCGTGGCCCAGCGCTCCAGATAGGTCTGCAGGACGTCGGGGGTTTGGATAAAAACGTGATTGGGCATGAGTTT
>JACXTT010013069.1_pt1 | contig 10970 bp, 9 predicted proteins | sample 9270951 | NCBI WGS metagenome assembly JACXTT01 (sample SAMN15532306, study PRJNA645909) | rock metagenome | isolation source: weathered quartz diorite | place: Puerto Rico | collected 2017-06-21 | reverse complement strand
GAGGTCGCCATCGTCGGAAGACCCGCCGCGGCCGCCTCCAGGTACGCCAGACCAAAGCCCTCCACGGTGCGCCCGTGCCGTGCACCAGGCAGGCAGAAGATGTCGGACCTGAGGTACATCTGACGCAGCACCTGGTCGCTGACGTCCGTGTGCAGCGTTGTCCGAGCGCCCACCTCATCGGCGATCGACGCCAGATGACGGGCATAGCCATCCCCGGCGACCGCGCCGACGATGTCGAGGGTCATTGGGCAGGCTCGATCTGCGGCTGCGACCGCGCGAATCGCCAGGTCAAGCCCCTTCCTCGGATCCAGGCGGCCGACCGAGAGGACCCTCAAGGGACCGTTGGGCGCCGGGCGCTCACCGTCCTCGACCAGAAAGCTCGGATCAACCCCGAGCGGGGTGACGCGAACCTGACCCCTCGCGAGTGTCGGCACCGCCTGGCGAAGGAGACCGGCGGTGAACTCGCTGTTCGTGACCGCGGACGAGATGCCCCGGTAGAGCCAACGGCGCACGGGGCCCGGGACCTTCCGCGCGAGGAACACGACGTCGGTGCCGTGAGCCGTCGACAGCACCTCGTTCGAGGCGGCCAGCGACCGACGACCGGCCGCGACAACAAGCGTCGACGGAAGGTCAAGCGCGTGGACGATGTCGTACGGACGCGCAGCGACCTCGGATCGCAACGCGGCCAGGGCGGGTCGGAGCTCCCACGGACGTCGCTTGTCGATCGCTCCCCCCTGGAAGGCCACCTCCCGAACGGAGCCGATTCCCGCGGCGCGTCGTCCCGATCCGGTCGGTCGGAGGAGCGTGACGTCTGCGCCGAGGTCGTGGCTCGCCGCGTTTGCAAGAGCCTCGGCGTACCGAGCGATGCCCCCCGTGTGCACGCCGAGCTCGGTGGTGAGAAGGAGGATCCGCATTGGGTTGCCTCTAGCCGTCGACCACGAACCCGTAGCTGAGCGGGACGAGGCGTTCCAGTCGACGCATCGGGCGCCGGATGAACGACACCGAGGTGACGGCCCCCCACGCCCCCTGCAATGCACGAGCGAGCACCGCCCCAACCAGGGGAACCTGGGCGAGGATCTTTCCGAGGATGTCGACAACCACGTCGAGTCCCCCACCGAGGACCCGCACGTCGGCTCTCGCGAAGCCCGCGCCCTCGAGGAGGTGGCGCAGGCCGTGCTCGGTGTACCGGAAGAAGTCGTACGGCTCCTCGTGGAGCCAGTACATGAAGGGGACGTTGCCGATGAGGACGCCACCGGGACGGAGGATCCGTCGACACTCGCGCAGGAAGCCGGCCGGGTCGGCGAGGTGCTCCAGGACATCGGCAACGAGGAGCGTGTCCATCGAGCAGGTTCGAAGGGGCACTCCGGCGTTCAGATCCGCGGCCACGTCGATGTCCCCGGTGTGGGCCGAGTTCGGCCAGTCGAGGCCCCAGGAGCTCGCGGCCAGGGGCTCGTACACCGGCTTGAGCGGACTCGAACCAGCACCCAGGTCCGCAAGCTCCCCAGAGACCCTGGCCGGGAGGACCGTCTCGTAGAACCGAGCTGTGCGCTCCACGACGAGCAGAGATCCGGCGCCCAGCTCCTCTCCGACAGATGACGCCCGGAGCCCGCGGGACGTCTGGCGGTACTTCTGGTGAGCCGGCACCGCGGAACCCTACCGGCGCCGTAGGAACCGAATCGCCGGTCGGCTGCCCCCGGCCGCGACGATGTTCAGGAGGCTGCAAGGCATCGGGCGTAGACGTCGAGGATGGCCTCGGTCACCAGCTCGGGCGCGAACGCCCGCGAGCGCACGAGGCCGGCATCGCTGAGGCGCCGCCGCAACGACGGGTCCTGCGCGAGCTGTCGAAGTGCGCGCGCCAGCGCGTCCACGTCCCCTGGTGGGGTGAGCAGACCATCGGCGCCGTTCGTGATGATGTCTCGCGGCCCGCCCGCGTCCGTGGCGATCACCGGGACTCCGGCAGCCATCGCCTCGACGATGACCTGTCCGAACGGCTCGGGCTCGACGGACGCATGGACGAAGACGTCGATCGCTTCGAGCTCGGCGGCGATGTCATCTCGATGGCCGAGGAGCTGGACCCGGCCGTTCAGTCCCAGCTTCGCCACCAGAGCTCGCAGCCCCGCCTCGTAGCCCTGCTCAGAGAAGAGAGGTGCTCCCACCACGACCGCGTGGACGCCGGAGTCCTCGGCGAACGCCTCGCCGAACGCACGGACGAAGACGTCCTGGCCCTTCCACGGCGCGATCCGCCCGACCATTCCCACGACCGAGACCGATTCGCGCACCTGCGGCCTGGCGGTAGACGGCCGGACAAGGCTGGGGATCACCACCCGGATGCGGCACCTCGACGGAACCAGCGCAAGCGTGGAGGCGCTGTTGCCGATGACAGCCGTCGGGAGCACCGACATCAGCAATCGCACCGCCACCACTGCGGCCGGCGAAAAGGTCTCGACGGACAGGCGATCTCGCACGTGCCACACCATCGGTATCCGGGCCAGGCGAGAGGCCACGCCCCCGACGACTGCGCCCTTGAGGGTGTTGGCGTGCACGAGATCCGGCCGCAGCTGGCGTAGGCGACGGCGGATCCGGAGGCTGTACCGAAGCGATGGAGCGACCGCCAGCAGCGCAACCAACCCCGGCCGCGCCCGGCTCCGCTCCACCCGCGCCCGTTCGGGCAGCGGCAGCACCTCGGTGTCGATTCCGAGCGCCTGCAGCCGGGCAACGAGCGGGCCGTCCTCACCGAGGATGACATGGGCGTAGATCCGATCGCCGAGCGCCTCGATCAGGCGCAGCATGGCGAGCTCGGCCCCGGACGGCTGAGCAGAGTGACCGATGAAGACCACGCTCGGCCGACGACCCCTGGTCCCGCTCGGATCTCGCCGATCCCCCGACGACGTTCCCTCGGTGTTCATCAGATCATCGGAGAGCGGTAACAGGCCCGGCACTTGCGCCGTTGGGGGTTCAGTAACATCGGCCAGATGACCCTAGTCCTGCGAGGCACTGCAACGGTTGGTGTCCCGTCGTGACCCGACGCTGTGTTTCGGTCGTCATCCCCACCGTGGGGCGCCCGAGCCTCCTGCGCGCGGTCGACTCGGTCAAGGCCCAGGGTGACGTCGAGATCGAGATCATCGTCGTCGCGGATCTGCCCAAGGATGCAGTCGGGGAGATCTCGGAGAGCCTGCCCGACGTCCACCTGCTCACCACCGGTGGCGCGCAGGGGGGCGGGGCCGCTCGGAGCCTGGGAACGGTGGCTGCGCGCCACCCGTGGATCGCCTACCTCGACGACGACGACTACTGGCTCCCGAACAAGCTGACCCTGCAGCTCGAGGCCGCGGCGATGGTCACGGAGAGGACCGTCCCCATCATCGCCTCCCGGGTTCGCTCGGTGGGAAAGGGCGGCCGACCTGTCGTCGTGCCGAAGTTCACCTACCAGGGAGGCCCGCTCGAGACCTACCTCTTCCGGCGCCGGCGTCTCGCTGCCAACCGCAACCTGATCCACACATCAACCTTGCTGGTTCCGGCCCCGACTGCGAAGGAGGTCCTCTGGCGGATCGGTCTGCGGCGCCACCAGGACTGGGACTTCGTCTACCGGTGCCTTCAGGTCCCCGGACGTGAGCTGATCCAGCTCCGCGACGTGCTCACCGTCATCGAGGTGGACTCGGTCGGGTCCATCAGCTCGTCCTCCGACTGGCGGCCGTCGTTCGACTGGGCCCAGGAGTACGGCCACCAATGGGCGCCCCACGCCTATGCGGACTTCCTTGCGGGACAACCCCTTCGCTACGCGCTCCTCTCCCGCGATGTCGCCGGCTTGCCCGAGATCATCCGGGAGATGCGCACCTCCGGTGCACCCTCCGGCCGCGCCCTTGCCCTCGCCGCAAGCGGGCTCCTACCCCGGCGAACGCTGTCGCGCATCATGCACGGGCTGCCGTTCGGGCCAGGCAGTGCCAAGGCGGGTCTGTGACCTCCTGGCGCGCCCGCTCAGCCGAGTTGCGCCTTGGTCGGTTCGAGGACCTCGGCATCCTTGACACCTGCCGCCCGATGTAGCGCCAGGATGTCGGAGACCCGGCTGTGGAACCGTGCCAGGCTGAACCGATGATCGACCGTCGAGGCGACGGTGTCCGGACAGCGCGAGATCGCGTCTCTGATCGCGTGCACGTTCGGCGCGTCGAACCACGTGGCCCAGTCGTGCGGCATGCTCTCGTACAGCCCACCACTTCTGAAGGCGATCACCGGCGTACCCGCCGCGAGCGCCTCATGGGGAACGATGCCAAAGTCCTCCGTGCCCGGGACGATGAGCGCTCGGGCACTGGCCAGCAGAGCGGGCTTCTCGTGCTCGGGGACGTAGCCGGTGAACTCCACGTTCGGCGGCGCCGACGCCCGAAGCTTGTTCAGCTGGCGGCCGGCTCCAGCGACGACCAGCTTCGCATCCAGACCACGGAAGGCATCGACGGCCAAGGCGACGCCCTTCTGTGGAACGACCCGGCCGAAGGTCAGGTAGACGTCCGACTTCGGGGTGGCCGTCGCGGCTGCCTCGAACGGCGCGTAGTCCACCGGTGGCTCGATCACGATCGATTGAAGGCCGTAGGCCTCTTCGAGCCGACGAGCCGTGAAGGTGGAGTTCGTCACCCAGCGAGCGGGACGACGCAGGCTTCGCCGACGATCGGTCGGGCGACCCAGGAGGCGTGCAGGGCCGAGCGCGCGCTCGGTGAGCAGACGGTGCCCAGACGGATCGATGGGCCAGAGGTACCGAGGAGGGGTGTGGCAGTAGATCAGGTGCTCCGCGTCGACGGGGATGCGAGCCCAGTGGGCGAACGTGTGGAAGCTGGTGATCACCAGATCGGCGGGCGGGAGCTTCATGGCCTGCCACGCCGCCGGCATCAGGGGCAGGGCGGGGACATGGCTCTGCGAACCACGCGCGAAGCGTTGCAAGGCGGAGGTGTGGACCTCCCAGTCTGCGAAGGCTGGGTCGTCGCTGCGCATCGTCGTGGCGACCGGGGCATCGAGCAAGGACCGCAGCGCACCGACGACCCGATCCGCCCCCGCGTTGTTCGTTAGCCACTCATGAACGATCAGGGTGCGCATCTGAGGTCCAGTCACCGCCACGGTCTGCCCGGCCCGGAGCGTAGCGGCGGTGTTCCTGATCCATTGAACTCGTCGACCGGCCACAGCCCCGGTCGCGCGCTGCCCTTGCCATGACCACACCGAACGCGCCGTCCGGCAACCTCATGTCCAGACGCCGCATCGTGGCCTCCCTGGCGTCGTTCGGCGGAACCCAGGGCACCATCGCGGTTTGCTCGTTCGTACGGCTCCCGTTCCTCATCCACGCGCTCGGCGAATCCGGCTTCGGCCTCAACGTGGTGATCTCGGGCCTGATTCCGGTCCTGCTGACGCCGCCGGTTGGGCTGCGTCTCTCCGCACGAACGATCGTGTCGGAGGCGATGGGCAGCGCCACGAGCGGCGCCGAGGCCTCTCGGATGGCCAGCGTTCGCCGTCTGGCCCTCCGCGTGGCCGTCATCCAGGCGGCCGTGACGATTCCCCTTGCGTTCCTCCTCCCCTTGCACACCTGGCTTGGCGGGGGGACGTCAGTGGGACCCCACGAGCTCGGGCTGTCGTTCGCTGTCACCGCCGCGCTGTGCGCCATCTGCGCCCGGGGTGGGGCCGACGTCGGCGCGCTCGAGGCCCACGGACGTGTCGTCGTTGTGAACGTCCTCATCGCGGTGCAGACCGCGGTCGGGGTCGTGGTCATCCTGGTTGCGTCGCGTTTCACCTCATCGTTTCTCTTCTACGCGACCTTGAACACGCTGACGAGCACGGCTCACTACTACGTCGCACCGCTCATCTACCGCAGCCCGGGAAGGCGGTCGGCGAGGCGCGAGCGCGATGAGGCGCTCGACCAGGCGGTCCGTCGATCGTCGTTCCTCGGGGCGACGCAAAGCGCCGCTCCGCTCGCCACTCGAGCGCTCGATCCCTTCGTCATCGGGCCGATCCAAGGAGCCAACGCGCTGGCCGTGTACGGCCTCGCACAACGTCTCAGCATGGTCACGACCTTCGTGCCCCAAGCGGTGGTGCCACTGTTTGCCGCCCACACCGCGCGGCGGCGAGGCGCGGGCAGTCCGGAGACCTTGCGAAGGATCACGGTCGCTTGTCTCCTCGTAGGTGGGCTCGCCGCGGCATCGGGTGGGGTGCTCGTGGTGGTCGGCCCGAGGCTGGCCTCGTTCCTCACCCGCCACGAGTTCACGTTGAGCCGGGGTGTCCTCCTCGCGTTCCTCCTCAGCGGAGTGGCGCAATCAGCCCTGATCGTCGTCTCCGCTGCCGCCTCCAGCCCCACGGGTCTGATGGTCGGGCTACGGCTCGACTCGGCGTTCAGCGCAGCGAACATCGCCTTGTCGGTGATCCTCTGCTTCCACCTGGGGATCGCTGGACCCGTGTACGCGTCGGCGGTGTGCAACGGAGCCGAGTGGCTTGTTTGGCTTGGCGTTCTCCACCGCCGCCCAAGACTGCTCACGGACGTACACGCGCCCGTCGCTCTCCTCGATTGGGCCGAGCCTGTGTACGAACCCGATCTGTAGGACTCCCGGAGCCAACCCTTTGGCGCGGTCAGTCCTGCGAAGTCGGCCAGCTGAGATGGACGGGGTTGCCGTCGAACGTGCCGACGGAACCCACGCGCCGTGCCCGCGCGTCCCACAACGATCCTTGCTGGTCCTCCCGTTCCGAACCGATCGTGGGCGGCCGCGCCGCCACCTCCCGGGGTCGCTTCAGCGGTGAGGTCACCGAGGTCACAACGACCAGGACGACGAAGTAGTAGGGATCGAGGGAGCCGGCATCCCAGGAGATCTCGGTGAGTCCGTGGGTGATGAGGAAGAGCACGGGTGCGACGGCGAGGACCAGCTGCAGGCGGGTCTGCGCCTTCGCTGCGGTCGCCGCAACCACCAGCAAGATCCCGTACAGGACGACTGCGATCATCCCGCCGAAGAACAGGAGCAACAAGAACTGGCTGTGCGGGAAGTGGAGGAAGAAGTGACCCTCGGCCAAGAGCTCCTTGTACCGGGACCTCCCGAGCCCGGCCACGGAGCCGGGGTTGACGAACGTATCGATGTCCAACCACACGCGCCCACGCCGGGAGAAGGCGAACGGGTCGGGGTGGGCATAGAGGAACCGGAAGCCGATTGTGGCAGTCATCGTGAAGAGGAGCGCGATGACCGTCCCCCTCGCCGCCCAGACGTCCGTCGCCTTCTTCCGAGCGGTCGCGGCGACGATGACCCCCAGCAGAGGGACCGCAGCTATGGCAATCAGCGTGGTGCGGCTGCCCGTGATCGTCATGATCACGAGCAGCCCGACGATGAGCACCACTCGCCAGGTGGACCGCGGGAGCTGTAGGGCGAGCAGGAGCGTCAGGGCAGCGAAGAGCGTCAGCACGTTGCTGCTGTCATAGATCCCCACATAGATGCGGCCGGCGGCCGTGCACTTCGAGGTGACACTGGTCGAGCAGGTGATCCAGTCATTGCCCCGCACAGCCGCTGTCACCATCGACAGCCCGATGTAGCCCGCGCCATGACGGGCGAGCTCGGCCCCGGAGATCAGACCTCGGCCGAGGCTCCAGCCGAGGAGCGAGAGGATCGTGATCCCCATCAGCGGCACGAAGACGGTGTCGGCACCGATGCCGTGCGCATATGCATCCCGGAGCGCAAGCCAGCCGATGAGCAGGCCGGCCACCACAAGGGTGCGGACCAGCCCCTCAGGAAGCCGGCTACTCGCCTCAAAGCTGGAGCGTCGGCGCTCCCCCAATGCCACCAGGAGCGAGATGACCGCGAACGCACCGATCGACACCGACTTCGAGCTCGGAACCACGTAGTACAGGATCGAGTACACGAAGAAGGCGGCGAAGAAGACCGCTGAGACGAGCGAACTCGTCGGGACCGTCCTCCGTAGGCCCCACCAGCACACAAGCATCGTGGTTCCGAGTACGAGCCCCAGCATTGCGGCACGAATCTAGCAGCCCTAGCATTCGGGACGCAGTCGTGACACTGCCGGCTCCCGCCGAGGAAGGGCTACGCGTGGCGATCGATCTGCAACGGCTCCAGACCGAGGTGAGGACGCACCTCCCCTCGGTCATCGGGCGCACCGTCAAGCGGGGGAAGACCCTCGTCGACTCGGCGCGAACCAAGGGTGATGATGTCTGGTGCCCGGTGTGCGAGCGCGGCTTCAGCCGCTTCCTGCCGTTCGCGGGACGGGTGGACGCGAGCTGTCCCGGCTGTCGGGCCCTCGAACGGCACCGAATGATCTGGCTGCTCATCAAGGAGGAGCTGGTCGCCCCGGACCGGGCGCTGCGCATGCTGCACATTGCCCCGGAGATCCAGCTCGAAACCCGTCTGCGCTCCCTGGAGAAGGTCGACTACCTGAGCGGCGACCTCTACCCAACACGTGCGATGGCCCAGGTCGACATCACGGACATCGACTTCCCGGACGGGACGTTCGACGCGATCCTCTGCTCACACGTACTCGAGCACGTCCCGGACGACCGCCGCGCGATGCGCGAGCTCCGTCGGGTGCTGAAGCCGGATGGCTGGGCGATCCTGGACTCACCCGTGGATTGGGATCGTCCCACCACGTACGAGGATCCCTCGATCGTCAGCCCACGGGATCGGCGGCGCCACTTCGGGCAATGGGACCACGTTCGCTGGTACGGCGCCGACTACCCGTCCATCCTGGAATCCCAGGGATGGACCGTGGAGCTCCGACGGGCCGAGTCGTCGGAGGCGGAGCGCGTGCGCCTGGGCCTCCCGGAGACTCCCGTCGTGCTGTGTCGGCGCGGATCGGCCGGCTAGCTCACGATCAGCTGCCCGCTACGCCGTCGAGGCATGGTCGGTCAGCGTGGAGAGCTGCGCAAGGATCTCGGCGCCGACGTGTGGAGCGAACGGGAGCCCCCACGGGACCCGCAATACGACGGCAGGGGTTTGGTGGACGAGGTGGGCAAACGTCTCGAACTGGTGCGCCAGCACAGCCGAGTCGTCCCAGCCCGGTAGGTGATCGAACTCGCGGATCACTGTCATGGCGTCACGCGGGTTCAGTGGATCCATGATCGGCGCGGTGATCGACCGGTCGGGTACCGGGATGACCAGCACTCCGACTGGCAGGGTTCGCGGTGCCATCGGGGGGGCGACGACCGCGCGCCCGTCGGCGCTGGTTCCGGCCTGCCCCAGCGCCGTCAGCCCGAGCTCCTGAGGAGCGTTCCGAAGCCGCAGGTGAAGGGTGCCACGGAAGGCCGTGACGGCATCAGCGGTGGCGTCGACACGCAGCACGTCGTCGGACAGCAGCCGGGCACCGGCGTCGCAGGCCAGGGCGGCCACGGTGCTCTTCCCCATCCCCGACTGCCCAACGAACACGATGGCGCGGTCGTTCCAGTCGACAGCGCTCGCGTGGAGCACCGAGTGGCCCTGGAGGCGCAGGATGAACGACGCCAGGATCCCCGGCACGAGGACCGACAGCAGCGCTTGATCAACCGCCGGGTCGAGGCGGCACTCCACCAAGCGGAGGTCGGCTGAGATGGTCGCCTCGAACGCCTCAGGGAGGCGCAGGCGATAGCCACCGTCGTCCTCTTGGGTGCCGACGTAGCTCTTGTGGCCGGTCGGACCCCAGGTGCTCAGGAGAAGCCGCCCATCCGGGATCTCCCGAGGAACCGTCGCCGGCTCCTGGACCTGGACGTCGAGGTCGACGGTTCCGTTGGTCGCGATCGCACAGCTGGGCAGATCGAGGTCGACGGAGATCGCGAGCCCATGTACCTCGTAGACGGTCATGGCCGGGGGGTGGCACCCGGTGCCGCCATCGCGGCATAGCGGTCGGACTCGGGATCGAGGCTGTAGCCCCCGACCTCGAGCCATGCATGAGCGGCCAGCTCTCCCTCCGACCGTGCCACGCCGATCCGGAGCACCGGATCGAGGTGCCGCAGTCGATGCCCCAGGAGCAGGCTGCGCCGGAGGCACGTGTCACCGAAGGGCCAGCGCCTGACCGCGGCGAACGCGACGCGGACTCGCCTCCCCATCGAGGTGCCCAGCTGGTCAGCGATGTCCTCCACGGAAGGGTGCGCGTCGGGATCGTGTGGGCTCCAGGTGATGCCCAGGAGGCGCACCAGCCTCGGAAGTGAGGCCACCCGCAGACCGATCTCGATCACTGAAAGGACCACGAAGTCCACCACGAACTCTCGCCGATCGGTCCACGATCGTCGCGGGCGCCTGCTCACGCCGGCATCGTAGGGCCAGAGGGGGCATCCTGAGTAGACAGCCACGCGCGCTGCAGCAGCATGAAGGTCCCCGAGGGCACCTGTTCGGACCGCCACAGCCGATCCAGCGCCGCCGGATCGACCAAGCCTTCGTCGAGCCCAGACAGATCCCACTGCTGGATGAACTGCCGGGCGTGGGGACCGAGCGCCGTGCCGTTGAAGACTGGCTTGCCGAGGGGCCGAATCACGAGATCTGGAAGGAGGTCATCGACTAGGGCCCGGAGGCACGCGGTGCGGGACGGGAACCCCCAGCGTCCTCCGTAGCCACACAACGGCTGCAGGAACCGCGCGTCGAGCAGCGGATGGACCCGGGTGACCCCGGAGTCGGCCGCCACGAGGTCGAGGTTGGCCATGGCGACCCGAACGGCCCGACGCTGGGCCATGAACTGGACCGACCTAGGCCAGGACAACGGCTCGCCCACCGAATCTGCGCGCAGGGCGGCCGCGAACGCCGCCGCCTCATCGGGGCGCAGCCACGACCCGTCCACGTCTCGGATGATGCCCCTGGCCCACCACCGGCGCAGCGGGGCCGGAGCCACCGCGCGACCCACCAGGCGCACCAGCCTTGGCCCAGGCGGGCGACGCCGGCCGGCCAGCTTCGCCAGAGGTGCCGACCCTCCGGCACCCAGCCCCCCGTCGCCCCCCTCGCCGTCGTCCCCGGTGCCGCCGGCCATCACGCGGCGGCCCCTGGTTGCTTTTT
>JACXTT010013068.1_pt1 | contig 10972 bp, 5 predicted proteins | sample 9270951 | NCBI WGS metagenome assembly JACXTT01 (sample SAMN15532306, study PRJNA645909) | rock metagenome | isolation source: weathered quartz diorite | place: Puerto Rico | collected 2017-06-21 | reverse complement strand
GCAGTGCCGGCCCGTGTCTCGCGAGGCTGCGCCCGAGAGGTTGACCTGGCTGCGGCGCGGCGCGGTCGCGGACGGACCCGTCGCCATCGTGGGGGCCGTCGTATGAGCGTACGCGGGCGTCGACCCCGTGGCACCGATGCTGGCCGGCGACGCGTTCCCCGCGTTGTCGACGGCGCTGACGTTGTAGGTGTAGGACGTGCCCCCGGCCAGCCCGGTGTCCGCGGTGGATGTCGCCGGGGCGAGGACTTGCTTCACGAACAGGCCGCCACGGTAGATATTGTAGCCCTTGAGCCCGGAGCCGCCGGTATCGCTCGCCGCGTTCCAGCTCACATTGATCTGCGAGCACGAGGCTGCGGTCGCGGTGACGCCGGTCGGTGTCGAGGGCGGTGTTCGGTCGCCACTGGTGCACGACGGGGTCGTCGCCGTGGCGCCGAGGCTCGCCGCCGACTGGTTCCCGGCATTATCGACCGCGGTGATGTTGTAGGTGTAGGCGGTCGACGCGGCGAGACCGGCGTCCGACGTCGAGGTGGTGGGTGCGAGGATCTGCTTCAGGAACAGACCCTGCCGGTAGACGTTGTAGCCCCTGAGCCCCGACCCGCCCGTGTCAGTCGCGGCGTACCAGCTGACGTTCACCTGGCTGCAGCTCGCGGCCGCCGCCGTGACGCCGGCGGGAACGCCGGGCCTGATCGAGTCGACCGCAACAGGCACGGCGCTCGCGACGTTCGACCACGAGGACCGCGTGCTGCCCTTCCCCGCCGCCCGTACGCGGTAATAGTAGAGGACGCCGCTGCTCAACCCGAAGTCCTGGTAGCTCGTGACGTTGGCCGGCGCGGTCCCGATCGACGCGAACGAAGAACCGTCGAGGCTTCGCTGGACGTCGAAGTGGTCCTCGTTCCCGCTGGTATCGGTCCAGGCGAGAGCGATGCCGCTCCCCGAAGTCGGGGCGGCCGTCAGGTTGGTGGGAGCGCTCGGCGTCGCAACGGCACGCGACGGCGCGAACGCAGCAACTAGCGCGACGCCGACCAGCATCCGGCGATGCATCACGACTCGCGCCCGCGGTGGAGATGGCGTGGATTCATGAGACCTCGACGAGCCGGAGCCACCCGCACACCCCGATTCAACCCGTCGAGGTCGTCCTGGCCGGGCATCGCCCACGACTTCGTGTCGCAGGGTACCCGCGGCGGAGTGAAGTAGTGACCCTAGTTTGAATTTCTTACGAAGAAGAAGCCGCCTGCTTATGCCGAACGAGCGGCGCGGGGTCAAGGTGGTCGATGAAAGGAAGGCAACCCGGCCGGCCATGACGCCCTATGCGAGAGAGCGCGCGCCACGGGGCGCGCGAGCGTCCGCCGTCAGGTGCCGCATCCGGAGCCTGCTCCACGAAGCAACCGGGATGCCCGCTGTCGCCGCTCCAGAACCGCTGTGCCAGACCACATAGCTGCCACGTCCGGGCACCCGTGCACGGGCACCCGGCCAAGGTCTGACGAGTGAAACCGGGCGCGTCTGTTTCAGAAGGTCTGCGAAGGCCCTCGAGGGCGGCCCCGAGGTACGGTCGCGGGCGCGACGAGGAAGCGAGCGCGCTTCACCGGGGGCCTCGCGTCCACCGAACGCATGAGGCATGGCGCCACGCGACCGATTTCCGATCGGTCGAGTAGCGCATCTGCGCACCCCGCGGTCATCGTCTCGTAAAGGTCGTCGTGCATCCGGGCCTCATCCTGACAGGACATGTCCCCTGCTTCGCATGTAAACGCGACGTAACGCGCAGACGATCGATGCCCCATCCGACCGCGGCCGTGTGTGCATAGTGAGGTAAGGAGCACGCGAGGGGCCGCTCACCATGCGCGAGGTAGCGCGGCGCCGACGTACGCGGCCGGGACCGCCTTCTCACGCGCGGTGCACACCTTCGCGCTGGTGTTCATCACGGCGTCGGGATTACGCGTCACCTTCGTGCGGCCGGCCGCCCTCCGCGATAACGGTCCGGTGCTTCGACGAACCGCTGCAAGCACGTCGGGCAACAGAAGGCCATCTCCTCACCCTCCAGAACCAGTCGTGCCACTGCGGTTCCGGGCAGGAGCTCGATTCCGCATACCGGGTCAACCACATGTTCCTCAGTCGCATCCTGGCTTGCAGGAATGACCGCAAAGAGATCGGTCTCCTCCGCCATGCCCTTCAGCAGACATCGGCCTATCGGGATGAACCCAACACCCGAAAGAGTCCCCGCCTTCTCCCTCACGGCGGCGGTCACCAGCACTTGGTGTCGCTCGGCCGCATCGACGAGACGTGCTGCGACGTTCACGTTGGCGCCGAGGTAGTCACCTTCTCGATACAACACGTCGCCCCACTGGATACCGCCTCGGACCGCAGGGAATTGCGGTTCGGCCGCCGCACGCCGCTCGATCTCTAGAGTGCAGCTCACCGCCGACCGGGCGTCGCGGAAGACGAGCATGAAAGCGTCGCCAATCTGCTTCACCACGCGGCCGTCACAACGGGTGGCCGCCTCGTGCACAAGTTGCGAAAAGCGCGCGAGGACCCCCGCAGCGTTCTCATCTCCCATGACTTCTGCGAGCGGCGTGAAGCTCGCAAGATCGACAAAAGCAATGGCGAGCCGGAGCCGTCCGGGTACTACCAGGCCCGTGTCCTCTTGGAGATGGAGGAGCGCGTCGTCTTCCACCGCACGCGCAAACCCCTTCCGGTGAAAGTACAGAATCGTCGGCTCGACGAAGGGCATCATCCGGTTCCGTGCGGCCTCAGTCATGGTCGTAAGGCCTGGGCCCGACACACCGTCGGCCCGGAACCGCTCGTGGACGTAGAAGTGGAACAGCCGGGCCTCCGCTTCGGCCACTCGGCCGAGGGCCTCGGAATACACGCGAAGGAGCTGGACGAGAGCGTCCTCGGGAAGACCGGACTCCCTGATGACCTTCAGGCCTCGGAGAAGGCTGACGTCATCGTCAGAGAAGCCCTTGTCGGACCCGCCGACACCAGCCGCGTCGACGAAGCGGTGCAGCATGGCCGTGTCGAGCCCCGTTCGCTCGGCCACCTCTGCGAGGGAGTATCTGGGGCCGCCTTCGCCCAGCTCGGAAAGTTGGTCCAGGTAGCGGTCGAGGAACGGTTCCCTCCTCTCGGCCTGCACAAGGCTATCGAGGCTGACGCCGCGACTCAGGAGGAGACGGATCAGGCGCACGCGCCGGATGTCATCGTGATCGAAGGCGTCGGCGTCGGAGCGCCCGATCAGGTGAAGCGCCTGCCACTGTTTCAGCGATTCGACTGGTGCCCCGCTCCGTAGCGCCAGGTCATCGCGCGTCAAGCGACCCGCCATCTCGGCTCCTTGGGACCTCTCGCCAGTGACGACACTAGCTGAGAGGGACTGGCGCTCCAATGCTGTCCTCGCCGCGTCCGGCACCGGGCTTCGGGACCGGGCCCTGCCTTCCACGAGGCAGGCGCCTGCTCATGAAGCGGGCAACCGTGAGTTCGCAATCAGCTACCGGCGCGGATCTCCGTCCTATCAGGCACGGGTATGCGGCTTGCTGCGTGAGCTAGCGTGCAGCTTCGGCTACTTGCTCTCGGGGTTTTGCTTCTCGCGCCCGTCATCGCGCGCGGGGAGAATAGCATCGCGACGTTCTGTCCGAGCTACCCGGGGCATCTCCGCGCCGCGCGGACGGCGTTGCAGCGAGGAGACCGCACGACCGCCGTCGCCGAGCTGAGGAGTGCGCAGGCCGTCTTGGCGTCGTGCCTGCGCGAGGAGGCCGCCGGTGGCAGCCTCCTCGCTCAGCACGTCACATCGGTTCACCAGGGATAGCGGCGGTCAGGGCGTTCCCTGCTCGGCGCGCTGGAGCGCGCGGTCGATCTCTTGCGGATCGACGTGCCGTCCCTGTTCCAGGTCGTCGATCAACCCGGAGAGGTTCTGTTGCTCTTGGAGTAGGCGATGCTGCGCCCCGCCCTTCGTCGAGCTGGCGGCGCGGGCAACGCGCTCCTTTGCAACTCGCAGATCGTCCACGCGCGATGCGGTTCGGTCGGCAGCGTGGAGCTGCCCCGCAAGCGTCAAGGCAGCGATGGTGATGAGGCCAGTTTTCAGAGATGCCATGATGTCTCCCTTCTTGAATAGCGCCGACCCGTCGCGAAGCCGGCGACAGCTCTTGGATGCTGTTGAAGGGAAATCGGCTACAGACGCAGCGACCGGACGAGCAGGAACAGGGGCGCCGCGCGCTCATGCTGAGACGTCGCATGGCCGACGAACGCCGGCAGCGGCCCGCGTAGCGTCGGCGCGTCTGCGGCAACACCTGCGACGACCAGAGGCCCGAGCTTCGGGGCCGCCGGCATCGCTGCCGAGTCGTCGCGGAGTTGAACGGAGCAACACCGCATCGCGTCGGAGAGCGACCGTCCGTGGTGACAGCCGTGGGCACAGCACGTCACTGCGCGCAGTCCCGCCATCGCATGCGCTGGCACCCCATGGACAAGCTGAACCAGCAGGGCGGCGATGAGAGCCACAGCGAAGAGCGCACGCTTCATCGGACACCACGACGCTACACGTCGCCAACGCACCAGGCAATAGGCCCCGGGGTGAAGGCCCGGATGCGGAGCACTCGCTGCCCCGCCTTGCGAACGACGAGGCGCTCGACGATGCGGGATTTGGAGCGTGCGCGCTCCGCGACCGTGAATCCGGCGCTTGCGACGTGGTGGAGCGGCTCGTGCACAAGGTGATCCGCCTCTGGGAATCGTACACATCGCGAGTGCCGCCACGACGGTCGAAGGAGGCTACAGGGAACGGGAGCGATTGGGCATCCGCGACCTGCAGATCTACGTCGAGTCGGAGAGACCGCGCTCGGGCCTCCGCGATGGCGAGCATGCGAGGGCTCCGATCGATGGCCGTGAGGCGGATGCTTCCTGGGCAGAACGCGAGAATCGGATTCGGACGGGCTGACCGTCGGGTCCGGATGGCGTAAGGCGACGAAGCGCTATGCTGACTCCGCCGACAGCCAGACGGGTCAGCAAGGCTCCGGACCGGTCCTGAGCGGTCACGACCGATCCGGAGAAAATCGAGCGGGCGCGGGAATTTGCAGATGAGCCGTGCTGGGATCGAACCAGCGACCCTCTGCTTAAAAGGCAGATGCTCTACCGACTGAGCTAACGGCTCGCGCGGACGAGGAGCGCATACCACAGCGCCCCGTCGCCCGCGACGGCCCGGCACGGACGGTGCGAGGACGAGCGCCGCTCAGGCCGCGACGCCGATCAGTCGCTCGAGCTTCTGCCGGACGAGGTCGGGGTCCACCACGGGCTTCGCGAGATAGTCGTCGCATCCGATCGCGAGCGCCTTCTGCTCGTCGCCCGCCATCGCCTGCGCGGTGAGCGCGATGATGCGCACGTCGTCGCCCCCGTCCATCTCACGGATCCGCTTCGTCGCCTCCCAGCCATCCATGACCGGCATCTTGAGATCCATGAAGATGAGGTCGGGGCGGTCGGTGCGCATCGCCTCGATCGCCTGCTGGCCGTTGGCAGCCTCGCGGATGTCGAACTGGCCGATCTTGCGCAGCCGGTAGACGAGGATGCGGCGGTTGTCCTCGTTGTCCTCCACCACCAGGATCTTCTTGAGTGGCATGCGGCGTCCTCTCTTCCGTCAAGTATGCAGGTGAGCTCGCCGTGTCTCAAACCATCGACGTTGACTTGCTCTGGCCCTTCCGATTAGCTCCGGGCGATGTCGGTCCGGACTCGCTTCGCACCGAGCCCCACCGGCGCGCTGCACCTCGGGAGCGCTCGCACCGCGCTCTTCAGCTTCCTCTTCGCCCGCCATCACGGTGGCCGCTTCATCCTCCGCATCGAGGACACCGACCGCGAGCGCTCCACCGCCGAGTCGACCCGCGCGATCGTCGAGGCGCTCGAGTGGCTCGGGCTTCGCTGGGACGAGGGACCGTACTTCCAGAGCGAGCGCTCCGCGCTCTACCGGGCGCGCGCGGACGCGCTCGTCGCGGCGGGCGCCGCCTATCGCTGCTGGTGCACGCCCGAGGAGCTCGAGGAACGCCGTCGAGCCGCGCTCGCCGAGGGACGCCGTCCCGCCTACGACCGCATCTGCCGCGATCGCAGCGCGCCGCCGGCGGGCCGCACGGCGTCCGCGCTCCGGTTCCGGACGCCGTTCGAGGGTGAGACCATCGTCGACGACCTGGTGAAGGGCCGCGTCGTCTTCCAGCACGCGGAGCTCGACGACTTCGTCATCGTCCGCGCCGACGGCACGCCTCTCTACAACTTCTGCGTGGTGGTCGACGACCTCGACATGGCGATCAGCCACGTCATCCGGGGCGACGACCTGCTCGCCAGCACGCCGCGCCAGGTCCTCCTCTACCGCGCGCTCGACGCGGTCCCGCCGCGGTTCGGGCACGTGCCCCAGATCCTCGGGCTCGACAAGACGCGGCTCTCCAAGCGACACGGCGCGACCTCGGTCCTCGCCTATCGCGACACGGGGTATCTGCCGGACGCCCTGGTCAATTATCTGGCCCGCCTCGGTTGGTCGCACGGGGACCAGGAGATCTTCGCCCGCGCGGAGCTCGTCGAACACTTCACCCTGGAGAACGTCGGCACATCGGCCGGAATCTTTAATCCCGAGAAGCTCGAGTGGGTGAACTTCCAGTGGATGAAGGCGACGTACGCCGAGGAGCTCGCCGACCTCGTCGTCCCGTTTCTCGAACGCGCCGGGATTCCCGTCCCCGAGGACCGGGGGTGGCTCGCGCGGGTCGTCGAGACGCTGCGTGAGCGCGCCAAGACCCTCGTCGAGCTCGCCGAGTTCAGCCGCTTCTACCTCGCCGACGGGGTCACCCCCGATCCGAAGGCGGCCGCCAAGCACCTGACACCCGCGATCGTGCCCGCCCTCGCGGACCTCGTCGCCGAGCTCGCCGCGCTGCCGCGCTGGGAGGCGAGCGCGATCGAGCTCGCCTTCCAGCGCACGCTCGATCGCCACGCGCTCAAGCTCGGGGCGCTCGCGCAGCCGGTGCGCGTCGCGGTGACCGGCGGCACCGTGAGCCCGGGGATCTACGAGGTGCTCGACGTGCTCGGCCGCGAGCGCTCGCTCGCGCGGCTCCGCGCGGCCGAAACGCGCGCCTGATCTTGACGCCCCGGAGACCATCGAGTAGCGTTCCCGCCTCGCCGCGTTGAGGAGTCGGCTAATTGGTAAGCCACCTGACTCTGGATCAGGCCATTGGAGGTTCGAGTCCTCCCTCCTCAGCCTCGCGGACGGTCCCATCGTCTAGCGGCTAGGACGCCGGCCTCTCACGTCGGTAACGGGGGTTCGATTCCCCCTGGGACCACTCAACTCACGGCCGTGGACGGGCCCTTCGCGCCGTCGCCGAGCGCGAGAGCCGCACGCCGTGCCGTCGCGCTCCGATGCGACGCAGTGTCGGTGCGCCGTCACGGAGATGCAAACTTGACACCGTTGGCCCCAGCCGTTACCCTTCGCTCGTCTTGCGTGTTGGGGTAACCCGGCGGTTGTGGTTCAGTCACCCCGAACGGGCGTGGGGGGAGCGGCGCTGAGGACACGGGAGGATCCCATCCTCGAGACTCCGGCCAAGCAGCCCCTGACACACCGCACCACGATCCCCGGATCCAGTTCCGGTCCGGTCGGCACGCAGCTTGCGACAGCACCTGACGTGATCGCGTCGTCCGCACACCTGACCTTCGATCTTTCCAACATCACGGCTTCCGGCTCGCACCGCCTCCACGCCGCCGTCGGCGGGGCCACGGCACGCGCTGGGCCCAGGGTGGCCGGCGGAGCCGGCCGGGCCCCTGCTATCTCAGCTACAGGAGCTGCCAAATGGACAGGCCCTCCTTCGAGCAGCTGATCAAAGAAGACCGCGCCGCGCGAGAATCCAAGATGTGGCGCGGGGCCTTCCTCGAGTACCTCGACCTCGTCCGCGACGACCCCAGCCTCCCGAAGCTCTCGCACGCCCGCATCTTCGACAACATCATGCGGGCCGGCACCCAGGACATCCAGGAGTCCGACGATCCGCGGGTGAAGCGGCTCTACAAGGACGAGTCGTTCAAGGTCTACAACTTCTTCCGCGACGAGTTCTTCGGGATCGAGAAGACGGTCGCGCAGATCGTCCGCTACTTCCACTCCGCGTCGCTCAAGGGCGAGGAGAGCCGGCAGGTTCTCTACCTGATGGGCCCGGTCGGCTCGGGCAAGAGCTCGCTCGTCGAGCGGCTGCAGCGCGGCCTCGAGGCGTCGGAGCCCTTCTACTCGATCGAGAACTGCCCGATGTCCGAGGAGCCGCTGCATCTCATTCCTCGCCACCTGCGGAAGGAGTTCGAGAAGATGCTCGGCGTGCACGTCGAGGGCGACCTCTGCCCCGTGTGCCGCTTCCGGCTGAAGGAGGAGTACGGCGGCCGCTACGAGGAGGTGCCGATCGGCTCGCGCTTCTTCTCGAAGCGGAACCGCGTCGGCATCGGCGTCGTGCCCCCCGTCGATCCGAACAACCAGGACACGTCCGTCCTCATCGGCAGCGAGGACATCTCGAAGCTCGACATGTATTCGGAGGGCGACCCGCGCGTGCTCGACCTCAACGGCGCCCTCAACGTCGGCAACCGCGGCATGTGCGAGTTCATCGAGGTCTTCAAGAACGAGACCGAGTACCTGCACGCGATGATCACCGCGACGCAGGAGAAGGTGATCCCGGCCCCGGGCCGCCACGGGATGGTCTACGTCGACACGGTCATCGTCGCCCACTCGAACGAGGCCGAGTGGCAGAAGTTCAAGGCAGATCATACGAACGAGGCGATTCTCGATCGCATCGTCGTAGTCAAAGTGCCTTACAACCTTCGGTTGTCCGAGGAGGTGAAGATCTACCAGAAGATCATCCGGAACTCGGACTTCCGCGCCCACGTCGCGCCGCACACCCTCGAGATCGCCTCGATGTTCGCCATCCTCTCGCGCCTCGAGCCGAACGCGAAGTGCGATCTCGTCACGAAGCTCAAGCTCTACAACGGCGAGGAGGTCGTCGAGAAGGGCAAGACGAAGAAGATCGACGTGCAGGAGCTGCGAGAGGACGCGAAGCGCGAGGGCATGAGCGGCATCTCGACCCGCTTCATCATGAAGGCGCTCGACAACGCGCTCTCCGACAACACCGAGGGCAACTGCATCAACCCGATCAACGTCCGCGAGGCTCTCATCAACATGGTGAAGGAGGCGGACCTCCCCGACGATACCCGCAAGCAGTACCTCGAGTTCCTGCAGGACGTCCTCCACAAGGAGTACCTGGAGCTGCTCGAGAAGGAGATCACGAAGGCCTTCGTCTACTCCTACCAGGAGCAGGCGGAGTCGCTCTTCCAGAACTACCTCGACCACGCCGAGGCGTTCGTGAACAAGACCAGGGTGAAGGACCGCAACACGAAGGAGGAGCTGCAGCCCGACGAGGGGTTCCTCAAATCGATCGAGGAGCAGATCGCCATCATCGGCTCCGCGGCCGAGGGGTTCCGCCAGGAGGTGATCGCGTACCTCTGGGCGGCCAGCCGCCGCGGCGAGCGGGTCTCCTACCGCTCCTACGAGCCGCTCAAGGAAGCGATCGAGAAGAAGCTCATGACGTCGGTGCGCGACATCAGCCGCATCATCACCAAGGCACGCACGCGGGACGAGGAGCAGACCGCCAAGTACAACGCGATGGTGAAGAACCTCCTCGATTCGGGCTACTGCGAGAGCTGCGTCGACGTCGTGCTCAAGTACGCCGCCAACAATCTCTGGAAGGACTGACCGGCGGCGCCGAGACCGCCGTGATCCGTACCGTCGAATCGATCTTCCGCCCGTTCGAGCCCTCCGACGCCGAGCGGAGCGACCGCTCCGCGGGTGATCGGGCGAGGCACCGCCTGAAGGTCCGTGAGTCGATCCGCGAGAACATCGCCGACATCATTGCCGAGGAGTCGATCATCGGGAAGGACCGCGAGAAGATCATCAAGGTCCCGATCCGCGGCATCCGCGAGTACAAGTTCATCTACGGCGACAACGTCCCGGGCGTGAGCCAGGGGAACGGCGACTCGCAGAACGGACAGGTCGTCGGCAAGGTCAAGCAGCCGGGCAAGGGCGGCGAGGACCGGGCTGGCGACCAGGCCGGCACCGACTACTACGAGACCGACGTCACGCTCGAGGAGCTGATCGACATCATGTTCGAGGACCTCGAGCTGCCGGACCTCGAGCGCAAGGCGCTCCGCCAGATCGAGGCCTACCGGCTCGCCAAGCGGAAGGGCTACCGCTCGGTCGGCATCCGCGTCCGCCTGGACAAGCGCCGGACCGTGCGCGAGCGCGTGAAGCGGAAGCTCGCGAGCCGCCGCTACCGGCTCGCGCGCGAGGCGGAAGAGGCGTCGGCCACGACGGCGACGGCGATCGCCGAGCCGGTCCCGGCCCGCGAGCGCTTCCCCTTTCACGACGACGACCTCGTCTACCGCCACATGGTCACCGACGTGAGGAAGGAGTCGAACGCGGTGGTCATTTGCGTCATGGACACGTCCGGCTCCATGGACACGATGAAGAAGTACCTGGCGCGGAGCTTCTTCTTCCTGCTCTACCAGTTCATCTGCACCAAGTACCGGAACGTCGAGATCGTCTTCGTTGCGCACCACACCGAGGCGAACGAGGTGACCGAGGACGAGTTCTTCCACAAGGGCGAGTCGGGCGGGACGTTCATCTCGTCCGGCTACAACAAGACGCTCGACATCATCCAGGCTCGCTACCATCCCTCGCTCTGGAACATCTACGCCTTCCACTGTTCCGACGGCGACAACTTCGACTCCGACAACCCCGCGGCGCTCCGCGCGGCCAAGGACCTCGCCGACGTCTGCAACCTCTTCGGCTACGGCGAGATCAAGCCGCTCGGTTCGCGCTACTACGAGAGCTCGATGCTCAACATCTTTCGCCGTCTCGACGCGGACAACTTCCAGACCGTCCTGATCGAGCGGAAGGAGGACATCTGGCCATCATTCAAGGCCTTCCTCGCGAAAGACCGGGGGC
>JACXTT010013067.1_pt1 | contig 10972 bp, 9 predicted proteins | sample 9270951 | NCBI WGS metagenome assembly JACXTT01 (sample SAMN15532306, study PRJNA645909) | rock metagenome | isolation source: weathered quartz diorite | place: Puerto Rico | collected 2017-06-21 | reverse complement strand
TCGGTCTCGAACCATTGATCGAGAAAATCGACAGCGCTCATCGTCATCAATTGCACCTGGTTGTATTTGTCTTCAGTGGAGAGCTTCTGAAAACGCCGGCCCACCGTCAGCAGTTCCATCAAACCCTTCGGATTGAGCGAAGTCGGATCGGGCGGCGTCATATTCATGACGGGTTTGACGAAGTGTGCCATCTCGACCATCGCCTTGCCGTATTCGTCGTAAGCTTCAGCATCGAGACGTGAGTGCCGCGCGATCTCGCGTCGCGTTTTCGCATGATCGTTGACGCGCCAGAGGTAATCGCCGTTCGGCATCGGCGTGAACGTGCCGTCCAGCGGCAAGATCTCCAGACCGTGTCGCGGCAGATCGAGTTCGCGAATGATCTCCGGCCGCAATAGTGAAACAACGTACGAGCAAACTGAGAACTTGAAGCCCGGAAAAACTTCTTCCGTCACCGCCGCGCCACCCAAAACGTGGCGGCGTTCGAGCACCAGCACACGTTTGCCCGCGCGCGCCAGATAGGCTGCGTTCACCAGGCCGTTGTGGCCGCCGCCGATGACGATGACGTCGTATTTGTTATTCATTTCGAAAATCGAGCGCACTCATCCGCTGGCGAGATGGCACTGACACCCAGTCGCTTGATGAGGATTGGCAAGCATACTTATAATCGCGCGCACTGACAAAGCTGCAAAAGGAGACCGTCATGCCCATTAGTCAAATGCTTCTGCCGGAATTCGATCACGAAATGGCGAACACGCGCAAAACTCTTGAACGGGTTCCCGATGACAAGTTCAGTTGGAAGCCGCACGAAAAATCGATGACTCTGGGCGGGTTGGCAACACATCTCGCGAACATTCCGAGTTGGACGGCGCAGACATTTGACCGGGACGAACTGGACATCTCGCCGGATGGCCAACCTTATCGCATCGAAGAAGCAAAGTCGCGCGCCGAATTGCTGGAGGCATTCGATAAGAACGTCGCATCGGCGCGCGCCGCTCTGGAAGCGGCGACTGACGAGAATTGGCAAGGCAATTGGTCACTGCTAATGACTGGCAAAACGATCTTTACTTTGCCCCGCACCGCAGTCATGCGCGGATTCGTCCTGAGCCATTCAATTCATCATCGCGCCCAGCTCGGCGTGTATCTTCGTTTGCTGGACGTGCCGGTGCCTTCCATTTATGGACCATCGGCGGATGAAGGCGGATTCTAGATTTCGGCGCGAATCTCATCAGCGACCTTGACTGCTTCCACCGCCGCCTTCACATCGTGCACCCGCACGATATGCGCGCCGTTGAGCACAGATGCGACGACTGTCGCGATGGTCCCGTAAAGGCGTTCATTCGCCGGCGCGCCGTTCAACAATTTTCCCAGAAAAGATTTGCGCGACGTGCCGATGACAATCGGGAAACCGGGGAACTCGTCGCCAATCGCTCCCAACCTGGCGATCAACTCGACATTCTGATCGACCGACTTTCCAAATCCAATTCCCGGATCGATGGCAATCCTGTCGCGGGCGACACCGCGCTCTTCCGCGATCGAGATACTTCGGCGTAATCCGTCGACGACATCCGACAAGACATTTTCCGCGAACGGGATTTGTTGCATGTCTTTCGGCGTTCCGCGCGAATGCATCAGGAGCAGTCCCGCGTTGGCCGTCGCTGCCTCGTCAGCGACGGACTCATCGAATCTCAGTCCCGAAATATCGTTGACGATCTCTGCGCCTGCATCCAGCGCGGCGCGCGCGACTGCGGCCTTGGTTGTATCGATTGAGATTGGGACCGCAGCAGACGAAGCGAGTCGCTCAATCACCGGCAACACGCGGCTCAACTCTTCCTGCTCTGAAACGAATTCAGACCCGGGCCGCGTCGACTCGCCACCGACATCGATGATGTCCGCGCCCTCTTCGATCATTCGCTCGGCGTGCGCAATCGCCGCATCGAATGAGAGGAATTTTCCGCCGTCACTAAAACTATCAGGCGTGACATTCAGGACACCCATGACGAGCGTGCGCTCACCGTAGAGGAGCGAACGGTTCTTTAGTTTCCAATAACGGCGTCCCATGACTCGGTCAAACATTAGCTGATAGATGCGCAAATGAAAATCGACAATTAGATCCGAAATTCACATGACTTCGTGCTCTATGTAACCGTCAAAGACGGCGCGCTTCTCTTTAGTGCTTCATGCATGGAGATAACTCCCTTCACTCTTTCATCCTTCGCCGGATGAGATGCCGCCCACGGTTGATTATGAAGGACAAGAGTCCGACGATTTCGGACATTCATTTCGAGCGAATCTCGAAACGTTTTCGATAACTTCCGGGAGTAATGCCATAGCGCCGCTCGAATGCTCTGCGAAATACATCTGTACTCTTGAAGCCGACTGAGGCCGCCACGCTCTCGATATTCTCGTTCGGCATCGTCAGACGTCGCCGAGCTTCATCCAAGCGCAAGTGTTCGACGAAAGCGGCAGGGATGTCGCCTATGACTAAAGTGCGAGATCTCAGACATTGATTTGAAGTTAATCCGGAGCGAACTTTGAAATCTAAGACACGCTGTCAGGCCAGTGACTGCATACAAATCTGCGTTGTGAATTCACATTGGAAAAACCAGGCGCGCTTCGCGTGAAGTGTCCGTTAATGCTGTCCGTGCGATTGTGGAAGGCGACGCGTGTGGCTAAGTCTCAGTCTGTCCAACGTAGAACCTGCCGCGCGGGTTTTGCAGAATGTAAACCCAAAAAGAATTGGCTCCGCAGGTAGGACTCGAACCTACAACCCTTCGGTTAACAGCCGAATGCTCTGCCATTGAGCTACTGCGGAACACTGTTGCGCACGGCCCTTAACCTCCGGCCGTGCGCGTATCAGTTTATAACAAACCATCGCGAGCATCGCAAGGCACGATTACTGAAATCAGTCGAAGAGCGCTCACCGCTTCGAAGCATGCGAGACGCCTCTGGTTAGCGCGCGGAATGTTGTAGTATGCGGCGGCAATTTGCAGCATTTGGTTACCGAAAAGGCATCGAACTATGAGCGATTCATTCATCCATTGTACTCGATCGCGCTTGGCGATCTTCGCGGGCATGCTCCTTACCGCGTTCTGCGTGGGCGCTTCAGCGCAGACGGCACCGCAATCGTATTTCACCGATCCGGCGCTTTCACCTGACGGTTCGGAAATCGCGTTTTCTTCGGGCGGCGATATCTGGACTGTTCCAGCCGCGGGTGGTGAAGCACACCTGCTTGTCTCGCATCCGGCGACCGAGACGAAGCCCTTGTACTCACCTGATGGCAAGCGATTGGCCTTCGTCTCGACGCGCACGGGCAACGGCGACATTTACGTTCTGACGATCGATACGGGTGATCTCAGACGAATTACGTTCGACGACAGCGTTGAACTGCTCGATGCATGGTCGGCGGACGGGCGATGGCTGTATTTCACTTCGGCGTCATCCGATGTGGGAGGCCCGGACGTTTTCAGAGTGAGCAGCGAAGGCGGCACGCAGATGCAGGTTAGCGGCGAGATTTACACAGCCGAATATCACGCCGCGCCATCGCACGATGGAGGCGCGATTGCGTTTAGCGGACACGGTCTGGGCGGCAGTCAATGGTGGCGCAAAGGCCACAGCCACATCGACGAGAGCGAAATTTGGTTGATGCGTTTCGGCGCGAAGCCGGCCTACGAACAAGTAAGCGAAGGCGGCGCGAAAGAGATGTGGCCCATGTGGAGCAAGGACGATCGCACGATCTACTACGTTTCTGATCGCAGCGGCGCGCAAAATATTTGGGCTAAGGATGTAAACGGGAAGAGCCGGCAGGTAACGCAATTCAAAGATGGCCGGGCGCTTTGGCCCAGCATCGGCTATGACGGTAAGTCGATTGTCTTCGAACGCAACTTCCAAGTTTGGAAACTCGACACTGCGAGCGGTCGCGCCGGCGCGGTCAATATTGTTCGGCGTGGCGCTCCGGCGGGTCCGGCTGTCGATCATCTTCGCCTGACTGAGGGGATTTCAGAAATCGCTTTGTCGCCCGACGGAAAGAAAGTGGCTTTCACTGTGCGCGGTGAAATCTTTGCCGCCTCGAGCACCGATGGTGGCGATGCCGCGCGCGTGACGTTTACCCCCGCGCAGGAATCGCAAATGGCCTGGGCGCCCGACAGTCGCCGGCTGGTTTACGTTTCGGATCGCGATGGAGTGAGCCATTTGTTTCTGTACGACTTCGCCACCAATACCGAAACGCAAATCACGCGCGACGCGGCGAGCGACGATACGCCGGAGTTTTCTCCTGATGGAAAGATGATCGCGTTCGAGCGCGGCGGTCGCGAGATAGCTGTCTATGAGATCGACTCGAAGAAAGAGCGCAGCGTTGTCAAAGCGAGTCTCGAACGGCCGCCGCTGAGTTCTGATCGTCCTTATGTCTGGTCGCCGGACAGCAAGTGGATTGCTTACATGCCCGTCGGCGACAAGCTTTTCAAGAACGCCTACGTTGTTCCCGCGAGCGGCGGCGAAGGCAAGCAAATCAGCTTTGTTGCGAATGGCGGCAGCAACACAATCGCGTGGAGTCCCGACGGAACTTTCATCTTGTTCGATACGGGCCAGCGAACGGAAACGGCGCAACTCGCGCGCGTAGATCTGATTCCGCGCACGCCGCGCTTTCGCGAAGATCAGTTCCGCGATCTATTTAAGGAAGAGCAACCGCGAACTCCTTTGCGACAAACGCCGGTGACTGAGCCGCCGCCATCGCCTGCGCCCGCGGCTGTGGCGAGTGCGAGCCCGTCGCCGGACGCGAAAGCGAAACCCACGCCCAAGCCCGTTGAAATTAATTTCGATCAGATCCGGCGGCGCTTGACGATGCTGCCGGTTGGGATCGACGTGCGCTATCAACGCATCAGCCCCGACGGAAAGCTCGTGTTGATGGTGGCGGCGGTGGCGAACCAACTCAACCTTTACGTCTATCCGCTGGATGAGCTGTCAAAGGATCCTTTAGTTTCACGGCAACTCACTTCGACCGCCGGTTTCAAGAGCAGCCCGCAGTTCTCGCCCGACAGCAAAGAGGTTTACTACCTCGAGCAGGGACGCATCAACATCATTCCGCTGGAAAACCGCCAGGCGCGGCAGGTGTCGGTGGCGGCTGAGATGGATGTCGATTTTGCCCGCGAGAAGGTGGAAGTTTTCCAGCAGGCGTGGACGTACATCCGCGACAACTTCTTCGATCCGAACTTCAATGGCGTCAACTGGGATTCCGTTCGCGACCAGTACGCGCCGCTAGCGGCAGGTGCGCGCACGCCCGACGAATTGCGGCGCATCATTTCTGAGATGCTGGGCGAATTGAATTCCTCGCACTCTGGAATTGCCGCCCCGGGAAACGCGGCGCAACCCCCGGCGATCGGCCGTCTCGGCGTCCGTTTCGATCGCAACGAGTACGAGAGTAAAGGTGCATTGCGAATCACGGATGTTATTCCGCTTACGCCCGCCGCGATCAGCAACGTCAAAGTTGGCGAATACTTAATCGCAGTCGATGGCCAGCCGATCGGCGCTCATCAGAATCTGGATGAACTGCTGGCTTATAAGATCGGCAAGCGGTTGGCGCTCACGATCGCTTCGTCAGCCGACGGCGCGCAGAAACATGAAGTTATCGTGCGGCCAATCAACGGAGCCACCGAACGTAACCTTCTCTATCGAAAATGGATCGAAGACAATCGTGCATACGTCGCTAGGATCAGCAACGGGCGGCTGGGCTATATCCACATGGCGGACATGTCCGCCGGCGCGCTGACTCAGCTCTACATCGATCTCGATGCAGAGAATCGCGGTCGCGACGGCGTGATTGTTGACGTGCGCAATAACAACGGAGGTTTTGTAAACGTCTATGCCATCGATGTGCTGGCCCGCCGCAGTTACTTCAACATGACCCCGCGCGGTTTCACGATGGCGCCGTCACGCACGGTGCTGGGGCAACGCGCGCTCGAATTGCCCACGATTCTGGTGACCAACCGGCACACGCTCTCGGACGGTGAAGACTTCACCGAAGGTTATCGCTCGCTTCGTCTGGGCAAAGTCGTGGGAGAGCCAACCGCAGGCTGGATCATCTACACCTCAGGCGTGCAGTTGATCGACGGCTCGGCTTTGCGTCTGCCGTTCGATCGCATCACGGCGAACGATGGCGAGCTGATGGAAATGCATCCACGGCCGGTCGACATTCCGGTGGCAAAATCCATCGGCGAAAGTCTGTCTGGTCGCGACAGTCAGCTCGAAGCGGCAGTCACTGAGTTGCTAAAAGAAATCGGAAGCAGGTCGAAAGGAAATTGATGAACGATCGCTGCGGCAAATGTGATGAAGAAAATCAATCGAAGGAAATGCTTGGTAGTGCCCTGAATTCGATCTCCTCTGCGGAATCCTCCGTGACCTCTGCGGTTAATCCAATGTTTCGGCAATTAACCGCAGAGGAGAATCCGAGGTTTGCGCAGAGAACGCAGAGAACAATTTGAATTAGAGCACTACTAAATACTTTGCAAAATTGACAACGTTCTTAATCGCATGCTAAAAGTCAGCTTCGTCCGACCTGTTTTAAATTGCATTACACGTGAGCGTAGCGTTTGCTTGACCGCGCGCCCGTGGCCGAAAAGCCCGCAGCGTAGTAACTCAGCGTGTAACTGAGTTTTATGCCAGACGAAGGAAAATCGCCGGAATCGGGATCCGTAGACGACCTACCCGCGAATGAAGCGCCGCCGGATCAGGCGCGCGCTAACCAACCACTTTCCGCCGACGCAGAAAAAGACGCGCAAGTAGAAGCGGCCAAAGCACGCGTGGCGGCGGCGAAAGAAGCCGCGCAGAAAACTGCGCCACTCGCAGCCGGCGCGCCAAAAGCTCCGGTAAAGAAAAAGGAAGAAGGACCAAAGCCGGTCGATGCTTCGAATCATCCGCTCGTGAAGCGTTTGCAGGAGACGTTTGGCGAGTCAGTTACCGAAGCAACGGAGTTCCTCGGTCAATTGTCGATTCGGATTGCGCAGCCGCGCATCGTCGAAGTTTGCGAAGCTCTGAAGGCTGATGCAGAGACGCCGTTTGATTATCTTTCTGATCTGACCTGCGTCCATTATCCGGACAATCGCGAAGCGCCGTTCGAAGTCGTTTACAACTTGTATTCGATTTCGAAGAACGAGCGCGTGCGTCTGAAAGTCAACACGAACGCCGAAGGCATTGAGAGCGTGACGAGCGTCTGGCCTGCGGCGGATTGGCTGGAGCGCGAAGTTTACGATCTGTTCGGCGTGGTCTTTCACAATCATCCGGACTTACGACGCATTCTGCTGCCGCCCGATTGGGACGGCCATCCGCTGCGCAAAGATTATCCGCTCGAGTTCATTGAGAATCGCTGGACGGAAGAGCATCTGCCGGAATTTACCGACGTGCAGCGAGAGCAAGTCGAACAGCGCCGAACGTATGGATTGGAAATGCTTTCGATTCCGCAAGAACGTGAAGTGCGCAAGCTGTTCCTGTCTGATAAAGAAGTGATGCCTAAGGATAAGTGAGCGGTGAGCAGTTGCCAGTGATCAGTAACTCGTTCTTTGAGCTTTGTACTTAGTGCTTTGACGTGGAAGTTCAAGTAATTCGCCCGTCAAAGTACAAAGCACTAAGTACGAAGCACCGGATTCTTATGTCGCCAAAAGAAATCGCCACGCATTACGGAGCCAGGCTCTTCGACACGCCGGAGGCGGCGACGACGGCGGGCTTCGTGCTAACGGAAAAACATGCGCCGCGAAATGTCTGGAACAAGGCGAGCGCGACGCAGTCCTTAATGCTCGGACTACGCGATCGCAAAGACAAAGGTGAGATCAAAGAAATCGGGTTGGTCAACGAGCCCTTCGCCGTGACGGGTTGTTACCTTCCGAATGATGAGCATTCAGCATGACGACAGGCACTAAACCGGCGGGGACGACCGCCAAGTTGCGCGATTCGACGAGCGTCTTTCTCGTCGGCAACATCGAGGACGTCATGCGGTGGTACGAAAAGCTGGGGTTCACTTCGGAATATTATCCACCTGGCTTTTGTATCTTAAGACGAGATGCCGTCTCAATATTTTTTCAGCAGCACGACGGTTACGTGCGGCCTGATGATCCGGGCGCGCGAGCGCGTCAGGCCTGGAGCATCTATATTGAGACCGATGACGTGCAGTCGCTATTTGACGAGTTTTCGCAGGTGCCGGATGTGAAGATCGTGAGACCGCCTTCGCCTCAGGTGTACGGACAAATTGAATTTGATGTCATGGATCTGAATGGCTATCGCTTAGTATTCGCGCAACCGTCGCGGTGAGTTTGCCTGAAACGAGATGCATCAAGTAGAAGTCGCCACAACTCAGCAATCCCTGCTTGACGCGCCAGAGATGACGCTCAACATGGGGCCGCAACATCCCAGCACGCATGGCGTGCTGCGCGTTGTCCTGAAGCTCGATGGCGAGACCGTCATCGATCTCGATTGCGACATCGGTTACCTGCATCGCGGCATGGAGAAAATCGCCGAGAATCGCATGTATACGATGATCGCGCCGTATTGGGATCGGCTTGATTACATCGCCGCGGTTTCGAACGGATTGGTTTGGGTTGAGACGGTGGAGCAGATGATGGGGCTCGCTGTCCCGCCGCGCGCTCATTATATTAGAACGATTCTCACTGAGCTGAATCGCATTGCCTCGCATTTGCTGTGGCTGGGCACCCATGCGATGGATATCGGCGCTGTGACGATTTTGCTCTGGGCCTTTCGCGAGCGCGAAGAGATTCTCAAAATTTTCGAGCGACAGTTCGGCGCGCGATTGACGTGTCACGCCTGGCGTGTCGGCGGCATGCCGAACGATGCGTACGACGGTTTCGTCGAGGACTGCAAGACATTTATTAATAACTTCCCGAAGCGTCTCGATGAATACGAAACCGTGTTGTCAGAAAATCGCATTTGGTTAGGCCGCACGGTTGGAATCGGTGTCATCTCCGCTGAAGACGCGATCGCAATCGGATTGTCAGGCCCGGCCCTGCGCGGTTCCGGTGTGGCCTGGGACATTCGCAAGTCGCGACCATACGCGGCGTATGCCGACCTGGATTTTGAAGTGCCGCTCGGTGAAAACGGCGACACGTACGATCGCTACCTCGTGCGCATGGAAGAAATGCGCCAGTCGCGTCGCATCATTCAGCAGGCGATCGACAAGTTGCCTGATGGGCCGGTGAACGCAAAAGTTCCGAAGCTGATTAAGCCGCCCGTTGGTGATTACTATCATTCGATTGAAGGACCGAAGGGCGAGATCGGTTGCTACCTGGTTTCAGACGGAACGCAACAGCCCTGGCGCGTGCGCGTGCGTCCACCGTGCTTCATCAATTTGCAGTCGCTCAAAAAACTTTGCGTAGGACACCTGGTCGCAGACGTGGTCGCGATCATCGGAACGTTGGATATCGTGTTGGGTGAGATTGATCGGTAAGCAGGACTAAACCACAGATGAACACAGATAGACACAGACGGAGAATCGGTTTTGATCTGGGTCAATCCGGGTTCATCTGTGGTTGATTCAGATATGTCAGCATTACTAGCACTAGCAGCACCGACCATCATTGACGATCTGCTGCTGAAATTCTTCAGCGAGCAGACGGTGAACTATGTCATCTGGCCCTTCATACAAATCGGTCTGGTAGTGGTTATCACCACGGGCTGGGTCGCTTACGCGACTTACCTGGAACGGAAGATCTCAGCGTTTATGCAGGCGCGCCTGGGTCCGATGCGCGTCGGGCCGTGGGGACTGCTGCAACCCATTGCCGACGGTTTGAAGCTGTTGACGAAAGAAGACTTCATCCCCGAGAACGCGGATCGCTGGATCTTTTTCGTCGCGCCCTACATCGCTGTGGTCGCAGCTTTCATCGTGCTCGCCGTCGTGCCGTTCGGCCCGGATTGGGCGGTGATCACCGACGTGAACATCGGCGTGCTCTTCGTGCTCGCGGTATCGAGCGTGGGCGTACTCGCACTGATTCTCGCCGGCTGGTCATCGAATTCGAAGTACGCTCTGCTGGGGGCGCTGCGTTCGAGCGCCCAGATGGTTTCATACGAAGTCTCGATGGGCCTGGCGATCATTGGCGCGTTGATGTTCGCGCGCACTCTCTCGCTGTCGGGGATCGTCGCGGCGCAGCAATCCGATGCAGTCTGGTTCTTGATCTATCAGCCGGTCGGGTTCGTCATTTTCTTGATCAGCGGCATCGCGGAAAACAATCGCGCGCCTTTCGACTTGCCGGAAGCTGAATCAGAACTCGTTGCTGGGTTTCACACTGAGTACTCCGGCTTCCGCTGGTCGCTCTTCTTCATGGCTGAGTACGCCGCCATGGTTGTAGTGACCGCAGTAGCGACGACGCTGTATCTCGGAGGTTGGTATCTTCCATTCGTCTATCGTTTCACTGAGGCAAAGGGTTACCACACCGCGTATGTCGTCGTGAGCCTGATTGTGTTTCTGGCAAAGGCCGGCCTGCTCCTTTATTTATACTTCTGGCTGCGTTGGACGCTGCCGCGCTTCCGTTACGATCAGTTGATGGATCTCGGTTGGAAATGGATGTTGCCGGCGGCGCTCATCAACATTGTGGGGACGGCCATCGGAATCGGAGTGATCCAGGGACTCGATGGCGTGGGTGGGATGCATACACTCGATCCGATTAACGTGACGGGCGGCCTGGGATTGACGCCCACGGGCAAAATAATCGCGGTCAGTATCGGAGTAATAAATCTATTTTTGACGGCGGGTCTGTTATCTTTGATTAACTGGCGCTCGCGCGATTTCAATTTGAAGAAGCAGCGCCGGCAAATTCGCCTGGTGGATTTGCCGAAGGGAAAACCGGCGGTCGTGCCGGTACAAGGCGAATAGATCGAAGCGAGAGAACTATTCGATATTTGACATTTGGTATTTGAGATTTCTCATTTGGTCATTTGATTCAGTCGGATCACAGACAATCGAATCGAAACGAAATGACCA
>JACXTT010013066.1_pt1 | contig 10972 bp, 10 predicted proteins | sample 9270951 | NCBI WGS metagenome assembly JACXTT01 (sample SAMN15532306, study PRJNA645909) | rock metagenome | isolation source: weathered quartz diorite | place: Puerto Rico | collected 2017-06-21 | reverse complement strand
AAACCCAAAATTCAAAGTGAAATTCTAATTTCGCTTGAAATGAATGAGCATCTTGATCCGGACAGCGAGCGCCCATCTCCTGCCGAAAGGGATATAGAAAAAGTGTTGCGTCCGCAGGCATTTGAGGATTTTACCGGTCAGCATAAAATATTAGCCAACTTACGGGTATTTGTACAGGCAGCACGCCAGCGTGGCGAGGCGCTTGATCACGTGTTGCTGCATGGTCCTCCGGGATTAGGCAAGACTACCCTATCACACATCATCGCTAATGAGATGGGCGTAAACATCAAGATCACTTCAGGACCTGTATTGGATAAACCCGGCGACCTTGCCGGCCTGCTCACCAATCTGGAGGCTGGGGACATTTTGTTCATCGATGAGATACACCGTTTAAGTCCGCTGGTTGAAGAGTATTTGTATTCGGCAATGGAGGATTTTAAGATCGATATCATGCTGGAGACCGGCCCTAATGCCCGCTCGGTCCAATTATCATTAAATCCATTTACATTGGTGGGTGCTACTACGCGTTCAGGCTTACTCACTGCCCCACTGCGTGCACGTTTCGGCATTAACTCAAGACTTGAATACTATGATGCTAAATTATTGACTAACATCGTATTAAGATCGGCATCAATATTAAAAACACCTATCAGCGATGAAGGCGCTTATGAAATAGCAAGACGCAGCCGCGGCACACCGCGTATTGCTAATGCTTTACTGCGCCGCACACGTGATTTTGCTCAGATAAAAGGCAATGGCAATATCGACACGGACATTGCCAATTATGCTCTGAATGCCTTGAATGTTGATCAGCATGGCCTGGATGAAATGGATAACCGGATTTTACTGACCATTATCGATAAGTTCAAAGGAGGTCCTGTTGGTTTAAAGACTATAGCGACGGCCGTTGGTGAGGATGAAGGTACAATTGAAGAAGTGTATGAGCCGTTCCTGATACAGGAAGGCTTTTTGATGCGCACGGCGCGTGGTCGTGAGGCTACAGATAATGCTTATAAACATTTGGGCAAGCCACGCACCGGCAGTACCCCGACTTTGTTTTAAGACTGTTATTTTTCTGTTACATCTATTGATAGTATCAAAATCTTACTTCTTTTGCTGTATCCATTTATCATACCATGAAAAATAAAATACTTATAACAATTGCGCTGTTATTTAGCTCATTCACTATCGCGTCGGCACAAAAATTAAAAGTATGTGTTGCCGGTCTTAACCATGATCACATTTACAACATCCTGAATGCCTATAAAAATGGCCAGGTCGATATCATCGGCATTGCCGAACCGAACCAGGAACTCTGGAAAAAGTATGGCAAGCAATTCAATCTGCCTGAAGCGGTATTTTATACCGATCTGAAGACGATGCTAAAAGGTAAGAAGCCTGATGCTGTTTTAGGTTATAATGCCGCTGCTAATCATGTCGATATTGTCGAGGTATGCGCTCCGCTGGGCATCCCTGTTATGGTAGAGAAACCTTTAGCAGCTACTTTAAATCAGGCAAAGAGAATTGAAGAACTGTCTGATAAATACCATATCAAAGTATTAACCAATTACGAAACCACCTGGTATCCATCTTATAACGACGTATACACTTCGGTTGGTAACGACAGTATCGGCGTGATCAAAAAAATGGTATTTCATGACGGTCACCAGGGGCCGAAGGAAATAGGTTGCAGCAAAGAGTTTTTAGCCTGGCTGACTGACCCGGTTTTGAACGGAGCAGGTGCATTAAACGACTTTGGTTGTTATGGCGCCGACCTTGTGACCTGGTTTATGCATGGTCAGCAACCCATCGCTGTTACTGCAATTGCAAGACATTATAAACCGGAAGTTTACCCAAAAGTGGAAGATGATGCGACTATCCTGGTAGAATATCCGGGGGCTACTGCGCAAATAGAAGGATCATGGAACTGGCCATTTTCTATAAAAGATTTGGAAGTATTTGGCGAACATGGTTATTATCACGCTTTTAACGGCACCGAAATTGCCAGCCGCATGCGCGAAAACAAGAAAGGCTCAAAGACTGTTACCTCGCTGCCTGCTCCTATCAATGATCCTTTGATATACCTTGCAGCAAACCTGAAAGGTGAGATAAAGGGAGATGATCAATCGTCATTAAAATATAATATGATTGCGATGAAGATATTGGATGCGGCCAAAAGATCGATCAAAGAAGGCAAGCGGATAGTTTTATAAACAGTGCAGGATATTGTTAACATTTAACGGCGGGGTAATCTTATTTTATTTTAATTTCGCCGTTAATAAAACATTCACCATATGTCAAAGTTAACATCTGCCCTTGCGGCGCTTGGCTTATTTGCAACCATCACCTGCCAGGCCAAACCTGTAGAAAGTCCATCATCGTCATTGCCATTTGTGGTAATGCCGCAAAATAATGCCGCTATTATGGGCCGTAAACAGGTGCCTATCCTGTGTTACCACCAGATACGCGACTGGAGGCCAAAAGACTCTAAAACTTCAAAAGATTACATTATACCGCCAGCTTCTTTTAAATCACATATGAAAATGCTGGCAGATCAGGGTTATCACACCATTTTGCCTGATCAGTTGTATGATTATTTGACCAAAGGTGCTCCCCTGCCAAGTAAGCCCATCATGCTGACCTTTGATGATACTGATTTAGATCAATTTGAAGTAGCTCGTCCTGAAATGAAGAAATATGGCTTTAAAGGCGTGTTCTTTATCATGACCGTATCTATTGGCAAAACAACCCGGCATTATATGAGTGCCGAACAAATCAAACAGCTTTCAGATGAAGGAAATGTAATAGCCAGCCATACATGGAACCACAGCAACTTCAAAAAATTATCAACCGCAAAAGACTGGGAAATACAACTGGATAAGCCAACCAAGAAATTGGAAGAAATTACCGGAAAACCGGTTAAATATTTTGCATTTCCATTCGGTTTATGGAATGAAGCAAATCTGCCGCAATTACACAAACGCGGTTTTAAACTCGCATTCCAGTTAGCTGAAAAACGCGATGCCAACGATCCATTAATGACTGTTCGCCGTATTTTGGACAGTGGTTATTGGTCTGACAAAACCTTGCTTAACAGTATCGAACACAGCTTCTAAAAAGACTTACCAACGGAATATTGGTTGATTAGTTCTTCAACCAGTATTCCGTTTATTTTCAGCCCTTTTATATTACAATCCCTCAGCTCTACTCCATTCAGGTCACAATTGGTGAGCGTGCTGCCGTGCAAGTCGCAATCTTCAAATCGCAAGGGGCGTTGACACGCATGAGGATCATACATAGGATGACCGCTTGGCGGCATGCCGATGTTACGGATAAAAGCCCCTCCTAATTGTGCTCCTTCTATTTCCAGATCGCTCAGATTGGCGTTCACAATTTTTACGTTAGCCATCGCCACATCAAAAAAATCCGAATTATTCAGCATAGCACTTTTTGCAATGATCATTTTGCAATCTTCTTTTATTTCGATGATATCCATGATGCTTTTTCTACTTCAAATGTCATCATTTAACGCCTGGAAATGAACCCATAAAACAGACAAATTAAGGGTATGTTTGCGACACGCAGTTGCATAAAAATAACGCTTTTCAATTACATCGTTTAGAATAAACTTAATAAAAAAATTTCTTAATTGCCTGATAATGTGTATATTCAAATATGAATAGGTCGTTATCTTGTTATAGCATAATGGTTTTTCTAGCGCTTTCAGTACTGGTTGTAAAGGCACAAACAGCTGATTTGATAAGCGAACATTTCGCATTGTTAAATAGTCATGACATTAAGGGATTAGCTAACGAATACGCTATTGATGCTATGATCTATTCGCCCAATTGGGAAGGCCCGAAGATTGGCCCTTCTGGCATCAATGAAGTTTATAGCCGTTATTACAAAACTACTCCTGATCTTGCTTATATAGTTACCAGTACTCTTAAATCAGGCGATAAGGTGATTGTAGAATATTCCTGGGGCGGCACAATGGCCAAGCCGGAAAACGGTGAGCCTTCTTATATGGAAGGAAAGAAATATATGCTGCAATGTTGTGCGATCTTTGTCATCAAAAACAATAAAATAATCAAAGAAACCAACTATTTTGATCAGGTTGCATATTTACGCCAGGTTGGTTTCTTTGATAAACATTGACTTACAGCGCATTTGTTTAGGATTCGGAATCCTTTTTAGACGGCTTATCTTCAGCCGGAGGTTCTGGCTCTTCGTTATCATCGGGCGGAACAGCAGGCACAGGCTCCTTATCGGGTTTATTCCGCTCAGTTGGCTGCTCCCCTTTCTCCAAATAATTATCTCCGTCCTTGTTGGTGATCGAGTCATCCTTATTCAGGATATGTACGTCCTTGGGGCTATTCATAGCTGCACTTTCCATAAAATTCAACTCAAAGATCCTCTCCCGCAGGGCCTTGTCCTTTGTTAGATGCCCTTAATTGAATTTCTTCCAAAACATCGCTCACAGAAATCATTTCGTGGAAATCTTCCTCATGTTTTTCAGACACCCACGCAATTGCTTCTGACAACTCTGCCAACTTATAACCCCGCGATTTGCCGGGTATAAAGTTCGTGAGCACGTCGCTAAACCATTCAACCTCTTTCTGATCAGTTACTACAGCCACCTTCCTCCATTTGGTGAAATTCTTCAAACCAAGTTTAAAATCCTCCCACCACGCAGCGGCGCTGAAGTTTTGCACATCTGTCTCCAATACCAATAAATAATTAATCTCTCCCTGACGTTTCACTAATTCCTTCATATGTGGAATTAATATCCGGTCGTAATCATCCTTATTAACTTCTCCTGTGGCAAGTATGCCAACAACATGATCTGGCAGATCATTTATAAACCGTAACATCGTCTTATTTATTAATAGAAATATGTCATATAACAAAAGGGAAAAGCATCTGTTTTCAGTAAATGAATATGCGCCGTCCTGATGTTTGTTTATATTATCTTTGCATAAATGCACCAACAAAACCAATTAACTTATAGCAAATTGATCAAAAACGAGGCTAAAAAACTCGGCTTTTTGTTTTGTGGTATTTCTAAAGCTGCGTTTCTTGAACAAGAAGCGCCAAGACTTGAATCATGGCTAAAGCAAAACATGCAGGGCGAGATGCACTACATGGAAAACTATTTTGATAAACGCCTTGATCCCCGATTATTGGTTGATGGCGCTAAATCTGTGATCTCATTAGGGTTAAATTACTATACCGATCAGCGGCAGTCCGATCCATCCGCTCCCAAGATTTCAAAATACGCATATGGTGTTGATTACCACAATGTTATTAAGGATAAATTAAAGCAATTATTGCATATCATAAACGAGAAGATCGGCGAAGTTCATGGGCGTGCTTTTGTTGATTCTGCCCCGGTTTTGGATAAGGCCTGGGCAAAAAAAGCAGGACTGGGTTGGGTGGGCAAAAACACAAATCTCATCAATACAAAAAAGGGTTCTTTCTTTTTTTTAGCTGAACTGATCGTAGATATTGATCTAGAGTATGATCTCCCTTCCACTTCGGATCACTGCGGCACCTGTACCCGCTGTATCGATGCTTGTCCCACTGATGCAATTATTGCTCCATACGTTGTAGATGGCAGCCGATGTATTTCCTACCTCACCATCGAACTTAAAAACGAGATACCACAAGAATTTAAAGGGAAAATGGATAACTGGATGTTTGGCTGCGATGTATGCCAGGATGTTTGTCCATGGAATCGTTTTTCTGTTCTGCACCACGAGCAAGCCTTCGAGCCCAGAGGTAATTTACTGGGAATAAGTAAAAAAGACTGGGAAGAGATCACAGAAGACGTATTTCAAAAAGTATTTGAAAAATCCCCGGTAAAAAGAACTAAGTTCACAGGCTTAAAACGAAATATTTCGTTTTTAAAGAATCGCACCGATTGATAGATAACCACTAATCGATTAACCAATCACTGATTGACCATTCACTAATTAACTAACTCAGCCCTTCTTAAATTTATCGGTTAGCATTTTTAGCATATCATCGTCAACAGGTTTGGCAGGCTCGTCCTTTCTGAGTGGGCGGTTGTAGTTATTATTCCTATTCTCAGGTTTGCGAAAGTCTTTTTTAGGCTGATTGTCTGCAGGTTTTGACGTTGCTGCGGGTTTATCAGTATGTTGGATTGGCTTTTCCTGTTCTGTTTTTTGTTGAACGGGCCTTTCTTTGCGCTCTATCACTCTTTTACTATTCCAGCGACTGTAAATTTCTGCCAGTTTACGCTTAGTATACAAAGGAAAATCACCCTGCATCATCCAGGCATAGTAGCTTGGTTCTACTGTAAATACATCCTCTACCTTTTTACCCTTGTGTTTACCAAAATTGAATATTTCTTCGCCTTGTTCGTTAAATACCATCCGTCCGGCAAAATCGACGGGCTTGTTCAGGTTAGTAAAATGATGCAATGCTTCAATGTCGTTTACAATAGGCTTAAGACTGTTCCCCTTTTTATCAATAAACTCTGCGTCTTTATACTTTTCTAACTGTGCCAGTAAAACCTCCATGGTGGCCCGGGTATCTGCCTCTGCTGAATGAGCGTTGATGATCTCCTTATTGCAATAGAATAGATAAGCCGCTTTTAGTGTACGTTGCTCCATTTGATGAAAAATATTCTGAACATCAACAAAATACCTGTTTTCGATATCAAATGGTATGCCTGCACGCAAAAACTCCTCCATCAGCATCGGGATGTCAAATTTATTGGAATTATACCCTGCAAGGTCACTATCACCAATAAATCCGGCTATCTCCGCCCCCACTAAATTAAACACCGGCATATCTTTTACGTCATCATCATATATACCATGGATTAAAGAAGTTTCAAGGGGAATAGTAATACCAGGATTAATGCGCCAGGTTTTAACTTCCTCTTTTTCTTCCGGATTAAGTTTTATAACAGATATTTCTACAATACGATCGATCCCAACATTAGTTCCGGTAGCTTCCAGGTCAAAGAATGCAAGAGGGCGTTTTAAATTCAGTTTCATTTTTCTTATAAAGCGAGGCATGCAAATGTCTTAAAAAGTTTTAACTGGTAAAATTTTTTAAGCATTTTATATTCCGGTTAAAAGCCTTATTTTTCACTCACCTAAATTTTTGTAACAATTATGAAAAAAATAGCACTGCTTTCCCTAATCCTTTTCATTGGCACAGCTGTATTTGCACAAGATTTTCCTTACGGCAAGGCAGATGATGCCGCACTGGACATGAAAAAATATGATAAGGACACTTCGGCCCATGCTGTGGTTCTGAACGAATACGGAACATCGCGAATAAATCTTACAAATGACTATCATGTAAGACTAACCTTTGACTATCATACCAAAATAAAGTTCTTTGACAATAAGGAGTTTGAAAGAGAGGGTACATTTGTTATACCAATTTATAATGGTGACGCTACTGTTTATGAAGAGGTGGAAGACGTTAAAGGGGTAACTTACTATAAAGATGACAACGGTACGGTTCAACAGGCAGAACTGGACCCTAAAAAAATCATAACAGAAAAAAGAGACAAGCATTATTCGTTGGTAAAATTTACCATGCCTGCCCTTCGAAGCGGATGCGTTATAGAAGTAAGCTATCATCTGATATCACCCTACTTCCGAATGTTTCACCCATGGCACTTCCAGGATTATATTCCAAAGGTGTACTCCGAATATGAGGTACATATACCTGGCTTGTGGAATTTCAACGCTTCGTTACGCGGTTTTTTAAAACTGACAAAGAACACGGCAAAAATTGAAAGTAAGTGCTTTACCTTCGGAAGCGGTTCTGCAGATTGTTCAAACATCGTATACGGTATGAGCGATATACCTGCTTTTAAACCGGAGGATTACATGACCGCCGAAAAGAATTATAAATCGGCAGTATATTTTGAACTGGAAGAAGAGACTGACCTGCAAACAGGTGCAAAAACCAGATATGCCAAAGAATGGAGAGATATTGACTACGATCTAAAATCGGAAAGGTGGTTCGGCGGTCAACTTAAGCGTAACGGGTTAATGAAAGACCGAATTGCACCCGTTATAGCTGGCAAAACCGATCAGATGGTAAAAGCTCAGGCCATCTATGACTATATCAAAAGCACGATTAAGTGGAATGAAGATGAGGATTTTGGAAGCGATGACGGTATTCGCCAGGCGTTAATCAATCATACAGGCAATGCCGGCGATATTAACCTGGCCCTTGTGACTGCCTTAAATACCGGTGGCATACCTACCGAGGCGGTATTATTATCTACCAGGGCGCATGGTAGTATAAATAAACTCTATCCTGCCATAGGCGATTTTAATTATGTTGTAGCAAAAGCTAACATAGGAGATAAAAGTTATTTATTGGATGCAACAGAGCCGCTATTGCCTTTGGGTATGCTGCCGATGCGCTGTCTTAACGATCAGGGGCGCGTTTTCAGCCTTGACAAGCCTTCCTATTGGATCGATTTGAATAACAATCAGCGTGAAAATATCACCTATTCGCTTGATCTTACTTTGCAGGATGACGGTAAAATGAAAGGCAGCATTACCCGCTATTCATCCGGCTATAGCGGATACCTGAAGCGCGTTGAAATAAAAAAATTCAATTCGGTAAACGAATATGTGGAAAGCATCGGCGAAAAATTACGCAAAACAAAAATCATCAAGTCTGACATCGTTAACATAGATAGTTTAGATAAACCTCTGGGTGAAACTTACAATGTGGAAATGAACATTTATGACAGCATGAACCATAACCATCTTTCTTTTAGCCCCTTTTTGTTAAACCAGATAACCGCCAATCCATTTAAACTGGCTGAGCGTGATTTTCCGGTGGATTGGGGCATGCCTTCTGATGAGCGTTATATTGTCAACGTTCACCTTCCACAACAATATTCGTTGGAAAATCCGCCACAGATAATGTCAATAGCCATGCCTAATAAGGGAGGGAATTTCTTCACTGAATTTGACGGCGATAATCAAAATTTCAGTTTTTCATATGATACCCGCTTTAACAAATCTATCTATAGTTCAGAGGAATATCCATATTTGAAAGAGCTTTATAACAAAATCATCCTGGCTCAGAAAAATGAATTTGTGTTTAAGAAGAAATGAATAAAAGAATATCCTTATTAACCTGCTTTTTAGTGTGGTGCACCACATCTAACGCTCAGAGCAACTATGCGGCAAGCCTGATATCTAAAAGCTTACTGCCATATGCGAGCGCTGTTGTTCGCAATGAGGCGATAACAATTGAAATAAAGGATATCGATAATGTAACGTATCACTTAAAAAAAGCTATCACTGTGCTAAACAAAAATGGTGACGATATAGCGCATATGGCCGTTTTTTATAACAAAAGCGTAAGTATTAAGAATATTAAAGGGGTTGCCTATGATGAGTATGGGAAGCAGATAGGTAAATTTAGTGAACGCGATTTTGCCGACGAAGCGACAGGCAGTGGTGGCAGTTTGTTCCAGGATTACCGTGTAAAGCATTATATCCCGTCTATCACACAATACCCTTATACAATTGAGTACGAATACGAACTGAAATATAAACAAACATTAAATATCGAAAGTTGGGAGCCCACCAGCGAGCCTAATATGGCCGTTGAGCAAAGCTCATACAAAATAATTTGCAAACCCGATTTCAATATTCGTTATAAAGAGATCAATGTCCCTCAGAAAGCAGAGATAGCTTCTACGAAAGAGGGACTAAAAACCTATTCATGGCAGATAAAAGATGTAAAAGCTATAAAAAATGAACCTTTTAGTCCGGACTGGCGTACTTGCTTTACACGTGTATTGGTTGCTCCCGAAGAGTTCAGCTATTATGGAATACAGGGTTCGTATACAAATTGGCAGCAATTGGGCAAATGGCAATATGATAAACTACTGGTAAACAGACAGGATATCCCGACCGAAACGGCTGCTTATATTAAAGAAATAACAATGGATATCACCGATCCAAAAGTCAAGGCACAAAAAATATATGAGTATATGCAGCATAAAACCCATTATGTGAGTATACAGATTGGCATAGGCGGTTATCAGCCATTCACTGCTTCGGAAGTGGATAGAGATGGTTATGGCGATTGCAAGGCACTGTGCAATTATACCAGGGCATTGCTCAATGTAGCAGGCATTGAATCCTATTACTGTATCGTTTACGGTGATCATAATAACAAGATTAGTATGCTGCCCGATTTCGCAAGCATGCAGGGTAACCATGTTATTTTATGTCTTCCATTTAAGAATGATACTACCTGGCTGGAATGTACAAGTCAGCAAATCCCTTTTGGGTTTTTGAGTGACTTTACTGACGACCGTACGGTATTAGCTTGTACGCCTGATGGTGGTAAAATAATGCACACACCAAAATATACGACGGAAGAAAACATTGAAAAAAGAAAGGCTGACTTTGTGCTGGATGATCAGGGAGGGCTTTCAGGAAGTATGGAAACCGTACTAAAGGGAACTAGTTACGACGATCGCTATCATATTATAGAAGATGCTCCATCCGAACGCATTAAAGACGTAAAAAGATACTATCCCATAAATAACATGGAGATAAAAAAGCTTACCTACAAGCAGGATAAAAGTCTTAACCCCAGCACAACAGAAGTTGTAGAATTGTCGGCCAAAGAATATGCCGCAATAAATAATGGTAAAATATATTTTTCACTTAATTCAGTAAACCGCGCGCGAACTCTTCGTCAGATCATAAATCGAGTCAACCCGGTATGTATTCAGCGGGGTTACACAGAGGAAGATGATATTATTTACACCTTGCCCAAAGGCTACAAACTGGAATCGGAACCGGCAAAAAAGTATGTTACAAAACCATTCGGGAATTTTACAATGACCATGAGCCTTGAAGATGACAAGCTGATTTATCACCGTGTACTTCAATTGAAAGATGGCGTTTACAGTAAGGATAACTACCAGGAATTAGTG
>JACXTT010013065.1_pt1 | contig 10972 bp, 16 predicted proteins | sample 9270951 | NCBI WGS metagenome assembly JACXTT01 (sample SAMN15532306, study PRJNA645909) | rock metagenome | isolation source: weathered quartz diorite | place: Puerto Rico | collected 2017-06-21 | reverse complement strand
CATGAGGCATGGGAGTGTGATCCCAATCCGCATGAACTTGCGTCAGAGTTTGCACTACGTTCGAGAGGTGAAGCGCAGGTTTGGATCGAAGCATTCCCTCGAGAAGAGGTCCTATTCATTATCGAATTCAGCACTCAAGATACTGCGGCAGAAGCATACGGAGTACAGTTGCCGCCCCCAGACGCGGCTGGCTAACCAGCCGATGAACCTGACGCCGCTTCGGCGCTATCGCGCCTCAGCGGTTCCCTCGGCTCGCAAATAACGCGAGCCTCGGCGCAGGTTATCGGCAGGCCGTTAGGCGCAAAATGAAACGTGGCCGTGTGTCCCGAGCAATCGTATTTCTAGTCGGTGCCGCCTTCGTCGCGTATGGGGTGTATGCGCGTACGAACGTGAAAAATGAGGCAGCCAAGAGTTTGTGTACGGTAGTCGGGCTCAAGCAGGCAACGAATGTGGTATTCCATTCGTCCATAAAACCGGCCTAACAAAACGTTGCAGCCGTCAATCCGCGCGCCACAGTGATGCGAAACCTCAAAGCGTCCGCTTGCGCGGCTTGCGGCTGAACGTTGAGCCGTTGGGCAAGACACATTGTGACTAAGAAATACAAAGCACATCCGAAAAATGCCGCAGGTTCATTCTATGTCGTCAATGGTTGTTGCACAGCTTGCGGTGTCCCTGATGTTCTAGCTCCGGCGCTGTTCGCATACGACAAAGACAACCACTGCTTTGTGAAACGGCAGCCGCAAACTTCCAAAGAACTTGAAAGCGCCCTTGATGTTATCGTCGGTCAAGAACTCGGTTGTATTCGTTACGGCGGATCAGACGAAGATGTCCTTCGGAGATTAGCGGAGGTCGGTGAGTCGAACCAGTGCGATATAGAGCCGCCTCCCGGGATCGTTCCAACTCTGCGTAATCACGTGACGTTCGACACGACAGTTGCGGAAGTCGCTGCTTGGTCGGCCGAAACTGTACTCGACCGATTTCGCGACCACATTGTGCGACCAAAGTCGGCAATCCGATTTGAAGCGACTCGGATCAGGAAGTCATCCGGCGGAGCTGTGTTTTCAGTATCGTGGGTTAAGGGCTATTCTCATGAGGTCGTCGCCCGTCGGCTTGATTTGCCCGAATCTAAATGGCTAATCCGGCATTCGGACCACATTGGGTTATCGAGAGAGCTTGACGATTGGCTCAAAGGAGAAGCCTCGTTGTGCAATATACGTTGGTACAGCGAGATCGATTGGAACATTACCAAGCGTTGGCGCGAACGCCCTTGGTAGCTGCCCAACAAGCGGTTGGAGCGGACCGCTGAAAAACGCGGCCGCTCAACCGCAAACCGTTGGGCGGCCGTGCGCGGCGACAAGGTCGTCGATTCCGAAAAAGGGCACGAGATGACAGTTGTTGTTAGGTGTGTTGGTCTCAGCGTTCTCGTTGTAATGGTTACGACCTGTGGCTGGCTCGTATACTCCTACGCGATCGCGGGTCCACCTTTGTCCGCAACTTTAGTTGGGGCCGCTGGCATATAAGAGGGAGATTTCTAGGCGAGTACGAACTCGGCTTCGAGCGAGTGCGAATTAAGGATGCAGTGTCCGAGGCCGTCATATGCGACATCTCAGGCGATGTGAATGCAGACTTCCACCTGACCCCAGGCATCAACACTCCTCCCACGATGTTCGGTCACGATGTTCATGTGATGTTTGAGTACGGTTCAGGTGCTTGTCGGCTTATGGCGAATCATGACTACGTAGTGACTGCATGGGGCAACAACGGATGGGGAAACGTCCGCTCGTCGTCAATCCGAATTCGGCTGTGAAGGGGCCCCTAACACGCCGATGAACCTGATACCGGTGTATCGGCAGCCCGTTAGGCATACAAAATGATTCGTGAATATCTTAAAAGACGAAGAACTCGCAAAACGTTCCAAGAATTGTTGGATAAAAACGTAGTGGAGTCCGTTCTACAGGGGAACTTGAATGCTGACGTTCTCCAATTGAAGCCAGCGGCGATGGAGTTAATCGTGGCAGTGGTACGGGGAAACACACCGGAACTTGTAGTGGAACGCATGGGGTGCGTCGTCGATGTTGCCGCTAGGAATAATGCCATGGTTTTCGATATGGTTTCCTCCATGGTCATCGTTGCGTATGGCATTTTCCCACAGCAGCACTGGGGATTCGGCAATCGATTCACATTGGTGCAAGAACTAACGGCGCAACTTCGAGAAGACATCAAGATCATTCATTGTGCACGTCGCGGCGTCTACGGCATTTTGGGCAGTAGGACCAGAGTGTCTTATAGTTTCGTGGTTTCGGGATTCGTCGAAATGTTGGGACTGCTGGTAAGCATGAATTTCGGCGAAACGAGAGACCTCGGCGATACGGATGCCTAACCCTGCGCTGCAGACCGACGAGCGGCGCATAACAATGTCGGTTGGAGTGAATCATGGCTCTCGCGCCGCTCGCGGCTGAGCGCCAGAATCGTTAGACGCCGCGCTTGCCTGAGGAGGCCTTTACCAATAGGCTTTCACTATGAGTAACACATTGATTACCAGTTCGGCCGAGATTATGGGTGGGACTCCCGTGTTCGCGGGAACGCGTGTACCGGTGCAAACCCTCTTCGAGCACATTGAGGCTGGTGACACAATTGATGACTTCCTGGAGGGGTTTCCGACGGTAACACGCGAGCAAGTCGTGGCCGTGCTGGAAACCGCAAAGGAGCGAGTGCTCACTGAAGTCAACTGAAGATTCTGCTCGACGAATGCGTGGACCAGCGACTGGCACGAGACTTTGTGGGGCATGAAGTGAACACGGTCGAGCAGATGGGCTGGAAATCCAAACAGAATGGCGAACTGCTAGCTAGGGTTGGCGTCCAAGGATTTTGAAGTCTTCGTTACTACCGACCGCAACTTATCGTTTCAACAGAATCTCCGAAGCTTCGACATCGCGGTTGTAGTAATGACGGCGAACACAAACCGTCTTTTGGATCTCCAACCCGTCGTGCCAGCTTTGCTCAAGGCACTGCCATTCCTGAAGAAAGGCGAGGTACGTGAGATCGGCGTCTAGCAAAGCGATGGAGCCGACGCAAGGAACGCGCGGCTCATCACTAAACCGTTAGGCCTGTCGGAACTCAAAAGAGAGGTCCCAGTGTCGGCCGGTCGGGAGCCGCACAACGCGGCTTCCACTGAAAGGCTTTTATCATGCATGACTCAAGTACCGGATCGAAGCCGGTCATGGGCTTGCGGACGCTTAGCATTATCCTACTGATCATCGGGTGGTTCTTACTAGAGGCGCCAGTGGGGATCTGTATTACGCTGTGGCGCTTGGATGTACTTGCAACCGAATATCAAAGCGCCGTGTTGTTCACTCTTGCGTGCTTCTGCTTCGGATCCCTGTTGATTTGGGTAGCCGCCAGACTCCGCTCTCGGTGGCGCACCGCGTTGGGTTTCACGGCGTTGGTCATGGGGTTAGGTATGCTCCTCGAGGGTCAGCGGATCTTCAAAGACGGCGACGTCATTGCGGATCCGAAGTACCGCATAGCGTTCGCTACAGGAGTAGTGACTAGCGGCTCACTGGGTGTCCTGGCAGGTATGGCATTGATCATTCGACAGAGATTCCTGGATCGAAAACCTCAACCTAAGGGTGGGGGGCATAACACCACGTTGCAGCCGCCAATCCGCGCGTGAGGTGAATGTGAGTAGTCAACCGTTTTCTCGCGCGGCTTGCGGCTGAACGTTGAGTCGTTAGGCGTTGCTCCGGTGTTGCCATGACTGCTACACATGATTCTCTCGCAAGAGTTCTTTCCGCAGACGCTCGATTCATCGAGGGTTGGATGCGTGGTACTTACGTTGTGGCAGGCATATTCGCAATTCCGTGGGAGGCGATTACGGTTGCCGAAATAGAACGTAACATTCCAACGCTCTACGCGGTTACCAAGACCGCGAAGAAGGGTTGGTGGCCGAGAGGCGTGTCGGGAACGTTTCTCTTTCCTTTCTATCTTGGCACGCACTTCGATCCTGACGCAGTCGCATGGGTCCAACGCCGTCGGCGGTACCGATGGGCCGTTTGGCACGAGCCCGTCCTCTACAACGTGGCCCAGAACGCGGCGTGGATGCGGTCAGACTATGGTCTCTTTGGCTCTGCCTTCTATCCGCTCGTTTTTGATCTATATCGGCGAGCGCTATCGAGCATTGCTGGACGGCTCCAGAGGCCGATGCCGGATTTCATCAATGGCGTTTCAACGAACAACCGCAATGCTTAACACGCCGCTGCAGCCGACCGCTGAAAAACGCGGCGGCTGAGCGGCAAAATCGTTAGACGCCTTCTGAACCAGCAGCGGTCCTGACGTGCCTCTGCAACCATTCCGTGAATTCATGCCGGTTCACTTGCCCAGACGCCAAGCTCAGCATGATCCTTTCTTGCTCATCAAGAGTCGCGTCGATTTCAGAGCCGTTCAGGAGAAGAAATGCAGCCATCGCAGCATGTCCAGTTCTCTTGTTGCCATCCACGAACGGGTGTCCCTGAACGATAGAAAAACAGAGCACAGCGGCCTTTTCGGTGATCGAACGATACAGGTCTTTACCATCAAAAGTGGCTTTCGGCTGGGCTATCGCAGATTCCAAAGCTCCCAGGTTTCGAATGCCACTTGCTCCGCCGGTTGCTTTGGCAATCAATAAGTGAAGATCTACGATCTCAGCGAGCGTGAGGTAGCGCATTCAAGCCAAGCGATGGTAAAGCTCGTTATATTTTTCGAGCACGCGTTGAGCCGCGACTTGAAAGTCTTGATCGCGTTCGGAAAGCAGGTCCGTCACAGCAGCTCGCGCCAGTTCTTCCGGAGTTATCTTCAGGCGCTCGGCTTCTTGGCGTAATCTTTCTGCTTGAGCCGGGGTGAGATCGATATCGAGTTTCATGGTTCCTAATGTATCCTGCCCTCCGGCGTCTAACAAGCGCGGCTGGAGCGGACCGCTGAAAAGCGCGGCCGCTCAGCAGGCCGTTATGCGGACAACCCAATGAGCGATGGCCCGATATTAACTGCGCGAGTCCGGTTCTTCACTGAGGCCGAAGGGGGGGCGGCATCGCGCGCCTACACTCCATGGTGGCGGCTACGTTCCACACATTGTCGTGGGCTCCATCGCCACAAAAACGGCGAAGATTGATGCAGACGGGGTGTGCTGTGAACCCTACCTCGGCGTTCGGTTCATTGATGGTCCCGGCGGATATGAACTTGGGCAATATGCAAACGTCACGATCGAATTCATGTATGAGGGCGTTGACTACAGTGGCTGCGTGCCTGGGGCAGAATTCACGATTCGTGAAGGCGGTAAGGTCGTTGGCGTTGGGAAAGTGCTCATTCGTTGAGCTCGCTACCAGTTGCCTAAGCGAGGGGCGAGACCGGCAGCCGCATAACACGCGCTTGCAGACCAACCGCGGCTGAAGCGCAAATCGTTCGGCTGACAGCGGGGCGTTGTGTGGCTTCGCAGCAAGACACCGATGAATGATATTGCTACGCTCTGGTTCGTGCTGGCGGTCTGCCTATACGGGGCACTGAACGCAACACGTAACATCTACTGGGGCCGTCACAGTAAGCAGTGGCCTTCGGTCGATGGACAGGTGCTGGAATCGTATCATTGGGGCGGTTTTGGCTATTTTCGTCCGGTCGTGCGATATGGTTACCAGGTCCAAGGCCAAAAATTCAGAGGGTCGCGAATCGTATTTGCAACTCTCCAATTTGGGTCGAAAGGATTTGCGAAGGCGTTTCTTGGTCAGTTTGAACCAGGTGCGTCAGTAGTCGTTCGATTTCATCCGGCACGTCCAAACCTGAGCGTGATTCGTCCCGGAGATCGGATCCTAAACTGGGTCGAACTGACGACTGGAATCCTCATGGGAACGTTCATTGCTTCGAGGCTCTTTGAAAGCTTGCGATAGGCGACTCGCAGGGCGGCCGAACACGCGGGTGAGCCTCAAATCGTTCGGCGGACAGTGAACATTGGAGGCTGAATGTCTGTTTCGGAGTATTGGATCGGCGAGGGCATAGATGTCCGTGCCATCTGGCGCGACTACGAGGAGGGCCGTGGCTACGAAGATAAGTTCCGGCAGATCTCGCCACACCTGATGGTAATTGAGTTTGAGACACCCACGTCTGATCCACTGTTCACGTTCGAAGCAGTATTCAAAACGACGAAGCGATATTTCCACGATATGAAGCGCCTTTGTTTTGCTCCGTGGGAGTACGACCAAGCAGCGCCCCTATCTTTCTACGGGGTCGATCGCGGTTCGGCGATTTGGCAATGGCTCGGCGAACTTCGACAACTTCTTCTGTTTGGAACCACGCTCGGGGATGAGAAAGTAGTCGGGCAGACTTTAGATAATCTCGACAAGAAGCTATCGATTCTGCAGAAATACTTCGCCACCGGTGTGAACCCGAAGGATTTTGACGCGTTCATGCGCGCCAAGGCGGCTCCGGAGATTGAGGCGGCTGTACGAAAGATGCTGAAGCAGCGGGTTAAGAGAGTGAGTATTTCGATGAAGCCAGCGCAAGACTTACGCGAAGCCCATGTCGAGCTTATCGACGTGAAGAATCTCAAAGACGAATAAGCGGGCCGTCGAGCAAGCAGCTGGAGCGCACACAACGCGACGCCTCAACAGCATGCCGTTAGCCCGATGTCAGCAATGTTGAAGATGTCGCACACCTTCATGGGCATATTCACAGGGATTTCGGCCGATCAGGCCGTCACTTTAATGTGGCCGCCGGCGGACAGTGTCGAGCGATGATCATTGATCTGGAGACATTGGAAGCGACGATTGAGAAGGAATCCTCCGCGACATCGTCTCCTTGAAACTGCACGGATTAACTAAAGACGGCTTGTTGGGAGACGTGACACCCGCCGCAGGCAGGGGATAAGATGAGGCCAAGTCCGAATTTCAGGAGACGACATGCCGTTAGATCACAAGCGCGTTGGTCCCTATGAACTCCTCGCCCTCATTGGCGCTGCAGCGGTCGTTTTGATGCTAGTAGGATCGATTCCGGTATCCGTTGCTGCCCAGTCGACGCACCCGAACTTCGACGGCATGTGGAGCGATCCACCATCCACGGCGGTAGGCCAGTTTTGCTTTTTTAACTGCAGTCAGGCAGGAATCGATTACTTGAATGTGCTCTTGGATAATCCTGCAAACGATAAGCGCCCCTATACCGAACTGGACACGGAGGCCAAAACTTATGAGCGTGAGAAGTACATTGTTCCCCGCCTCACTGCTGCGGCGCTAAAAACATTTCCTCTCGATCCAGCGGACGATCCAGGCTTTCTTCGTTGTGAGCCGTGGGGACTGGCGCGACAGATGTTTGCGCCACACCAGCTCGAAATAAGGCAGCGCGGCAATGACCGAATTGAATTCCGCTACGGAGAATGGGACGCGCGGCGAACAATCGACCTGGATGGCCGCAAACGCCCATCCAATCAGGCGCCGAGCCGGTTCGGACATTCTGTGGGACGGTGGGACGGCGAAGCATTGGTTGTCGAGACCTCCGGTATCGCTGCGAATATAGCTCCCTGGTTAGTCCGTCATAGCGACAAACTACGTGTCACAGAACGTTTCACGCGCTCACAAGATGGCAAAATCTTGCAGCTCACTGCAACGATCGAGGATCCGGAGACGTTGCGAGAACCGTTGGTGTTGAAAAAGATCTGGCGTTGGGCGCCGGATCAAAAGATCACGCCGTATGTGAACTGCGAACGGCCAACCGAATTCAAAAGAGGGGTGAAGTAGTGAGACGGAGACATGCGTTGTCGTTCGTTTTCCCGCTGCTGGTTCTCTTTGTAGCGGTGGCCGGCGCTCACCATGCGTTTTCACCCGTCTATGATGAGAAGCGCGTGATGTCGATTTCCGGCGTCGTGACCCAATTCAGATTCGTGAATCCCCACGCGATGATGTCGATGGACGTCACGGACGATTCCGGAAAGGTCGTGAAGTGGGTCGTCGAGTTCGCGGGCCGTTTGAATCTCGCCGAAGCGGGTTGGACGGAAAAATCGATCAAGACCGGAGAGCGCGTTACGGTAACCGGTAATCCGACCCATACCGGCTCTCAAAGACTATTCTTTCGCAAGCTCGTTCACGCCGACGGCACGGAGCTCCTGCCCGGAGCCGCTCAACGACTGAGTGCAATTGAAGAAGAACGCCGACAGCGGGCGCAGCAAAGGGCTCAACAAAAGTAACTACAAAAGAACTCAACTGTTCTTGTGATTTTTGTGGCTTTTTGTGGCTATACCTTTTACATTCCGACCTTAAAGCAGGAGAGTCATATGAAGCAGCGCGTCCTCGTCATAGCAGTTATCTTCGTTTTCGCTGGAGCTACGTTCAGCTTCGGGCAAGCAGCGCAAGGTCAACGCACGTTTACGACAAACGGAAACGGAGGCCTTGTCAATACGCCTGCGCAGCGTGGGCAACAGGGCCAAGGCCAACGCGGTCAACGCGGGCCAGCCGTGCCGCCTCGCCCCGCTCCGCGAGACGCGAATGGCCGTGCGCTTCTGAGCCAACCTCCCGGACAACCGGGGCTGTGGATCGGTGGAATCACGAATCTCGCCAATGCAGATGGCTCGCAAATCAAGATGCCCTATCAGCCGTGGACCCAAGCTGTCGCGCAAGATCGACGTCAGAACGCGTTTGAGCCGCATACCCGCTGCAAGCCGTCGGGTGGACCGCGGCAGTTCTTGACGCCCTACGGTGTCGAATTTGTGGAGCTGCCGGAGCTTCAACGCATGTTCATCTTCGATGTTGGCGGGCCGCATACCTTCCGCATCATTTATATGGACGGCCGGGAACATCCCAAGAATTGGACGCCCGATTACTACGGACACAATGTCGGACATTGGGAAGGCGACACGCTCGTCATCGATTCGGTCGGCTACAACGAAAAATTCTGGTTTGACCGTGGGACACATCCGCACACCGAGAAGCTGCATATGGTCGAACGAATCACGCGCGTGGACATGAACAATATCCGCTACGAAGTGACTGTCGACGATCCGGGTGCTTATACGGAACCATGGACCGGCCAGTTCAACCTCCGATATACACCCGGCGACGAATTGTTCGAGTACATCTGCCAGGACAACAATTTTGCTCCGGAGCTGATGATTGGAGTGCTGGAGTCCGTCGACCGCAGCAGCGTGATCGTTCCGTAACGAACCTCGCATTGGAATCACTGTAGCGGCGGTCACACACCCGCTACAGTTCCTGTAACCATGTCTAAAACTCAAGCTGTGCTAGTTGCCGAACCCTGGTGGCGTCATGTCCGCGACGCCATTCGTGGCGTCCATCACGATTACACCGAAGGTCCGATCGGACGTTCGCTGATGCTTCTTGCGGTTCCGATGGTGTTGGAAACGCTGATGGAGTCGCTCTTTGCCGTCGTCGATGTGTTCTTTGTAGGCAAGCTTGGGGCAGATGCCGTCGCGACTGTCGGGCTCACCGAATCGATGCTTTTCATCATCTACGCAATTGCGTTGGGACTCGGCATCGGCGCGACGGCTCTTGTGGCGCGGCGCATTGGAGAACGCGATCCGGATGGCGCCGCGAGAACCGCGGTGCAGTCGATCATCCTCGGCGTCATTGTCGCGGCCGTTATCGGAATCACCGGTGTGACGATGGCGCCGGTTTTCCTTCGCGGGCTCGGGGCATCTCCTGCGGTTTTGGCCGTTGGATCGACATATACGCGCATCGTGCTCGGCGGCAATCTCGTCATCATGATGTTGTACATGATCAATGCCATCTTCCGAGGCGCCGGCGACGCTGCAATCGCGATGCGGGTTTTGTGGCTGGCCAATTTCATGAACATTGTGTTGGGCCCGTGCTTCATCTTTGGCCTGGGCCCATTTCCACAGCTCGGCGTTACCGGCGCGGCCGTTGCGACAACGATTGGGCGGGGTTGCGGCGTCGTGTATCAATTCACACAACTGGCGCGGCGTGACGGCCGGATCGTCATCATGCGCAGTCACATCGGCTTCGATTTCGAAGTCATGAGGAGAGTTTGGCGGCTCTCCACAACAGCGATGTTTCAAATCATGATCGGAACGACGAGCTGGTTGGGTCTGATTCGGATCCTCTCGACGTTTGGCAGCGCGGCAATTGCAGGGAACACGATTGGCATCCGCATCATCATGTTTGCCCTCTTGCCCTCGTGGGGACTCGGAAACGCCGCCGCCACTATGGTAGGACAGGGTCTCGGCGCCAAGAAACCCGAACGTGCCGAACGGGCTGCCTGGATGGCCGCGTTCTTCAACATGATTTTCTTGGGATGTGTCGGCCTGAGTTTCATATTGTTTGCCCCACGCATCGTTCACATCTTTACGGCAGAGCCGGAGGTTGCGACTTACGCTGCGTCATGTCTCCGGACCATCAGCTATGGGTTTCTCTTTTACGCATACGGAATGGTTCTCACCAACGCTTTAAACGGCGCAGGCGATACCTGGACACCGACCTGGATTAATCTGGGCTGTTTCTGGTGCTGGGAGCTTCCTCTCGCCTACATTCTCGCAAATCACGTTGGCCTTGGGCCATATGGCGTGTTTTGGGCCGCTGCTATTGCGTTTTCCACCCTGGCCTTCGTCAGCGCCTGGGTATTCACTCGCGGTAAGTGGAAGAGAAAAGTGGTATAGAATACCTGCCATCAGGTTTTATGATGTTTCGGCTGTCCCTCCGCAAAAAGCTGATTTACACCTTTCTTGGTGGTTCGCTTCTGACGGTTGTTCTGTTCAGTATCGGCATCAAGGAAATCATGAACGACTATTTCCAGCATCTGGCGGACGTACGCCTGCAGTTCGTTTCCGAACAGGGGCAGCGCGAAATCCGCACGAATGTGGCGATCTTCAGGGACGTTTTTCAAAAGATCTTCGATGGCATGGCGACAACCGTCGGTGCCCTCGCGCAGTCCGGCGCAATCGCCGATCACTTGCCGGCCAATGCAGAGGAACGCCGGCGGATGTCGGAAA
>JACXTT010013064.1_pt1 | contig 10973 bp, 8 predicted proteins | sample 9270951 | NCBI WGS metagenome assembly JACXTT01 (sample SAMN15532306, study PRJNA645909) | rock metagenome | isolation source: weathered quartz diorite | place: Puerto Rico | collected 2017-06-21 | reverse complement strand
TTCAAGCTCGTCCAGCAGGTCGTCGTCGATGGCCTTCTTGCCGAGGAACAGGCTGGCCATGCCTTCACCGATACTGGCGCTGGTCTTGGTCAGGCCCTGCTTGAGGCGGGCGAAGAAGCCGACCTTGTTTTCCTCGGCGGCTGGCTTGGCCGGTGCGACAGCCACGGGTTCGGCCACGACAACCGGGGCCGGCGCGACCGCGGGCACCACGACCGGCGCTGGAGCTGGAGCTGGAGCTGGAGCTGGAGCTGGAGCTTCGACAATCGGCGCAACGACCGGCGGTTGCACCGGCTCGGCGACGAACGGCTCAGGTGCCGCTACTTCAGCGACAGGCGCAACGACGGGCACCGGGATCGGTGGAGTGATATGAGGCGCCCGGACATCCTCGACCAGGGCAACCGGCTCTTCGGCCACCGGCAAGCTCGGCCAGGGCTCATGCACCGGGGCAACCGGCACGGCGGCTGGCGCTTGAACCACCGGCGCGCTGACCGGCAACGGCTCGGCGGCGACCGGCAACGCTTCGTTCACCGGCGCAGGCGCTACGTCAGGGGTCGGCTGCGGCTGCTCGACGACGGCTTCCTGCGGTTTTTTACGCAGCCAGCCGAACAGGCCTTTTTTCTCGCCAGCCGGGGCTGGGGTCTTCTTGTCGTCGTTGGAACCAAACATGGAGGACGGCTATCTCACGGTAGCGACGCGCCAAGGTGGCGCTTCGGCAAATAATATTCTGATGCGTAACAGACTGCCTTTTGACCAGATTGTTCGCGCGCAACGCAGTATCCTAGCACCTCCTCGCCCGCCGACGCTAAGATCACGCGGGCCGCACTACAGGTTTGAAAACGAATGAATGCTCTAGCCCGCCGTGCCGCTGGCCTGTTGCTCAGCACGCTGTGTCTACCGCTGGCCGCCTTGGCCGCCGACCCGCAACCGACCCACGAATTCACCCTCGACAACGGCCTGAAGGTCGTGGTCCGCGAGGATCACCGCGCCCCGGTGGTGGTCTCGCAGATCTGGTACAAGGTCGGCTCGAGCTACGAGACCCCGGGCCAGACCGGCTTGTCCCACGCCCTGGAGCACATGATGTTCAAGGGCAGTTCCAAGGTCGGCCCGGGCGAAGCCTCGCTGATCCTGCGCGACCTGGGGGCCGAGGAAAACGCCTTCACCAGCGACGACTACACCGCGTATTACCAGGTCCTGGCCCGCGACCGCCTGGGCGTGGCCCTGGAACTGGAAGCCGACCGCATGGCCAGCCTGCGCCTGCCGACCGACGAGTTCAGCCGTGAAATCGAAGTGATCAAGGAAGAACGCCGCCTGCGCACCGACGACAAGCCCATGGGCAAGGCCTTCGAGCGCTTCAAGGCGATGGCCTACCCGGCCAGCGGCTACCACACGCCGACGATCGGCTGGATGGCGGACCTGGATCGAATGAAGGTCGAGGAACTGCGCCACTGGTACCAGTCCTGGTATGTGCCGAACAATGCCACCCTGGTGGTGGTCGGCGACGTCACCCCGGACGAAGTCAAAACCCTGGCCCAGCGCTATTTCGGCGCCATTCCCCGGCGTGACACACCGCCGGCGAAGATCCCCCGGGAACTCGACGAACCGGGCGAACGCCTGATTACCCTGCAGGTGAAGACCCAGTTGCCGAGCCTGATGCTCGCCTTCAACGTGCCGAGTTTCGCCACCGCCGAAGACAAGCGCTCGATCACCGCCCTGCGTCTGATTGCCGCCCTGCTCGACGGCGGCTACAGCGCCCGCCTGCCGTCGCAACTGGAGCGCGGCGAGGAACTGATCTCCGGCGGCTCGTCGAGCTACGACGCGTACACCCGTGGAGATACCCTGTTCCTGCTCTCGGCCACCCCCAACACGCAGAAGAAAAAGACCCTGGCCGACACCGAGGCCGGTCTCTGGCGCCTGCTGGACCAGTTGAAGACCCAGGCCCCGAGCGCCGAAGAGCTTGAGCGCGTGCGCGCCCAGGTGATTGCCGGCCTGGTCTATGAACGCGACTCCATCACCAGCCAGGCCAGCGCCATCGGTATCCTGGAAACCGTCGGTCTGTCCTGGAAAATGATGGACACCGAGCTGTCCGACCTGCAAGGCGTCACCCCGCAGGATATCCAGAAAGCCGCCCGCACCTATTTCACCCGCGAGCGCCTCAGCGTCGCCCATGTATTGCCCGAGGAGAGCGCCCAATGAGCCAGTCCAAGGGGCCACGTTTCGCCTTGCTCGCCCTGACCCTCGCCGTGGCGGCGGGCGGTATCGGCTTTTATCTGTTCGATGCCCGCAACTCCCAGGCCAGCCAGGCCCTGGACGCGGCCAAGGCCGGCCACACGCTGCAATCGCTGGCGGAGCTGGACGGCAAGGCGCCAGCGCACCGCAGCCTGAACGTACAGACCTGGAAAACCACCGAAGGCGCCAAGGTGCTGTTCGTCGAAGCCCATGAGCTGCCGATGTTCAACCTGAACCTGACCTTCGCCGCCGGCAGCAGCCAGGACGGTAACGCGCCCGGCCTGGCCGCGCTGACCAACGCCATGCTCAACGAAGGCGTGGCCGGCAAGGACGTCGGCGCCATCGCCCAGGGTTTCGAAGGGCTGGGCGCCGACTTCGGCAACGGTTCCTACAAGGACATGGCGATTGCTTCGCTGCGCAGCCTCAGCGCCGCGGACAAACGCACGCCTGCGCTGAAGCTGTTCGCCGAGGTGGTGGGCAAGCCGACCTTCCCCGCCGACTCCCTGGCGCGGATCAAGAACCAGTTGCTGGCCGGCTTCGAATACCAGAAGCAGAACCCCGGCAAGCTGGCGAGCCTGGAACTGTCCCGGCGCCTGTATGGCGATCACCCTTACGCGCACTCCAGCGAAGGCAGCGCGCAGAGCATCCCGCCGATCACCCTCGAACAGTTGCGCGCCTTCCATGCCAAGGCCTACGCCGCCGGCAACGTGGTGATCGCGCTGGTCGGCGACCTCTCGCGCAGCGAAGCCGAAGGCATCGCCGCCCAGGTCTCCAGCGCCCTGCCCAAGGGCCCGGCCTTGGCGAAGATCGCCCAGCCGGAACAGCCAAAAGCCAGCGTCGGGCATATCGAGTTCCCGTCCAAGCAAACCACCATCCTGATGGCTCAACAGGGCATCGACCGCAGCGACCCGGACTACGCGGCGCTGTCCCTGGGCAACCAGATCCTCGGCGGTGGCGGCTTCGGTACCCGGCTGATGAGCGAGGTCCGGGAAAAACGCGGCCTGACCTATGGCGTTTATTCGGGCTTCTCACCGATGCAGGTTCGCGGCCCGTTCCAGATCAACCTGCAAACCCGCGCCGAAATGAGCGAAGGTACGCTCAAGCTGGTGGACGACGTGGTCGCCGACTACCTGAAAAACGGCCCGACCCAGAAGGAGCTCGACGACGCCAAGCGCGAAATGGCCGGCAGCTTCCCGCTGTCCAATGCGAGCAACAGCAGCATCGTCGGCCAGTTGGGCGTCATGGGTTTCTATGACCTGCCGCTCGATTACCTGGAAAACTTCGTGCAACAGACCCAGGCCTTGACCGTCGACCAGGTCAAGGCCGCCATGAACAAACACCTGGGTGTCGACAGGATGATCGTCGTCACCGCAGGTCCCACGGTGCCGCAAAAGCCCCTGCCGCCGCCGACTGACAAACCCACCGAGCAGCCGCTCGGGGTTCCGGAGCATTAATGGCCAGCCCATCGCGTCCCAGCAAGAAACCCGCTCACCCGCATAACGGTGTGAATCAACTGCGCATCATCGGTGGCGAATGGCGCAGCCGGCGCCTGAGCTTCCCCGATGTCCCGGGGCTGCGCCCGACCCCGGACCGCGTGCGCGAAACCCTGTTCAACTGGCTGGCGCCCTACGTCCCCGGGGCCAAGGTGCTCGACCCGTTCGCCGGCAGCGGCGCGCTGTTCCTCGAGGCCCTGTCCCGTGGCGCGGCCATGGGCCAGGCGCTGGATGCCAGCAACGTCGCCGTGTCCAGCCTGCGCGAGCACCTCGGCACCCTGCGCTGCAGCGTCGGCCAGGTGCAGACCGCCGATGCCCTGCGCTACCTGGAAACCCAGGCGGCCACGGCGTTCGACCTGGTGTTTCTCGACCCGCCGTTCAACCAGAACCTGCTGCCCGGCGTCTGCGCCCTGCTGGAAGAACGCCAGTGGCTGGCCGACGACGCCTGGGTCTACACCGAAAGTGAAACCGCACCCTCGGGCCTCGGCCTGCCGGGTAACTGGCGCCTGCACCGCGAGCAGAAGTCCGGGCGGGTCTACTATGCACTGTGGCAGCGCAGTGCCGGGATCACCGGTTAAGCGGCCTGAATAAAGGTGCGTACCCGCCGTACGCACCTGAAGCGACGAGAACGACAGTGTCGACATTCCCCCCGCGTTTCACCCCCGCCCCGGGCCTGGGCAACCCGCACCTGCAAACCTTGTGGGGGCCGCTCTGGCGCAAGACCGTCCACCTGGAGCGTCAGCGCGAACGCCTGTGGCTCGACGACGGCGACTTCCTCGACCTCGACTGGCACGGCCCGCACGCCGCCGCGACACCACTGGTGCTGATCCTCCACGGGCTGACCGGTTCGTCGAACTCGCCCTATGTCGCCGGCCTGCAACAGGCACTGGCGAACCAGGGCTGGGCCAGCGTGGCGTTGAACTGGCGGGGCTGCTCGGGGGAACCCAACCTGCTGGCGCGCAGCTATCACTCCGGCGCCAGCGAGGACCTGGCGGCGACCGTCGCCCACCTCAAGGCCCTGCGCCCGCTGGCGCCGCTGTATGCCGTCGGTTACTCCCTGGGCGGCAACGTGCTGCTCAAGCACCTGGGCGAAAGCGGTCATGACAGCGGTCTGCAAGGCGCCGTCGCGGTGTCGGTGCCGTTTCGCCTGGACCAGTGCGCCGACCGTATCGGCCAGGGCTTTTCACGGGTTTACCAGGCGCACTTCATGCGCGAGATGCTCGCCTACATCAAGAACAAGCAACGCCAGTTCCAGCACGACGGGCGGATCGACGGCCTGGCGACCCTGAGCGACCTGGGACCGCTGACGGGCCTGCGGACCTTCTGGGACTTCGATGGCCGGGTCACGGCACCGCTGCACGGTTTTGCCGATGCGCAGGATTATTATCGCCGCGCTTCCAGCCGCTATTTCCTCGGCGCGATTCGCACCCCGACGCTGATTATCCAGGCCAAGGACGACCCGTTCGTGTTTCCCCACAGCCTGCCGGAACCGGGCGAGCTGACAGCGGACACCCAGCTCGAGTTGCAGGCCAAGGGTGGGCACGTGGGGTTCGTCGAGGGTTCGCTGGGCAAGCCGGGTTACTACCTGGAGCGGCGCATTCCGCAATGGCTGGCCGATATCGGAACCACCCCGGCATCTGCGCGCCCCTCGACTTGACCACATACGTTCTTACGAGCGACGCCGCCCCCCTGTAGGAGCTGGCTTGCCAGCGATGGGCCCCGGAGTCTTGCACCGACCATACGGACGCCATCGCCAGCAAGCCGGCTCCCACAGTTCAGGACCTCACCAGGCTCAGTCTCCGGTAGCGATCCCGCGCTGCGGATCGGTAATCCACTCGCTCCACGAGCCGGCATACAGCGTCCCCAACGGATACCCCGCCAGGCACAGCGCAAACAGGTTGTGACACGCCGTCACCCCGGAGCCGCAATACGCCACCAGATCCTGCGGCGAGCGCGCCCCCAGCTTGGTGGCAAAGCGCTGCCTGAGCTGGTCCGTTGGTAAAAACCGTCCATCGGCGTCCAGGTTCTCGTTGAAGGCCGCACATTGCGCGCCGGGAATATGTCCGGCCACCGGATCGATCGGTTCCACTTCACCGCGAAAACGCGGCAAGGCGCGGGCGTCCAGCAAGGTCATGGAAGGCTGCCCGAGGCGCTGCAGCAATTGTTCGGCACTGATCTGCAACGAAGAGTCCGGCGTCCCGTCGAAGGTGCCGCGACTCGTGTCCGGCGGATTCAGGCTCAGCGGTTGCCCGGCCGCATGCCAGGCTTTCAGGCCGCCATCGAGCACGAACACCCCGTCACGCTTGCCCAGCCAGGCCAGTAGCCACCAGGCGCGGGCGGCGTACATGCCGGGGCCGTCGTCATAGAGCACGACCTCGCTGTCAACGCTGATGCCCCAGGCCTGCAAGCGCTGGATCAAGGCAGCCGGGTCAGGCAGCGGGTGACGGCCGGTCACGCCCTTGGTCACCGGGCCGCTCAGGTCACGCTCCAGATCGGCGTGGTGCGCGCCTTCAATATGCCCCAGGGCATAGCTGCGCTGCCCATAATCCGGGTCTTCAAGAGCAAAACGACAATCCAGGATCACCAACCCGGGCCGAGCCTGGCGTTCGGCCAGTTGCTGGGGGCTGATCAGTTGCGCAAGGGACATAACGAACTCCTCCTAAGTTAAAGTGGATACAAGACAACTGTAGGAGCGAGCTTGCTCGCGATGGTGGCAGAGGCGCCGCGTGGTAGCAGATACCCCGCGTTATCGTTGACGCCCATCGCGAGCAAGCTCGCTCCTACACCACCTCTTCCAGTGTCTGTGCCAACGGCACATAAAATTCGTTGAGCAGCTTGTCCACCGCCGCCCGCGACTGCACGGTGACAAAACCCGACTCCAGCACCAGCACCTGATAGACCCCACGCTTGATCGACTCTTCGCTCAGGTGATGGGCGTTCTCGCGGGTGGTGCTCAGGAACCGCACCCAGGACGTCAGGATGATCCAGGCATTGAGGGTCAGGGACTCGATCTGCACCGCATCCATGTGCAGGATGCCGGCCTCGACAAAACCCGCGTAGATCGCCTGGGCCTGGATCAGGCAGCGCTGGGAAAAGCGTCGGTAACGGGCGGCCAGTTCGGCATCGCTTTCCAGCAGGTGTTCGAGGTCGCGGTGCAGGAAGCGATAGCGCCACATCGCCGCCAGCAGGGCCTTGAGATAGAAGCGCTTGTCGTCGATGGTCGCGGCGCGGCCCTGGGGCGGGCGCAAGAAGCTATCAACCAGGGCTTCGTACTCGGCAAACAGCACGGCGATGATCGCCTGCTTGTTCGGGAAGTGGTAGTAGAGGTTACCCGGCGAAATGTCCATGTGCGCCGCAATATGGTTGGTGCTGACACTGCGCTCGCCCTGCTGGTTGAACAGATCCAGGCTGTTCTGGACGATGCGCTCGCTGGTTTTTATTCGAGGGGCCATGACTTCAGCTTTACTTCCAGAAGACGGTACCGGGCATCTTACGGCCTATCCCGCCGCGGATAAATCGCCATGATTCCCAGCCGCTACAAGAAAGCGCGGGAACTGCCCGTTGACTTTCTAGAGTATAAGCTCTAACTTTTCGTTTAAAAATAAAATCATATATCTGGAGCGCGCCATGCCTGCCGAAATCGCCTATCTACAGGAATCGCAGCAGCAACTGGACCAGCTCCAGCGCCAGTTTCAAGCGCAACGCCAAGCCTACGCCGCTCATCCCATGCCCCCCGTCGAGCAACGCCGGCAATGGCTCGCCAGCCTGCACCGGATGCTCAGCGACGAACGCCAAGCCTTGATCGACGCTATCAGCCAGGACTTCGGCAACCGTAGCGCCGATGAAACCCTGCTCGGCGAACTCATGCCCAGCCTGCAGGGCATTCACTACACCCGCCAACACCTCAAGCGCTGGATGAAGCCTTCACGTCGACGCGTCGGCATGGCCTTCCAGCCGGCCTCGGCCAAGGTTATCTACCAGCCACTGGGCGTGGTCGGCGTGATCGTGCCCTGGAACTACCCGCTGTTCCTCTGCGTCGGCCCGCTGGTGGGAGCATTGGCGGCGGGCAACCGGGTGATGCTCAAGCTCAGCGAGTCGACCCCGGCCACCGGCCTTCTGCTCAAGGAACTGTTGGGCCGGGTGTTCCCGGAGGATCAGGTGTGCGTGGTGCTCGGCGAAGCCGAAATCGGCATGGCGTTTTCCAAACTGCCGTTCGATCACCTGCTGTTTACCGGCGCCACCAGCATCGGCCGCCATGTGATGCTTGCAGCGGCGGAAAACCTGACTCCGGTGACCCTGGAACTGGGCGGAAAGTCGCCGGCCATCGTCTCCCAGGACGTCCCCCTCAAGGACGCCGCCGAACGCATCGCCTTCGGCAAGACCCTCAACGCCGGCCAGACCTGCGTGGCACCGGACTACGTGCTGGTGCCGGAAGATCGTGTCGGTGCCTTCGTCGAAGCCTACCGCCAGGCCGTGCGCGGCTTTTATCCGACACTGGTCGACAATCCGGACTACACCAGCATCATCAACGACCGCCAACTGGCCCGGCTCAATGGCTACCTCAGCGACGCCACCAGCAAGGGCGCGCTGCTGATCCCGCTGTTCGACCAGGGCCAGGAGCGGCGCATGGGCCACAGCCTGCTGCTGAATGTCAGCGATGAAATGACGCTGATGCAGGACGAGATCTTCGGCCCGTTGCTGCCCATCGTGCCCTACAAGGGCCTGGATCAAGCCTTTGCCTACATCAATCGTCGACCTCGTCCGTTGGCGCTCTACTACTTCGGCTACAACAAGGCTGAACAGCAACGCGTGCTCCATGAAACCCATTCCGGCGGCGTCTGCCTGAACGACACCCTGCTGCATGTCCCCCAGGAAGACCTGCCCTTCGGCGGCATCGGTCCCTCGGGCATGGGGCATTACCACGGCCACGAAGGCTTCCTGACCTTCAGCAAGGCCAAGGGCGTACTGACCAAGCAGCGCTTCAACGCGGCGCGGCTGATCTATCCGCCTTACGGCAAATCGATCCAGAAGCTGATCCAGAAACTGTTCGTCCGTTGATGTTCCACTGCCCAGGTGAATAACAAGAATGCCAAGCCTGTCCGAATCCCCCGAACTGAGCCGTCGTGGCTTGCTGAAAGTCGGCCTATGCGCCAGTGCCTTCCTCAGCACGGCCGGGCTTGCCGCCAGCCTCAGCGGCTGCTCGGCAGGCCATCCGGCCAGCGGTTTTGCCGTATTGCAGGCCAATGACCTGCCCTTTTTGCGCGCCCTGATCCCGGTGATGCTCGAAGGCGCCGTCAGCGCCGAAAAAATGCCTGTCGCCAGCGAACAGACCCTGGCGAGCCTGGACTACAGCCTCAATCACCTGTCGCCGGAAATGCTCAAGCTGACCCGGCAATTGTTCGACGTACTCGGCATGGGTATCACCCGTGGGCCGCTGACCGGCATCTGGGGCAGTTGGGAAAATGCCAGTGACACGCAGATCCAGGCCTTTCTCGATCGCTGGGAAAACAGCCATCTGAGCCTGCTGCGCATGGGCCACGCGTCGCTGCTGCAACTGGTGATGATGGCCTGGTACAACCGCGCCGAAGCCTGGGCGCACTGCGGTTATCCCGGACCGCCGAAAGTCTGATCCTTGTGGAGGGCTGGCTCTTGTGGGACCAGGCGAACCTGACCAAACAACAATAAAAAGAGACTGCGCATGCCCGTACCCGATCTGTTTCGCGAAGGCCTGGCCCGAGGCTGGAAAACCTACAACGGCGCCCGCCTGGAGCAGGACCTGACGCTGGAGGCCGATGTCGCCATCATCGGCAGCGGCGCGGGCGGCGGCACCACCGCCGAAATCCTCAGCGCCGCCGGCTACAAGGTCCTGCTGATCGAGGAAGGCCCGCTGAAAACCAGCAGCGACTTCAAGATGCTCGAAGACCAGGCCTACACCAGCCTCTACCAGGAAGGCATCGGGCGCATGAGCAAGGACGGCGCCATCACCATCCTCCAGGGCCGCGCGGTCGGCGGCACCACGCTGATCAACTGGACCTCCAGCTTTCGTACCCCGGAACAGACCCTCGAACACTGGGCCAGGGAGCACAACGTCAAGGGCCACAGCAGCGCCGAGATGGCGCCGTGGTTCGAGAAAATGGAGCAACGCCTGGGCGTCGCCCCCTGGGTCATACCGCCCAATGCCAACAACGACGTGATTCGCAACGGCTGCGAAGCCCTCGGCTACAGCTGGAAAGTCATCCCGCGCAACGTCCGCGGCTGCTGGAACCTGGGTTACTGCGGCATGGGCTGTCCGACCAATGCCAAGCAGTCGATGATGGTCACCACCATTCCCGCGACCCTGGAGAAAGGCGGCGAACTCCTCTATCTGGCGCGCGCCGAGCGCTTGCAGATCGAAGGCGACCAGGTCACCGGCCTGCTCTGTGTGGCGATGGACGAACGCTGCGTAGCCCCCAATGGCCGGACCATCACGGTCAAGGCCCGACACTACGTGCTGGCGGGGGGCGGTATCAACAGCCCGGGCCTGCTGTTGCGCTCCAAGGCACCGGACCCCGGCGACCAACTGGGCAAGCGCACCTTCCTGCACCTGGTGAATTTCTCCGCCGCGCAATTTTCCGAGATGATCAACCCGTTTTACGGCGCGCCCCAGTCGATCTACTGCGACCACTTCCAGTGGAACGCCGGCGTCACCGGGCCCATGTCCTACAAGCTCGAAGTCCCGCCCCTGCAACCGGCGCTGGCCAGCACCCTGCTGGGCGGTTTCGGCAGGCAAAACGCCCTGCGCATGGAGCAACTGCCGCATACCCACATGATGCTGGCGCTGATGCGCGACGGTTTCCACCCGGACAGCCCCGGCGGCAGCGTGGAACTGCGCGGCGACGGCACGCCGGTGCTCGACTATCAAGTCTCCGCCTATGCCTGGGGCGGTCTGCGCCGGGCCTTCCACAGCATGGCCGAGATCCAGTTCGCGGCGGGCGCCAAGTCGGTGCTACCGCTGCACGCCGATGCCGACTATGTGAATACCCTGGCCAAGGCGCGGGAGCTGATCGACGCTCTGAGCCTGGAGCGATACCGCACGCGCCTCGGCAGCGCTCACGTCATGGGCGGTTGCGCGATGGGCGAAGACCCGAAAAGCGCTGTCACCGACAGCCTGGGGCGCCACCATCAACTGCGCAACCTGTCGATCCACGACGGTTCGCTGTTCCCCACCAGCATCGGCGCCAACCCACAGCTTTCGATCTACGGCCTGACAGCACA
>JACXTT010013063.1_pt1 | contig 10973 bp, 13 predicted proteins | sample 9270951 | NCBI WGS metagenome assembly JACXTT01 (sample SAMN15532306, study PRJNA645909) | rock metagenome | isolation source: weathered quartz diorite | place: Puerto Rico | collected 2017-06-21 | reverse complement strand
GCCGAAGGCCGCGCCATTCCCCGATGCTGCGACAACGGCGGCCATCACGTGCTTCGAGATTGGCTTCCCACCGAAGTCCGTGCGATTCAGAAGCGTGACCGATGGCGACGTGCTCGGGAATCTCGACGGCGGTCGCAGCGTGCGTCGAGAGCGCCTGCTCGCCGCTGGTCGGTGGACACCGTTCCTCCGCGTCCCGAGAAAGACTCCAGAGGGCTTCGTCGAACTTGGCGAGCTTTGTAGCGTGCATCGAGGGCAGGTGACCGGAGCGAACAAGGTCTGGATCGCAGGCGAGCACAGCAAGGACCTACCCGAATCCGTGCTGTTCCCATCCATCACGAAAGCCCGTGAACTGTTCACGGCTGGCTCGGCTCTCGACGACGCCGCAACACTTCGCCGCGTGATCGACCTTCCCGTTGAACTGGATTGCTTCCGAGGTGAGGAGCGACGCGGCGTCGAACGATTTCTACGCTGGGCGCGGCGGCTCGGAGCGCATCTCGGTTACATCGCTCGGAACCGCAAAGCGTGGTGGTCTGTCGGACTTCGAGAGCCTGCACCGCTGCTGGCGACCTATATGGCACGTCGCCCACCGACGTTCGTGCGCAACCTCGCCAAGGTGCGACATATCAACATCGCGCACGGCATCTATCCGCGCGAACCCCTCGACCAAACCGCATTGAGCGCATTGGCGAATTACCTCTCGAACAGCGTTACGCTAGACGAGGGCCGGACGTATGCAGGCGGTCTCACCAAGTTCGAGCCGCGAGAGATGGAGCGTCTACTAGTGCCAGAGCCACGCTCGCTGACGGTGTCCACGCTCGCATGACGCGCGGCGACTCGCCGTCGCCCGGTCGTCGATATCGCCCAGCAATCGACCCGCCACGATCGAGTGGCGAGCAACTTGAGTCCGCTCGACAGCGCGCCATCGAGAACTTCCGAAAGGAACGTTTGGAGGAGCCGCTCGAAGCCTATCTTGATTTCTTCGAGACCTACCAGGGCACGATGGAGAACTTGCTGGAGAAGACCGTCGATCTAACGCAGATCGAGGAACACGCTCTGGACATCCTGACCGAGCCGGAGTCACTTCTCGCATTCCGCTACCTGGCAGGGCCGCCGATTTCCTACGACGACCTGAAAGTGCTCTCCGAGGCCGACAGCCTCTCAACGGCACGCCTTCGCCGCGACCATGACCTAGTCAAGCGGGTCATCGGTACGGTCCTCGCTGGTCTTGATCGACGGCGCTTCCCGTGGATTGCGCCAGAGGGAAGACGCGAGCCTACCGAAGCGGAGCGCCAAGCCGCAATACTGGCCTCGGCGGCGCTCATTGCGACTCAGCGAGTCGCGACGCAGCGACGCAACACCGCCAAGGAGCAGCAAGAGGAGCGCGTCAAGGCCGCGCTGCGAAAGAGCGGATTCAAGGAAGTTGCTGCGCGAGCCATCATGACGCTCGCGGACGGACCTGCCGCCGGTACGTTCTGCGGCGAAAGTAACTTCGGCGGTCGCAAGGCTGACATCGTTGTGGGCCTGTGGGACCGACGGGCGATGCCCATAGAGTGTAAAGTTTCGAACTCGGCGCTGAACTCTATTAAGCGCGTCGAGAACGACGCAGCCGTCAAGGCGAAGACCTGGCGCACCAAGTTCGGGGAGAACCAGGTTGTGCCGACTGCTGTCCTCAGCGGTGTGTATGACCGGCCGATGCTGGAGCGCGTACAGCGCGATGGCCTGACGCTGTTTTGGGCGCACCGTCTCAAGTCTCTCGCGGAGTGGATCGAACGGACCAAGGCATAGTGTGCGGAGGAGTCCAGGGTGAGCCGAAGTTGGGTGTGGGTCTTCGATCGAATCGACGGTCTTCGGTCGGTTCTCGAACGTGGCGAGATGGTCTTCTCCAACCGCGCTGCCCCACGGATCGAACGAATGAAAAAGGGAGACCAAGCAATCTTGTATGTCACGAGACGGGCGTTTCTGAACCCGATGAGAGACGAAGCCCGACTCGGCGGCATCGTCCGTGTGATTGACGCACCGAAGAATCGCCGCGTAACCATTGGAGGAGTCCAGTTCGCATGGGTCGTGCCATTCACCGCCGAAGTCGTACTCCCTGAACGTACCGGCCCACCGGCAGCCATGATGCGCCGGTCGGCGCTCGTTAAGCGCCCAGAGGTGTGGGGAACATACTTTCGGAATAGCCCCATTGAGGTAGAGCAGCGAGACTTCGATCGGATGGTCAAGGTTATCGAGGAGTGGCCGAAGAGTCCGCGCAGCCACTAGTCATCCGTCTGCCTACCCAGTTGGCGACGAAGGTCAGCGCCACACGTACACGTCATCCACACTCGATCAGGTTCGACGTCAGCGTTTAGCTCGCCGCAGTCCCGGTGCTCGCGGAAGAACGCCGCAAGGTCACGGATCAGCCGGTCTTGGTGTTGCACGCGCACGACGCTAGACGCGCAGAGCCAGGGCTGCAAGAGTCCACGATTGGATACGCTGAGGTGCAGTGCCGGGCCGGGGCTGTCCTTTCCGGCCCGCCTCGACTATGCTATCCCTCCCTCAAGGAGGGATGCAGCATGACGACCATGAAATATCGCTGCCGGTTCTGCTACAGACGCGACGGACACAACCGGCGAACCTGCCCGGTGAAGCGCACTCTTCGAGCCGACATCAAGGCGCTTGGTGCGCGCGTTGAAGGACTCCAGCCGCGGCGACGCCGCGACGTTCGTAAATGGTGGGAGACCAAGTCACCGCTCCGGTCGCTCGGTCTTGGGCAAGAGTCTGCGCGGAGAGCATCATGAAGCCGTTTGAGCAGTTCGTCGAGGACACGCTCAAAGACTTCGAGCAGCATCTCCGCACAATCGGAATCAACGGTGCGCGCGATCAGCGGATGCGCGGAGCCCGAGAGTTTGCCAGGTTCCTAGTCGGTCGGCCGCATCAGAAAGGAGAAGTTACGAAGGGTCGCCCGATCTCACACTGATCAGTGCCGCCCCCCTCCTTCATCGCGCGCCGAGCCTCGGACCGGGAACGCCCGAGGATGTTGACGACGCCGACGACCCCGCCATAGGATTCCCCAACGTAGTATCTGGGGACAGTCTCTTTCATAGGAGGACTGGACGATGCCAGATCCCGACAAAAAGAAAGGAAACAAACAGCGGCTTCTAAAGGGCACCAAAGGCGTTTGGGTAGCAGCGATCCCCGCGCTTATCGCCGCTGTGGGCGCGTTCATCGTAGCCAAGGTTTCTGCGGAAGCGAAAATTGAGAGCGCGATAAAAGCGAAGGAGGAAGCGTTCGCGGAGGCCCTCTCAGAAAATGCTGCTGTCGGCAGACTTATTCTCCGCGAGAGTGATAAGAAGTCGCTCAAAGTGCCAGGGAGTCTCATTCGAGCACTGCGGAAATCGTTGCCGACATCATCGCTGAGAAAGGATGCTTCTACGAAGGAGGTGCTGCGTCATTCTGACGTCGGTTGGTATCTGTTTTTGCTGGGCTCCACCGAGCAAGCAATCGAGATTCAGCAGGAGAGTCTTAATCTACTGAACCCGCATTCTTATGAAGCGGCTACTGTGAAGAAGCGATTGGCCGAAATGATCCATAAGCAGGGAAGGTCGCAAAGCGCGATCGAATTGCTGGAGGACGTCTGCGTCATCTATGCCAAAGGGCGCGATTGCGGCGCAGAGAGAATGAAGACAGTGGCGGCCAGTAACACGGAACTACCGACCGATCATCTTGAAGAGCTCGCCGAAATTCTGAATGACATCGGACTCGCCTACCGAGGGAAAGAGGACTTCCCAACCGCCAAGAGCTACTATGAGGCCTCCGATGCCTTTGTCCTGCGTTTGCCTCCAGACTCAAGTGCAGCCGAACAGCACGCATGGAACCAAAATGGCCTCGGTCTGATTTCTTTGCGCCTTTACTATGAAAGGGGCGAACGAGCCTTCCTGCTTGCAGCTAAGAAGCACTTTGCTGAAGCGGCCGGCGCGTTCAGAAAATACACTGGATCGCATCCGCTAGCTTCCGTAGCCAATCACCAGGCATTGATCGCCTACCTGGAAAACGACTACAAGCGCTCAGTGGAGTATCTAAAACTGGCATCGCAAATATGGAAAGATCAACTCGGCCCGCTTAGCCCAGACGTAGCTCTAGCCTATGACAATCTCGCCAGAGCTTATGCGGCGTGGGCTAAGACGCAAACCGGACGTTTTGCCAAAGAGTACAACGACGAAGCGTCAAAGTGGAGAGGAGCAGCCGAGGCTGCGCGCGAGTTCCGATCCCGCGGATTTGACATTCGAGTCCAACGCCATGAGGCTGTCTATAGCAGCGACGGTAAGAATGAATGGCACGAGGCGCTGAAACGTCGTGAACCAACCACGAAGAGTAGATAGCCCTTGGTCTATGCTCACAGAACTCCGAGATGCCGACGTTTCGGCCGCTAGTTCTGTCCCGAGATAGCTCAACTAGAGTCGAACGGGTGCGGAGCCCCGGTAGCGGCTGCTCGACCAACGCGGCCAGTTCCTCCGCGCAGTCCTCGGCTTCGCCACCTGCTCCACGCCCTCCGCACCTGGCTGGACTCGTGGACGGGCATTGGTCATGTGGCACGGGGCTACGATCTCCAGCTCACGCAATACGATGGCCGGGGCTGGCGGGCCACCTTGTACTCGACGTGGATGGAGCATTCGCCCACGAGTGCGACCGGCACTGCATGGAACGCACGCCGTGGCACGCGGTCCAGCGGGCGGCACGGGAGGCGTTGAAGACAGGCCGCGACCGACGACCATTTCTCAGACGGAGAACGAGTATGCCGCGCATTGTGCCAAGCGATGTTGTCAAGGCCATTGACAGGATGTTTCCGGAGATGGCGAAAGACCCGCACGCGTTTCCGCAGCTCGCCGTTGATCACTTACCTTGGCTGATGGCTCTCGCAAATCTGGTCGAAGCCGTGCCCGTCGAGCTGGTCGTTCTAGAACCTCAACGCTATGCCGAATTGGTGGCCAGTGTAGCTAGCCTGCGCGCAATGGGTGATGTGTTCGGTGTTCGCCGAGAAATGTCGCTCCGACTGCGTGGCTTTGACGAGAATCCTATTGCGTTGATCCGAAGGGCAATCGCTGCATGCCACGATGAAGCACCAGCCACTGAAACGGCGGGGCTGGCTTTCGTGAATGACTCGGCTCTCCGCGACAGTGTGCGCCTCGACATCAGTGGGGCGAATCGTGATCTCACACAGGGCGAGTGGAAGGGAGCCACAGTGCTTGCGGGGTCGGCGGTAGAAGCCTTACTCTTGTGGAAGCTCCAAGAGCACGAGAAGCAGACGCCCGGCGCTTTGGCTGTCGCTGTCGCTGCTTTGCTCGCAAGCGGGACCGTGACTCGCAAGCCCAATCCAGATCCCGAGGAATGGCATCTGCACCAGTACATCGAAGTGGCGCTCCACTTGAAGCTCATCCAGCCAGAGAGCGCTGTCCAGGCCCGCCAGGCGAAGGACTTTCGTAACCTGATCCATCCGGGCCGTGCGACCCGTCTCGGACAGACATGTGACCGTGGGACGGCACTGGCTACACTCGCGGCCGTCGAATTGATCGTGCGGGACCTGACACCGCCGTAGCTTTGTTAGAGGAACAGAATGAAGCGAGTGAAGGCTTCTGGCTACTCGCGTTCGCCATAACTAGCGAAAAGACTTGACGCAGGTCGCGCCTTTCTACATATTGGTTGAGCATGGTCAAGACGGCCCGAAGACTCCCAGAGGTTCGGAGGCTCAGCAAGAAGCGGGGTCTCGCATTGCTCGACCGGCGTGCTCACGCGGAACTGGGCATGAGTGCGGCGAAGTTTATTCGCCTCTGGAATCAGGGCAAGTTCTCGAAGAAGGCGTGCGACCGGCCCGGAATCGTCCGTGTCGCGATGCTTCTTCCGTTCGCGAAGTAAGGTCCTCCCTGTACGCCAAGTAAGCAGTGGCGGGTAGGACCCCCCGTCAAGCTGCAACCAACTTCATCACACCGGTTCAACGGGCTCTCTCCTGCGTCACGAACGCACGAATAGACACCCCGTCCGGCTACGATCCGACGGAAAAGCACGCGCTCGTCGTCAACGGCGGAGCGCCGGTCACGGTTCAGACCGACAAGCACGTCTCTCTTGGCGTAAGCGTGTTGCAGAACTATCGGATCGTAGAGTCAGACGACGACCGCGGGCCGTGGAAGGTGAAGACCACCATGTACGCGTACACGCTTCATGATGATCAGGGCAACGAAATTGTCGCTTACCATTGGCATCCTGGAATCGGGCCACGATACCCGCACGTTCACTTTCGGGCGTCACTGCGACCCGAAGTCGCTAAGGCTCACTTTCCGACAGGACGCGTCTCTTTGGAGCAATTTCTACGTCTGCTGATCGTTGACTTCAAGGTAGAGCCAAGGCGTGCGAGCTGGAAGAATATCCTCAGCGAGACACAAGCCACCTTCGAGAAGTGGCGCACGTGGAATTGAGCGGCGCGGACTGAAGGCGAAGTGATCACAGCTCGAGTTCTCCTCGAAGGCTCATGGTACTGCTTAGAACAGTGCGGCATCTTGCTGCGCGACGCCGTGATCCTCCACGACCGTGGAAGCCTCTCAACGGCGATCGGCTTGGCGATGCTGGCGCGAGAGGAAATGGGCAAGGCGCGGATACTTTTGGGTCTCTGGCGAGACGCCGAGAACCAGGGGCGTGGTGTAGCGGCTGACGAACTTCGTGACAAGCTTGACGACCACGAGGCAAAACAGCAGATGGCTCAGGTCAGCGAGCTCTGGACGGCGGGAGAGATTGGCACACCGTCTGGAGATACAGAAGTCGCCAAGCTGCTGCGAATAATCACGCTGAGCGGCCACGAGGCTTCGGAGCGCGAGGCCGCACAGCAGAAGCTGGACGAACTGGGCAAAAAGCGGCGGAAGCGGACACCGACGGATCGGCATACCATGCGAATGAAAGCGATCTACGTGGACCTCAATGAGACTGGAACTAGTTGGAGCCGACCGTCCGAGATGCAGAGGACGCGAGAATGCAGATCGAACACTTAGCCAGCGACTATGCTGGTCAAAGGGGCCGATTCGACCACAACCTAGAAAAGCTAGCTCACGTCGAGCCCAGGCTCGCCGAGGCGTTGCGGCGATGGCCCCAGCGGCCCGCACTGCCAGAGCCTTCGTGGCCCGGTTTCCCACCCGACTGAGGGTAAAACAATGAGTGCGCTTCCCCCGGCATGCTCAGAGTGCGGCCAAGAGTTCACTGTCGCCGCGCCAGCGGACTTGCCATGTCCGAATTGCGGCAGCCGTAGACGCACATTCCGTATCGAGGTCGGAGGCGGCGTATTGGCTGTTTCAGGCGGTGCACCAGAAGTATGGGTCCACTCCTCTTTCGCTCGCCACTGGTTCGAGGATGCGCTCCGAGAGGCCCGAACGGGAACCGACTACAATGCCCGACGAAGAGAGATCGTCTTCGCGGTGTGCTTCATCGAGAGCTACTTATTCGAGTGGGTGCGGGATGAAGCGCTCAAGCGCGACTTCAAGCGGCTCCGTGACTACCTCCCAGCTACCGACAAACGTGGCATTCGCGAACGCTGGAAGGAAGTGATCAAACAACTCGGAAAGGACGGGCTGCTACCAGCGACTCCTGACTTCGGGCTTCCTTACTGGGAAGACTTCCAAACGCTGGTCAAATTTCGTGACGGACTCGGTTCATGCGGCTGCGAGTCGTCCCGAATCGCACGGCGTACCCGATGAGGAGCGCCCCATGCCACCGCGCGGCGATCTGAATACGATGCTCGCGGGCTGGCCTGTTCGCACCGCCCGCGAGTTAGTCATCCACCTGCATTCAGCCGCGGGGACAACCCCGCCTACTTGGCTCGTGAAACCCTGAGCGTCTAAGGGTGCACTGGACGGCTTGCTGCGGTCGATCTGGAGTGCTCCCCCCCGACATCTCGCCCAGCGTCATCCGCAAATTCGAAGCGGTTCGTGCCCTACTGGACACTGTAAAAGCGGATATCAGACCTTTGGACAATCCATGCGGACGACCGAATGGAGGCGGCAGAGCAGAGCCGTGACGAAAGGGAAACATCTGGAAGACTGGAGGGCACTCTGGGAAGCGGTCGTTCGCCTACCGACGAAACGTGAGAATCAAGGGACATGGGACCGCTTCGCCCGCGAATCTTTCGAGCTTGTTCGTGCGGCGATGCTCTACCAGCGCAACGCACTTGCGATGTATGAAGACGCAACACTGCATGGTCTGCTCAGGCCGTCGTCCGGTTCAATCACGATAACGCCGGTCCCTTGGTCGGACGCTGAGCCGTTGTTCCCAAGCATCATGTCGGCTCCAAGTCCCATGCTGGGAGGTATTTTCGTGGCCTCCGCGTCCTTTCGGCTGCCGGTTGCGCTTCTGAAAGCAGTTGAGCTTTCGGCGGACCCGTTTGAGGAGCCGGAAACCAAGCTGCTGGAGCGAGAAGCCGAGTGGAAGCGCAGCGTCGCCAGTGGCTACTTTCCCGGCGTGAAGAAGCTCGGCTGCTGCGATAAGGGTCCGCTCGGGACCAACGCAATCGGTGGACTGCGGAATGCCCTTGTCATCGCGTTGGTCCACCGAGACGACTTTGGACATGGAGAAGTGGGACAGCCCGTAACCGAGGGCACATACCGAAGGGAACGGGAAGAGGTCTTGGACTCACTGTATGTCTGTCGAATCCTTGAGGCTCAGCGCGAACTCTGTCGGTGGGTACTGACAAGGCTCACCGAGAAGAGATAGCCGCATGACATGAGGCTGGGTCTAGATCACCCTCGCTCGACCTGTACAATAAATTGATGGCTGTCGTCAGAAACCATCAGATTGGATCGTGTCCTAGATATGTCGCGGCGAGCTTCGAAGTACAAGGCGAGTGCACTAAAGTTGTTCAAGGAAGGTGTCCCGCCTTCTGAGATTGCAGAGAGACTGAATTTTTCTAAAAGTCTCTTGTATCGCTGGATAGATCGCGAGCATTGGACGAGCCCCCTGGCGTCCGCCTCGGCTCCAATCGAGGCAATCTCGCAGAAGGTTCAGGCTGGCGACAGTACCGGCTGGGTCCAAGATCTACTGCAAACGAAGCTCCCCGATCGCGTTGCCGAGCTGGACGAGCTCTGTCGCAAGGGGAACGTCAGCGCAATCGGTCTTTGGTTTCGGCTGACCGGCTCGCCGTGGCAGAAGGCGGACGAGTCGAGTAAACCAGACCCGCCTACGTTCGTGATGAATCTTCACGTCAAGAATGGAAAGAAACCTACCGTCATTGACGCTGAGCACTTCGCCGGACCCAGCATCTCCACGGGCTCAGTGAATCAGACCCAAGCGGAGCCGGGGGTGAACATCACCGAGCTGCCCGAGACGGCTGCTCACGCAAGCGAGCAGACATGCGAGGACCATCCGAGTGCCGAACCCGTATTCGTGAACGACCTGCCTGCGCCTGGCATGGACAGCCAAGCGGTCACAGAGCACCAGCTCGGTTCTCACGAGGCTCCGGTGATCACTGAGAGTGAGCCCCATGCCTGAGACTCGCCTGAATCCGTACCAGGGTGCGCCGAACCGAGAGGGCTTCACTCCGCCCGCGTGGGGTATCGATAACTTCGCGCGGTGGTTCAGGCCGTCGATGTTCGACACGCGCGATCCAGGTCTCGGGCCTTCCCCATCGGTGCTGAGTCCTGCTGCTCCGTCAGTAAGTAGCGCGACGATCCGGCCCGGTGGTGCCTCTGGGTTGGAGGGGCCGGGCACGATGAATAGAGACGAGAACTGGCAGCTCAACCAACCGGAGCAGGGTGGGGAAGCGACAACGAGCCCGACTGGAGGCCCGACTCCTGCGAGCGAAGGTGGCCGTGCGTTCGCTGAAGGAAGCCCATTCTCGGGTTTGTCCGGTCGCGGGATCAATACCGGTCTCAACCTCGCGAACGCGATACTTGGACTCCCAGCTGTCGGGGTTCCCGCCCTCGGACTAGGTGTTCCCGCACTCGGCTTCCCGCTGGCAATGGCCCGTGCCGCTGAGAACCTCTCGAACTACGCATTCAACCCAGCGACGAACAATCTCCAGATGGCGGTTCAGTCGCTGTTCGGTACGGCTCCAACAGCACAGAACGCGAACCAGGGAGTAAACGCGGCCCTCGCGTCACAGCGAGCGGGTGAGCGTGGCGATCTGCGTTCCCCGGATACTGGAATCGCCCTCGCCGCTCCGACCGTATCCTACGCAGGTCGTACCGGAGCTCCGGGCGAGACTGGCGCGACGGGACAATCCTCGACGGGTGTGCCGTTCGGTGGGCCCGGTCGTTCGCCGGACCTCACGACTCCGTTCGCACAGCAACAGAATCTTCCGGGATTTCGTCCTACGGAAGGGCCCAAGGTCACTCCGAATGATCCGGTAGATGCCCCGCCCGCAACGCCACCTGAAAATCCTGACATCACGAACTCTCCGGATGTAGGCATCGGTGGCCCTAGCGGTCCGGGTGGTCCGAGTGGTGCGGGACCGGGAGCGGGTACGGCGAGCGGCGATTCCTCCACGGGCGGTGATCCGGGTGGCTCCACGTATGGGCGTGGTGGTCCTGTGCAGGGCCCATCTCAACCTGTGGATTCGGTTCCCGCACGGCTCACCGGCGGCGAGTTCGTTACAAATCCCTACGCGACGCAGGCATTCCGACCGATGCTTGAGCTGCTGAACCGAGCCGTGACGGCGGAAGGCGTCAATCCGCGCGTGCTTCAGCTGCTAGGATTTCTACCGCAAGCTCGATAGCTGGCGCAGCCGCGAAAGCTCTCCCCGAGAAACTCGTTCTGGCAGTTTCCGGAAGCCTCCGAAAGTTCCTTGCGACTGGGGCGACTCGCTATGAAGCCTGGTACTCGCTGGAACTGAAGCAGGTGGTGAAGCTTCGGGAGAATCTAGAGACCGGCTTGCGTGTCCGAGAATTGATCGCGTTCAAGCTGAGGTAGCGATCTTTCCTCTCGGCGTAGGCGCCAAGGGCTCCTGACGCCGGGGCTGCGCC
>JACXTT010013062.1_pt1 | contig 10973 bp, 13 predicted proteins | sample 9270951 | NCBI WGS metagenome assembly JACXTT01 (sample SAMN15532306, study PRJNA645909) | rock metagenome | isolation source: weathered quartz diorite | place: Puerto Rico | collected 2017-06-21 | reverse complement strand
CCACACAAAGGACGAGCTGCGCTTAGGGGCGACACAACCCGCTCGGTGGCTCGTTGGTACAAGGTGCGGCAACGACCGCCCTAAGCCGTCCCTTTGAAATGATCGACGTAGACACGACCGTGGTACGAGGCATCCGGTTGGTTGAACATTGGAAAGCGCTGCGAGGGCTCCTTCCACGGAAAACGGCCCCTGTCCACGATGATTCCTCCAAGCGTCGTACCATGGCCACCCATGAACTTGGTCAGTGAATGCAGAACAATGTCCGCGCCATAATCGATCGGCCGCAACAGAATGGGCGTGGCAACAGTGTTATCGACGATCAGCGGAATACCATGGGCGTGGGCGACGTTGGCGAGCGCTTCTATGTCGCAGATGTTGCCCGCCGGATTACCGACACTTTCACAATATATGGCTCGCGTCTCGCCATCGATCAGCTCGGCCACATCGCTGGCCTGATCAGACGGCGCGAAGCGCACGCTGACCCCCTGGCTCGGCAAAATATGGGCAAACAGTGTGTATGTAGTTCCGTACAGCTGAGGGACTGAAACGATGTTCGTACCCAGGTTGGTTACGTTAAGCACTGCGTAATTCATTGCGGCCTGGCCTGTACTCACTGCCAGCGCTTCCACGCCTCCCTCCAGGGCAGCGACACGCCGCTCGAGCACTGCTGTGGTCGGGTTGCTGATCCGGCTGTAACGATAGCCTTCGATTTCGAGATTAAACAAAGCCGCCCCGTGGTCGGCACTATCGAACGCATACGCGACGGTCTGATAGATCGGAACTGCTACCGACTTCGTAGTCGGTTCCACGTCGTATCCCGTATGAAGAGCGATCGTCTCACTTCTCATGCGTTAAGTCTCTGTGTCTCACCGATGTCATCTCGACGACGAAGCCAGATTTCGCGCCAATAATTGATCTCCCGCCGCGAACAGCCCCCCACAGCCTGATACGCGCAACCGCAAAGCGACCCTTCCAGTTGCACCGTGTTCCGAAGTTCCCGCATTTCTCCCGTACCGTCGACAATGATTCTGTCGATGCGTCTTTTAACTGTGCACTGGGTCTCGCAAATGCCGCGCATACCCGGTGAGAATGAGAGACCACGGTTCGACGCTCTTTCATCCAGAGTCTCGATGATGCTTGCCAGGGATTTGACTTCGACGCTTTCTCCAGGCTTGAGGCTGAGGCTCGATACAGGTGTGGTCCTCTTATTCCCGCGGGCAAATTCGCCGCGGAGTCTCCGCCGAAATTTCCACACAGCAAACACTGCAATACGTTTTGCCATTTCAGCCGCGCTGCAGTTACCTTCGCGAATATCTGTAAAACACATCCAATATCGCTGAAAGCGCGATATGCGATAGGTCGCGTTCAATAACTCGCTGGCCTGGCAAAAATAGGTTTTTGGACCAACGGATACTTTGAGACGGGATTGCAGGCGCTTCTTGCTATCGGAGCTGATTTCCGATTGCGGTGAAACATGATCGATTTTACGGAGCCACGCTTCGCGCCAAAAAATGGCGCAGGATTTCTGGCACCCATCATGCGCAGTGCCGCTACACCGTAAATCCTCGAGCAGGACAACATCGTCGTCTTCAAAACTTCTAGGAGCTGAGCCAGGGCCGGTAAAACAGGTTTTGACCACACGGGAAGAGACGCGGAATTGTTTTCCGCAGAACTCGATCATCTCCGACATGAACGGCAAGCGATTCAAAGTGCCTGCTTCATCCAGCGTCGCCAGGATCTCGTCTGGAGTCTTCACCTGGACCAGATCGCCAGGGCGCATTCTCCCGTTTCGCCGCATTAGAGACCGCCACTCCTTTTTCCTAGCCTGCGAAGCAGCAAACCCCACGCTCGCGCGGCGAAACCGATCGGAAATGGCAGGGTTTGGCGAAGAAAAGCAACTTTTCTAATGTAATTGGGAACTCGCCATACGGCCGACGATCCCGCCGGAAAGAATACGACATCGCCCTCGGCAATCCTCTGCTCCGGACCGCCTGACCCATTGGTTATGAACGCTTCGCCAGTGAGGACAACAAGTGTCTCGTCCTGGCCGTAATACCAGTTAAAAACACCGGCAGTACAATCCCACACCATCGTATAGGAGTTCCGGTCCCGGCTCTTGGCTACCTGTGTGTTACCCGTGACAGGTTTGCCACTGATAACCCAATCATTCATCAAAGGGCCCTTACGAAGATTTGCATTCATTGCTGACGCTATGACTATCGAGTTGGACATTAACTACTCCACGTTTGTGTTTCTTTAAAGGCGGATCTCACCCGCCTGAATACATTTAAAGAGAGCAGCATCTAAAGACACGAAAGCCATTGCCTGCGGGTGATCGAAATAGATTCGGTCGGAGGTGCGGCTGGGATCGTAGCCTTCGAGCACGAGCTGATTTTTCGTTTGCTTAAATGTTGCCGTGACTTGCAATGCATCTCGAATTCTCAAAAAGAGAGGCCTTGCATAATCCGGCAGGTTCACTTCAAGCTGCTTTCGTAGCGCCGCGAAATCCAAATCACTCTTCGTAACAATAGCGGCCATGCCGGCGCGACCCTCAGCACCTGGAACCGTAACGCCGTAGACGCACGCCTGCTCAACACCCGGGAAAGCACAAATCGCATCAGAGACCTCGGACGAAGCCACGTTCTCGCCTTTCCAGCGAAACGTGTCGCCGATGCGATCGACGAAATAGAAAAATCCTTCCTCGTCGTTGCGAAGCAGATCGCCACTGCGGAACCAGGCATCCCCGTGTTCGAATACGTTGTGCAGGATTTTCTTCTCAGTCGCTTCTTCGTTCGTGTACCCTTCGAATCGACTACCGATATTCGACCCGCTGTCTGCGATCCTGCCAATCGCTTCCCCAACTTCGTTTGGTTCGCAGCAAATGCAGAACCCACGCTGGTCGCGGAGTGGCTCGTTTGTTTCACTATCGACTTTCACAAGGGCGGCTGGGAACCGGTGCCGGAGAAAAGAAGGTATACGGCCGATAGCTCCGGACTTTCCTTCGACGTTGTATAAAGAGATATTGCCTTCCGTCGAGGCGTAAAACTCCAAAATCCGGGGTATGCAGAATCGCTGTTTGAAATTGTTCCATACGTCAGGTCTCAGGCCGTTGCCGCAACACAATCTGATGCGATGCCTGGTATCATTGACGGAAGGCTCGGCGTTAACCAAGTATCGGCACAATTCCCCAATGTACTGGAACAGCGTGCAGTCCCATCGAACGATGTCATCCCAAAACTGCCTCACCGAAAAACTCTTGCGGACCACAACAGAACCGCCGGACACGAGAACGGCGCAGGTGGCTATAATTCCGCCGACGCTGTGATACATCGGCAGGCAGTTGTACATCCGATCTTCCGGTTGGATGTCGATCATGCCGGCAAACCAGTGGCTCCACTGCATCCCTCGCAAATGGCTTATGCGTGCCGCTTTCGGTAATCCCGTTGTTCCAGACGTGTAAATGTACAGTGCAGTGTCGTGGATGTTGACCGATGGAGCACGATCCGGCAACCCTTCTGGAGTTGTCTGAAGTTGGATGTCCTCAGCAATCGAAACCTGAACCGGCCGGGCAACAAACGGAAGCGCTGTTCTCAATGCATCTGCGATCTCCGCGGCAACAATGATGTGTTTCGGGCCGGCAACCTGAATGCAATGCGCCAGCGATGTACCGATGAGATTCGTGTTCAGCAGTGCCACGACGCCACCAATTTGCGTGATGCCAAGCCAGATGGCCACGTATTCGGGCCGGTTTGGCATCAATAGACAAACGATGTCGCCTTTCCCTACTCCCCGGTTCAGCGCCCATCGAGCATAGCGGTTCGATTCCTCTGCAAGCTGCCGAAACGTCCAACAGGTCGTATCTGAAAGCAGAGCCGGTGCATCGCCTGAAGTTTCCGCCAGCTCGTCGATCACCGTCGGGAAGATACGGCTGGGATCCCTGGCGATTCGAGCGGTCCGCTCCAGCGCCCGCAACCATGCCTTGGCAGGTGTCGTTACATTTACCGATGATGTTAGAGCGGCTTCACTCATGCTGTATTGCCGGCGTCGACTGTTAGAACAGTTCCTGTAATATTTTGGGATTTGTCGCTTAAAAGAAATTCGACAGCATTTGCTACATCATCGACGGCCGCAAGACGGCGCAACGCGCTGCGGCTCACAATCTTTTGTCTCTGCTCGTCATCGAGTCCCTGCGTCATTTCAGTATCTAAAAATCCCGGCGCGACTGCGTTCACATTCACAACTTTGCGTCCGACTTCGCGTGCCAGTGATCGGGTAAAGCCAATCAGCGATGCTTTGGTCGCGCCATATACCGAAAGCCCGTTGTAACCCGTGAACCCAACGATGGAAGATACGTTGACAACTCGCCCTCCGCCCTCCGCCATCATCGAACGCACGACATACTTGGTGAGGACAATCGGAGAAAGCGTATTCACCCGCACGAGTTGTTCGATCTGCGAATTGTGCATGATTCCAAGTGCCCCCCCGAACCCAACGGCCGCATTATTGACCAGGCCGTAGATCGCGCCGACATCCTTCCGCAGTTCCCGCACGAACTTCGGGATTTCTTCGATCGCAGCCAAATCGAACGAAACAAAACGAAGTGACCCGGGAGCCGTTCGGTCCGCTTCTTGAATTGCGCTCGTAAGTTGCTCCGTAGGTTTTCGAGCTATCGCAACAACTCGATAACCTGCCTTGACGAGAGTAGAACTGATCGCTAAACCCACGCCCCGGCTTCCGCCTGTCACAATGACGTTACGCACGTGTTATTCGCCGCCACCTCACGCATCAAGAGTCCGGGCTATTTTGCCTGTGGCCGCAACATTCAAGGCGGGCACAAAATTCAAACAGACTGGGACTTTGTGCCGGGGTAGCGCGCGCCTGCAAACTCTTAGAATGTCGTCTTTCAGTTGGCTGTCGTGCTCGCAATTCTTCAGAACGACATCCGCGACAACGATCGAACCGGTAATTGGATTTTTCCGCGAGCGGACACACGACATTCGCACTGCCGGGTGGCGGTTGAGCACGCCTTCAACTTCTTCTGGGTAGACCTTCAATCCTCCGACATTGATCAACCCGGTCTTGCGACCAAGAAAGTAGTAGCGATCTCCTCGCAGTTCCACAATGTCGCCTGTGTCGACGAAATTGTCGGCATCCCGCAGCGGACCTTCTCCTCCGAGATAGGCGCTTGCGGTTCGCGCGGATCGGATACGGATTGAAGAGTCCTCGATTTTGATTTCGACGCTGGGCCGCGTGCCGATGTAACTTGCCGGAAAGCCTTCTAAGCCGTCGTTGACTTCAAAAGCAACACCAGCTTCCGTCGAGGCAAAGGCATGGCCGATGGTCGCGGTTGGGTACAGTGAGCGGAGCGCATTCAGGATACCTTGATCCGCAATCTCTCCGGACAACCGAATGTAACGCGGAGAAATCGTCCGGGCCGCAGGGCTCATCAACGCCCGCCGCCATTGCGACGGCGTACCCGTGAGATGCGTTACCGAATGTGCGGCGAGCCGCTCGAGATGATCGTTAGGCGATTCATCAGCGCTAGACAGTACCAACGACCCATGCCCTAATAATGCACGGAGCAAGATTTGAAGGCCGCCATAGCGGCGGATGTCATAGAACGTCCCCCAGACCACGTCCTGTTCCTGGTGATGTACACCATCGATGGGCGCGGTCAAGCTGGCGAAGCTGTGTGCGACGATTTTTGGAACGCCCGTTGTGCCGGACGTAGCGAGTGCCCATTCTGTCGGATAGTCGTGAATATGCAAGCTCTTCGTTTTTGTCGGAACTGAACTGACGGACACGCGCAGCGGTATTCCCATATCAGCATTTAGCGTATCGTCGTCGCTCACAATCGCATCGACTCCGGCCTTAACAATCACCGCCGGCACATATTCAGAGGATAAGTCTGGCGGGCAGATAATGAGTCGGCGTGCGATTCCGTCCAACTCGATAATTGCCAGAGCCGCCGCCAGTTGATCGTGAGTAAATAAGAGGACGGATCGGCCCGCCAGTTCTGCGAGTCGCCCGCCGAGGCTGGAGCCCTCTACAAGATCTCGCAGAGGGACCGTCGCTTCCTTTCCCCACAGACAGCGGTCCTCACATTGAAAATCAATATGAGTTACGAGCCTTTTCATAACACCTGATGAAGTCACCCAGAGTTACTGGATAAGTAGCCTCATCACTTTCGGTGAACGGATCCAAGCCCAGAGTTTCTTCGAGACGGGTGACGAGAATCGCGATCGCAAGCGAGTCGAGGCCGGTATTGACCAGAACTAAATCTTCCGTCAAAGGGGGCAGTTCCTTATTCTCTGCTTCCGCAATTCGCTCGATCTCAGAAATGATGGTGGACTTCATAGACATTGGGAATGATGCTTTCGATTAGATTTCGAAGTACTGAAACGCCCGCCGGGAGTTTGACCTGAGATATAGACTCGAGTTGGAGTGTGAACGTCCATTGTTCGTCCCTTCGAGGTCATCCTGTCCTCCGTTAATGTTGTAGTTGTGAAGATATTGACGCGCCGTCTTGTACCCAAAGGCAAGCCGCGATCTGCATTCCAGTTTCTATTTGATGGAACTTTTGTCAACCGAGATCCGTGGTTTTTCGATGAGAACAAATCTAAACGGGAATACACGCTCCACCATCTACTACTAGTATTTGACCAACAACTGAGAGCGCTGCATCAGAACAAAGGAACTGCGCAGCAAGCGCTACTTCCTCAAGAGTCGCCAATCGGCCGGCAGGCGTACGTCTTGCAAGGTCAGCGAGCCTCTCTTTTCCGTTCGGCATCGCTTCCCACGCGTCGGTGGCGACAGCGCCTGGGACTAAAATATTCACTCGAATTCCTCGGGGCGCCAACTCTACCGCGATGTGCCGAGATAAGGCTTCCAATGCTCCTTTCGAAGCACCAACTAGAGAATAGTCAGGAACGGCGCGGGTTGCACCATGCGAACTGAGAGCTACGACGTGCGCAGCGGCTGCAAATTCCGGTAGTAATCGATGGACCAAATCAAAGAACGCACGAACGTTCAATGCGAATGTCCAATCGTAATGACGCAAAGTGAGTTCGTTGAACGGCTTGTGTACTCCCGTCGCCGCGCAGTGGACAAGGGCGTGAAGTCCTCCCGTGAAACGAGCGGCTGCTTGTACGAGCTCCTCGATTCCTTTTGATGTTGTCAGATCCGCGCGGCACAGCGTTATGTCCAGGTTCTCCGCTTCAGCCTGGGCCCGCAGTGAATCCGCCGCATTCTGGTCACGCACATAGTTTGCCATGACCTTCGCTCCGGTACGGGCAAATTGCAGAGCGATGGCGCGGCCAATTCCGCGCGTTCCCCCTGTAACCAACGTATTGCGGCCATTCAGCGAAAAAGGGACCGCCATTTACTCGACTTCGACCGAGCGTGGATGAGCCTGAAAGTAGGCTTCGAGAACTTCGTCTCGATAACCGGATGCAAATTGATCGTGCGGAGCAAAAAAGAAAAATAATTCGGCAGTACAAACTTTCTTTCCACTCACTTCTATAAAGCAATTCGCCGTCGCGTATGTTTCTCGATTTTTGGAAATCTCGGCGTGAATGATGGCTTCTTCTTCAGGTCTGACCCACACGCGGAAACTCGCCGAATTGATCTTGCCGAGCATGGCCCGGCCCGCCCGAGTACCTTCGGCATCAAGACATTTACCTGCCGCTTGAGCCATCATCTCCGTCAGGAGCACTCCTGGAACAACAGGAAAACCGGGGAAATGGTCGCGAAACAACTCTTCGTCCGCGGGCAGACGCTTTGATGCCTTGATACCCTTTCCCGGTTGTAATTCGTGAATCTTGTCGACCAGAAGAAATCTCATTCGCGATTACATTATGACATTGTGTTTGCGGAGGATCTGCAGGATGTCGTCCACCTTCTTTAGATCTTGAAGTTGATCATCTTCCAGAGTGATGCCGAAATCACTGTCTAAACTGGCCATCAAAGTCAGCACGCCCAACGAATCCCAAGCGAGGATATCTTCTCGGGGAGTCTCGGGGGATAGTTTTTCAGGTGTCTCTTCAAAAAGCTTGGCTACCCATTCCAGCCCGTCCACCTGTCTGATGCTCATGCAGAAACCTCCGTGGCATTGTTTAGTTCGACTCTTTCCAGAATCGCTGTCGGATCTAATTCAATCATCGCGGATCCCCACGATAAACCGACGCCGTACCCCAACAGCATTAACTGCAACGACCGGTCCGATGGTCTCGTTAATCCGCCTTCCGTCAACGTCAGAGGTACGGACACACCGCCAGTATTCCCGAACTCGCTCAGGATGATGGGTACCTTTTTGAGAGGCAGCCCGGCCTTCGCGCAGAGGTGCTTGATGATGAATTGATTCGATTGGTGAAAGATAAAATAATCGATCTGATCCGCCGGAATGCCTGCGCTCGTCAGAGTCTCCTCGATCAAACCCGGAACTCGCTTGATGGTGAAATTGAAGACGCCAGCGCCATCCATCGTCACACAATGTTTACGCTGGCTCTGGTTGAATCGATCTCGGAATCCTCCGGCTTCGATAATCATTGCCTCCAATCCACTCCCATCGGAATGCAAAGCCAAGGCCCACTGGTTCCTGTTCTCAGGCGCGGCTTCCAAAGCTGTAGCGGATCCGGCGTCGCCGAATAAAAGCGCCACAGAACGATCCGCCTTATCCGTAAACCTGGTAGGCGTTTCACCGTGAAGCACGAGTGCGCGTCGCACGCCACCGTTCTGAAGCATCATTGCAGCCAGCCAGAGCCCATATGGATAACCCGAGCATCCGAGTCCGACATCAAATGCAGCGCAGCAATCGTGAAGTCCCAACTTCTGATGGACAACTGTGGCAGTAGACGGCAAGAAGTAGTCGGGAGTTTGCGTCACCATGATCAATGCGTCGATGGATTCCGGTTTCCATTTCAAGGACTCCAGAATCTTCGCGCCTGCGGCGACGCACAAATCGCTGCTGCACACGAATTCTCCGGCCAACCGGCGCCTGTTCACGCCCGCCATACCCGTAACCTTGCGCACTTCCTGTTCGCTGAAGTCTTTTGTATCGGCGATGTTGTCGAACTTACTTGCCGGCAAGCAAGTTGCGACACCCGCCAGCCGGATCCCAGATGTTTTTACAATTGCCATAACTGAAACCTTCAACTAAGAGGATGACGAATCACGTCGGGAACTAATTTGTGCAGCTCAATGAGCTCGGTGCGGGTACAGATATGCGTGTCATCCGAAGATGCGCGTCGTTAAAGGGCCGGTGATGATAGCTAGGGACGGATGATGGTCCTAATGAGCGTTCGAAGAACTTCAACGCCTTCGAACAGCGTCGAGATAGAGATGGACTGATCGGCAAAATCCAACTCGGAAGCAAAGGCGGTGAGGAGTCCCTGAGTATGCGCAATATCCACGACGCTATGCACGTCGGTGTACTCGCGCTCTTGTGATCCCTGTCTGGCCGCCAGGTCCGCCAGATAAGGCATGAACTTTTGTATGAAGCCTTCGAAGAAGGCCATCATCAACACGATCTGCAATGTCGAAAGTCGCGCAACGAATGCGCGGACTGCCTGCAATTCACGCTCTATCGCCATACGGTCGACGTCTGTCGAAGTTCCGCGAGCCGCTACCGCGAATCTGCGCAACATCCCGGGATGATTGTCCCGGACTTCCTCTCGCAGATTATCTTCAATGATCGCATGCGCTTCCGAAGAACGGACGGATAGATACGTGGCGGTCATCCAGTAAATGAAGTTACCTTCAAGAACAGCTGTATAGCGCGCGATGATTCCGCGTCGTTGATCCGGAGAAAGTTTCTCCGGCTTCGTTAGAGACATGACTACGTCATTGATCGCGAACTCGATGTATTCTCGCGCGGTATCCGGATAGGACTGTTGAGTCGTCAAGACCTCAGCGGCTGGCAAGTTCTCAAGGTTCATGGAGACATCCTGTCGTCATGCTGACGTTCATAAATTTGAAATGATTTTTGAAAGACGGGCTACCGCCTTAACAGCCCACAAAAGCGGCGACCCTGTTCAGTTTCGATTCGTTGGTCGTTTTGTCAAATTGTATTTACAAATTAACCGGCGTGCCGGTACAGAAGGCTTCCCGCCAACCGGAACAGGCCATCCGGGAGATGCGAGATGACACTTTGCGCGATCGGAGATTCCCAAAGCCCTGCCGTTCCGGCCGATATCTTGCGAGATAACCGCCAGTACGTCAGAGGCATTCTTGTAGCTCCCAGATGATCCTTGAAGCGAATCAGACCCAGGTTGCTTTCCTCAGAGCGTCCCAGATCAAACTGCTCCAATTGCTCGCATTTGGCTTCCAAGATTGCTTGCCAAAAAGAGAGGGGTACGGCGCCAAGGTTGTGAAACCGCGCTGCGGAACAACCATATTTATAACCGATGGTATTTTTGTGGCGGAGGGTTAGGATACTGGCAATAGGCCGCCCATCCAATCGCGCAACTCGGATCGTTAGCCCTGCTCCGAATGATTCGATGAGGTTGCGAAACCACTTCAACGGCTGTGGCACTAACCGGTGTCGTCTGCGCGTCAGCACGAGCAGCTCGTAGAACTCCTTCATGAGAGATTCCGAGCGCCCTTTGTCCAGCACAATGCTCTCGCGATCTGCCCGTCGGATTTTTCGTCGTATTGAATCTTTGTGAAGATGCGAGTGCAGTTCTTCGATGCTGGGCCGCAAGTCCAAAAGGTGCAAGCACCAATGGTTGTGCGGCCGGAAACCACTCAAACTGTCGTGGCACTAACAGGTGTCGTCTGCGCGTAAGAACGGGCAGCTCCTAGACCTCCTTCATGAGGGATTCCGAGCGCCCTTTGTCCAGCACAATGCTCTCGCGATCTGCCCGTCGGATTTTTCGTCGTATTGAATCTTTGTGAAGATGTGAGTGCAGTTCTTCGATGCTGGGCCGCAAGTCCAAAAGGTGCAAGCACCAATGGTTGTGCGGCCGGAAACCACA
>JACXTT010013061.1_pt1 | contig 10973 bp, 5 predicted proteins | sample 9270951 | NCBI WGS metagenome assembly JACXTT01 (sample SAMN15532306, study PRJNA645909) | rock metagenome | isolation source: weathered quartz diorite | place: Puerto Rico | collected 2017-06-21 | reverse complement strand
CGTACCATGGCGTCAGCCAAATCGCGGTGACGCCGAGATCTTTCAAATAAGACAGATGATCGATTACGCCTTGAAGGTCTCCACCGTGATAATAGCGGCTCTTGGTCCGGTCATACATGCCTCGCGCCTGTGCAGGGTCGTTGTTTGTTGGATCTCCGTCAGCAAAGCGATCGGGCATAATGAGATAGATCACATCGTCGGTGGTGAACCCTTGGAAACGACCCTCTCGCGCGAGTGGCACGGAGATGTCGAACGGCGCCTCGGTCGTTCCCGCAGGGGTAGTCAGCCGCAACCGCCGGCGCCCGGCCGTTGCGTTCGCATCGATGAGCACATCGACAAAGACATAGGTTCCCGCTGCGTTAACTCTCGTCAGCCGCGTGCTGACACCGCCGCCCGAGGCTTCGACTCGCGCACCCGCGAGGTTGCGCCCTCGAATCAAGACTCGCACTGGATTTATAGAGTGGCCTGCCCACCAGTTTGGCGGTTCAACCTTGAGCGTTTCGGGCGCATTCTGCGCGGCGCACGACCCCGCTGCCAATAGCAACGGGCCGATCACCGCCGCCGCCGCCCGCACACGTAGTCTCAAGTGAATGCGCATCGGTTCAGCCCTTCGGTCAGAATTCGATTTGGCCGTTCAGAATCAACTTCGAGACGTCGATCTCGAAGTTAGTAATCGCCTTGGCATTGTTGTCGCTCAGCCGAAAGAGCAGCTTCTTGTCACGCGCGGTTATTAGCGGTCGGTCTTCGTCATCGACTCTTGGAAAGTAAAAGACCGCCTCTTCGCCTGGAGCCTTTGGAGCGACGAAATGAATCAGTTCGCGGTCCTGGCCTCGATCGTTGAGAAGGTGAACGTACGGTTTGAGAGCGGGCAAAGTTGCCCCTTTCAAGCCGTCATACAGAGCGTCCGCGCCGGGATAGTTAGCCGATTTGCAACTTATGGTGAGCACGTAGTTCTGGGCGCAAGCCGGGCAATCTAGCAGACCCTTTGTCTTTGCGTCGAAGGATGCGCGTTCCTTTTCGCCCATGGTGTCGTACCTGGCTTCAAGCTGCTTAAGCCTCACCAGTGCCTGGCGAATCGGTAACGCCGAGCGCAGCCTCAATGTGACGCGATAGTCAACCGGCACGTTAGCGCCGTTCATCTCGGCAGCCAAATGCCCGGCTTCGTTGGTCGGGGCGCCGGCGATCTTTCTTACCTCGGTCCCGAAATCGATGCGCGCTTCCTGGGTGACAGCCCACGGCGAGTCATTGAGAACCTTGTTAGCTTCGTTTTTTGTCCATTGATGAAATGATTTCCTTGCTGCCTCGTTTTGCGCCGAAGCGCGCGTGTTAACCGCAGAGTTTAATACAATTACGATAAATAAGACACTGAATGCGCAGGTGCTGCTTTTCATGTTAAGGCTCCACCTCGATGCTACTTCGGCGGTTGGCCGAGCATCTGTTGCATGCGAAGTTTTTCGTCGACATTTCGCTCTTGCTGCACTTGTTTTTCGAGCGCTTCGAGGCGCTTGAACTCCGCAAGCTCAACCTGGGCTTTGTCTGGTTCCTTCAAGCGGGTGTACGCCAAGAACAGTTGGTAATGCGCTTGGGTGAGAGCGGGATACTTCTCGATCACGCGCTTAAGACGCGCGGCCGCTTCGGGATAATTCCTGCGTTTGATGGCCAGCCTGGCGTAGTCGTAAAGCACCGGTACTTCATCTGGCGACAACTCAAGCGCACGCTTGAGCGGCGCGTCGGCATCGTCCAACCGACCCTGCTCTATTGCCACGTAGCCCAAGCTTGCAAGCGCATCAACGTGATTTGGATTCTTGGTTAGGAACTCTTCGAGCAACTCTCGTGCGCGATCAAAGTCGCCGGCAGCGCGGTGAGTGTATCCTCGCAGGTAACCGATGTTCTCGATGTTCGGATCGATCGCTGCCGCCGCGTCGAAGTCCGCTGCAGCCGCGCTCCATTCGCCCTTTCGGTAGTTGGCATTGGCGCGGCTGAAAACATAAGCTCCTTGCTTCGGGTCCAGCTCCACTGCGCGGGTATACTCGCTGATCGCTCCGTCCCAGTAGCCGGCCCGAAAATATTCGCGGCCCAGCAGATAGTGATAGTTCGCGTTCTTGAAATCGCGATCAATCGCGTGCTTGAACTCAAGTGCGGCGTTAGCGTGTTCGCTGCGAGCGCTGGCAATCAGGCCAAGCCGAAAATGCGTTTCCGGTGGAGCCGGATTTAGATCCGCGGCTTGGGCAAGGAAGTGCACGGCTTCGTCATTGCGATCCAGGTTATAAAGCGCGGTGCCGAGATTGTAAAGCACCTCGTAGGTGTGCGGCAGCGCAGCATCGACCCGGGTGAAAACTTGCACCGCGCGTTCGTACCGTTTGTTCTGCGCAAGCGCGATACCAAGGGTGAAGAGCGCACGCGGGTCAGAACCCACGGTTCGCTCGACAAGGTTGGCGACCTCATCGCCTTCCGCTGCGCGATTGGCGCGGTAAGCTACATTCAAAAACGCGAGTGCAAGCTGCGGGTCGTCCGGTGCTCCCTTTCGTGCTTGGGCGAAGTGCTCCGCTGCCTTTTCGAATTGGCCTGCATCACTGTACAGCGCGCCGAGGTTGTAGTGAGCTTGAACGTGATTGGGGTCGATTTTCAGAACTCGCTCGAACTCCGCGATCGCCTCCGCGGTTTTTCCCCGCTCGGCGAGCATGCGTCCGAGGTTGTTTCGCGCACTGACGAAACCAGGATCCAGCTTGATCGCCGTATTGAACTCGACGAATGCCTGCTCGGTGCGCCCAGCGCGATCAAGCACGACTCCGAGAATGTTGTGCGTGACGGCCGAGCGCGGCGCGGCCTGCACTGCGGCGCGTGCGGAGATTTCGGCCTCCGCCAAGGCATTTGCCTTTATTTCCGCAAGTGCCCGGTCCAACGACGCTCTCGCGGTGGCGCTCAATTCGGCTGCCTGGGCCTGCCCGTCGTGCGTAACAGGACCGGGGGTCTGCCTCAGAATTGGCTCTGCCTTCGTTGTAAGACAAAGAAAAAAGAGCAGAACGCAAGATGTGAGAATCAAAAGCGATCCACCGGTTCGGCGACGAAATGCTCTGGAAACTGACAGTGACGCGGAGCACAATGTAGCTTCCACGAATGGGTAAGCGGGGGGGCCGCGATCGGGTCTGCAACCTACTGCGATCATCGTTTAACCGGCTTGCCTGTTCGGAACTCCTTGTTAATCTGTTCCACAATTGCAAACTCACGCGCGGCCTCTTCGGCGCGTCCCAAACGCCTCAGCGCAAGGCCTAACTGGTAATGCGCATCCGCGCGGTCCGGCGCAAGCGCTATAGCGGCCTTGAAGGATTCAATCGCTTCCTGGTAACGCTCTGACTGCGCGAGGGCACGGCCTAACGCCCAGTGCGCTTCGAACCTGGTCGCATCGAGAGCGATTGAGCGCCTAAGCGCGGCAATGGCATCCTCGGGTTTTCCCTGCTTTGCAAGCAGCGCTCCGGCCCCAACCAGACCGATCGCCGATTGTGGATCGATCCTGTTTAACTCTTGGTACTCGGCAAGGGCGGCGTCTGACTCGCCGGCGGTCTCGAGTGCGGTGCCAAGAAAGAATCGCGCCTCCGCGTGGCGCGGGTCCAGATTTGCGGCTGTTCGCAGGCTCTTAATCGCCGCCGTATAATCTTTCATACAATACTGCACTCGTCCGAGATTGAACTGCGCGTCAAAGCTGGTTGGGTCGAGCGCCGCCGCTTGCGAGAGTTCGTCGCTCGCTTCATTGTTCTCGCCTCGCGAACCGAGGATGATGCCAAGAAGCGTGTGAGCAGCCGACGCGCCCGCGTCGATGTGCAATGCGCGTCGCGCCTCACGTTCGGCTTCTGCGTTCCGGCCGGCGTTGAACAGGCCAAGCGCGTGAAAATACGCCGCATCGACTGATTCCGGCTGCCGGTGTGTCAACTCGGCAAAGCTGTCGACAGCCTCGGGCCATTTCTTCAGTTTGATGTAAGCCAGTCCAAGGTCCTGCCATGCGCCATAGAGACTAGGATCGCGGCGCAGAGCATCACGAAATGCATTAATCGCAGTGGTCAGATCGCCACGATCGGCAGCGAGCAAAGCGCCGGCGTAAGTAACGCGCGCGTCTGATGGCAATGCGTCTTCGAGCAAATCCAGCTGAGCCATCGCGGGCGCAGTGTCACCAAGCAATCGGTAGAGAGCAATCAGCTCGAGCCTGACATCATATTGGCGCGGGTTCAATTCGAGCGCTCGCTTGAGATGCACGCCGGCCTCGGCGAACTGCTTTGAGTCGCCGCTGCGCAATTGAAACCGCCCGAGTTGAAAGTGCGCCGAAAAGTTTCTGTCGTCGAGCTTTAGCGCGGCGCGCTCGGCGCTGATGGCTTCGGCGGGTCGCCCGAGTTTCCACAGGACGTATCCAATACTGGCTTGAAAGTCAGCATCAGCGGGCCGCAGGGTTGAGGCTAGGCGCAAATCCTCGTAGGACTGCGCGTAGTGGCCCAACCGCATCCGCGCCAAGGCGCGATCGGCGAGCGCGTCTACATCTTTAGGGTTCGAGGAGAGTCTTGCGCTCGCGTCGGCTTCGGCGCGCTCCGCTCGCACTTCGGGGCTGCTGAATCGGTCGACATGCGAACGCTCAGCCCCGGCTTGCTGGGCGATTGCGGGCGGCGAGGGCAGCAGGCTGATGACGACCAGAAGAAACCAATGAGTTTTCATACGAGCGAAGCGCTTAAGGATTGCTACGCATTCAAAGTCCTCAAAAGACTTCGATCTGCAGATCGCCTTCGACAGGCACATCTTTGAACTGCCTCCCCGAAATTCTAGCAGAGGATGACCGGTTGTGCGACGATGCACTCATGCGAGAAAAGTAATAGCCTGGAGCGAAGGAATTGCTAACTGCTCCAGGCTATGTTCCTGTACCACCCGCGACGAAGCTGGTCGAAAGCCGGCCCTGTGGTTTGGCTGGCCCGCTCAGAAGATAAACTTTGCGCGGTACTGTATTACGCGTCCCGGGTAGGCGCTGTCGAAGACTCCGAAGCCAGTCGGACGCCCGTTGTCGCTCCCTGCATCGTTAAAATTGTTGTTCGGGATCGTAAAGTTTGTATGGTTCCACGCGTTAAAGAATTCGATCCCGATCTGCAGTTTCCAACGTTCAGTGATGCTCGTGTTCTTGAACATTGACAAATCAGTGTTGTAGTAGCTAGGACCTCTGAACGTGTTGCGACCCAGACTGCCGAACATAATCGTGTTCCCAACCCCGTTCTTCACCGACGACAGCTTGGATGGATCGACAGAGAATGCAGCCGGATTGAAGAATCTGCCGGCAGGGACGTTGGCAAAGGGATCGCCCACAAGAGTCGGGCGCACCGCCCCGCAGTTGCAAACCACAGTGAACGGAAAGCCGCTGTGAGCGCTCTCGATAATGTTGAACTGCCAGCCGCCGAACAGTGCGTTGACTGGCCCGCCTCGGTTGAGTAACCGTTGTCCTTTGCCGAACGGCAGGTCGATGATCGCGCTTGCAGACAAAAGGTGCGTGTAGTCGAGCCCGGAAGTGGCTCGATCGAGATCGAGATTGAAGGGATCGGTTGGACCCGAACGACCGCCGTTGCGGCTGTCTCCGAGACTGCTTACGACTCCTAGTGCGTTATCGATGGTATGGCTCCAGGTGTAGGACACCTGCCCTTGTATCCCATTCGAAAGCCGCTTCTTTACCTGCGTCTGCAAGCCATTGTAAGACGACTCGGCTACATTCGTATACAGCAGAACACCGCCAAGGGCATCCCCTGCCTTGTTGCGCGATGCTCCAGTGCCGTTGCTCCCGATATCAAATGTGGTGAGCAGCTTGTCCCCCCGGTTGCCGACATATCCCACGTCTAGCGACCAGTCTCTAGCGAACTGGTATTGGAGACTAAGCTGCATTTGATGTACGTAAGCGGTCCTCTGTTTCATATCCACAGTAAACAACGCAACCGAGGTCGGCAAATTCACAGGATCTATTTGCGTCGTGACGCTCGGCGGCCCAGTCTTGACGCTGAAATAGGTTCTGTTCGCTGGATCCTGCTGGAACTGATTGAACTGAACCGAATTGGTGAACGGCGGATTTCGAATCGCCGCCGGGTAATCAGTGCCGTCCAGCGTATAAAGCAACCCGTAACCGCCACGCACGACCAGGTTCTTGTCATCGGTCAGAGCATAGGCGAACCCAATCCGCGGCCCGAAGTTATTCAGATCTGGATCCACAATTCTGTCGTGAGGACTCTTCGCAACGACAACCTGGCGCTGAGTAGGATCGTAATAGCTCACTCGCGCGTCAGCTTCGGTCGGCGGGGTAAATACGTCATAGCGCAAGCCGAGATTCAAAGTAAGCCGCGGGTTAACCTTCCAATCATCCTGAACGAACAGACCTAACTCCTGGGTTCGCAGGTTGAAGGGTCCTCCAAAAACGCGGCCTCTTGAAACCTGAAAGGCAGGAAGGCTCATCAATTCATTTGCCTGAGCATTGCCGGTGCCCCCATACGGTACGCCGTTCTTATCCACAAAACATTTTGTTGCGCCGTCACGCGATGCGACTGGGCAGACCTGACCGGGCAACAATGGATTGGAAGCCGGCCCCGCGTCCGCGTATCCGGTATTGCCCTTCAGGAAGCCCGACCGGCCCCCGTCGATGGTGTTGAGAAACCGCAAACGATATTCGGCCCCGACCTTGAACGCGTGACTGCCTTTAATAATTGTGACCGAATCGGCGAAGTAAGGGTTCTTACTCTTAACTTGGAAGAGCCCGCCGTCGCCAAGGAATTCAGTGAACCCGTTTCCGAAGTTGCCAAGTCCCGGGCCGCCTGATTGTTCCAGCGAGCCGTCATTCACATTAGGAATACCAAGATCCTGACCAAAGGTCGGGCTGGTGCCGCAAGCACCTTTGACGCCGCAGTTGAATATAGCGATGTTCAGTTGTGTAAATCCGAAGCGGAATTCATTCAGGACCTGAGGACTAAAAGTGTGGGTGTCAGAAAGCGTGAGTTGACGAGTATTGCCGTTTTCTTCTCCCGCGCCGAAACCGGCGGTTGGTAGTGCTGGTAACAGATTGGCGCGCAAGGTGTTCAGCCTCTGCTCATTAAAGCGACCGGTGATTGCGTTGTTGGCATTCAGCCGATGATCGATCTTGACCTCGAAGTTATTGATCGTTTCTTTATCCGCTCGTTGTGTAAAGAAGTTGTTGGTACCCTGGCTTGGGTTGAACACGCTCGCTGTTGGCTGAGGAAAGAGGTTGAACAGTTTTTGCGCTATCGGATCAATCAGATTCGCCGGGATCTTGTTGCCGGAAAACGCCTGTCCGGTGAATGGATTGAATATCGTTGGAAAGTCCGAGAAATCGCCGTTGCGCGATCCAGCAGTGGGAACCGTCGAAGTCGCTGGGAATGGCAGGTTGTTACGCTGGCCCAGATAATCGAAGAAGAAGAAAGTACGATCCTTGATAATCGCGCCTCCCACCGTTCCGCCGAACTCATGAATCTGCTGCACAGCTTTGTCGGGAATAAACCTGTCACCGCGAGCTATTGCCCGTGCGCGATTGCGCTTGAGAATTTCGTGGAACGCATTCAGCGCAGAATTCTGACCGTAATAGTACAGCGATCCATGCAGGGCGTTAGATCCAGACTTGATGATGGTGTTGATTACGGCCCCGCTGGCCCGCCCCACTTCTGCTGGCGGTATGCTGGTAGAGACTTTGAATTCGGCAATCGCGTCCGGATTTGGAAACACGCCGATCGTCCCAAACTGGGGCTCATTGTTATCAACGCCGTCAAGCGAGAAGTTGTTATTGGTCGGACGCTGTCCATTTACCGTCAGCGTGCCGCCACCTGAGCGCGCGAAGCGTGAAGTCTCCGTCGAGCCTTGCTCATTGCTGCTGCCGGGCCCGCCGCTACCCGCGCGTGGGTCTCCGTTGTTGAATTGGCGCGAATCGGGTCCACCGTTGCCAAAACCGGTATTTGCCGAGTGTGCAACGCCGGGCAGTAGAGTAGCCAGTTGGGTAAAGTTGCGGCCTGAGAGTGGGAGCTCGGTGACCTCGCGACCAGTGATAACACTGCCGCGATCACTGGACTCGGTTTGGATGGTCGACGCTTCCGCGGTCACGTTCACGACCTGCGCGGCGGCCGAAGCTTGGGTGAGCTGAATATCCACTGGAAGGCGATCGCCGACATTCAGCACCAGGTCTTCGTGGGTGACATCCTTGAAACCCGGCGCACTGACTGTCACCTTGTATGTCCCGATGTCCAGCAAAGGCACAATGTATGTTCCCTCGCCGCTTGTCGTTACCTTTCGTTCAGCATTGGTGTTTACATTCGTAACCGAGACCGAGGCGCCCGGCACCATTGCCCCATTGGGATCGGTGACCGTACCGACGATCGTGGCTTTGTTCGTCTGCGCTAACGAAGCGCTCGATAGAATCGAAATCAGCAAAAGAGAGAAGCTGGCGATCAGGAAGGATCGGCGTCTGGACATGGTTGACTCCTACTAAGACAGGACGGCATCACCGGGCTGTCCAACGTGAGCGTAACGGCGATGAAGAAATGAGCGGCTGCTGAGGTTCTAGCTCCAGCCTTGGCCTCGCAGCTCTGCTTTGCGATCAACAATGCTACTGCTCAAGGAAGATTGCGAACCGGGTGCCTTAAGCCCGGCGGAAGATGATGAGGAGAAACGCCTCGAAACCGGTGAAACCGTGATTAACGCCGCCCGCGCGAACCTTATGAACAGTATGAAAAAAGCGAGGCGACTTTGAACGACTCCTATTAGCCAGCTGCGCTATCCGAACTGCTTATAAAGCTTCCCTGAGAACTTGTCAATAGCGAGTTAACTGAAACAGAGATGCCCAGAAAAATACCCAAAAGCGGTTTGCTTGATCTTTTCAGCAGGAAGCGGGGACAATACAACTCCTGCTTTTACTATGAGGATTCTCTGTCTCTGTCTCTCGATGTTCCTCTTTGTTGCTTCGGCGCCGAAGGACAACTGCTCAGACGTCCGAGCGCAACAGACCCGACCGCCCCAATCGCAGTCACAACCCGGTCGGTCTTACACCAGTGGCGATCCTATAAAACCCCCAAAAGCTGCCGCGCCTCAAGCTCCTTCGCCCGTCACCTTCACTGACATCACAGCCTCTTCCTTGATCAGCTTCCGACAGGCGCCTTCGCCGACTTCGCAGAAGTATCTGCTCGAAACGATGGGTGGCGGCGTAGCGATGCTGGACTACGACAACGATGGCCGTCTGGACCTGTTCTTCACTAACGGCGCGCGCCTTGAAGACCCGATGCCAAAGCAGTCAATGCCCGACAAGCGAGACTTGAGGTACTGGAACAGGCTTTACCACCAGAAAGCGGACGGCACTTTTGAGGATGTCACCGAGCGCGCCGGCGTGAGGGGTGAAGGTTACAGCATGGGTGTGGCAGCAGGCGATTATGACAATGATGGGTGGGTCGATCTCTACGTTACGGGTTATGGTGCGAACACCCTATACCATAATAACGGCGATGGAACTTTCACTGATGTCACCAGGAAAACCGGGCTCGCCGGCAGTGGCTGGAGCACGAGCGCGGCGTGGATCGACTATGACCGCGACGGGCGGCTCGATTTATTCGTGGCGCGCTATCTTGATTGGGACTTCGATCACGGAGCGCTTATCTGTGGTGATAATCGACCTGATCTACGCGCCTATTGTCACCCCGACAATTTTAAAGGCACAACCAACTTGCTCTTTCATCAGCGCACGGACGGCACATTTGAAGATGCCAGCACGCAATCAAGGATCGCAGATCCCAACGGTAAGTCGCTCGGCGTGGCCATCACGGATATTGATAATGACGGATGGCCCGACATCGTCGTGGCAAATGACAGCGTGCGCCAATCGCTTTATCGCAATCGTGGCGACGGGACATTCGACGACATCGCCCTGCCGGCAGGGATGGGCTACGACGAGAACGGCAAGACATTTGCGGGCATGGGAGTCGACACAGCGGATTACGACGAGGACGGTTATCCGGACATCTTCATCACCGCTCTCTCCTACCAGCACTATCCTCTCTTTCACAATTTGAGTGATGCGACGTTCACTTACGACACCAACGTAATGGGAATAGGACTCGCTACTCAAATGTATTCCGGATGGGGCACGCGATTCGTCGACGTGGATAACGACGGCTTGCGCGATCTCTTCGTTGCGCAAGGACACGTTGTAGATACCATCGAGAAAACCTCGGCATATTTGAGGTACAAACAACCGCTCTTGCTGCTTAGAAATACCGGCAAGCAGTTCATAACAATTTCGCCGACCGCAGGCCCGATGTTTGACACGCCGCTCGCGGCTCGCGGTGCTGCGGTCGGTGATCTGAACAACGACGGGCAGCCGGACATCGTGGTATGTGTTTTGAACTCGCCGCCGGTCGTGCTGAGAAACAACGGCAGTAAGAATCACTGGGTCGGCTTTGCGCTGACCGGCACAAAATCAAATCGCAGCGCCATCGGCGCAAGACTGATCGTCACACTGGACAAGGGCACAAAACGCATCTTCGATGTGACCGCTGCTGGAAGTTATCTCTCGAGCAGTGATCCGCGCGTCATCGTCGGGTTGGGGGCCTCGACAAGCGTGCGATCTCTTGAGATTCACTGGCCGAGTAAGCGGATACAAACGATTGAGAGCCCCGCAATCGATCGCTACCATACGATCACCGAGCGCTGAACCGCGGAGGGAAAGCCGAATGCTTAAACCGAATTCAATACGGGTTCGATGGTTCGGCATGATTTCTCTTGCATCGATAGCGACCGCATTGTGTGCGCCGGCGATATTCCACGCCCAAACAACCTCTAAGAAGCCAAGCGAACAGAAACCGGGTAGGGGTATCTCGACCGGCGATGCTCGAATTTACACCTCGAGGCGAACGGTGCACGGCACCGATCCGAAGGGTTCCCTGCTGCACCACGAGTCTACCAGCAGCACCGGCTGC
>JACXTT010013060.1_pt1 | contig 10974 bp, 6 predicted proteins | sample 9270951 | NCBI WGS metagenome assembly JACXTT01 (sample SAMN15532306, study PRJNA645909) | rock metagenome | isolation source: weathered quartz diorite | place: Puerto Rico | collected 2017-06-21 | reverse complement strand
GCATCGCGATCGGCACGAATGCTGGCGGCGGTACGCTCTCCGGGACGACGTCACATGCCGCGGCGAGCGGCGTCGCGACGTTCTCGGGTCTGAGCATCGACAAGAGCGGGGTCGGCTACACCCTCGCCGCGACTGCCAGCGGCCTCACAGCTGCGACGAGCGCAGGGTTCACGGTGTCGGCGGATGGCGTCGATGTGGGTCTCTCGACGTTCACCAGCTCCGCCGATACGGTGGGGCAGTGCTCGACCTCGTGCAGTCCGACCTTTCAGGCCTCCACGGTCACCGTGACGGTGAAGGATCAGTTCGGCAACCGCATCGCGGGGTCGCCGGTGGTCGTTGCGGCGAACGGGGCAGGGAACGTCTTTTCGCCGTCGGGTTCCGGTACCACCGACGCCAACGGCACGTTCACCGCCACGTACAACGCCTCGGTAGCGGAGGGCAAGACGCTGTCGGCGACCGCTGGCGGGATCGGCCTCTCGCAGACACCCGCCATCGCCGTGATGCCGGTGCTGGTCGGCGCTGGAGATATCGCCGACTGCAACAGCATTCGGGATGATGCGACGGCGAACCAGCTGGATACCATCCCCGGCACCGTGTTCGCCGATGGCGACAACGCCTACCCCAACGGTACCACGACGAACTTCACGAACTGCTACGATCCGACGTGGGGCCGGCACAAGGCGCGCACGCGCCCCATCGCGGGGAATCACGAGTACGACAGCTCGGGGACGGCGACGCCCTACTTCACCTACTTCGGTGCCGCGACCGCCGATCCGTTGGGGAACGGCCTGGGATACTACAGCTACGACCTCGGCGCATGGCACATCGTGGTCCTGAACAGCGACTCCGGAGTGACGAGTCCCAGCTCGAATCAATTGACCTGGCTGCAGGGCGACCTGGTCGGACGGACGAACCAGTGTGTGCTGGCGCTGTGGCACCGGCCCTTGTTTACGTCCGGATCATCGGGAGGAGCTGGCACGCGCGTGCGGCGGTTGTGGCAGACGCTGGAGAATGCGGGTGCGGAGATCGTTGTGAACGGCCACGATCACCTCTACGAACGGTTCGCGCCGCAGGACTCGCTGGGGATCGCGACCGGCGCCGGTATACGGGAGTTCATCGTTGGGACCGGCGGTGGGGAAACGCACGGCAATTTCCCCAATAGCCCGGCGAACCTCGAAGCCAGCGACGCCGCCAACTTCTCGCGCGGGGTGTTGCGTTTGACCCTCTATCCCAATGCCTACCGCTGGGATTTCCTCCCCGCTCAGGGATTTCCCCAGGCTGGAACGTTCTCAGATTCGGGCACCGGATCCTGCCACTAAGGTCTGAAAATTGCTTCTGTATCAAGGAAATCCCGGGTAGTTGTAGCACGCCTACCACAGCCATCGACCGAGGGTAAGGTGGCAGGTTTGTTTGCGCGGTATCTCCGGTCCGGCCAACCCCGTCGGGCCATGGTGATCGCGTCGCTGCTGGCTGCCTGCACAGCGGACAACGCTGGTCCGCCGAAAACGGTTGCTACCGTCGCTGTCAGCCCCCCGACATCGCCGCTGCCCGTCGGGTCGACGTTGCAACTCACTGCCATTGCGAAGGACGAGCAGGGAAATCCCCTGAGCGGCCGCAGCGTCACGTGGTCCAGCTCCGATGCCGGTGTGGCTACGGTGAGCACCAGCGGTCTCGCCAGCGGAGTCTCCCTCGGTCCGGCGACGATCACGGCAAGAGTCGACGGTGTCTCCGGGACTGCGGCGGTGACGGTGACGGCCGGGGCAGCGTCCCAGCTCGGCTTCACGTCGCTGCCCTCGGCGCTCGTCGCCGGAGTCGTGATTACGCCGCCAATCGTGGTGACCGCCCGGGACGTCGGCGGGAACGTCGCGACTGGATTCACCGGCAATGTGACGGTCTTGCTGGGCTCGAACCCCGTCGGCGGCACGCTCATGGGCACCACGACCATCGGCGCCATCGGGGGCGTCGCAACCTTCGCCGATTTGCACATCGACAAGAGCGGCTCCGGGTACGCGTTCCAGGCGGCGTCCGGCACGCTCAGCTCCACGGCCAGCCCTCCCGTCACCATCTCGCCGGCGCAGGTGGTGAAGCTGGTGTTCAACGGCGAGCCGTCGACGGCCGTCGCCGGCAGCGCCATCGCGCCCGCCGTACTGGTCGCCGCCGCCGATCAGTTCGGCAATACCGTGCCCTCGTTCGCGGACTCCATCGGCGTCGCCATCGACACGAACCCCGGTGGCGGGACACTTTCGGGTACCAAGCGGGTGCTCGCCGTGAATGGCATCGCCAGCTTCGCCGACCTGGCGATCGACCGGGCCGGCGCCGGCTACAGGCTGACCGCGACGACGGCGGCGCTGACCGCTGCAACCTCGACCGGGTTTGCTATCGGACCGGCGGCACCCTCCGCGACGGTCTCGACGCTCGCTGCGGCGCCCGCGACGATCACCTCGAGCACGGGCTCCAGTGCGGCGACGATCACCGCGACGGTGCGCGACGCCTTCGGCAACGCCGTTCCCGGGGTCACCGTCACGCTGGCCGCGACGGGATTGGGCAATACCCTCACCCAACCGTCCGGTCCGACCAACGCGGCTGGCGGGGCGCAAGGATCGTTGAGCTCGACGATCTCGGAGCCGAAGGTCGTCTCCGCGAAAGCAGGCGCCCTTTCTCTCGCGCAGACCGACACCGTCACCGTCAATCCCGCGACCGGTGGCGCCTTGTTCTTCACGGTCCAGCCGAGTGCCGCAGCGGCGGGGATAGTGATCGCTCCCGCGGTTGAAGTGACGGCGAAAGATCAATTCGGCAACGTCGCCACGAGCTTTACCGGAATGGTGACGCTGACGATCGCCGATAATCCAAGTGGCGGAGTATTAGGTGGGACAGTCGCCAGGGCGGCGCAGGCCGGCGTGGCAAAATTCAACGATCTGCAGATCGACAAGGTGGGTTCCGGCTACGCGCTGAACGCCGCGGCGACGGGAATGGTGGCGGGGAAATCGACGGCCTTCAACATCACGGCAGGACCCGTGTCGGCCAGCCAGACGACGGTGACGGCGCTGCCCTCGCCGATCACCGCCAGCGCCGGCTCCAGCACGTCGACGGTTACGGTGACGGCGATGGATGCCGGCGGGAATCCGGTGGCTGGCGCAACGGTCCAGCTGGCCGCCACGGGTCTCGGGAACACGCTCGTGCAGCCAGCGGGTGTGACCAACGCCCAGGGCGTCGCCACCGGTACGCTCAGCTCGACGAGCGCGGGGGACAAGACCGTCAGCGCGACGGTGAACGGTATCGCGATCACCCAGACGAAGACGGTGACCGTCAACGCCGCAGCGGCGTCGGGGGCACAGACGACGATCGCCGCGGCCCCGGCGAGCATCGCGGCGAGCAACGGCGGGTTCACGTCGACGATCACCGTCACGGCAAAGGACGCGTTCGGCAACGTGGTGAGTGGTGCGACCATCGGCCTCGCCGCGACCGGGGTCGGGAACACCGTCGTGCAGCCCAGCGGTCCGACTAACCCGCTCGGAGTGGCGACAGGAGCGCTGAGCTCGACGCTGGTCGGAACGAAGACCGTGTCCGCGACCGTCAACGGCCAGCCGGTCACCGCCACCACGACGGTGACGGTCGTCCCGGGCGAGGTCTCGGTCTCGCAATCGACGCTCATCGCGTCGGCAGACACGATCACGGCGAGCACCGGGACGAGCGTCGACACCTTCACGGTCACCGCCAAGGACGACCAGGGGAACGTGATTGCGGGTGTGCCCGTCGTGCTGGCCTCGTCCGGCTCGGCGAATGTGTTTGGACAGCCGACGGTGACCGACGCGAACGGTGTGGCCAAGGGGACCCTGCGGTCGACGGTCGCGGAGTCGAAGATCGTGTCCGCGACGATCGAGGGCACGGGGATCGACCGCGTCGATACCATCACCGTGAAGGCCGCTGCGCCAGCGGGACTGGCGTTCTTCGTGCAGCCGTCGAACGCGATCGCTGGGGTGGTGATGTCGCCCACCGTGCAGGTCGAGATCCGTGATGGATTCGCGAACCGTGTCACGAGCGCCACCAATCCCGTGACGCTGGCGCTCAATCTGAATCCCGCGAGCCTCACCGGGAATGGGCCGATCGTGCCCGTCAGCGGTCTGGCATCGTTCCCGAACCTGACGGTGAACACGGCGGCTACAGGGTATACGCTCGCGGCGTCGTCCACGGGCCTCACCGGCACGGTGTCCGGAACATTCAACGTGTCGACCGGTGTGGTGTCGGCCTCGCAGTCGACGGTGGGCGTCTCCCCGGCGTCCCTGGTGGCCGGGGTCGGCAGCTCGGCGATCACCGTGACGGTCAAGGCCGCGAATGGCACGCCGTTGCCTGGGGTCACGGTGACGCTGTCCGCGAGCGGCACCAATACGATCGTGCAACCGTCGGGGTTGACGAATGCGAGCGGTGTGGCGACCGGCTCGCTGAGCTCGACGTCGGCTGGCGTGAAGACGGTGACCGCCACCGCCAGCGGTGTCGTGATCAATCAGAAGCCGACGATCACTGTGACGGCAGCTGCAATTTCCGCGTCGCAGTCCACGGTGCAGGCCATTCCGACGACGGTGGTGATCAATAGCCCATCGTCCATCGCGGTGACGGCGAAAGACCAGTTCGGCAATCCGGTGAGCGGCGCAACCGTTCAGCTCGCGGCATCGGGGTCGGGCGTGACGCTCACACAGCCTTCGGCTGCGACCGATGCCACGGGCGTCGCCACCGGCTCCGTGAAGGCATCGAGCGCGGGGACGGTGACGGTGTCCGCGACCGCCGGAGGCGTGGGGATAACCCAGAATGCCGCCGTGACGGTGGAGCCCCCGGGAGCGTCGGTAGTGTTCATCGGGGCGGGTGATATCGCCGACTGTGGCAGCGACAACGACGCGGCCACCGCCGCCTTGATCAACGCCATTCCAAGCGTTCCGGTCTTCACGCTCGGCGACAACGCCTATCCCAACGGATCGACGAACGACTACAAGAATTGCTACAACCCCACCTGGGGCGCGTTCAAGTCACGGACACACCCGTCGGCGGGGAACCACGAGTACGATGTGTCGTCGACGGCCGCTCCCTACTTCGCTTACTTCGGCGCGGCGGCGGGGACGGCGGGCCAGGGCTACTACAGCTTCAACCTCGGGTCGTGGCACATCATCGTGCTCAACAGCAACATCGCCACCGATCCCGGTTCGCCGCAGGAAGTGTGGCTGAAGGCCGATCTTGCGGCGCATCCGAACCTGTGCACACTGGCCTACTGGCATCACCCGCTGTACTCGTCGATCGGCGGATCGACCGGGACGAGCGGCGCCGTGATCACGAGCGCCCGTCCGTTGTGGGACGACCTCTACCCGGCGGGCGTCGACCTGGTGCTCAACGGCCACCGCCACGTGTACGAGCGCCTCGCGCCGATGAAGCCGGACGGCAGCCCCGATCCGGTCAAGGGTATTCGCACGATCATCGCGGGGATGGGTGGGGAGAGCGGTGGGGATCTGACCGACATCTTCCCGACGAGTGAAGTGCGCGAGGGGCGGACGTTCGGTATCCTGAAACTGACGCTGACGACGGGGAGCTACAGCTGGCAGTTCATCGGCGTGCCGGGCTCAACGTTCACCGACAGCGGCTCGAACAGCTGCCACTAGCTGCGCACCGCTTCGCATGGATTCGAGCGTTGTTGTGCTACGTCGATCGGGCTCTGATGTAGAGCCGGTAGAGCGGTGGGGCGAGCCGGGTCGCGAGCACCTTCAATCGCCGGCGCCACAAGGCACGCGACCAGCTCCGGAACCGGACCAGGGACTCGATGCGGGCCGGCGAGGTCGTGATCTTCACGCTATAGCGCCCCAGGATCCAGCAGTCCCCCACCCGGCGCGGGACAAGCCAGGGCTCCGACGTGAAGAGATAGCGGAGCCCGGCACCGCTCGCTGATTCCAGTACCTCGTCCGAGATGTCGCCCCCCGGAACCGCAGCGGAGACACACGGCTCCCCGAGGATCTGTCCCAGGATATCACAGCTGGTACGCCACTCCTCAGCCATCTTCGCCGGCGCCTGCGAACGAAAGATCATGGGGTGAGTGTGCGAGTGGCTGCCGACGATGTGCCCGCCGGCGCGCAGCGCCCGCACGCCTTCCGCATTGAGAAACGTTCGGCTCCCAATAAGGCTCGTGACGATGAAGAAGTGGCCCACCCAGCCGTGCCTGGCGAGCAGCTCCGCCGCGAACAGGGCGCTCTTCCCCCCGTCGTCGAACGTGAGCAGCAGGTGGCGCCCCGGCCGGGTGAAATCGATGTCGACAACCCGCCCCGGCCTGCCGACGGCCGCGGCGCCGATGCGGCGCAGGTGCTCCGTGAACGCGGCGGTCGAGTGCTTGTAGGCGAGCGCCCCGGGACGCTGGAACCCTGTCGACGCCGCGTCGTCGGTGACCTCGTGGTACATCAGACTGGCGATCTCCGGGCGGGACGCCATGGGGACCATGCTCAGCGCGACAGTGGCAGCTCGGCGGCACGCTCGGCGCCCCGCGTGCGGGAGGGGAGCAGAAGCTCGATGACGCGGCGCCAGAACCCGAGACCGTAGCTGACATGGATCACCGGCAGGACGGTGACGAACGCCAGGCCCGTTGCCGGACCGTCCTTCAACGCCGTCTGAACAGCAGAACCGAGGACCACGGCGGTATAGCTGCCGGCGACGAGCCCGAAGAGGTACACCGCCGGCGTCCAGAGCAGCGCCGCGATTCCCGTCGCGAGGAGGCCGAGGACGAAGCCAGGCGGGATGAGCTGCCGGATCGTCATGAAACGGCCCAGTTTCTTCGCCACGAGGGGTTTGAAGTAGCCATACTGGTAGAACATGCGCCCGACCTGGTGCAGCGTCGACCGGGCGTAGTAATACGACACCACGTCGGGGATCAGCAGGATGCGCCCCCCCGCCTTGATCAGCCGGGCATTGAACTCCCCGTCCTGATGGCGCACCAGCTCCTCATCAAACAGACCGACCCGTTCGAAGGTGCTCTTCTTGATGCAGAAGAAGGCGATCGTGTCGACCCAGCGCGGCTCCGCGGTGCCGATCCGGAAATACGATGTGCCCACGCCGAAGGGATGCGACATCCCGATCGCGATCGCCCGGCCCATCGGTGTCTGATTGGCGGGGAGCGTCTTCAGGACCGCACCCGCGTTGTGGGCGCCGAACTCATCGAGCGCGGCGACGAGGCGCGAGACGTAGTTCCTCGTGTACACGACGTGGGCATCCATGCGGACGATGACGTCTCCGCGGGCGGCCCGGATCGCGACGTTCAGGGCGACGGGCGTGATGCGGCGGGGATTGTCGAGCACGCGGACTTCCGGATGGCGCGTCGCATATTCCGTCAAGATCGCGCGTGTGCCGTCGTCGCTCATCCCGTCGACGACGAGGACCTCGAGACGGTCGTGCGGATAGTCGCAGGCGAGGATCGAGTCGAGACACTCGACGATGTAGCGCTCCTCGTTGCGGCACGGGACGACGATGCTGACCGACGGCGGTTGGGACATCCTCACGTCTCCGTGGTGCCGGCCGGAGCCATCGCCCCGGCGCCGGGGGAGGGCGCGGCGCGCCCGGCGAAGCGCGCCATGGCGCTGCGGTAAACGTCGATCAGCCTGGCGGTGATTGCCTCCTCAGCGAGGTGCGCCACGGCGACCCGTCCCGCCACACGGCCGCCGCGCCGCAGCACGCGCTCGAGCGCGGCCGCGAGGGCCTCGGGGCGTTCGTCGATGACCAGCTCGCACCCCTCGATGCCGCGCAGCCGCTCCGTCGTGTCGCCGATCGGAACCGAGACGACGGGGAGATCGCAGGCGAGCGCCTCTTTCACGACGTTCGGGGATCCTTCCTGCATGGAGGTGAAGACGAAGGCGTCGCAGGCGTTCATGTACAACGGGATGTCTGTGTGACGGACGCCCCACGCGACGACCAGTTCGGTCGGGAGCGTGCGATTCAGGACGTCGATGGCGGCGCGGGCCAGGCCGTAGCGCTTGCGCGGCTGGTCGGGGTTACCGGCAAACAGGACGAGACGTTTCTCGCGTGGCCAGCCCAGCCGGTCGCGCGCTTCGTCCCGAGGCATGGTCCGGAACAGGTCGAAGTCCAGCCCCGAGGGGAGGACGGTGATGGGCGCGTCGGTCGTGAAGTAGGCCTTCATGTGCTCCGACACGACGACCACCGCGTCGGCCCGCCGCAAGGCAAACCGGGTGACCGCCTGCGACGCACGTCCCGCCAGCGTGTAGCGCCCGTCGGATCCGACGATGCCGAGGATGTCGCTGCCGCGCAGCGTGACGACGAGCGGCAGCCGCTTGGGGAGGGCGAGGATCCCGCTCTGGCCGAACTGGGCGTGCACCAGGTCGACGCGATGCGGGTCGATGCGCGGCCGGACATCGCCCCACGCGCGCACGTAGTTCCCCAGCCGCTTGGCCCCGCGAAAGTGAAAGACGTCGACCTGTACGCCGGCCCGCTGGAGAAACTCGGCCTGGCGTTTGACGAAATGGGTGGTCTGCGGCTGGCCCGGTTGCGGCCAGCCGGCCGTGATCATGAGAACGCGGATCGAAGCGTCCATCGTCAGGGTTTGGTCGCCGCCGGTTCGGTGACCGGGGCGGTGGTGCCGCGGGCCGTCACGGCGCGACGTGGCGATGCGCGCCGCCCTTCGAACAGCTCGGCGATCCCCTGGACCCATTCTCCCAACGCGGGCCAGCGGTCGTCGGGTTGCCAGGTTTCCGATCGTGTCCCGGGCGGTTGGCGGCCCAATAGCTCGCGCAGGCCTTGCGCGACCGTGGGGTAGCGGCCCGGAAAGCCCGGAGGGGCGCCTGCCAGAATGTAGAGAAAGCGTTTGACGTCGCCCCACAGCCAACGCACCGTGAGGCCTGTGGCGTAACCGGCGCGGCGATCGACGGTGCGGCCGCGCAGGATCGCAACCCACCACTGCGGGAAATCCGCACCCGCCGAGACGGTGAGCTGCAGCGACCCCCAGAAACGGCCGTTCACTTCCATGAGCACGGGATCGTGGCCGCCGTCGTCGCGGAATTCGACCATCGCCGGGCCGTGCCAGGTCATCGCCGAGAGCAGGCGTTCGGTGGGGCCGAGCAATCGGGAGTCGAGCGGGGCGGAGCGGCGCAGGCTCGACCCGGAGCCCGAGGGGCGCACATCGCGCAGCCGCTCGTGCGCGAACCACGCGACGGCTCGGCCACCCTCGAACAGGGCGAAAACGCCCTTGCCCTGTCCGGGGACGAACCCTTGGATCAGTGGCCAGTGATCGCCCTGGCGGTGCTGGAGGATCGCGGCGTCGAGCTCCGCCGCCTCGGTCACATAGGTGGTGCCAGGATCGGGGAAAAACCGCGTGCCGTCCCACGCGTTCGAGTAGCGGGACTTCACCACGCAGGGGAAGCCGATCTCGCGGGCGGCGGCGTGCGCTTCGAGAAGTGAACCCGGCGCGCGCGTCGGTGGGACCGCCACACCGGCAGCGCGGGCGATCTCGACGGTCTTCGCCTTGTCGAAGGCGAGGCGCAACAGCTCATCGGGCGCGCTGCCCACCGTGATGCCGGCGGCTTCCCACAGCTCGCGCTCGTGATTGCAGAGGATGCAGGCGCGCTCGGTCAGCGGAAGTACCACGTTGACCCCGCGGTCTCTGGCCCAGCGCCGCAGCTCGGCGAAGGCCGCCACCGTCTCCCCCTGCAGGCGAAACCGGTCGCGCGAAAACCGGGACCAGGCGGCAAGCGGCCGGCGTCGCGTCGCGGCGACGACGATGTCGTAACCGGCGCGCCCCAGGGAACGCACGCAGGCGAGGGCCTGGTTCGTCTGGCCGTCGAGGACCAGAATGCGCTCGCGTCCATTCATGCGGCACCGCCCCGCGCGTGCAGGACGTCCAGCAGCGCGGCCTTGGTGCGTTCCAAATCGGTGTTGACCAGCCGCACGGCGCCCGGCACGCGTGCGAAGACGGTGTGATAGACGTCGGCGCGGTGCCGCAGGTAGTCGATCGAAAACTCGCGCTTGCGCCGGAACGATTCTTCCGGGGTGATGTCGAGGAAGACGGGCACCGTTGGCGCGGGGGTAAGGCGCTCCAGCAAGCGCGTCCAGACGCGCGGCCGACCGTTGGTGACATCGACCAGTGTGTCGTAGAAGTAGCGGTCCATGATGACGACGCGGCCGCGAACCGTCTCCAGCCAGAGTCGATAGCACTGAAAAATCGCGAGGTCGACGATGTACAGCAGCCGGCGCACCGGCTTGTTCCAGATCATCACGGTGCGTAACCGGCTGGCGACGCCGCGCCATCCGGTGGGGGCTGTGCGCTGCAGCTTCTGCGACCGTGGATCGGGCGTTCCCGGCGCGAGTTCCAGCTGGGGCCGCCCGCGCAGCCGGTCGCGCAGGGCGCGCACGAACGCGTAGATCCCGACATCGTCGTTCAGGTGCAGCACCCGTACCGTGCGGCGCTCCCCCTCGAGGGTGGCGCTCACGAACTCGATCAGCGTGGACTTGCCGGCGCCGTCCAGCCCCGAAAAAGTGATGAGCACCGGGCGCTATCTCGTGCGGGCGCGCCGCACCGCGCCCGGCGACGCAGGAGCGGCATGCTGTTTGGGAGTCAGCCACATCCAGCTCGCCATGGCATAGGCGAGCAACACCCACTGCACCTTCAGTACGATGTAATTGCCAGTCAGGTTGCCGACCATCGTCGACATCATCTGCGCCGCCGGCAAGATGCCTTCGATGCCGCGGCGGGCTTTCCATGCCGACCAGCAGCACACCCAGAGCCCCCACAAGAACGGGATCGTCCCCAGCACGCCCGTTGCGGTCAGGACCTCGAGAAAAAGGTTGTGGGTGTCGCGGGTCTCGTGCAGCTTCGGCGGCAAGCCCAGACGGACGGCCAGAACGTACTGGTTTCCCGGCCCGTAGCCGATGAGCGGCCGGCTCTTGAATTCGGCGAGTGCCGCGGGGAAGATGACCTCCCGCTTGGCGAGGTTCCCCTGTCTCGCC
>JACXTT010013059.1_pt1 | contig 10974 bp, 9 predicted proteins | sample 9270951 | NCBI WGS metagenome assembly JACXTT01 (sample SAMN15532306, study PRJNA645909) | rock metagenome | isolation source: weathered quartz diorite | place: Puerto Rico | collected 2017-06-21 | reverse complement strand
CGGACGGCGAAGGCCAGCTCTCCCTGCCCGAATCCCCGGGCAACGCCCTCGAGAGCGACCGCGACCGGGTCATCTCTCGCGTGATCGACGAGGTGCGCGAGCGATTCGGCCCGGACGCACTGGGCCGAGGGGGAGCCCAACAGCGCTAGCTACATGGCGCCAAGCGCCGCCGCGGCCTTATTGACCGCACCCTGCTTGACCCAGAGCAGCGCTCCATACCGCCCCATCCCTGAGCACACGCCCGTAACCGCCGTGACGTTGATCTTCGCCGCGCCCAGCCGCGCCATGATGCCGGCCAACGCTCCGACCCGGTCGTCACCGTCGATGAGGAAAGCCGTCTTGGGCTTCGACAGCTTGATCTTCGCGTTCTTCGCGGCGGCCGTGAACAACGCCCCGTCGGACGGCACGAAGTCTACCTGCGCTTTGCGCGCGCTCGGGAAGGCGTGGAAGGCCAGCAGGTTCACGCCGGCGCTCCTGAGGGTCTCGAGCAGGCGGGCACCCTCGCCGGGTTTGTCGGATATGGTGGTGTAGTAGTAGCTCACCCTGCGGATCGTGTCGGCCATGGCAGTCTCCGGATGTGGTCTCGTCGCTTGACAATGGCCCACCGTCCGCCCGACCGCTAGGTCGCGACGCTATCTCACGTAGAACGCCGTCCGTTCGAGGCGCCCGGCGCGCTCATACCACACACTGACCGCGCCGGCTCCCGCCGTTGCCGCGAACGCCCGGTGCAGGTCTTCCGCGCTCGACACCCGCACCCGGTTGATCTGGAGAATCACGTCTCCCGAGCGCAGGCCGGTGGCCTCCTCCATGTCGTCGGGCAGGTCGTAGATGAGGGCGCCATGATCGCTCTGGACATTGCGCTCGGCGCGCACCGCCGGCGTCACCGTCACCACCTTCATGCCTCCCAACACCGCCACCTTCTCCGCGAGCGTCGTGGGGAAATCCGTGACGAGCAGCCGGGCGCTGCGGCTTTCACCGGCATGGCGGAAGCTCACGGTGAGGGTATCACCGGGGCCCGTGTCGAGCATGACCGCTTCCCAATCGAGGAATGTGCGCAGCCGCCGGCCCCGTGCGTTCACGAGGACGTCGCCCGCGACGACGCCGGCCCGGCCCGCGGGCCCCCCCGGCGCGACCTGGGTCACCCGCAGGCCGCCCGCCCGCTTCCATCCCCGTAGATCCTCCGCGCCCGCGACGTCGAGCCCTACCCAGGCGCGCCGCACCTTTCCGAAGCGCCGGAGCTCGTCCGCCACCCGCAGGGCCCGCTCGATCGGGATCGCAAATCCGATTCCCACGGATCCGCCCGAGCTCGTGAAGATCGAGCTGTTCACCCCGACCACCTCCCCCACGGCGTTCGCCAGCGGCCCGCCCGAGTTGCCGGGGTTGATGGGGGCGTCGGTCTGAATCATGCCGACATAGATGCCGGGCTGCCCCTCGGAGGGAAGCAGGTTCCGCCCCACGGCGCTCACCACGCCGGCCGTCACCGTGGGCTCCGTGTTGCCGAGCAGGTAGGCGAACGGGTTGCCCACCGCTACGACCCACTCTCCGATCATCAGGTCGGTGCTCTTCCCCAGCGGAGCGGTCGGGAGGCTCGTCGCCTCCACTTTGAGCACCGCAATGTCCGTGAGCGGGTCCTCGCCCTGGATCTTCGCGGGGAAATCCCGTCCATCGCGCGTCGTGACGACGATCTGCTCAGCTCCCTGCGTGACGTGCTGGTTGGTGATCACCACGCCGTCCGATGAGATGATGAAGCCCGATCCGTAACCCTCAACCACCTGCTCGGCGCCGCGGGGTGTGAAGAACTGCTCGAAGGGATCCTGTGGCAGGCGCCGCTCGCGTCGCAACACGTTGACGCTCACCACGGCCGGAGCGAGGCGACTGGCGGCGGTGACGATGGCGGTCTGTCGCGTCCGCGCAACATCTTGCGCCAGCGCCGACGAAGCTGCAGAGCCGATCGTCCCCAATACGACGAAGCAAGCACGCGATCGCATGGCCGGAAAACTAGCGTCTGCTTGACGCATCGGCAGGCGGCCGATAAATCCTCTCGATTGTTCGTGCGGAACCTCCCGGAGGACTCGTTCATGTACCGCTGCGTCGCCGTGCTGCTCGGTGTTCTCGTCGCCGCTCCCCTCGCAGGTCAGGGTGGCAAGCGGCCCAAGGGACCAACCACTACCATCACACCGGCCATTCAGGGCGCCGATTCGCTCAACAATCTCAAGTTCCGTAATCTCGGACCCTCAGTGGCCGGCGGGCGCGTGGCGGCCGTCGTGGGCGTGCCCGGAGATCGCAACGTCTACTACGTCGGCGCGGCGTCGGGCGGTGTCTGGAAGACGATCGATGGCGGCGATTCGTGGGAGGCGGTGTTCAAGGATCAGCCGACGGCGTCGATCGGCGCCGTGGCGCTCGCTCCCTCGAACCCCAACGTCGTGTGGGTGGGCACCGGGGAATCGAACCCGCGAAACGACGTGGTGGATGGCCGCGGGGTCTTCATGTCGCCCGACGCCGGCAAGAGCTGGCAGTTCATGGGACTGGGCGACGTGGGCCAGGTTTCCCAGATCGTGATCGATGCCGCCAATCCAGACATCGTCTTCGTGGCCGCGCTGGGCCACGTGTGGGCTCCCAATCCCGAGCGTGGAGTGTACCGCACCGCGGACGGCGGCAAGACATGGCAGAAGGTCCTGTTCGTGAACGACTCGACCGGCGCTGCGCACCTGGTGATGGTACCGGGCAACCCCCGCATGCTGTTCGCCGGAATGTGGCAGTTCGTGCGCCGCCCCTGGGAGCTCGTGTCGGGAGGGGCTGGAAGCGGCATCTACCGCTCCAAGGATGGTGGCCTGACATGGGAGCGGCTCAATCAAGGCCTGCCGTCGGGCCTCACGGGCAACATCGCCGTCGCCGTGGGCCCGACCAATCCGAGCCAGATCTACGCCCTCATCGAAACGACCGACGGCATGCTGTGGGACTCGAAAGACCAGGGCGACCACTGGGCCAAGGTCTCCGACTTCCACGGGCTCTCCGCGCGGCCATTCTACTTCTCGCTGCTGCACGTGTCGCCGGTGGACGACCGCAAGCTGTTCTTCTCGTCGTACCTGCTGCTTCGCTCCGACGACGGCGGTAAGACGACCACGCCGATCGACCGCGGCGTGCACGTGGACCATCATGCGCTGTGGATCGATCCCCAGAACCCTGACCGCATGATCCAGGGGAACGACGGCGGCGTGTACGTCACGGAGAACGGCGCCAGGAGCTGGCGGTTCCTGAACAACCTCCCGATCGGGCAGTTCTACATGGTGGCAGCCGACAACAACACTCCCTACATGCTGTGCGGCGGCCTGCAGGACAACAACGCGTGGTGCGGGCCGTCGAGCAATGTGGGAGGGGGCGGCGGGGGAGGTGGCGGAGGCGGGGCGGGCGGCGGCATCAACGGCTCCGAGTGGTTCACCGTCACCGGTGGCGACGGCGAGCTTGCAGTCCCGGGGCCGGGCGATTCGTCCATCCTCTACGTCAGTTCCCAGAACGGGAACATCACGCGGGTCGATCTCAAGACCGGACTGAACCGCTCCATCCGGCCTTACTTGGCGGGCGTGAAGGATATGAAGCCCGCGGCCCTGCAGTACCGCTTCAACTGGACGTCGCCCATCGCCGTGTCGCCGCGCGATGCGAATACGGTGTACCTGGGCGGAAACGTCGTGTTTAAGAGCACGGACGGCGGTGAGCACTGGGTCACGATCAGCCCCGATCTCACCCGCAACGACAAGTCGAAGCAGGTGACGAGCGGCGGCCCCATCAATTACGACATCTCCGGCGCGGAGACGTACAACACGATTCTCACCGTCAACCTCGCACCGACGGACTCCAACGTGATCTGGGTCGGAACCGACGACGGGCTCGTGCAGGTGACGCGGGACGGTGGGAAGACGTGGAGCAACGTGTCCGGTCACTTCCCCGGAATGGCGAAGGAGGTCGAAGGGCGGGTGTACCAGATCGGCGTCTCGCCGTTCAATGCCGGCGCGGCCTACATCGCGATCGACCGCCACCAGCTCGACGACCGGCGGCCGTACGTCTTCAAGACCAGTGATTACGGCAAGACCTGGACCGACATCGGCAAAGGCCTGCCGCAGGAGGTTCCCGCGCGTGTGGTGCGCGAAAATCCGAACATGCGCGGCTTCCTCGTCCTCGGGACCGACGCGGCCCTGTGGCACTCGCGGGACGGCGGAGCGAGCTGGAAGCCGCTCAAGGCGGACTTCCCCACCGCGCCCGTCTACGACCTGCAGTTCATCAAGCGCTCACACGATCTGGTGATTGCGAGCCACGGCCGCGGCTTGTTCGTCATGGACAACATCACAGCGCTGGAAGAGCTCACCCCCGAGGTGGTCGCGTCCGATCTCCACGTGTTCTCCACCCTGCCGGCCCAGATCCGCGTGCGCTTGCGGCGCCCGAGCGTGGCTCCGACGCGCTTCACAACGCCCAATGCCCCCGCCGGCGCGGTGATCGATTACTACCTCAAGTCTGCCGTCGACACGGGCTCATCCGGTGCGTCGGGCGAGGGAGAGCGGGGGCGCTCGCGCCGCGGCCGGGTGATCGTGACCGTCACGGACAGCCGCGGCGACACGGTGGTGATCGATTCGAGCGGACCGGGGAAACAGGGCGTGAACCGTCATGTCTGGAACCTCCGGTACGCCGGGCCGACCCGGCTGAACTTCGAGAAACCCACGGGGGCCGAGGAGGAGGAGAACCCGTTCCGTAACGTCGGCGGCCCGCGGGCCGTCCCCGGGACCTACACCGTCACGGTGACCGCCGGGGGGGTCACTGGGACCAAGACGGTCGTCGTGGAGCCCGATCCCATCCTGGGCGGTGATCCCGCCCGGTTCGCGGCGCAGCTCCGAGCCGGGCTCGAATGGCGCAACGCCATGTCGGCGCTGAACGAGATGCTCAACCGCATCGTGAGTCTCGAGACCCAGCTCAAGAACACGCAGCAGGCGCTGCGGGACAACACCACGAGCGACACCATGACGGCCGCCCCCATGGCGCGGCAGGCGCGCGAGCTCGGTCGCAAGCTCAAGGAGCTCAAGGACAGCCTGTACAACTCCGACGTGCAGCGCGATGCCGGACAGGACGACATCCACTATTTGAACCGCTTCCAGGACCGGTTGCAGGGACTCGGCTTCGGGCTCGCGTTCGCCTACGCCCAGCCGTCGAACGAGGTCGTCGCGGCGCGGCTGAAGGATCTGCGTGTCGGGCTGGCCGACTACGTTGCAAAGTTCAACGAGCTGCTTCGCACCGACGTGACCGCGTTCAACAAGACGGCGCAGGAGCGGGGCGCCCCGGTACTGGTAGCGGGCGCGCCGGTGGAGATGAAAGCGGCCGTCCTGCGCTGAGACGGTGGCTTGCCGACCGCCGTTCGAATGGCCATGTTCGCGGGACAACTGTAGGATGGAGATTCCAATGACTGCTCGCCGCATCCTGGGTGCGCACGTCGCCTTCCTCGCCGCGCTGTCGCTCGCGTGCGCCGGGGAGCGCAGCACCGCTCCGCCCCTCACGACGCCTGCGTTCTCGCTCCAGGCCGCCCCCTCGCAGTTCTACTTACAACACGACCTCGTGTCGGACGGGGCGGTGTCGGCGGACATCGTCGATCCAGCCCTGGTCAACGCTTGGGGCCTCGTTGCCAGCGCGACCTCGCCGTGGTGGGTGGCCGATAACGGAACCGGCCTCTCCACGCTGTACAACGGCAACACCGGTGCCAAAGTCGCTCTGACCGTCAGCGTTCCTGGCGCGCCGACCGGCATCGTGTTCAACAGCGGCGCCGGCTTCGTGGTGGCGAGCGGCACAAAGTCGGGCCCCGCGCGCTTCATTTTCGCCAGCGAGGACGGCACTATTTCGGGTTGGAACCCGGCAGTGGCGGCCACACTGGCGGTTGTCGGCGTCGACAACTCGGGCGGGGGTGCGGTCTATAAGGGCCTGGCCATCGCGACCACCGCAGCCGGCGACCGCCTCTACGCTACCAACTTCCACGCGGGTACAGTGGACGTGTTCGACGCCGGATTCCATCCGGTGTTGGGCGGGTTCACCGACGCCCACCTTCCGCGGGGGTACGCCCCCTTCGGAATCCGGCTCTTGGGAGGCACGATCTTCGTAACCTATGCGCTTCAGGACGCCGACCAGCACGACGACGTCGCCGGCGAGGGTCATGGCTTCGTGAATGCCTTCGACACCGACGGCCACCTGCTGCGTCGCGTGGCGTCTCGCGGGCGACTCAACTCGCCGTGGGGGCTCGCGCTCGCGCCTGCCGATTTCGCGGCGGTCAGCGGGGACCTGCTCGTGGGGAACTTCGGCGACGGCCACATCAACGCGTTCGACCCCCACCGCTTCCAAGGCAACGGCGAGCTGCGGCAGCAGGGCCAGCTCCATGCCGCCGACGGCCGGCCGCTCGCGATCGATGGTCTGTGGGCCCTCGCTTTCGGTAACGGCGCGGCCGCTGGCCCGACGAACGTTCTCTTTTTCACGGCTGGTCCGTTCGGCGAGCAGCACGGCCTGTTCGGCAAGCTCGTGGTGACCTCGCCCCCGGGGCTGGCGCCGTAGAGCGCATCCGTCCGTGCCGGCGATTCTCGTCAGCGGCCGGCCGATCGAGTTGGGAGCAGGGAAAGGCGTTTCGCGCTGAGCCAGGCGACCGTCACGAGCACGCCGAGCGGGATGACGATTCCCAGTCCCCGGATGCAGGCGGCCACCAGGGCCACGAAGTTTCGCCACGCTTGCTTGAAGGCTTCGCCGATGACGCTCGATCCCGGATGCCCCACGACAGGGAGGGGTTCGTGGACGGCGATCGTGAGCGTGCTGAGCGCCGCATGCGAGCGGAGGTAGCGGAGTCGCCCCTCGGAGCGCTCGATCTCCTCGCGCACCCGCGCCAACTCCTGTTCCACGTCGAGGACGTCCTTCAATTTGCCCGTCCCTCTCGCGAGCAGATCGATCAAGCGTGACTCGAGCCGCCGGGAGTTCTGCATGCGGGCCGTGACATCCGTGAATTCCTCTCCCACGTCCTCGGCGAGGACATTTACGGATTCGAGCTTCCCGAGCTGCGTGAGCCCGTTGAGCCCCTCGTCGAACCGCTCGGCCGGGATCTTGACCTCGAGGCTCGCCGAGCGCAGGTCCCCGCGACCGGTCTGCATCACGGTGTTGGCGACGTATCCGCCGACGCGTGCGGCGAGCAGGCGCACCTGCGCTACCGCGCGCTCCAGCGAGTCTACCTCAATGCTTGCCTGGCCCGTACGGATTACCATGCTCGAGACGATGCTGGAACGCGGAAACAGCGCGACGTCCGCCGCCCTAGCCTCGGCCTGCGCCTGTGCCACCATGGGCGCAGGGGCTCGAGCCAACAGGTCGGCGCGCCCCGTCTGCGAGAAGGCAGCGCGCTCCCGTACCTCGGCGGATGGTTCCGTCTCCCGGGCCTCCGTGCAGGCGGCGAGGACGAGAGCGGCGGCGAAAAGCAGCGTGGCGATGGGTCGCATTGGCGTCTCCTGATCAGGGGTCGTCTGTAAGAGACGCTGCTCACGTGACGCCCTGCACACGGCAGCATGATTAGAGATCGATCAGGTCGTGATAATTGAGTTACAACAAGCCACGCCTAGTGGTAAACCCACTGCAGGGTCCGCCCGTAGGGTGAACCGTGACCCTTCCACCTCTTGACTCGAGCGCGCTCCGCGAGTGGGAGCGTCTGGCCGGCGCGCTCACGACGGCTCGTCGCGACCCGCGGCGACCTGGGCCATGGGCAGCCCAGGTCGTCCGGCTCGCGGCGAGAATCGTCCTCGTGGCGCTGCTGCCGTTTCTCGCGCTCGTGAAGGTGGCGGTGTTCCTCTACCAACACGAAGGGTGGCCGACCGCGCTTGCCCTCGCGGGTGGCGTTGCCTGCACAGCCGCCGTGGTCACGGCGTACGGAACGTGGGTGTGGCACCGCCTCACCGGTCGCGTGCGCCTGGGCCTCATCGCCCGGCGCTTCGCGCTCCCGCTGGTGGTCGCGTATTGTGCCTACGCGCTGATCTACCTTTCGAGTGCCAACGCCAAGTCGGAGCGCGTACGAGCCTACTATGCGTCGCTCCACCCCCTGCTGCGCGTCGCGCTCTCCACGTTGATCCTCGCCGACCGAGGCCTCGTAGTCACCGACCTCGCCCGCGGACCGGACGATTACGCGGTGATGGGACTCGCCCTGAACGACGGGTCGCTGCATTACGTGCAGCCCGACGGATACACGCACGCTGCGGACCTCCGGACAGCCGGCCGCAGCGGGCTCAAGAATGCCCTGGTGCGGGTGTATTTCTGGAGCATGGGCTTTGGGACGCTGCGCCATGTGGGGACCGGTGACCATCTGCACGTCGAGCTTCCGGTGCGATAGCTTCTCCCCATGCCGTTCACCCGCGACGACATCCGCGAGTCGGTGGAGCGCGCCGGCGATGAGCATTGGGACGCGCTGCGGCGGCACCACGAGGACGCCTACCCCAACCCGAAACCGACGCCCGGCGACGTCTGCAAGGGAGAAGCCGAGCGGTTGAACCAGCTGGGGCTGGGTGATGCGAAGGAGGTCGAGCTGCTGGAAACGCGGGTGGAGCGTGTGGGAGACGAGGTTCGCCTTACGCACGTGCTCAAGTACAAGCCGCTCGGGGTTCGGCTGCTTACGGAGCCGTTCCAGGACTACAGGTAACCTCGCCTACTTCTCGAACATCAGCTCCTTGGCACGCTGAGTGGCCTTCACCACGGCCTTGATGAGGGTGACCCTCAGCTTGCCCTCTTCGAGCTCGAGGATGCCGTCGATGGTGCAGCCCGCCGGCGTGGGGACGGTATCCTTGAGCAGAGCGGGGTGATCGCCGGTGTCGAGCTGCACCTTCGCCGCGCCGAGCAGCGTCTGCGCCGAGAGGACGGTGGCAATGTCGCGCGGCAGTCCGACCTTCACGCCGGCTTCCGCGAGCGACTCGAGGATGATGTAGACGAACGCCGGACCGCTGGCCGAGAGGCCGGTCACGGCATCCATGTGTTTCTCATCCACCACTACCGTGCGACCCACCGTGTCGAAGAGCCGCCGCGCGGTGTCGAGGTGCGCGTCCGTGGCGTGCTTCCCCCTGCAGATACCGGTCATGCCCGCACCCACCTGGCTGGGTGTGTTGGGCATGGCGCGGACGACCGGAGTCGGTGTCGCGAGCAGGTTCTCGATGAAGCCCGTCGGCACGGAGGCGGCGACCGAGATCACGAGCTGCGCCGGGGTCACGTCGGCGCGGATCTCCTCGAGCAGCTCGCGCACGTTCTGCGGCTTGACCGCGATGATGACCACGTCCGCGCCGCGCACCGCCGCCCGATTGTCGGTTCCCACGGGAACGGCGCGCTCCTTTCCGAGCGCTTGAGCCCGCTCCGGGTGCCGCACGGTGGCGACAGCGTTCTTCGGCGGCAGCCCCGCCTTGAGGAGGCCCTGCAGCAGGATGTTCCCGATCTTGCCGAGTCCCAATACCGCCACACGCTGGTCCTTCATCGCAGGTACTCCTCGAGCAGAGTCGCCGCGTCGGTCTTTTCGTCTCGATACTTCACGATCACCGGTGCGTACAGCGAGATGCCCCACCGTGTGGCCGACGCGCCCGGCGCGCCCCGCGCGCCGGGCACCACAACCGCGCCGGATGGAATTTCGAGCGGCCGGTCCCCGTCGCGGCGGTACACCTGATCGCGTACGAGGTCGTAGACGGGCGTCGAGCCCGTGAGAATCGTTCCGGCCGCGAGGACAACGCGCTCGCGCACAATCGTGCCCTCGTACACCCCGCAGCCGCCGCCCACGAGCGTCTCATCCTCGATGATCACCGGCAGCGCTCCGACGGGCTCGAGCACGCCGCCGATCTGAGCTGCCGCCGAGAGGTGCACCCGCTTGCCGACCTGCGCGCACGAACCGACCAGCGCGTGGCTGTCGATCATTGTGCCCTGGTCCACGTACGCGCCCACGTTCACGTACATCGGTGGCATGCAGACCACGCCGGGCGCGACGTAGGCGCCATCCCGGATGCTCGATCCGCCTGGGACGATGCGCACCCCGTCCCCGAGCGTGGTGGGCCGCACCGGGTAGGTGTCCTTGTCGAAGAACCTGAGGGTCGGGTGCGCCGACATATCGGTGAGCACGCCCATGCGGAAGCCCAGCAAAATTCCCTGCTTGACCCAAGCGTTCACGCACCACGCACCGTCCGGCGTACGCTCGGCGGCGCGGATCTCACCACGCGTGAGGGCGGCCCGAAACTCGGCGAACAGCGCCCGCTCGGGCTCGCCGTAGCGCTCCCGCTTCCGGGCGGCCAGCGCCTCGACGCGCTCACGCAGCGACATGCGCGGCCCCCGGCAAGAGGCCGAGCGCTCCAAGCACCACCCGCAGGCGAGCCCGAGTCTGCTCCTGCACGGGGACCAGCGGTAACCGGAACCGCTCTTCCAGCTGCCCCATGAGCGCGAGCGCGGCCTTGACCGGCCCCGGGTTCGACTCGATGAAGTTCGCTTCCATCAGCGGCAGCAGCCGGTAATGGACGTCACGGGCCGAGTCCCACCCGCCGGAGAGCGCGCTGTCGGTGAGCTTGACCATCAGATCAGGTGCCTCGTTCGACACCACGGAGATGATGCCGTGGGCGCCCAGGGCGATCAGCGGCAGGGTCACGGCATCGTCGCCCGAGAGCACGCGAAACCCCGGCGGCCGGTCGCGCAGGATAGCCATGATCTGGGCAAGGTCACCGGAGGCTTCCTTTACGGCGACGATGTTGTGCGTCTCTCGCGCCAGCGTGAGGGCGGTCGCGGCGGCGATGTTCGACGCCGTGCGACCCGGAACGTTGTACAGGACCACCGGAACGTCCCCCATCGCCTCGGCGACGGCCCGGAAGTGCGCCAACAGACCTGCCTGCGTAGGCTTGTTGTAGTAGGGCGCCACGACGAGGACCGCGTCGGCGCCGGCGGCTCGAGCCGCGCGCGCCCGCTCGATCG
>JACXTT010013058.1_pt1 | contig 10974 bp, 10 predicted proteins | sample 9270951 | NCBI WGS metagenome assembly JACXTT01 (sample SAMN15532306, study PRJNA645909) | rock metagenome | isolation source: weathered quartz diorite | place: Puerto Rico | collected 2017-06-21 | reverse complement strand
CCCCCCCAAATCTACACCCTGTCCCATTCCCAAACTGTCTTTATTTCCCAAAAAAACAACGGCGCCAGTCTCCATGAGACCCAGCTCCGCTCGAGGAAAACAGCCCAAGGTTACGGCTTGGAGCCGTCCTTGGTCTTCTCCTTACCCATCGTGCCCATGGTCTCCGTCGGCTTCTGGCCTTTCTTGAACCCGCGGGTCTTCACCTCACCGGCTTCCGGCGCCTTGTCGCCCTGCTTGATTTCCTTCTGCTCAACCGGCGCTTCGGACTTCTTCGAGTCCGCCTGCGCGACGGAAACCGCGCTCAGCGACGCTCCCCCAGCCGCCAACATCAGGGCCAGACCCATTGCCGTCATTTTCCTCGTATCCATTGTCGTCCTCCTTTGTGATTAATTGCTCCGGTCGCTGGCCCCGCAAAAGCCGTGAATCGACCATTCCTTAGCCGTTATACTTTCGCCAACACTCCTTGATTGACCTCTTCCATCTTCCGCCGACCCATCAGAATCTCCACGAGGGTCATCGCAAACTCCATCGCCGTCCCTGGACCTCGGCTGGTCACCAACCGACCGTCCACCACCACCCGCCCCTCATCATAGACCGCGCCGGAGAGCTGCTCTTTGACCGACGGGTGACTCGTCAGTCTCCGTCCGGCGATCATGCCGTGAGCGGCAAGCACGGTCGGGGCGGCACAGATGGCGGCGATATACCGCTCCCCTTTCTGGAAAGAACGCAAAAGTCGGGCCACGCGAGGATCCTTCTGAAGGGTTTGTGCCCCCTTGAGGCCCCCAGGCAAGACAATCATGTCGAAATCAGGCCCCTTCACCTCATCTATGGTCAGATCTGGCACCAGTCTAATACCTGTCCGTCCTTCAATGGCACCTGGGGGCGACCCGGACTCAACACCCGCTACAGTCACGGAAATCCCTGCACGGCGCAGGATGTCCACGACTGTGACGGCTTCAACTTCCTCAAATCCATGCGCCAGCGGCACCACCACCCGTTTCATGACTGCGTCACCTCTCATTGACCATATCAGGCACCGCATCGCCCAAATCAGGCGATCAGAGAGCTTCCCGGCGGTTAATTGATGCATGATTTTGCCCCCATTGATAGGCCTTGTCAATGCGCCAAATCTTGACATTGGCGGTAGCCTTTGTTAGCGTGGCTCGCGCACGTGAGCCCATGAGGAGATTCCCTCCCGCGCTCTTGCATAAGGAGCCATCGCCATGGCAAAGGACTCGGCCGACCTCGACCTGACGGCGCTAACCGCCGCGCTCTCCAAGTTGATGGAAGATATGGCCAAAAAGATGGCGCAGGAGGCGCTGCCCGGCTTGGTGGAAAAAGCCATCGCCGAGGAGAAGGTCCTGATCAAGGAAACCGTTCAGGAAACGACCCGCCAGCTTGCTCAAGAGATCATCGAAAAAGTGGCGCGCGACGTGGCCGGCGAAGTCGCTGAAACCGAAGTCAAGAAAGAGATTGCGCGTCTTTCGGCGGAAGCCTGACCCACACCCCCTACCTCCCTGTTCTTTCCGTCATTTCGACTCCCGTGCTAGGATAACGCCCCGTGGAAAAATCCTACGATCCGAAACAGGTTGAGACACGCTGGTACCGAATCTGGTCCGAACGCGGCTATTTCCATGCCTCCGTGACGGCGGATGACCGTCCCTACGTAATCGTCATTCCGCCTCCCAACATCACCGGCTCCTTGCATATGGGGCACGCCCTGAACAACACGATTCAGGACATTCTGATTCGCTGGCGTCGCATGCAGGGTCTGAACACCCTGTGGGTGCCGGGTACCGACCATGCAGGCATCGCCACACAGAACGTGGTGGAGAAGCAGTTGTTGGGGGAAGGTTCTTCGCGCGACAAACTGGGGCGGGACCGCTTCGTCCAGAGGGTCTGGGACTGGAAAGCACAATCGGGCGGCACAATCATCGAGCAACTCAAACGGCTGGGCTCGTCGTGCGATTGGGATCGGCTACGGTTCACTATGGACGAGGGGTTGTCCAAAGCCGTGCGCGAAGTGTTCGTCCGGCTTCATGAGGACGGCCTGATCTACCGTCTGAAACGGCTGATCAACTGGTGCCCCCGCTGCCTCACGGCCCTCTCCGACATCGAAGTGGAGCATGTCGACACCGCGGGCAAACTCTACTATATTCGCTACCCTCTCGCGGACGATCCGGCAACGCATCTGACCGTCGCAACGACGCGGCCCGAAACCATGCTGGGAGACACTGGCGTGGCCGTTCACCCGGAAGACCCCCGCTACAACCGCTTCATCGGAAAAAGCGTCGCGCTGCCTCTGACTCAACGCCGCATCCCGGTTGTGGGAGATTCCATTCTCGTGGACCGGGAATTCGGCACCGGCGCGGTCAAGATCACGCCTGCCCACGACTTCAACGACTTCGAAGCGGGGCTCCGCCACAATCTGCACCGGCTGGCCATCCTCGACCGGCACGCGCGCATGGATGCAGCCGGATTGCGCGACGCTGAGGCGAACGCGACCCTCCGCGAACGCCTCGCCTCCCAATCGGTGCAAAAGGCCCGGGCCCTTGTGGTCGAAGCGTTGGAGAAGGGCGGATTCCTGGCCAAGGTCGAAGACCACGCCATGGCGTTGGGGAAGTGCTACCGGTGCAAGACGGTGGTGGAGCCCTACCTTTCACCGCAGTGGTTCGTGAAGATCCAGCCGCTCGCCGAGCCGGCGATCAAAGCGGTCGAGTCAGGGCGAATCCGCTTGATCCCGGAGCAATGGACCAACAACTATCTCGGCTGGATGCGGGACATCAAGGACTGGTGCATCTCGCGGCAGATCTGGTGGGGCCACCAGATTCCGGCCTGGTACTGTCGGAACTGTAACGCGGAGGCCATCCTCGAGACCGCTTCGCCCAAATCCCTGACGATCACGTCCGATGCCAAGCCTATTGTGGCCCGAACGGCGCCCGCCCACTGTCCGGATTGCGGCCAGCATGATTTCGTCCGGGACCCCGACGTCCTGGACACGTGGTTCTCCTCCGCGCTCTGGCCGTTTTCGACGCTGGGCTGGCCGGACCAGACCCCGGAACTTAAAAAGTTTTACCCCACCTCTACGTTGGTCACCGGGTTCGACATCCTCTTCTTCTGGGTCGCGCGGATGATCATGATGGGCCTCAAGTTCATGGAGCAGGTTCCCTTCAAAGATGTTTACATCCACGCCTTGGTGCGCGACGCCGAAGGCCAGAAGATGAGCAAGTCCAAGGGCAATGTTATCGATCCGCTCAAGGTGATGGACCAGTACGGGACCGACGCGCTGCGATTCACGCTCGCCGCCATGGCCTCGCCCGGCCGGGACATCAAGCTCTCGGAGGAGCGGATCGAGGGCTACCGGAATTTCGCCAACAAACTCTGGAACGCCGCGCGGTTCATCCTGATGAACCTGGAAGGCTCTCGTGCGGAAGCCTCGTTGGCTGAAAGGCCAATCGCCGACCGCTGGATCACGAGCCGGCTCCACCGGTGCATCGGAGACGTCAACCGTTCGCTGGAGGAATACCGATTCGATGAGGCGGCCCACACCGTCTATCACTTCATCTGGCATGAATACTGTGATTGGTACCTGGAGCTTGCCAAGCCGGCTTTGGCCGAAAAGGATTCTGCGCAGGCCGCACGCGCGCGCGCCACTCTCGTCGAGAGCTTCGAGACCGTTCTACGGCTCCTGCACCCCTTCATGCCCTTCATCACCGAGGAGATCTGGCAGGCCATCCCGCATACCGGTGAAAGCATCATGGTGGCGCCGTACCCATCACCAAACAAGGCCTGCATCAACGACAAGGTTGAGCAGGATATCGAAGGCGCGCTTCAAGTGGTCGCGGGCATCCGGGAGATCCGGGGGACACAGGCGATCGCACCATCCAAACAACTGTCCGTCACAGTGGCGACGCCAACTTATGTGTTTGAACAATCCCTTAAAAATCATCACGACCTGATCGCATCGCTCGCCAAGGCCGGCACGCTCACCATCGGAACGGCTATCAAGCACCCGACTTCCGCCGCCACGACTTCCATCGTTTTCCCGGGAGGCTCTATCGTTGAAGTCGGCGTTGATCTGGCCGGCCTCATCGACGTCGCAAAGGAAAAAAGTCGAATTGAAAAACGCCTGAAAGAACTCGTCACTCACATGGAACAGGATGTCAAGAAGCTTTCGAACCCGGACTTTCTTGCGAAAGTGCCTCCCGATGTCCTGAAGAAAACAAAAGCGCGTCACGAGGAGTGCACGGCCGAACACGACAAGCTGACCGGCGAGCTTCGGCGCCTGCGTGAGATGACCTGAGGTTCGGGCGTGAACCTTCGCAACATCGTCGCCAGGGCCCTGGCCGAAGATCTCGGCGCGGGCGATGTGACGACGCAGGCCTTATTGCCCGACGCCATTCCCGCCGTCGGCACGATCGTCGCCGAGGAACGCGCCGGGTTGGTCGTCGCCGGCCTGGCCGTCGCCGTCGAAGTTTTCCGGCAAGTGGACTCCACCCTGACATGCGCACCGAACGTCGCGGACGGCGATCGCGTTCCGCGCGGAACCACGGTGCTCACGGTCACCGGCGACGGCCGTTCCATTCTGAGGGGCGAGCGGGTGGCATTGAATTTCCTCCAGCGGTTGTCCGGAATCGCGACCCTCACGGCAAAGTTCTGCAAAACCGTGAACGGCACCCGCGCCCGGATCCTGGACACCAGAAAAACGACGCCCGGCCTGCGGGCATTGGAGAAATGGGCCGTCACGCTCGGCGGCGGATACAACCACCGGCATAGCCTTGGCGACGGTATCCTAATCAAGGATAACCACCTCGCACTGGCCGGAGGCGACGTGGCGCGCGCGTGCAAGCTTGTCATAGAACGGGCCAAACGCACTCCGCATGGGTTGAAGATCGAAGTCGAGGCCCGGACGCTCGATGAGGTGCGGGCCGCGCTCGAAGGCGGCGCCGATATCATTCTCCTGGACAACATGGACGTGCCGTCAATCCGAAAGGCCGTCGCGCAGATTAAGGGCCGCGCCGTTATCGAAGTGTCCGGTGGTGTATCCTTGAGCAACGTCCTGAAGATCGCCAGGGCGGGACCGGACTATATTTCCGTCGGCTCGCTCACGCACTCGGCGCCGGCCGCCGACTTCAGCATGGATATCATCCCGCGGTGACCACACAGCCCGATTCTTCTCTCTCGCTCGCTACGATCCGCGCGCACCTGAAAACCCGAACAATCGGCGCAACCCTGTCCGTGCAGAACGAGGTGGATTCGACGAATCACCTCCTCGCAGACCTCGCGCGCGCGGACACCGCGCACGGCACTGTCGTGGTCGCCGAGTCACAGACGGCGGGCCGCGGCCGCCTGGGGCGGTCCTGGGTCTCTCCCCGCGGCCTGAACCTGTATGCCTCCATTCTGCTCGCCCGGGTGCAGGCATCATCCGCGATCACCTGGGTTCCCCTGCTGGCAGCGATCGCGACAGTCCGGACCTGCAAGGCCCTGACCGGCCTTTCCCTCCAGATCAAGTGGCCGAACGACGTGCTGGTCTACCGGGATGGAGAGGGACGCAAGCTGGCCGGCATTCTGGTGGAAGCGATCAACGGTGGGCGGGCAGGAGCAAAGGCCGTCGTGGCAGGGATCGGCATTAACGTGAACATGCCGCCCGAAGCGTTTCCGGAAGAGCTGCGTTCCTCCGCCACATCACTCTTGATTGAGACCGGCCATCCCATCGAACGCGCTCCGCTCCTAGCAGCGCTGCTCGGCGAGGTGGAGTGTCTGTACGATACACTCTGCGAGCAGGGGCCGGGAGCGATCGCGAACGCCTACCGGAGCCTCTGCGGCACCCTGGGACGACAGGTTCGGGTCGAGCTGGTCGGGAGCGGGCAGGTCGAAGGCACCGCCGAAGCGATCGCGCCTGACGGCGCCCTGCGTCTTCGCACCCCGGAAGGGAAAATCCTCGAAATCCGGGCCGGCGATGTCGTACACTTACGGTGATTAGAACGCTGCTTGGCCAAGACCTCGCAGCTACGAAAGCCGCGGGCGCTTTTATGTTACTGGCCATCGATATCGGGAACACGAACGTCGTCTGGGGAATCTTCGACGGCGACAAGCTCGTCGCCGACTGGCGCATAGGTACCGACTACTCCAAGACGACCGACGAGTACGCCATCCTCCTGCTGGACCTTCTACGGGTCGAAGGCATCAGCCCGGAACGCGTGGACGGCGTCATCCTGTCCAGCGTCGTTCCCCCGCTGACACCCCTTTTCGAAGAGCTGGCCGAGGCCTACTTTCATTGTCTGCCGCTGAACGTCTCCGCCGAGCTGGAGACGGGATTGACCATCAAATACGCCAACCCGCTTGAGGTGGGAAGCGACCGGATCGTCAACGCGGCTGCGGCCCACCGCCGATACGGGGGACCGATCATCGTCGTCGATTTCGGCACCGCCACCACGTTCTGCGCGGTGACGGCCGACGGCGAATACCTGGGAGGCGCGATCGCTCCAGGCCTCCGGATTTCCGCCGAGGCTCTCTATGCGCGGACCGCGAAACTTCCCAAGATCGAACTGGCCCGTCCCAAGTCCGCCATCGGCCGGGACACCGTGTCCAGCATGCAGGCTGGCCTGGTGTTCGGCTATGCCGGACTGGTCGATGAACTCGTGCGCCGGATCCAGCAGGAATTGGGCCGGGACTGCTTTGTCCTGGCAACCGGCGGCCTCGCAGGACTCATCGCGCCGGAATCCCGGTCGATCCGCGAAGTCCGGCCGCACTTGACCCTCGAAGGTCTCGCCCTCCTGTACCGGCTGAACAGACCCTCCTGACCTGCCCCGCTCTCAAAGAAACTTCCAGGAAAAACCGCTTCTTGGCTTGATTACAGACCGGGCGTGGCTACTTTAAAACAACCGAATCTTGGCGAGACGAGTGCCATGAGAGATTCATCTGAAAAAACAAGCGAGTCCGAGGTTTCCGAACGTGCGGAATCTCCCGTCGAAACGACGGCGGAGTCGCTCCCGAGTGCCGATGAAAAGCAGGCGGCTGCGGCTGACGAGCTCAAAGCCGCTCAAGACCGTTACCTGCGCTTGGCCGCGGAGTTTGAGAATTACAAGAAGCGGGCGCAGAAGGATCAGACAGATTACATCAAGTATGCCAACGAACGGCTCCTGAAGGATATGCTCACGGTCCTGGATAATTTGCAGAGAGCGTTGCAGCATGCGCAGCAGCCCGGCGGCACAAACGGCCTGGTCCAGGGCGTCGAGTTGACGTGCAAGCACTACGTCGAGGCCCTCAGCCGGCACGGTGTCAAGGAGATCCCCAGCGTGGGACTCCCCTTTGACCCCGCCGTCCATCAGGCCGTCGCGTTGGTCGAGGCCAAGGACGGACAGGCGCCGAACACGGTCGTGGCGGAGCATGAGAAGGGATACTACTTGTATGACCGCGTCCTGCGTCCGGCCATGGTCACCGTCGCGGCGCCGAACAAGGCCGATGAGGACCAAGAAAGATAGAAGGGAAGGAGAGCACCATGGGCAAAGTCATCGGAATTGACCTTGGAACAACGAACTCCTGCGTGGCCATCATGTCTGGAGGCGAACCGGTCGTCATCGCCAACGCGGAAGGAAACCGGACCACGCCTTCCATCGTCGGGATCACCGACAAGGGGGATCGGCTGGTCGGACAGATCGCGAAGCGCCAGGCCATCACGAACCCGGAGAACACCATTTACTCGATCAAACGCTTGATCGGCCGCAAAGCCGAATCGAAAGAGGTCCGTGAAGCCGCCAAGCGGCTGCCCTACAAGATCGCGACCGCCCCCAACGGCGACGCGCACGTCGAGATCCGCGGCAAACAATACAGCCCGGCCGAAATCTCGGCCATGATCCTTCAGAAGATGAAGCAGACCGCCGAAGACTACCTGGGCGAGCCGGTGACGGAAGCCGTCATCACAGTGCCCGCCTACTTCGACGACAGCCAGCGCCAGGCCACCAAGGACGCGGGGCAGATCGCGGGCCTCAACGTGCTCCGCATCATCAACGAGCCGACGGCCGCCTCGCTGGCCTACGGCCTGGACAAGAAGAAAGACGAACGGATCGCGGTCTACGACCTGGGCGGCGGCACGTTCGACATCTCCATCCTGGAGATCGGCGACGGGGTGTTCGAGGTCAAGTCCACCAACGGCGATACGTTCCTCGGCGGCGATGACTTCGACCAGCGGGTCATGGACTGGCTGGTGGAGGAGTTCAAAAAGGACCAGGGCATCGATCTCAAAAAGGACCGCATGGCCCTCCAGCGGCTGAAGGAAGCGGCCGAGCGGGCCAAGATCGAGCTGTCCTCTTCCCAGGAAACCGAAATCAACCTGCCGTTCATCACGGCCGACGCCGGCGGGCCGAAGCACTTGGTGATCAAACTGACGCGGGCCAAGCTCGAGCAGCTGGTGGACGACCTGATCCAGCGCACCGTCGAACCGTGCAAGAAGGCGCTGGGCGACGCGGGCATTACGGCCAAGGAGGTGGACGAGATCGTGCTGGTCGGCGGCATGACCCGCATGCCCAAGGTCATCCAGCTCGTGCGCGACTTCTTCGGCAAGGAGCCGCACAAAGGCGTCAACCCCGACGAGGTCGTGGCGATCGGCGCGGGGATCCAGGGCGGCGTCCTGAAGGGCGAGGTCAAGGACGTGCTGCTGCTGGACGTCACCCCGCTGACCCTCGGCATCGAAACGCTGGGCGGCGTGTTCACGCGCCTCATCGAGCGCAACACGACCATCCCGACGAAGAAGAGTCAGATCTTCTCCACGGCGGCCGACGGCCAGACGGCAGTGACGATCAACGTGCTGCAGGGCGAGCGGGAGATGGCGTCCGACAACAAGTCGCTCGGTCACTTCGACCTCGTCGGCATCCCGCCCGCGCCGCGCGGCGTGCCCCAGATCGAAGTCACCTTCGACATCGATGCGAACGGCATCGTCCACGTCGGGGCCAAGGACCTGGCGACGCAGAAGGAGCAGTCGATCCGGATCACCGCGTCCAGCGGTCTGAACAAGGACGAGATCGAGAAGATGGTCAAGGAAGCCCAGGCCCACGCGGCGGAGGACAAAAAGAAGCGCGAGTTCGTGGAAGTCCGCAATGAAGCCGACAACCGCATCTACGGCGTCGAGAAGCTCCTCGCCGAACACGGCGACAAGATCGGCGAAGACGACCGCAAGAAAATCCAAGAGGAGATCGCGGCGGCCCGCAAGGCAATGGACGGCAACGATATGGAGGCCATCCGGACGGCCACGCAGAACCTGGTCAAAGCCTCGCAGAAGATCGGCGAGGAAATGTACAAGAAGACCGCTGCGGGTGGCGCGGGACCGACAGGTCCGGACAGAGCCGGCAACGACGGCCAGACAGGCGGTGCGGAGAGCGCCCCCGGGGACGAGAAAGTCGTGGACGCCGAATACACCGAGGTGAACAAGGACAAAAAGTGATCGAAACCCGCCTTGATGTAGTATCATGGCCGCGACGGTGAAACGCGACTACTACGAAACCCTGGGCGTCGATCGGAACGCCAACGAGGAGGAGCTCAAGAAAGCCTACCGCAGGCTCGCGCGCCAGCACCATCCCGACACCCATGCGGGCGAGAAAGAGAAAAAAGCAGCTGAGGAGAAGTTCAAGGAGATCAACGAGGCCTACGCGGTCCTCAGCGATCAGGACAAGCGCCGACGCTATGACACGTTCGGCCATGCCGACGGCGCCCAGGGCTTTGAAGGCTTCGGGCAGGGCGGATTCGGCGACATCTTCAACGACATCTTCGAAGACTTTTTCGGGGGCCGGCAGGGCAGGCAGCGGGTCTTCCGCGGCTCCGACATCGAATACCGCCTGACGCTGGCCTTTGAAGACGCGGTCTACGGCAAAGAGGTCTCCCTGAAGATTCCCCGCTGGGAGACCTGCAAAGAGTGCCGGGGCAGCGGCGCCCAGAGCCCCGACCATGTCAAGACCTGCCAGAGCTGCAAGGGCGCCGGCCAACTCCGGTTCCAGCAGGGCTTCTTCACCATCAACAAGACGTGCGGCCGCTGCCAGGGAATGGGCCATACCATCACCGCCTACTGTCCGACGTGCCGCGGCCAACAGCGGGTGCGGACGGAACGCGTCCTGAGCGTGCACATCCCGGCGGGCGTCGAAACCGGCACGCGCCTCCGCCTGGCGAACGAAGGCGAGCCCGGCGAGAACGGCGGCCCCCCGGGCGATCTCTACGTGCTGATCAACGTCAGCATGCATCCCCTGTTCACCCGCAAGGGCAACGACATCATTTGCGAAGTTCCCATCAGCTTTGCCGCGGCCGCGCTCGGCGCCAAGATCCAGGTGCCGACGCTGAACGGAGAGCATACGGTCATCAAAATCGGGCCAGGCACGCAACACGACAAGGTTTTCCGGATCAAGGGCCTCGGGGCTCCCAGCCTGCGGGGCAACGGGACCGGCGACCAGCTCATCCGCGTGAAAGTCGAGATCCCCGCCAAGCTGACCCCCAAACAGAAAGAACTCCTGGAAGAATTCGCCAAGGCCGGCGGCGAGTCGCTCAATGCCGAAGGCAGCGGCCTCGTCGACAAGATGAAGAATCTGTTCGAGTAGCCCGGACCACCCGGCTGCATGCCTGTCTTCTTCATCGAACGGGGGTCCATTCGGGAAAAAACGGTTTCCGTCACCGGCCCGCTGGCCCGCCACTTGAAGGGAAGCCTCCGCGTGCGGCCCGGCGAGAACGTGTGGCTCGCGGAAGCAGGCGGACCGCGCTACGAGGTCCGGATCACCGCGGCGGACCGCGACCACCTGACCGGCCGGGTCCTTTCCGAAATCCTCCCTCCTCCTCCCCGCCTCCCGCGCATCACGGTAGGGGTCGCTCTCATCAAAGGCGACGGCATGGACTGGGCGATCCAGAAGGCGACCGAACTCGGCGTCGCCCGCCTGGTTCCCCTGATCACCGCCCGGACGGTCGTGCGCCCTCCAGCCGCGCGCGCGGGTCAGCAGG
>JACXTT010013057.1_pt1 | contig 10974 bp, 3 predicted proteins | sample 9270951 | NCBI WGS metagenome assembly JACXTT01 (sample SAMN15532306, study PRJNA645909) | rock metagenome | isolation source: weathered quartz diorite | place: Puerto Rico | collected 2017-06-21 | reverse complement strand
TCGCCTGCCGTCAGTCGGCACCTGTCAGATCTGACAGGTGTCTGGCGCATGCCGCTCTGCTAGCGTGACACCTCGACATCTTCAGGTTGCGACGCCATGACCCCGGATGCAGATGCGCTTGTCACTCCTCCCTCTATTGCCAAGACTGCGTCCATTGCAACGAACGGACGCAGTTGGGGGGAGACCGGTGCGACCGGGCAGCGCTCTTACACCCTGCCCCTCCCGTTCCTGAACGCGCGCACGCTCAATCCCGAATTGCAACTGGTCTACGACGCTAACACGGGCAATGGCAAATGCGGGCTCGGCTGGGATCTGCCGCTGCCCGCCATCTCGCGCAAGACCAGCAAAGGCGTGCCGAAGTACGAAGCCACCGATGTCATGCAGGCGGATGGCACCGACCTGCGGCCCGAATTGACGGCCCGCGGCAAGATCAAGACAACCCGACGTACACGTGGCAAGGGCCGACTGGCCAGAAAGTTTTCCGTGGTGCGCTACATCCCTCGCCTGGAAAGCACGTTCGACCGTTACGAGTTCTGGACACCCGAGAGCGGCAATCCCTTCTGGGTGGTTTTCCGTGCCGACGGCTCCCAGCACTGTTACGGCAGCACACCTGATTCGTGCATTTACGATTACGACCCTGAAAGCCCACCCCGCATTGCCGTGTGGCTGCTGGTGGAAATCAGGAACGCGGTCGGGGAAAACATCTACTTCGAATACAAACCCGACGACACCGGTGCTGACCCTCGCTTCGACTATCGGCCCCAGCGCTACCTGCGTCAGGTCTGCTACTGCAACAAGACTGCCAGTACCGGCCTGCTGTGTCTCGAACACCCGAAACCGCAGGATCTGGACTGGCTGTTCAGATTGATCGTCTGCTACGGCGAACGTGCCATCGGGCTCGACGAAAAACCGACTTTCGACCCGACGCAAGCATGGCCAGTGCGCAGCGACCCTTTTCGCATGCATCGCTACGGGTTCGAGGTGGGCACCCGGCGCCTGTGCCGACAGTTTCTGTTGTTCAACCACACCGGCCCCGTTCCGGTATTGGTCAATCGCCTGCTGCTGGAACACGAACCCACACCGCACCGGTACAACCACCTGAAAGCCGCGCACTACATGAGTTACGACGCTGCAGGTCGCGTCAGACACATGCCGCCTCTCGAATATTTTTATGAAGCGCTGATACTCGACACCACCCCCAAACCCTTCCTGCAACTCGATCACATGCCCGGCCTCAACGACGGCCAGCCCTACCATTGCGTCGATCTTTACGGCGAAGGCCTGCCCGGTTTTCTCTGCCAGTACGACGGCGCGTGGTATTACCGCGAGCCCTTGCGCGGCACACCCGGTACGGACGAAATCGTCTACGGTCCCTGGACGCGGCTGCCACTGATTCCGAATGCCGACAGCCGCAAACCGGTGGTGCAGATCCTCACCGACCTCACCGGCGACGGGCGTCTGGACTGGGTCGTCGCGCAGCCCGGCGGCAGCGGGTATTACACGCTCAACCCGGACGGCACCTGGTCGCTGTTCAAACCGTTCAGCCGGTTTCCCGTGGAGTTTTTCCATCAACTGGCACAGCTGGGCGATCTGAGCGGTGATGGCCTGGACTCCATGGCCCTGATTGGCCCGAACAGCGTGCGGGTGTATGCCAACGTGCGGGAGAACGGCTTCGCACCCGGCAAGGATGTGCCGCATACCCCGGATCGATTACCGCTGTTCAGCGATACCCGCACCGAGCTTGTGATGTTCGGCAACCTGCAGGCCAGTGACCTCCCGGGTTTGTGCAGGGTCCGCTATGACCGTATCGAAGCATGGGCCAATCTGGGGCATGGCGAATTCGGCAAAGGCATCGAGATCAGCCCCCTGCCTTTCGAGTACGAACACTTCAATGCTGATCACATTCGTTTCGCCGATCTTGATGGTTCCGGTGCCCCCGCCTTGATTCATCTGTGTTCAGATCATTTCGAGATCTACTGGAATTACGGGGGCAATACCTTTGAACAAGTCCCGCGCATCGTTGCGTGGCCCGAGGGCATTCGCTACGACAACCTATGCCAGGTGACTTTCGCCGACCTGCAAGGCCTGGGGTGCGCCAGCCTGCTGTTCACCAAACCCCACATGAAACCGCAGCACTGGGTGTATCACTTCGTCAGGGAACGGCCGTACCTGCTCACCGGCTGCAACAACAACATGGCCTACGGTGCCACGCTGAAACATCGCAGCAGTGCGCAATTCTGGCTGGACGAGAAACGTCTGGAACTGATGGCGCGCCAGCGTCCGGTCTGCCTTCTGCCCTTTCCTCAGATGGTGCTTCACTGGTTGCGCCAGGACGATGAAATCACCGGCAATTACCTGATGCAGTTCCACGAATATTTCGAGGGCTACTACGACGGTGTCGAACGCGAATTTCGCGGTTTTGGCAAAGTCTGCCAGACCGACAGTGAGCTGGAGCCGGGCAAGGCTGAAAGCGGCCACACGGCGCCGATGCGAACGACTCACTGGTTTCATACCGGTCAAAGCATCGATCGTGTCTTGAAAGGCACTTGCAAACTCGACGACGAGAACCCTCCGCTGGGGCGCACCCTCATTTCGGAATTCGCTGCCAAAGGCCGAAAGGAGCGACTTCGCAAGCGGCGCAAGGCCGAGGACGATCATGAAATTGCCTATGCCCTGGCCGGTCGTGTACTACGCACCGAGGTCTGCCAGGCAGACGATCCCGCCCCTGCACGATTGTTTTCCCTGAGCGAATTTCGCTACCGGGTGCGGGTGGTAAAAGACAAACCATCCAGTTTGCTGGTGTTCGAACTGGAAACCCGCAGCAATCAATACGAACGCTTCATGGACGACCCTAACTGTCAGCATGCAGTCAATCTGGCATGGGACGAGTACGGCCATCTGACTCACGGTTTCACCGTCGCCTGTGCTCGGCGGCGCATCGAGACGGACAAACCACCCTTTGATCGAGAGGATCAACTGCGAGCCTGGCAGGACAGCCACGATGAGCAACAGCAGTCTTTTTATCTGACAGAAACCCTTACCGAATTCACTCACCTGAGCACTGACGGCCACTGGCTGCTCGGCTTGCCCGGGCGCCTGCGCAGCAACGCAATGAAGCTGCCCAAGGGCGCACTGCCCGGCGGCCTGCGAGCGCCGGACATCAGTTTCGAAAACTTCGACCAACATAATGAGAGCGCTGAATGGAAAGCCGCGCGGGAACTGACCTCGCTCTCGCAACACACATACCTGGAAGCCGCCGGCAAGATGCTCTACCCGCCGCTTCCAGGGCCAACCGAACAGGCCGTGTTCGACAAAAAGGCCCTGGAGGCCTACGACGACGTCCCGATTGTCATTCGGGACGAGCTGACAAAGATCGGCTACTCGCCCATGAAGCTGTTCTTCCCGGAGGATCCTGAACAGGATCTGCTGCAAAACCTGTGGTCTGCACAAAGCGGTTTTTTCACCTACGCCGATGCCAGCGGTTTTTACCATGTCACCGAGGTGCAGCAGACCGCCAGTCATGGTCTGACGCACATCACCCGGGATGCAGACCATCTGCTGACCATTGCCATCACCCTGCCGGACGGCTGCATGACGGCTGTGACCTACGACATGCACACCCTGCAGCCACTGAGTGTCACAGACCCCAACGAGAACATTCAGGAAGTTCTTTATGACGCAGGCGGTCAGCCCTTGGTGCACAGTTTTCATGGCACCGAAGACGGAGTGCCCGCCGGTTTCGAACCACTGTCCGCTTATCCGCCACAGCCTGACCTGAGTGTCGAATATGCCCTCAGCAATCCGAAAACCGCACTGGCACATTCGGCCAGCGTGGTGCGCACCGAACTGTTCAGCTGGATGCCGTCGCTCCCGCGCAAAACACTGCCGCTCAAAAGAAAACAATGGATCGCCAACGGCCTGATCCTGCCCGACGGCCGCATCCGCGCCTCGGCGCTGCGCTGGCTGAACCGGCGCAAAAAGCGCACCACCAGCGAGCAGGCTCTATTCAAGATCCTGCGCACCGCCCTCCGGCAACCGGTACACAGTCTGAACCTGGTTGCCGACCGCTATCACACCGACCCGCTGCAACAGATTCAGATGACGATCAGCTACGTCGACGGTTTTGGCCGCGAGTTGCAAAGCAAACAGCTCGTCCCGCCGGGCGATGCCCTTGTGGCTACACCCGAGGACGATCTTGTGACCGGCACCGACGGCAAGCCGATCGAACTGCCAGCCATCCAACGCTGGCGAGTCCAGAGTCGCGTGGAATACAACCACAAGGGCGAAACCATCCGCGTCTACCGGCCTTATTTCCTCAACACCCATCGCTGCATAAACGACAGCGCGATGCGCCAGCACGGCTACCACGACCGGATGTTCTACGACGCCCTGGGCCGGCCGATCCAGACGATCAATGCACTCGGTCATCTGGCGTTCGACGTCCTGCATCCGTGGTTCAAGCTCAGCTACGACTACAACGACACGGAAGAACCGCCACCGGCCAGGCCCGCGAAAAGACCGGCGCCTGCAAGACCCGCAAAACGGATCAAGTCATGAATGCCGGCGTGCACCATCTCACACCGACGCTGTCGGTCAGCGGCCCTCGCGGCGAAGCCGTCAGACAGGTCGAGTACCTGCGCACGGTGGCCGGAGAAGAGGTGCGCGCGCTCATCAGTCGCCTGCAATATGACGCCGCCGGTCATCTGGTTGCACAACGGGATCCGCGTCTGCCCACGCCCAATACAACAACGGTGTACAGACTGGACGGCATGGCGCTCAAGACCCGCAACGTCGACGGTGGCGAAAACACGGTCCTGCCAGGACTCGGCGGCGAGCTTGTGCAGCATCGGGATGCAAACGGCAATCACCGGGAAATGAGCTACGACCCGCAGCTGCGTTTGCGCAGTGTCACAGAAAACGGTCTGACCGGATTCGAAAGCTTCAGCTACGACAATGCTTCGGCTGACCCCACGTACAACCTGCGCGGGCAAATGACGGGGCTGAGCGACCCCTCGGGCACGGTCCACATCAAAAGCTTCGCCATGAGTGGTCAGTCTCGGGAAGAAATCCGCACCTTCGAGGATGGAAAGACCTGCACCAGCCGTCAGCGCTACAGCGTCACCGGTGCGCTGCTGCAAACCACCGACGCCGGTGGACATGTTCAACAATCGACCTACGACATCGCCGGGCAGCTTGTCCGCGTACAACTGCAACTCAGCGGGCTAGCCTTGCAGGGCATTTTGGACGGCGCGGATTACAACGCTACCGGCCAGATCACCGAACAGCGCCTCGGCAATGGCGTGACCAGCCGCTGGCATTACCGCGAAGCCGACGGACGTCTGCTTCGGCAGTACGCGCAAAAGGCTTCGGAGCCGGCGGTTCAGGATTTCGAGTATGCATATGACGCCGCAGGAAACGTCACCCGCATCGTCGATCACACCTACACACCGACATTTTTCCGCAACCAGCGAGTCGACGGTGAACGCACATTTGGCTATGACTCGGTGTACCGCCTGACCCGCGCCACCGGTTACAGCGACGCCCCGCCCGCAGACACCCCCGGGCGGCCGCAGCCCACCGATCCCAATGACCGACGCAACTTTGTCGAGACTTTCGAATACGACGACGGCAACAACCTGAAAAAACTGACCCATGCACGCGACGGCAGCACCTACACCCGCGAGATGTTCGTCGATTCTGCCAGCAATCGCGGTGTGCGCTGGAAGCCGGGGGATCCGGCGCCTGACTTCAGTACCCTGTTCGACCGCGCCGGCAGTCTATTGGCTCTGCAACCCGGCCAGCCAATGAACTGGAACAGCCGCAATCAGCTGGAGTCGCTGATCCTAGTGGAGCACACCAGCGGGCCGCCCGACCAGGAGCTGTATCACTACAGCCAGGGAACGAGGGTCTACAAGCGCCACGAAACCCACACAGGTAAAGTCAGCCACGTTGAAGAAGTGTACTGCGTGGGCAACCTGGAAATCCGTACCAAAAGCAGCGGTGAAGAACTGCACCGGATCACCGTTGCCACCGGGGTCGGCGAAGTGACGTGTCTGCACTGGGTAGGCGGCAAACCGCCGGGCATCGATGCTGATCAGGTGTGCTATTCCCATTCCGACCATTTGGGATCGAGCGTGACGCAGATTGATCAACGGGCGCAGTTGATCAGCCGCGAAAGCTACTACGCCTTCGGTGATACCGCGTCGCTGGCGGCCCGCTCGCAGATCGAAGCGGACTACAAGTTCACCCGCTATTCGGGCAAGGAAATGGATGTCACCGGGCTTTATTACTACGGGGCGCGGTATTACGCGCCGTGGTTGTGTCGCTGGATCAGCGCCGATCCGGCCGGCACTGTGGACGGGCTCAACCTTTACGCCTTTGTGTCCAACAATCCGCTTCGCTATGTCGACCCTTCGGGTGATGCGAAGGCGGAGAGCGTCATCATGCTGTACTCGGGTTTTGTATCGACACTGGAAGGCATTGCCGAACGGACGCTGGTGCAGATCGACAACGTCATCCACCAAAAGAACATCAAGCGGAATCTGCTGGCGAACACGGTTGGCGAAGTGGCCACAGGGATATTCGGCTATGAAGCCGGGAACATCGGTGGAGGGCTGGCCGGGCAGCTCATCCCGGATGTCCCGCATATTGTCTCTCACAGCAGAGCGGACCGCTTGCCCTTCATCGAAGCGGTGACCGGCGGCAACCTCGGCGGAGATATCTCGGGTGCCATGGCCGCTCCAATCACTAACATGGGGCTGATCGGCGCACTCATACCGCAGACTTCAACCATCTCCGTGGCCGCGATTGACAAGGAGATGGGCATCCCGAAAGTCGCCAATGATGTCCACGGCAACTGGCAGAGCATCAAGGACGAGTTGATCCACCCGGCACTCGACTCGGTACTTAACCCTGAATTTATGATGGGTCGTCTGGTAGGCGCCTGGATATCGATCCTTGGCGGAGCGTTCAACCTCATCGCCCGGTCCGTGGAGGCCGAAGACATCAAGAACCGCCTCGACCCCGTCAAGATCGGCAAGATCGAAACGATGCTCAGTGAATGGAAAGAGGCCGTTGAAAAACGCGCCGCCTGGGCCGAGGCGGCTTTTGACGCATTGGGTACGAACACCATATATCCAGCCGATCACATCGCCAACATCACCCACATGACGTCCCGTGAAACGCTCGCGCCGATCACCCGCTCCGGGCTGCAACAACAGACCGGAAAGACGCTGGACTATATCAACCGAATGCAAAAAGGCATGACCTGGTACAAGGAAATGGGCACGACCGACAATCAGTTCCTGGAGCGGCAACGCAGCGCGCGTCGCTGAACAAGGAGCAGCCCTGTGAGTCAGTCCGTTTACTGGCATACGCCCAGCCTGCTGGTTCAGGACCCGCGCACGCTCGGGATCCGGCAGGTCGAATACCTGCGCAAGATGGCGGGTGAAGACGTTCAAACGCTCATCACCCGCCAACACTACGATGTTGCCGGACGCCCCGTGGCTCAACGCGACCCACGCCTGCCCACTGCAAATACCATCACGCTTTTCGCACTCAATGGTCAGGCGCTCAGGACGGTCAGCGTCGATGCTGGCATGACCGTCATCCTTCCTGGGCTGGCCGGATTACCCGAACGATCCTGGGACGCGAACGGGAATCACCGGGTCATGACCTACGATGACCAATTGCGCCCGTTGACCATTGAAGAAAACGGCATTCCAGACGTCGAAACGATGACATACGCCGACTCCGCACATGACGCTGGCCATAACCTGCGCGGGCAGTTGATCAAACTGGATGACCCGTCCGGCACCGTCGAATTTCACAGCGTCGGGCTGACGGGAAACGGATTGCACGAAACCCGCACTTTTCACGATGACAATTCCTTTGCCAGTCGTCGCAGCTTCAGCCCTCTGGGCACGGTGCTGACTCGGACCGATGCAGGAGGTCATCAGCAAAAATCGGGCTACGACGTAGCCGGACTACTCAATCGGGTGCAGTTGCAACTCAACGAACACACCACCTGGCAAACGGTGTTGCAGGATGCCCGGTACAACGCCGCCGGACAGATTATCGAGCAACGGGCCGGCAACGGCGTCACCAGCCACTGGCACTATCGGGCCACCGACGGGCGCCTGGATCGTCACAGTGCACAGAAAGATTCAGGACCGGTGCTTCAGGACTTCGAATATGAATACGACCGGACGGGCAACATCACCCGCATTCTCGATCACGCCTACACGCCCACCTATTTCCGCAACCAGAGGGTTGATGGTCACCGCGAGTTTCGTTACGACACGTTGTACAGGTTGATCCACGCCACCGGCCATGCCGACGCCCCGCCCTCGGATCACCTCGGCCGGCCGCAGCCGACCGACCCCGCCGACCGGCGCAACTACATCGAGAGCTACGAGTACGACCACGGCGACAACCTCGTCAAAACCATCCATGTCCGCGAGGGCACCAGTCACACTGTAGAAGTGTTCATCGATCCCGGGAGCAACCGCGGCGTGCGCTGGAAACCCGGAGATCCGCCGCCGGATTTCACCCGACTGTTCGACCCTGCCGGCCATATGCTGGCGCTGCAACCCGGCGTGCCAATGGCGTGGAACAGCCGTGGTGAGCTGGACAAGGTCACCCTCGTCGAGCGCAACGGCAGCAGTGCCAATGACGAAGAGTATTACCGCTACAGCCAGGGTGAGCGGGTCTACAAACGCCACGACAGCCACACGACAAAAGTCACCCATTTCCATGAAGTGCATTATCTGCCGGGGCTGGAAATCCGCACCAACGACAATGGCGAAGAACTGCACTTGATCACCCTGCCTCTGGTCAGTGGCAGCGCGGTCTGTCTGCACTGGGAATCCGGCAAGCCGTCGGGCATCGATGCTGACCAGCTGCGCTACACGTCAGGCGATCATCTGGGGTCGGTTTCGCTGGAACTGGATCAGCAGGCGCGGATGATCAGCCACGAAGGCTATCTTTCGTTCGGTGCGACCGCGTGGATGGCAGCGCCCGTACTGATCGAAGTGCAATACCGGTACATCCGCTACTCAGGCAAGGAAATGGATGTCACCCGGTTGTACTACTACGGCGCCCGATACTACGCGCCGTGGCTGGGACGCTGGACGGCTGCCGATCCGGCAGGGGCGGTCGACGGGCTGAATCTGTATGCGTTCGTGGGCAACAACCCGATCATCCATGTCGACGAGACGGGCAATGCGAAGGTCCTTTTTGACGTGGCGAAAGGTTTTTTCGGCGTACTCGACAGAGCGGCAACCGCAGCAGGTCAGTTGCACAACCTTGCCAGCAAGTTTGACGGCCTCGTTCCTGAAGACGCCGACATCAATGAACTGCGCGAAAGCATCACCTTTGGCACATTCATGAAGTCCCGACACGGGATCAAATCTATCGTCTTCGGTGCAATGAAGGGCTTGGGTGTCGGCGCGACTCTAGGCTCTGTGGTACCGGGTATCGGCAACGCGATTGGCATCGGCGTGGGCACTCTCGTCGGAGCCATCGTTTTTCCACTGTTGCGTTACCACTTCTTCAAAAAAAGCCTGAAGGCCGTGGAAACCCTGCGCACCCGGGAAATCGCCGCGACGATAACAGCTGTCGCCGATACGGCAGCCGGCCTCGCAGAAGGTGCACAGAACCTGATCAAGGGCGGCAATGAACTCCTGCAAAGCATCAAGGATGCCGCCGACAATCTTGCTGCCTATCCGCAACGTCTGCAGGACATGTTCTATAGACAGCTGGATGACCTGTTGGGCGATCAACAACGCGAAGTCATGAAACTGCTCAAAACCGGCCTCGATCCGTTTGAAGCCATTGATCAGGTATTGGGCCTTGCGCAACAGCTCAAGGACTCTGCGAGCGAAGCAGACGGCGTAACGGCACGCCTGGCCCAACTTGAACAGCAGCTCAGCGATGAATCACAGAAAAAGCCGATCCCCAAGCCCAGGACAAAAATGCAGCAGCGAGTACAACGTACGATGAGCGAAACGTACGTCTGAGTCGCTTCGACAATACGCCGTACCGGGCGGGCACATGCTATCGTGCCCGCCCGACCTGCCATCCGTTTGCCCCAGCATGCTGCCGACTTCCCGTACCCTGCGTCTGTCGCTGTACACCCTGCTGATCCTCGCCGGCGCAGCCCTAGCTGCGACGCTTGCGATCCGTCACGCCGAACGCCAGGCGCTGGTGGAGGACGCTGCCCGGGCCAACCAGCAACTGGCGCTGTACGCCAACTCGCTGCACACCCTGATCGACCGTTACCGCGCCCTGCCCGCCGTGCTGGCGCTGGACCCGCAATTGCGTGCGGCGCTGGCAGGTCCGGTGGATGCCGAACAGCAGGCAGCGTTGAACCTGAAGCTGGAAAAGATCAACGGCGCCGCGCAGTCCTCGACCCTTGAACTGCTCGACCACACCGGCCTTGCGGTAGCGGCCAGCAACTGGCGCTTGCCCAGCAGTTACGTCGGTCACAACTATGGATTTCGCCCCTATTTCAGTCAGACCCGCACCCAGGGCACCGGGCGTTTCTACGCGGTCGGGGTGACCAGCGGAATTCCCGGTTACTTTCTGTCCAGCGCGGTGCTGGGTGACAACGGCGAGTTCCTCGGGGCGATGGTGGTCAAACTGGAATTCCCGGAGCTTGAGCGCGAATGGAGCCATGGCAACGACACCCTGCTGGTCAGCGATGCCCGGGGCATCGTCTTCATCGCCAACCAGCCCGAGTGGCGCTATCGCCTGTTGCATCCGCTGACCCCGGCCGATTACCGAGAGATCAAGGCTACCCGCCAATACGACAAACAGTCGCTGGTGCCGCTGACTCATCTGTCGCTGCGCCGCTTCGACGACAACAGCGATCTGCGCCGTGTCGAGGCTCCGCAAGGCACGGCGGATTACCTGTGGGAATCCCTGCCGCTGACCGCCGAAGGCTGGACCCTGCACCTGCTGCGTCGCCCGCAA
>JACXTT010013056.1_pt1 | contig 10975 bp, 11 predicted proteins | sample 9270951 | NCBI WGS metagenome assembly JACXTT01 (sample SAMN15532306, study PRJNA645909) | rock metagenome | isolation source: weathered quartz diorite | place: Puerto Rico | collected 2017-06-21 | reverse complement strand
CCTGCGTGACAACCGTCACAACGTCGCGGCGCAGCGCGCATTAATTTAGAGTGGGGCCATTTCGCCTCAAGATAGGCACGGGAGAAGCATGCTCGCCATTCAGTCGTCGAGGACCGAAACGAAAGTATCCGGTGCCCATTCGGGTTCAGGGCATATCGAATCACTGGATTGCCTCCGCGGCATCAGCGCGTTGCTGGTCATGTGTTACCACTACCGCGAGTTGCTGAACGATGTCATTCCGCATATCGGGAATACGCTCTTTGAAAATGGCCGCATAGGGGTGGACGTTTTCTTTATCCTCTCTGGCTTCGTGATGTACACGACCACGCAGAGTCAGAAAAATCAGTTCGTGCTGCCTTTCCTGATCAAGCGCGCCTTCCGGGTCATCCCGCTCGCGTGGCTGCTCATCACGATTGTTTTCATCGGGACGGGTGGTGAAGATCGACACGCCTTTCTTCTCAGCCTGCTCTTCATTCCGCTGTCCAATACCGATGCGCCCTTCTTTGGCTACAACCTGCTTTCGCCCGGCTGGACGCTCAGCTACGAGCTTTGGTTCTATGTGATGTTCGCCGTCGGCATGCTTGTTTCGAAGTCCCACCGCGGGCTTGCAGCCGCGGCCGTGCTCTCCGCTTGCGTATTCGGGCTCCAGGCGCTGTGCCACACCCCGCTCTACATTGACGCTTATCCGGCGGCAACGTTCTCCGCTAACCTGCCGATCCCTGCGCAGGTGGTCAGCGAGTTGAGCAACCCGTTGTTTCTCGAGTTCCTCGTAGGAGTCGCACTCGCGTATCTTTACGCAAACTTTCGCGCGTCGTGGCTGGCAATGAGCGAGAAAATACGGATCGGCGCGTATCTATTTCTCACCGCATATTTCCTGTCCCATTTCTTCTCGGGATATGCCATGGGGCATGGCCTGACCCGAAAGGGACTCGCTGCAGCAGCGCTTTTCAGCGTTTATCTGTGCAGCGATTTTGACGGGCTGCTCGGCAAGGCGAAGGCTTTCATCCGGGGGCCGTGCGGAGCGTTCGCATTCCTTGGCCGCATTTCGTTCAGCCTCTACATCGTCCACGAGCCGCTGCACCAGTTCGTCGCTAGCATCCCGGTCCTCGAAGCGCTTTTCCGGCTTGAGGGAGGAATGGGTAAGTTCGTCACCCTAAGCGCCTTCTCCGTAGTTGCCGCCTATGCACTATTTCACCTGGTGGAGCAACCCACACAACGCCTCGGGAAGTATCTGGCTGATGGCGCTCATGTCGCCTTGCGTGCGGTTCGGCTGTCGGCGACTGTTTAGGCAACCGGTCGGCTTTCTTCTTTCAGGGAATATCGGTGCGCGCCGGTTCCCGCATCCCGATCCCCAGAAAGCCCTCGGCATTGGTCGCTCCGGCAACAAGGGCGAGGTAACAGGCCGGTTGCCGATTGCCTTCGGGGCTGCGCTCCGTGCCGGTCAGCTTACGCAAGCAAAGGATTGGCATGGCTGGGTTGAGCAGGGGCTTACGCGGGAGGGCGTTGTCAATAACGGGTCCGCAGCCTTGCTTCGGAGACGGATTGAACAGTGTTCATGCGCCCAGCTTAGCTGGCCGTAACCGCTGCTTCAATGTTGTAGAGATCTCTACAGCCATCCCTTTTGGAAGCCAGCGCAAGCGCCCCGGCGCCGGATCACGAATGCCGGCCGGCCCTCAGGATCGCGCTCGCTGTATCGACCACGGCCGCCAGGGCAAGCATCGCGATGATGACCGTGCAAGCCTGCGGCAGCTGGAACAGCGACAGCTCGAAGTACAGCATTTGCCCCAGCCCGCCCGCGCCGACAAAGCCAAGGACCGCCGCCGCGCGGATATTCGTTTCCCAGCGGTACAGGATGTAGGCCAGGAACTGGGGCCACACGCAGGGCAGCGTCCCATACACGAAGACCAGCGCGGCCGGGGCGCCTGCGTCCGCCAAGGCGCGGGCAGGTGCGCGCGGCGCATTCTCCAGCGCCTCGGCGAACAGGCGCCCGAGCACGCCCGCGGTATGCAGCGCCAGGGCCAGGGTGCCGGCAAATGGTCCAAGGCCGACCGCGAGTACGGTCAGGGCCGCCCATACCAGGTCGGGAATCGAGCGCAACAGGTTCAGCAGCAGGCGCGACAACGCGCGCAGTGCATCGCCGTAGAGGCCGCAAGCCGGCAGTGCCAGGCCAAAACCCAGCACCGCCGCACACAGCGTCCCCACGGCGGAAACCGCGAGCGTCTCGAGCATGCTGCCACCGGTCCTGGCCATGAAAGCGGACGACAGCTCCGGCGGGAAGAACGTCAGCAGGAAGCGCAGCATCTCGGCGGCAGCGTCCGCGGAAAAGAGCTGGCCCAGATCGAGTGACAGATACGCGAAGCTGCCTGACACCGCGGCGGCCAGCGCGATCACGGTGAGCAGGCAGCGCATGCAGAACTGGGCGGCCTTGACCTTGTGCGCCATGATTCAGTCGATCAGCCTGCGCAGCCGCGCGCTGAGCGCGTCCGCCAGCAGAACCAGCAGCAGGAACACCAGCAGGATGGTCGCGGCTTCCCCTCCGTTGAGCATTTTCATGGCCTGGTCCATCAACTGCCCAAGCCCGCCGGCGCCAACGAACCCCATCACCACGGAAGCCCGGATGGCACATTCCCAGCGGTAGACGGTGTACGAGACCAGTTCCTGCGCGGCATGCGGAAGCAGCCCGTAGAACAGTGCCGCCAGGCGCCCGCTCCCGGCACCCAACAGCGCATCCACGGCGCGCTTGTCGCTGGATTCGAGGATTTCCGCATAGACCTTTGCCAGCATGCCGCCATAGGTGATGGCCAGCGCCAGCACGCCCGCCGCCGCGCCTAGCCCGAGGGCACGCACGAAGACCAGCGCCCATACCAGCTCCGGCACCCCGCGCAGCAGCAGCACCAGCGCGCGCACGCCCGCGCGCACCGCCATGCGCGGCTTGCGTGCCATGCCGGGACCGATGCGCGACACCGACAGGCTGCCCGTCATGGCCACGGCCAGCGGTGCCGCGACCACGAAGGCGAGCGCAATGCCGGCGGTGGCGATCGCCAGCGTTTCCAGCGTGGCCCTGACCAAAAGCCCGAGGAATCCGGCCGACACCTCGGGGGGAAGGAAGTTGCGCACGAAGGCGCCCATCACCTTGAAGTTTCCGGTGTCGAACAAGGCTGAAGGGTTGAACCGGGACAGCCGCAACAATGGCCACAGCAGGAGCAGCGCAAGCACCAGGCCGCTTGCGCGCCGCAGCGCCTGGGGATCGCGCGGGTGCGCGGTCATCGGCACGCCGACCTGGGCGGGGTACGGCCTTCGGCGGCGGCGCTCGCAACCTCCGCGATACTCACCGGGGCCTGGCTCCCTTGCACCGGTGGCGATGCACTCTCGGCGGCATAGAGTTTGCGCAGCAGCGCATCGGTCACGCGCCCGGCCGGCAGGTCGAAGGCGATCTCGCCCGCCTTCAGGCCGACGATGCGCGGAAACCAGCGCAGCGCCAGGTCCACCGCGTGCAGGCTGGCGACCAGGGGCACCGCGCGCGTATCCGCCTCTTTGCGCAGCTCGCCCAGGGTGAGGTTGGCGAGCACCGGGTCCATGGCCGAAACCGGTTCGTCGGCCAGGATCAGTTCGGGGCGCTGGTAAAGCACGCGGGCGACGCCCACGCGCTGCAGCTGGCCGCCCGAGAGCTGGTCGCACCGGTCGAACAGTCGGTCGGACAGATCGAGGCGGGCGAGCCGTTCGGCGGCACCCTCGATGTCCGCGGGATAGGCCAGCGACAGCAAGGATTTCCAGGTAGGCCAGACGCCCAGGCGGCCGGCAAGGATGGCGGTGATCACGCGCTGGCGCGGCGGCATCGGCGGCGCCTGGTGCACCATGCCGATGCGGCAGCGCAACCGCCGCAGGCTCGCGGCGGACAGCGCCCAGGGGCTCTGCTCCAGCACCTCCACACGGCCCTCGCCGGGGCGCAGCGACGTTGCCAGCAAGCGCAGCAGGGAGGTCTTGCCGGCTCCCGAGGGACCGATGACGGCGATGGGCTCGCCACGGCTGGCCGCCAGTGTGATGTGGCTGAGCGCACGCTGCCCGTTGGCATAACTGATGCTGGCTGCGTCCAGGCGGAAACTCATCAGGCCTGCGTCAGTGGATGAGGCCCGCGGCACGGGCTGCGGTCTCGATGCCGGCGTAGTTCTCCGGCCGGGTGGGAATGTACCTGGTGGTCCGCTGCAACGCCATGATCTCCCGATGCTCGGGATTGGCCGGGTCAAGTCGCAGGAACGCATCGGTCAGCTTCTTGCGCAAGGCCGGATCGAGCCCGCCGCGCACGGTCCAGTTGTAGTCGAAGTAAGGCGGCGTGACGGCAAATACCCTGACCTTGCCGGGGTCCACCTTGTGCTGCTCCACCAGCTTGTCCCACACCGAGGCATTGAGCACGCCGGCGTCGACCCTGCCGGACTGCACGAAAGCCACCGTCGCATCGTGGGCGCCCGAATAGGCGACAGTCTTGAAGTCCTTGTCCGGGTCGATGCCGGCCTGCAGCAGGTAGTGCCGCGGCATCAGGTGGCCGGAGGTCGACGACGGCGCGCCGAAGGCGAAGGTGTGGCCTTTGAGGTCGGCCAGCGACCGGATCGCGCTGTTGGCGGTGATGAACTTGCTGGTGAATGCAGCATCTTCCTGGCGCTGGACGATCGGGATGGTGGCGCCCTTCGTCCGGATCTTGCTCTGCACATAGGTAAAGCCGCCCAGCCATGCCATGTCGATCTTGCCGGTGGCCAGCGCTTCGACCACCGCAGCGTAGTCCGTGACGGGCACGAACTGCACCTTCATGCCGGTTTCCTTCTCCAGGTACGTGCCAAGCGGCGCGAACTTGCGCTGCAGTTCAGTGGGAGCCTCGTCGGGAATGGCCGAAACCTTCAGGACGGACTGGGCACCGGCAAGGCCGGCAAAGCCCAGCAGGGTCAGCGCGGCAAGGCGCTTAAGCCACGGCAACACGGGCGCCTCCTTCGGTCATTTCGCCGATCACCGCAGCATCCGCGAAGCCTTCCCGGCGGAAGATGTCCAGGATCTCGTCGACGGCGTCCGGCGCGCACGACACCAGCAAGCCGCCGCTGGTCTGGGGATCGGTCAGCAGCGCCTGTTGGCCTGGCGTGACCGACGCGGACAGGTCCACCTCGCTGCCGTAGCTGCTCCAGTTGCGCCCCGATGCGCCGGTCACCAGCCCGTCGGCGGCCATGCGTTCGACGCGCGGCAGCAGAGGAATCCGCCGCATGTCGAGCCGGGCGCCGACGCCCGCGCCACGACACAGCTCCAGCAGATGGCCGAGCAGGCCGAAGCCTGTGACGTCGGTCAGCGCATGGACCCCCGGCACTTCGGCCAGCAGCCGGCCCGGTGTGTTGAGTTTGGTGGTGCAGGCAATCAGGTCCTGATAGCCGGCCGCGTCGAGCTTGTCCTTCTTGACCGCGGCGGACAGCACGCCCACGCCCAGCGGCTTGCCGAGGATCAGCTTGTCACCTGCCCTGGCGCCGCTGTTCTTCTTGACCCGGTCCGGGTGCACCAGGCCCAGCACCACCAGCCCGTAGATCGGCTCGAGCGAATCAATGGTGTGGCCACCGGCAACCGGAATGCCCACCTGGGCGCAGACCGATTCGCCGCCTTCGAGAATCTTGCCGATGACCTCGGGCGGCAGCTTCTCGATGGGCATGCCGACCAGCGCCAGCGCCATGATCGGGGTTCCGCCCATGGCATAGACGTCGGAGATGGCGTTGGTGGCGGCGATACGCCCGAAATCGTAAGGATCGTCCACCACCGGCATGAAGAAGTCCGTGGTGGCGATCAGCGCCTGGCTGTCATTGAGCTGGTAGACCGCCGCGTCGTCGCTGGTCTCCTTGCCGACCAGCAGTGCCGCCGGAGCAGGGAAGCCGACCGAATTCCTGAGGATTTCAGAAAGTACTCCGGGGGCGATCTTGCACCCGCACCCGCCGCCGTGGGAGAAGGCGGTGAGCTTGATCTTTGCGTTGTCTGGCTGGTCCATTGCGGGGCTCCGGGTCATTCTGGTTTCAAGACGTCGGCGACAAGTTTACCCACTTCCGCCCGTTCCCGCGCCGGCACAAACAGCGGTGCCCGACCTGCGCATTGCTGCTGCAGGCGATCCAGGAAACCGGCATCCCGGCTGGCGCGCTCCAGCACCAGCGCAAGCTGGGCGGCGTCACCCACCGGAAAATAGCCTTCATAGTCGCGGCCCAGCATGCCGATATTGCCCGGGATGCGGCTGGCCAGCACCGGCACGCCGCTGGCGACGGCCTCGATGATCACATTGGCGCCGCCCTCCATGACGCTGGAGATCACCATGGCCCGGGCCTGGCGGATGTGCTGCCGGGTTTCGTCATGGGGCAGGTTCCTGAGCCAGACATAGCGCCGCACGCCGGGCCAGGCCTGTGCTTCCAGCGTCTGGGCCGCCTGTTGATACGTGTCATCCAGTGCGCCACCGATGTGGATCAGCCGCACGCGCGAATCCTCGGGAAGCAGCGCCAGGGCGCGCATCGGCGTCAGCGGGTCCTTTTCCGCCCGCATGTGGCCGACCAGGACGACGTCGAAGTGATCCTGGCTGGGCGGCGCGGGCGCGCATGCGGGGGCAGACTGGTAGATCACCCGGCACTTGGCGCGATGCGCTGCCGCCAGTTCGGCGAGCCCTTCGTCCTGCAACACCACCAGGTGGGTGGCGAGTTCGAGCGAGCGCCGGGCGGATGCGTCGGTGCCGATGTCGCGAAACAGATCGGTGCCGGTCAGCACGACGATCAGCGGACGTTCCGGACAAGCCCGGGCGAACCTGGCGATGGACTCGGCCGAGCGTCGGGCGTGCAGGGCGATCAGGCAGTCGGGCGCAGCGAAGTCCTGACTGGACGCCGACCATTCGGCGGCTAGTGTGACATCGTAGTCTTGCTGCAGGAAACGGGACCAGCGATTGGCGGTTTGCCAGTTGCCATTGTTGGCTTTGCGCAGCGCCGGGCTGATAATCGCGACGGTGGCCTTGGGAGGACGCATGACGACAGGTTCCGAGGGGGCAGCAGCAAGAAGGATAGACAAGTTCGGGCTCGATGCGGCGTTTGCCGAGGCGCACCGGCGCACCTGGGCCGTGCTTCAGGAGCTGTCTCCGTCCCAGTGGCAGGTTCCCTATGATGCGGGCATCAATCCGCCCTTGTGGGAGTATGCCCATATTGCCTGGTTCACGGAGCAATGGGTGCTGCGGGAGCCGCGCGCCGGCCAGGACGGCCTCTGGGTGGCCAGCCGCCCTGCCCTGCTGCCGGATGCCGACCGCCTCTTCGATTCCATGCGCGTCGCCCATCAGGATCGGTGGCATCTTGCGCTGCCCCCGCTCGCGGAGATTCGCGACTACGCGGGCGCCGTGCTGGAGCACGTTCGCGCCAGGCTCGCCGCAGCTGACGATACGGACGCGGCGCTCTACGCGTTCCGGCTCGCGCTGTTCCACGAAGACATGCATGCCGAGGCGCTGACCTATATGCGCCAGACGCTCGATTATCCACTGCATGCGCCGCTCGGCATGCCTTGCGTTGCGCCCGGCGCCGGGGCGGCCGCCGCCGGCGGCGGCACGTTCCTGATGGGGTCGCCTGCCGGGGGCGACGGGTTCGTCTTCGACAACGAGAAGTGGGCCCACCCGGTCCACATCGCCCCCTTCCGCATCGATCGTGCTTGCGTCAGCAATGCCGCCTTTGCGGAATTCGTGGCCGCCGGCGGCTACCACGATCGTCAATGGTGGTCCGACGACGGACGCGCATGGCTGCAACGCAGCGGGCTCGCACATCCCGCGCGCTGGCGCCGGACAGCCGGCGGCAATCCGGAGCAATGGGCCTTGCGCTGGTTCGGGCAATGGGTGCCGCTGCCGCCCGAACAGCCGGTGTGCCATATCAATGCCTACGAGGCGCAAGCCTATTGCCGCTGGGCCGGCAAGCGCCTGCCCACGGAAGCCGAGTGGGAGTATGCGGCCACGCATGACCTGATCCGCTGGGGCGGCGCCGTGTGGGAATGGACGGCCGATCCTTTCCTGCCCTATGCAGGGTTCTCGCCCGATCGCTACCAGGAATATTCCGCCCCCTGGTTTCACACGCATCGCTCGGTTCGCGGCGGATCGTTCGCCACCCATGCCCGCATGCAGCACCCGCGCTACCGGAACTTCTACCTGCCGCACCGCAGCGACCTCTTTGTCGGATTCCGCTGCTGCGGCTAAGGCGGGAGAGCGCGTCTCCACGGCGTAGCCCCCTGTGACCAGGTCCCAATGTTAAGGGCCCGGCGGAACGTAATGCTCCGGATGACCGCTGCTGCGCGGAAGCAGCCACAGCTTTTTCCGCGGCTACAGATCCAGGTGCTTGCCTAGTCTCACTCCAGCCCGGAAAATCTACTCCAGCGCTCCGCCAGCAGTCGCGTGGATCAAGCTCCCCCGATGCTGCCGGGCCAATATCCCCGCCGGAGCCCTACATGAACCACCCAGACCCGCCCCCCACCCCCCGCCTGCTCCCGGCAGCCTGGTTCACCGTGGTCGGCGCCTCCTACCTCCTCACCGCCCTGGCGCTGTGGACGGCGCTCCAGGCCAACCTGGTCGCAGCCCTTCTCTCCGGCCTGCTGCTGTACTCCCTGGTAGACGTCCTGGCCCCGCGCCTGAAGCGCCTGAACCAGCGCCACGACGCACTGGCCGTAGCCATCCTGTCATTCGTGATCCTGGTAGCGCTCTCACTAGGAATCTGGGCCCTGGTCCGCTTCGTCAGCGGCGAGGGCACGCTGGACGCCCTGCTCAACCACATTGCCGACATCATCGACCAGTCCCGCGGCCAGTTGCCCGACTGGGTCAGCGGCGCGCTGCCAAGTACGGTCGAAGAACTGGCCAACACCATGATCCACTGGCTGCGCGAACACGCGCAGATGGCGCAGAAGCTGGGCGCCGAGGTCCTGCGCACGCTGCTGCATATCATCATCGGCATGGTCATCGGCGCGATGGTGGCGCTCTACCGCGCCGTGTCCCGCCCCAACCGCCGGCCCCTGGCGACGGCGCTGGTGATGCGCGCCCGGGCGCTGCAGCAGGCGTTTGCGCAGTTCATCTTTGCGCAGATCCAGATCTCGACCATCAATACGATGCTGACGGCGATCTACCTGCTGGTGGTACTGCCCTTGTTCGGCGTGCACCTGCCGCTGTCGAAGACGCTGGTGGTCGTCACCTTCGTGGCCGGGCTGCTGCCGGTGCTGGGCAACCTGATTTCGAACGCGGCCATCGTGGTGTCTTCACTGGCGGTGTCGCTGCCGATTGCGGTGGCGTCGCTGTTCTACCTGGTGGTGATCCACAAGCTCGAGTATTTCCTGAACGCGCGCATCATCGGCGCGCGCATCCAGGCGGCGGCGTGGGAGCTGCTGATCGTGATGCTGCTGATGGAGACGCTGTACGGCATTCCGGGCGTGATTGCAGGGCCGATCTTCTATGCCTATCTCAAACGGGAGCTGTCTACCGCTGGACTGGTGTGATCCCGGACTTGGCTGGCTGGGCGCTAGTGCCGCCTTCCTTCCAAAGAAAGCGGCCCCAAAGGCGCAATGTGCAAGTACTTCCTGGCAAATACGCGCACATTCCTCATTTGAGCTAAAATTTATCCTCAAATGAACAGGGGGTACTATGGCTGAAGCAGCATTACGAACAAAGGCCCCGGCACGTACCAAGAGCGTCTCAAAGGTCGCCCCTGCCGGCGAGTGGGTCACCGCGGCCGACTCGGCGGCAGAACGGAAGCATCGGGATCAATTCATCGCGATGTTTCACAAGCACCTGTCCAAGTTGAACACTGGGGAGGTCTTCGTTACGGTCTACAAGGCCGATCCGATTCAACAGGTGGATCTGATCAAGTCCGGTGTTACGGCAGAAGCCCCTGGCAGGTTAGCGACGATGCTCTATCTGACCGCCGACCAGTTGTACAAGCATCTCGGATTCGCGCGGGCGACCGTCGACCGGAAGGCTCGCAACAAGGAGAATCTTTCGCAGGACCAATCCGAACGCATCATCGGCTTGATGAAGTTGATCGGTCAGGTCCAGACCATGGTCGACGAGTCTGGTGATGCGGAGGGCTTCGATGCTGCGCAATGGGTCGGGGAATGGATTCAGAAACCTAACCCCGCGCTTGGCAAGCGTCGCCCCGCTGATCTGATGGATACCGTGCAAGGCCTTGAGATCGTCTCCAACCTGCTCCTGAAGATGCAGACAGGCGCGTACGCATGACGGTTTCGCTATGGCGTATCGCCACGGATACGCCGACCTACGAGGCCGATGATCTGAGCGGCACCGGGGCCAGGGTCTCGGGGGGGCGGTGGAATCGCAAGGGCAACGCCGTGGCATACACGTCGACCAGTATCGCGTTGGCATGCCTCGAGACCGTTGTTCACCTGGTCGACGGCGGTCTCCCGCTCAACCGCTATCTCGTGCAGATCGAGGTGCCGGATGAAGTGTGGGACATGCGTCTGACGCTCAAACCGGCGGTAGGCTGGGACGCGGAACCTGCTGGCAAGGTGAGCCTCGACGCCGGGGACGAGTGGCTTGTCTTGGGGAAGAGCGCATTGTTGGTGGTCCCATCGGTAGTCGTCCCGGAAGAGACGAACGTCCTCATTAACCCCAACCACCCGGATGCCAGGAAGATCAAGGCCACGAAGATTCGGAAGTGGTTGTACGACGCACGGCTTTAGTCGCTGCCCCGCATGCCCATGTAGTCCGCTTCATGCGGGCTTTGTCTTTGCCATCGCACGCACACAGAGGTGCGCAGTCCCAAGGTGGGGCGGTCGTTGCCGACTAATCCATCACCTTGTCCGCCCCGCCACCGTTCTCCACCCACGTCCGCACAAAATCGATATGCGTCTGCATGGCCGTGCGCGCCTCTTCCGGGCGGCGCGCGCAGATGGCGTCGCACACGGTGCGGTGCTGCAGCAGCAGGAGCGCGGACGTGGCCTCGCCCTCTTCGCG
>JACXTT010013055.1_pt1 | contig 10975 bp, 7 predicted proteins | sample 9270951 | NCBI WGS metagenome assembly JACXTT01 (sample SAMN15532306, study PRJNA645909) | rock metagenome | isolation source: weathered quartz diorite | place: Puerto Rico | collected 2017-06-21 | reverse complement strand
GCCAGGAAGCTGGAGCCGCACCGCTGCCGCCGGAACGGGATGCACTGGACCGCCTGGCCACGTCTGTCCGGGACGGGCTCGGCCCGGTGGCGTTCGTCGCGGCGTTCCAGGCGGGACAGGGCCTGAGCCTGACGCAGGCGCTCGATCTCGCCAAGACGCTGATCGGGGAACCGGCGCGCCCGGGTGCGGGGCTGCGTGCCGGCGTGCCGCTGCTGCTGGTCCGCGCCCTCGGGGTGCTCGCGATCTCGGTCGATGGCACGGCGCTCGAGCGCGACGCCTGGCGGTCGATCGAGTCGCGCGATCTCTTGCTGTACCTCTTGTGTCATCCGCCGGGCCGCACGCGCGAGCAAATCGGGCACGCGTTCTGGCCCGACGCTTCACCTGCCGGGGTCAAGAACTCGCTGCACGTCACGCTGGACCAGCTGCGGCGCACGCTGGGCCGGCCGGATTGGATCGTGTTCGAAGAAGGACGCTACAGGGTCAATGCGCAGTTCCGGACGGAGTTCGACGCGATCCAGTTCGAAACCGAGGTGCACGCTGCGCGCGACAAGGCTGCGCTGGCGAAAGCGCTGCAGCGCTACCGGGGTGATTTCCTGCAGGACGAGGCGATCGGGGAGTGGGTCCGGGAGCCGCGGGAGCGGTGGCGGCGGCTCTCACGCCTCATTTTCTGAACATCCAGAACACCAGCCCATTGAGATCCGCGAGCCCGACACTCACCGCCACCTCGCCGTGGTCATTCACCGCCGTCTTGTTTCCGGGCATCAGCCGCACGTTGATCCGCAGCTTGTCGGCGAGCATGTAGAACGTGACGGGGAAGGCGAACACGCGTCCCGCATCGGTGCCGAAGGGTGGCTGCTTCCAGCGCGCCAGTACTTCGACGCCTGTTTCGATCCCGGAGAACGCCGGGCTCGATTCCTTCCAGTGCAGCACCGTTCCCGCCGCCCAGTAATAGCGATCGCGATAACTCGGCGTGCCCTGGATCAGGTGCAGCGGCACGTAGTTGAGCGTGAGCGCGAGAGTGTTGTTCAGGTGCCAGGTAGGACGGTAGCCGAATTCGAGGCCCTGGGCGTTGACGTTGATGGCGACGTAGTTGGGGACGAAGGAGATGAGCCAGCTGCGCCCCGAGCCGTGGGGCACTGACGAGGTGTTGGGCTCGAAGCCGCGGCGGTAGCGGTAGGCGGTGCCTGACTGGAACACCACCTCGGAAAGGGTGGCGAGGCCGGTCCAGTCCTTTTCGCCGGCCTGCTTGCGCGCGCGCTCCACGCGCCACAGCTGGTGCAGGATCAGGCCCATCTTGTCGGCAAGGTAGCGATCGGGGCGGCGCACGAAGGCGATGAAATTCTGGTCCCCCTCGCACAGCACCGGTGACACGAGCCAGTCGTCGGGGAAGCAGAGCGCTCGGGGGTCGGCGAGACTGTCGAGCGCCGCCCGCACCGGGTCCGTCGCGAAGCGGTCGAGCATCTCGCGCACGCCGTTGTGGCACAGCGTAATCACGATCAGATCGCCCGAGTGACAGCGCGAGTTGTCGAACAGCGAATCGGAGACCGGCAGGTTGGCACCGAGCAGGCCGAGCAGCAGCGTGCTGCGAAGGGCGGTCGGGCGGTCGACTGCGGCGGTCGGGCGGGCGGTCCCAGGATATTCGGCTGCATAGAGCATGCGCAGCAACGTGCGAGGGAGGGAATCGGGCTCGCCAAAGTCCAGATCATGCGTTTCGACGAGCGTCTTGAGACGGCTCGCGACGCAAAGCGGGTCCACCGATTGCGCGGCGGGGCAACCTTCGGCGGCGAAGAAGGCGAGGGCGTCGTAGGCGCCGATATAGAAATCGTATTCGCGGAATGGTTTCCCCAGGAACGCGGCGAAGTTGCCGAGCTGCTCGCCGACGAGCGCAAAGCGCCGGTCGGTGATCTTGATGTTCTGCCGCGCGAACACGTTCGGGGCGCGGGCGAGCAGCCGCGCGAACGATTGCGCCTCGTATTGCCGGGCGGCGGGGACGGCGCCGGCGAACAGGTCGAGCAGGGCGGCGATGCCGCCGGTGGCGGGGGGCGGGTTCGAGTCGTTGCGGGCGCGGGCGACCTGGGCGAGGCGGCCGCGCAAGGCGTCGGAATCGATGAAGATCATGATCGCGGAGCTGTCGGCGCGATCGGGGCGTTTCCACACCACTTCGTTGTAGAGCCCAGCGGCGAGGTCGATCGGGTTGTTGTCGAAGAGGCCGCCGTCCGAGAACAGCGCCGAGTCGTGTTGCTCACCGGCACAATCGGCGTGCGGCTCATCCTGGATTTGCAGCTGCACTGGTGCGAAGGCTCCGGGGAAGGCGGACGAGGCTTCGACCAGTGGAAAGACGTGATGATTGGCGACGACGTCGTGGCAATCAGGGAGCAGGACGAGGGCGCCGAGCTTGCCGTTGTCGCGGAGGGCAACGTCCGGTGCCTGGAACAGCAGTGAATCACCGCGGCGGGTGAGGGTGACAGTGGCGGCGTAGCGCTGTGTCAGGGCGTGGATGCCGGACGAGATCGGGATCGTGTCGGGTTCGAGGCGGGTGATCGTGACGCCGATCGGGATCGCGCAGCCAGTCCTCACCCCCCTGACCCCCTCTCCCTTCGGGAGAGGGGGAACTACCTGGGAGTCCGAGCCGGGTGGCGGATCTGCCGGCAGATCGCGCATCGCTGCGGCGATCGTGTCGAACAGCACCCGATGGAAGTACCGCCTGGAGAACAGCGCGTGCGTCGTGTCCTTCTGGCTGTAGCGCGCGAGCGGGAACAGCTGATCGAAGCCGGTGCGCACCCAGATCTTCCAGAACAGGCTCGAGTCGGGCGGCGTGGGTTTCGTGGTACGGCACCATTCGATCGCGGCGAGGAAGGCGTTGATGTTGCCGGCTGAGGCGCCGGTGGCGGCGCTGAGGTGGTAGCGGGGCAGGTTCCAGGCGGTGCGGACCGAGTCGTGCTGGGTCTGTTTGAACACTTCGACGAGGCCCCAGTTGACGCCGGCTTCGTAGGAGCCCAACGAGACGCCGCCCGAGAGGGTGAGAATGACGGGGACGTGCTGGGCGTCGCGGCGGGCCTGGGCCTGAGCGCCTTGCGCGAGGACGCAGACGAGGACGACGCTGCGGAATGTCATTCGCAACGCAGCAGGCATGCTGTAAAGCTAGTGGCAACGTCAGCCTTGTTTCAGCTTTGACAGCAGACGGTAGATCCGCAGCCGCACGACGGTATCGTAGCCAACTGTTGCCGCATTCACGAAGAGAAACGCGACGATCAACCACATGACCCATTGGGGAATGACGATGGTGATCATGGGAGGTCTCCATTCCGGGGCAACACGGATATCAGCCAGGGATTCAACCCTCGCCCCGCCGGGTCGAACGCGACGCGCTGGCGCCGCCAGTCGTCGTAGAGGGGGTACCCCGCCCGCACGCGGTTCTCCCCTGACGGCGTGGGCAACTCGAGCGTCCCGCCAGGGATCAGTTGTCCCCAATGGAACCGGACATCGGCGCCGAATCGCGCGTAGAGGCCGAGGTAATACTCCCGCACGAGACGCTGCGACAGCGCCCGCACGCGCTCGTTGTCGCCACCGAAGATCAGCTCGAACTTGCAGACGTCTACCGGGTCGGCGAGGAAGATCGGCGATCCCCGCACGAAGCGCAGGGAGATCGGGCCGGTCTGGTACGCGCGGTGCTGGCGCGCGAATGCACGGGCCACCTCACGCAGCACCCCGATGGCGTCCAGCCAGCGGTCGTCGTGCAAGGGGACGGAGCACGTGCTCGACTGCGCTGGGATGCTGTTGGCACCTTCACCAATATTGAACACGTTGTAGCTGCGTTGCGTGAAGCCGGTGGGATCCCGCATCTCCTTGAGGCTGTTGTCGATCAGCTTCGGGATCAAGCCGGGCGCAATGCTGAGCACGAGTTCCAGCATCCTGCCAATGGCCCGCGAGAAGTACTCGGTGAGGAGTTCGGGGATGTCGGGACGGCTGTACTTGGGGCGCATGATGCTGAGCTTGAGCACGCGGAACAGGTCGCGGATCGGAGGGTGGGCAAACCACCCTGGCTCTCCACCATTCTGGAATCGCTGGCGCGTCCCTTCATCGACGCTATGCCGCGTTGTCACCACTACCTTGTCCGTGTACGGGTTCCACAGCAACTCCAGGTGATACGCCGGTTTGGGGTGTCCACTGAAGCCCCGGTCATCCGGTGGACCGACCCACGACGGCACCTCCTGGGATTTCATCAGGCGATAAATGTTTCCCTCCGCGAGTGTCCGCTCGGCCACGGGCATCGTTGTCACGGTCCGGCGCTCGTTCAGCCAGAATCGATCCCGCACCTCGATGACAAACCGATGGACCACGCCCATCGATCCCATACTGATCCGCAGCGCGTTGAACGCTTCGTCATCCTGGATCAGATTCCAGTCGGGGTGAAGCTCGTGGAACCGCTGGGGCTGCGTCAGCACGCGTGACGCGGGCTCGACGCGCACTACCTGCCCATCGAACCGTACCACATCCAGGCTGCGCACCATCTCGGCCAGCGGGCCATGCAGCAGTGTGGACCCATGCGTTCCCGTCGGCAGGACGCCCCCCAGCGTCTGGCCATCCCAGCCGCCGAGGTAGGGCAACGCCTTGCCGTCGGCCCACAGCGCCGCGCTGATGTCGCGAATGCGCGTCCCGGCCAGGACGGCCACCAGCGGTGCTTGCTCGGCGATGGCATCGTCATCTACCGTCTCGACTTTCGTCATGCCCTCAGGATGGATGTAGACGCCGTCTGTCCAGTTCACGGGTGACCAGGAGTGCCGCTGGCCGCCGGCCTTGACTTTGATATCGGAGGGGAGCCGAGAGACCCACTGTAGGCAGCGGACCAGGACGTCGATATTCGATCCGGGTCGAAGGGCGAAACGGGGGCGCCACGCCACGTTGCGGCCGGCATTCTCCATCGCTTCAGGCACTACGAACGGCTGAAACTCCGACTGCGACACGACGGGTGGAGCGATCGGCCCGACGACGGGCTGCAGGTCGTAATCACCCTGCGTCGCGCCCGCGACGATCCTTCCCAGATTTCCGCGTGCATCGCGCAGATACGTCTGAGGGGCGGAGGCGCTGCCTCCAAGCGGCAGTCCAAACAGCAACAACGATCCGAGATCGATCGCGAAGAGCCCTGCGCCCTCGTACGCAAACGCGGCCCAACCCGACGGGGTAAACGTCACGAGGTGTACCCACCCAGCCTCCTCCGGTACCCGCACCGCGGCGAGCGCCGCTTCCAGCGTAGCGAAAGGAGATCCCGCCAGCGCGCCACGCGCCTTGAGGGGCCCTGCGCGGCGCAACCACCCCGGCGCTCGTAGCAGCTCGGGAATCACGGCCGGCGCCAGATGAGGAAGTCGAGGAACACGTTCAAGATCCAGTGTGCGAGCGTGACAGGGATGATGCTCCGCGATGCGAGGACGACGCTGCCTGCGGCGATTCCCCAGACGATCGTGCCCCACAGCTCGGGGAGCGGCTTACCAAGGTGCCACGCCGTGTACGAGAGCATCGAGATCAGGATCGCGTAGTAGCCGAACACCAAAGGGCCCCGCTCTCCGCCGACTCCCGGCGCTTGCTCGTCCTTGAAGCGGAACAATCCGAACAGCAGGTAGCCGCGGAACACGAATTCGATCACGAAAAAGAAGACGAGATAGCCGGCCTCGAACGCCAGGAACTGGGAGGTGGTCGATAACCCACCGCGGTACAGCGGGTAGACGGCCCGCATCCCGGGGTCGCCCGCCCCCAGATAGAACGGCACGAGGCTGACCACGAACAGCGTGGCCGCGGCGAGCCAGGCGAACGCCCTGCGGTCCCGTGGGGGGAGGCACAACCCATAGTCGGACAGCCGCTGTTTGAAGACGCGCCGAATGAGCAGGGCGGGAATCCCGATCAACAGCACCGCACCGATGAAGAACGAGACCCACTCCTGGTCCCACGGGAGTCCCGGGATCAGCGTTCCCTGCCCTCCACGGTCGACTCCAGGATGCCAGCCGTGCCATAGGGCGCCCAGCAGGTCGACTGTTCCATGCGTGCCCCACAGCATGATCAGAATGAATGCACTCCCCAGAAGCTGGCCGATCGGGTCGCGCCAGAGGCGCCGGGCCGTGTGATAGATGATTCGGAGGACGGTGCGGAGCCGCGGTGCCTCGAGCTCCTGCTCGGTCACCGGAGTCACAGCAGGTCTCGCTTCCTGAGGTAGCTGTGGAGCCAAGGTTCGACCCGGCGGTTGGTCGCCTCGAGCTTGATGGCCCGCTTCAAGTCCTCACCTCCCTGCTTGTTGACTGCAGTTGCGACCGCGTCCAGTGACTGTTGGGTCCGGCGGTACCGCAGCCACGCGACGATCACCACACCTGCGACGATCGCGACCACCATCCCCGCGACGAGCCAGACGATCCCGCTCACTCGCTTGAGAATCGGCGTCGTCGTCCGCCCCGCGGAGACCCGCACGCTCTCCGCTACTTCCTGTACCAGCGCCACCAGGGTGGGCCGGAGACGACCTTGTAGTCCCACGTCCACGGCACGGACGAAGCGGGTACCCGCGCTGTCGGCCGCCTCGCCAATCGCCGGGGCAAGCTTGGTACGGGTGTTAGCGCCGAGTATGCTGATCCATTCGGGAACCGCAGCGGTGACAGATGCTCGAACCTGTCCGGTGCGGTGCGCGAGCAGCTGGTCGAGTGCGCTGTCCAGTCCGTTGCGAATGTAGGTCGCCAGGCCTCCCTCGAGAGATGCAGCCACACTGTCGATCCGTGGCTGCAACGAATCGCGCAGCCCGCGTGCGACGCCGGTCGTGGCACTCTCGGCCACCGTCGCGGCCACCGCGCCGACCTCTCCGCGCCGAGCGTGCAGCGTGTCGAGCACTCCGGTGCCGGCCCGTTGCAGCTCGCTCGCGATACATCCCGCGGTTGCGCATGCGCTGGCGAGGGCGAGACCGGCCGCCCGCGTCGTCACGCCAACACCAGGGCATCGAGGCCGCGGGGGTCGACGACCTCGAGCTTCACCGTTCCCGGCCGCACGACCCCGGTGAGGCCACCGGCAACCGGGTCGCGGCTCCAGTCCTCTGCAAGCATGAGCTCGTCGTCTTCGTCCCGGTACTCAATGGAAAGCTTGGCACCACTCAGCCGGAGCCGAGCATAGCCGCAGTAGCCGATTGTCTCGTCCGACGATTTATTCGTGTCGGGCCGTTTGTCGTAGCACACCAGGTGACGATCTCGCTTCACTTGGGCCTTGACTTCGATAGGCATGCCGCCATGCCCGATACAGCGGGCCCGCACGGGAGGCAGTCCGCGATATGAGAGTGGGGCGTATGCAGCGAACCGGTGCTCGTGCCCCCAAAGCCAGAGAAAGACGCTCGGGAGGTATGGAGCGAGATTGGCGCCCAACGTCCTGTATTCCCAGTCGAACGCGCTGAAGAGCGGGTGGTGCGTCAAGACGATCGTGGGGCGTGGATCGGGATAAATCCTCCCGAGCCATGCGAGAATGTCGTCGTGCAAGCGAATCCTCGAGCGCAACAAGGGCTCGATCAACGGGAAGATTGCGGAGTAGTAGCCGCTATCGAGGGCGAGGATGCGCCAGTGCTTGTTCTGGAGGCACGCGTAACTGGTCGGTTGGTGGAATGCCGGGAGTGCCTTGTCGAAATAGCCACCACCGCCGGAGTACATCTCGTGGTTTCCGTTCATCGCCAGGGTGACCAGCGTGCCACGCGGCCAGTCGTCCTCACCCAGGAACCAGTCCTCGTACTCGCGGGGGGTACCACTGTAATAGACATCACCCAAATGAATGGTGACGTCTGGGACGTCGTGGGGATGCTCTCGTGCCCTGATTCGGCTTGCGACCTTGTAGGCCGGAGGCGTCCCCGTCCCCCAATCGGCGGCCAGCGCGATTACGCAGGAATCGGGAATGGGAATGATTCCCTTGGAGGACGGATCGAGAGCAGGGAATGCATGCCGTTCGTGGAAGACGACGGCGAGGTAGTGCTTGAACCAGGGCCAGAGGGTGGTCGTGAGGAACTGGATCGCGTTTCGTGGCGGCGGCTCGTGGTAGGTCCTCCAGAGCGAGCGCAAGGCCGATCGCGGCAGACCCTGCAGATTGATCTGGGTGCGCGGAGCGGCGCGACTCACGGGGCCAGCGCTCGGCGGACGCGACCCAGCCCGGGCAAGTCCAGGGCGGCGCCGAGAGCCGCGACGACGAACGTCGCCGCATCACCGATCCGCACGCCCAACTCGAGACCCGTCAGATTCAGGCCCAGTGTGTACGCGGTTGCCGCGAGGAAACCGCTGGCCAACCCGAGCAGCAGGTCGGTGCGGGCGCCGCGCACGCGTCCCTGATCGCGGGTACGAGATCGGATGAAGGCGCCGATCATGCCCCCCAGGAGGCCCGCGACGGCGAACGACCAGGGGAGGGCGAAGTGCAGCGTCGCGGCACCGCTCGCGAGCTGGCCGATCTCGGCGCGGACTGACGTCGTGCCGGGCGTGCCGGAGCGGATCCTCGCGACTCCGACTCCTTGCGGCGACAACCGCAACGTGTCCTGCTCGAGCGTACCGCGCTGCGACGACAGGGTGACGAGCGCACCGGCGAAGTCGAGAGCGTTGACGACGATGGTGGCACCCTGCAGGCCAAAGGCCGGCACGTCCTCCGGCGAGATGTGGAGGGTGACAGGCGGACGGATCACGGGAATCGGGGTCGGGATGCCGACGGGGTCGAACGTTGGCTGGATGCGGAGGCGCACCGTATCGCCTGATGGCCGCGCACGGATCTCAACCGGCGCGAACGGCACGTTGGTGTGTACGATCTGCAGCGCGGACGGACTCACGGATTCGACGTCCCCAGTCACCTGCAGATCGATCGGCTTGCTGAGCGACACCTGCTCCGTCTGCAACGCGCTGTCCTCCAGGCCCACCCACACGGTGTCTTCGAAGGCTTGCGCTACACGGTCGTAGCGGAGCCCGCCACCGGCGATGGAGACTCGCACTCGCAGGCTGAGCACCCGTTGCCCCGACGCATCCGCCTCGACGTAACGGTTGGGCAGGTCCAGGTGAGCCCCATGCACCGTGTCGAGTGTCGCGGCCTGGCGCGTCGAAACGACCAGAACTTCCCCGCGCCGAATGGTTGCGGAGGAGTCGGCCGTAACTGGCAACGTGTCGATATGGGCGCCGTTGACCACGCGGAGCTGGCCGCTGGCGCCGGCGCGTCGCAAGTGCTGGGCAATCGTGGCCTTGGGAATGGTCAGCTTCGCTTGAGCGACGGCGATACGGCCCCCGCAAGCGAATCCTAGCCAGGTGCAAACGAGAATGCGGTGCGACAGTCTCATGAAGTGCTCCCGGGTGAATCTCTGCACGCGAGGACAATTCCCAGTCAACTCCTGCGCGACGGCTCGTCGGCAATGCACCGACAAACGGTCGTCGGCGATGCACCGACAAACAGTCGCCGAAACGTCATTCGCGTCACTGGCCGCACGCTTCGGTGTCGACGACGGCCGGAGCCGGCGACCCGGCGTCTCGGAGCACCTTCTGCGGCAGGAATGACGTGGGGAGATCCCGCCGCGCAGAATCGAGTGGCATCAGCCGGACGCACAGCGGTCGCGATGTGGGGAAGCCGCGTTCGCTCGCGGGCACAAAGCCGCGCTCCTGTTCCCGCGGCGGCTCGTCCTGACGCACCGCGGCAGGCGCGGAAACGGCGGAATCGTGTGGGACCGGCAGGCCCTGTTCGAACCAACGCAGCCGCAGCGTCCCGTAGATGATCGCCGCGGAGTCGGTCACGGCGGGTCGTGGCAGATCGGCGACGAGGCGCACCGCACGACCCGGCTCCACTTCGGCCTGCACCGACGCCGGTCGCCGCGCGATGAATCCGAAGCGACTGTCGTCCACCTCGACCGAGACCGAGTCGGCTCCCGACTTCCAGGGGATTTCCAGCACGTAGCGACTAGAGTCGCCCCAGGGGAGCTGCACGTTGTCGCTGCACTCGCCCTCGTTGCCCATGTTGCGGATGAACACGAGCCACGCCTGCGCGTAGCGATCGGGCAGGAAGTGCGACACATCGGCCGCAAAGGCGAAGACCGGATGGAGCTCGGTGTGGAAGTCGTGCTCCCCGTCCAGGCCCAGGAGGCCGGTGACGACGGCCGTGCGATTGCGGAACAGCGAGTCGGCGCGGCGGTCCTGCTCGCGGTACTCGTCGCCGGTATTCGACAATCGACGCAGGGCGATCAACGGGTTCCAGAGCGCGCCGCCGTGATCAGTGGAGAACTGCCCGGCAGTCTCTACCCCATTGAACTCGATTTCTATCAGGCTGTCGCGACTCGTGTCGGTGCGCAGCCTGTTATCCCCGCGATTGGCGCGGAGATTGCCGCGGGTCACGAGGCCGGGCGCCACCAGGAAGAGATCGAAGTCGTGGTCCCCGATACCACCGCTGAAGCCGCCCCACCGCAGACGGCCTGTCTGGCTCACCACAAACCAGTTGATGTGCCCGCGGATGACCGGCTCGGCGTCCTTCACGCTGCACGAGAGCCCACCGTGCTTTGCCGTTTCCGGCGAGAGTGGCTGGTTCAGCGTGAGGTGGTCTGCGCCGACGCACTCCGGCAGGTAAATCAGGAGCGGCGTGCCGGACATCTGGCTGTATGAGAAGCGGCACATCTTGTCTGCGTCCTTGCCGATCGCGCCAGTCCACCTGGGATTCTGGGGCACGCCGCCGGCGTCCACACTGTCAATGCGCACTTCGAAGGGGGGTGGTTTGGGGACACGATGCTGGAATGGAAACGGGGGCAGCCGGATCGCGACCAGCTTGACCCGGAGCAGCGGCAGCACGCGATGATTTTTTATCCGGAGCACGAGGGTCGGCTCGTAATGGAAATGCTCGCCGCGCCCGTGCGAGGTGGCTACACTGGCACCGAGCTCGAGCTCGCCGCCCCGTTCGGCGCCGGCGAAGTACTGATAACCAAGAAACAGTCCTACTTGTCGTTCAGGGTAACCGCCGAAGG
>JACXTT010013054.1_pt1 | contig 10976 bp, 8 predicted proteins | sample 9270951 | NCBI WGS metagenome assembly JACXTT01 (sample SAMN15532306, study PRJNA645909) | rock metagenome | isolation source: weathered quartz diorite | place: Puerto Rico | collected 2017-06-21 | reverse complement strand
AAAAACATGTTCAGAAAGAATGGGGTGTGCTGACGGAGACACGCGACCACATTATGGCCGCTGCCACCACGGAGGAGCGGAGGCGCGGACCGCTCGAAATAGCGCGCTACTCACTGGCCTCCGGCGACGACTGGTACACGTGGAAGAAGCCGGCGTCAGCGAATGGGACAAAGGCGAGTGCACGCGAAGCGCATCCGATTTAAGACGCCCCAACTATCTCGCGAAGAAACGGCCCGCGAGTGCACTAGAAGCCGGCCTTCACGACGGTCCTCATCAACGCGGCCCCCACCAGGATCGTCAAGCCGCAGAGAATATTCAGGCCGGACCAGAATGCGCGGCGCTCCTGCATGCCTTGGAGCTTCTCTGCGGGAAGCGCGAGCAGCGCGGTAATGATGAACAAACCCACCGCGCCGGCCATCTTGACACCGAAGTAGAGCGTGTAGAGACGGGGGTTCGTGACATGCGGCCAGAGGAAAAGCCACTGAAGCACTCCAGTCACGGCGACGATCGTCACGCCCGTCCACTTGATATAGGCGTAGCGACGGATGGAGGCTCTCAGAAACTTTTCGCGATTCGGCTCGGGAAGCAGCGACAGCGTGGGCCAGAGCACCATGCGGGCATAGAACAAACCCCCGAGCGACGTACAGGTGGCCGCGATGTGGAGCACGCGGCAAACCAGCATGAAAAGCGTCACGCGACGCGCTCCTGAGCGGCCAGTTTGCGCCCGACGATAGATGTGGTCAGGAATGTCAACGCCCCCGCGATCGCCCCCTCGGCGAGCGGCGGAAGCAGGAGACTCGACTCGTACAACCGGAACAGCAGCCCCGTCGGTGCGCCGATCACCGCTCCGGCGAGCATCGCCGCGGGGATCGTGGCCGCCGAGTTTCCCCAATTCGACAGAATGAAGTGGCTCACACCCGCCGCCACCACGCCCACGATCATGCCGACAACCGCGGCGCAAATCGCTACGTCCGCCGTGTGGGGAAGTAGCGCGATCTCATACGCAAGCGCGCCGTAGACGAATGGATCGAGCCAGTGGGCGTCGCGCCCGTAGTCGACGGGCCGGCCCGCGGCCTTAGCCGCCTTCTGGATTTTCCGGTCGTCGTTGTGGAAATAGGAGAGGAACCCGCCGACAGGAATCCCCACGTAGATTCCTGTGGCCATCGCGATGACAGGATGATCGCGGAGTTCCGGGAAGACCCACAGCTCGCCACCGACAATCATCGCCGCCGTGACTCCACCCCAGAGCGCGCCGGTCGGAATCCCGCGATCCATCCGCAGCACGGAGAAGCCCACACGCAGGACGATCACTTGGACGATCGCAGCGAGCACGGACATCAGGAGCAAGCGACGCAAAGGTCCTGGGTTACCAAGGACCAGCGGCACGATGATGGCAAATCCGACCCAGCCGATCAGACCTGTTGCGACACTGGACGGCCAAGAGCTGCGCTGCTTGAACGGACCGATCATCGCGGGAAATTCTAGCGAGTCCAGAGCCCGAGTCAGGTCCTCTGCGGCGATCTATGATGTAATGAATTCGGGAAAGACCCGGTTGTCAAATGTCACGTGTCAAACGCAGCTGACCCAAGGACCATGTGACCAAATATGCCGCGCTTGTGACCTAATTTGTAAGTCGGTCGTTGGGTCAGCTGCATGTGACATGGGACACGTGACATTCGACATTTTTGGAGCACATCCGCCGTTATCGTTAGAACTCGACACGAGCGTTGATCGTGATCGTCCGCGCCCCTTCAGCGCTGATGATGCGGCCGAAACTCGCCGAGTTGATGTCCGTGGTCGGATTCGCGAATATCGGCCTGTTGAGCACATTCAAGGCGTCGGCACGGATGCGGAATGTCTTTGTCTCCGCGAACCGGATTCTCTTTTCGAGTGCCATGTCGAAGCCGAGGCGGCCCGGGCCTTCGATGCCGGACAGCGACAATCCCAGGGTTCCCGTCTTACCTGGCTGCGGGTTCTGAAGAATGATGTTTCCCGCCTTGTCGACAACAACCTGATTCGTGAAGCGGCCCACGCATGCGTCGCACCGGGTCGAGAGGCCATTGAAGTATTCGACAAACCCGGCTCCCTTCTGCACGCTGCCGATACCATCCGGCAGCTTGCCGACTAAGTCCGGAGTATTGATGTTGCCGCGGCTATCCAGGGTGCGGCGCGTCGTAGTGAAACTCAGCGGCTGGCCGGAGATCCAAGAGAAGATTCCGGAAAAGTTCCAGCCTTCAACGATCCGTTGAACGACGCCCGGTGCGTTGGCCAAAAGCAGGTGGTTGGCTCCGAACGGCAGTTCCCAGGAGCCATGCGCTCGGAAGACATTCGTGCGGTGGAACGTCACCAGGCCCTTCTGCAAGTCGCGGTTCCTCGGATCGCGTTCGCTCGTGGTTGTATCGCTCAAATTTGCATTGCCGGCAGCGGAGTTGCCGATGGCCCTCGACCAGGTGTAATTCATCTCTCCACTGAGGCCTCGGGACAAACGCTTTCGTATCGAGGTCTGTAAGGAATGATAGGTCGAGTTGTCATCGTTCCCATAAAGCTGGATTGAACCGAACTGTGGATTCACCACGATGAAGTTCTCCGCGAATCCGTTCCGGCGCAGCAAGCCGCCGGCTTCGCCTGTGCCAGTCGATGAGCTGTTCAAAAAATTCGCGAGAGAAGCAACTTCGCCATTGGCAATCCATTGGTTCGTCGTTGCGAATTGTCGCAGTGCTTCCGAGCCGCTACCATTGCGTCCAACCGTGATCGAACCGATCATGATGCCGTTCAGCATCTGATCGAACAAGGGCGCAGTACCTCCGGCGCGCGTGATGTTGAACGCATCGAGGATGCCGTTTTCGAAAATATTGATCGTGTTGAGTTCCTTCACGGACCGCAGTTTCGTTCCTTTACTTCCGACGTAGCGGACTTCCATCGTTAGATTCTTTACGAGTTCCTGCTGAACCGATAAGTTCCAGTTCTGTACATAAGGGACGACACGGTTGTCGGCAAATGCCGACAAACCCGTGACGCGGTTGGTGACCGGCACTGGTTCCAATGGGCGGATACCGCCCGTCGGCAACGGGAATATACCCTTCAGAGTGGACGCAATGTCCAAGTACTGCGACGAAATCAGCGCGCCGGGAGTTTGAGTGATCGACAGTGACGATCCCGGAGCGCCGCCGATAACGCTGGAATACTGCAGGAATGTCGGTGCTCCCGTATAGTTCACGCCGTAGCCGCCGCGCACTGCTGTCGTGCGCTTCAGCCACGGAACACTCCAACTGAAGCCGAACGATGGAGCGAAATTATTGAAGTCGTTGTTGTAGATGAGCGTGCCGGCATTCGGCGAATCTTTGCCGGCAAACCCGATAATCGTCGGGGAGCCTCCTGTTGCTCCAGGACGGAACCGCGCGCTGAAATCTTTTCCGGAAATACCAAACAGCGCGGCCTGACCGCCAATCGGTTTCACTCCCACGCCCGTATCGTCATAAGGCGTGCCGTAAAAGTCGTAACGCAATCCGATGTTCAAGGTGAGATTTGGTCTTACCTTCCAACTGTCTTTGAAGAAAGCAGCGTAGTCGTTCTGATGGTAGTTCCTTGTCTTGATGACTCCGCCGTTCTGGAATCCGTGGAAGTCTTTGTCCGTCGGCGACAGGAGAAAGAAGTCCTGCGAGAGCGAATCAATCGAACCCGCGAGGTTGGCCAGCAGATCCTGCGCGAGAGTAATGTCGTTCGTGTTGAGACCTCTAAAATTTGTCGTCGTGATACCGGAAATGGCCACGGTGCCGACGCCGAGGTTCGCCGTTGGACGGCTATTGATGGCATCGTACTGTCCGCTGCTCGAGTATGTCGATTCGTAGCCGCCCTGGAACGAATGACTGCTGTGAGTCCAACTGATTGTGTCTGCAAATTGCGACAGCGGGCTCGAGTTAAACCGCGGATTCTGGCGCACTCGTGCGAAGTCGCCCCCGATATTCGTGTTCTGAAGAATCGCGTATCGCTGGCCATCGATTTGAGGAAATGCCTCGAACACCTTCTTGGCGAGCGGTGTGAGTTTGCTGGTATCGAAGACACCGCCTTCACAACAATTCAGGTCCGTCGGCTGCATGCCGAGCCAGCTATCGACTTTCCGGCCCCAGCGAAACTCATTCACGATGGTCGGTGAAATCGTGGAGGTCCACGTTGCGGTCTGGAAGCTCGGATTCCGCCGGATCTCGCCGAAATATCCGCCCGGCCAATCCGGAAGGCCGGTCTGTCCGGTGACGCCCCAGTTCTTTTCCTTCGTCAGCGAATACGACACTTTGTTGTTGTTATTGAGCTGATAGTCGAACCGCATGTTGTATTGATTCCGGTTCGTGGTCTGAGTGTCGCCCGTGGCCCCGTCCAATCCGGCCAGACGGCGCTGCCAGCGGATGCCGGCGGTGTTCAATCCATCGCCGACAGTCCAGTCGTTGGGCAACGGCATCCGGGGCAGATATTGCGGTCCTATCCAAACCGGGTCGATTTTCGTGCGGAATGGATCCTTCACGTCGCTGAACAAATTGAACGAATTCAAAAACAAGGGTTCGCTGGTACATGGCGATTGCGCTGCAGCATCGACACCACAAATCCGGCCGAACCGATCGACCGACGGCGTCGTCGAAAACGCATTCCCGTTCCGGCGGCTTGTGCCGCCCACGCTGCCGGGCGCGCCGGACGTTAAATACCGGAAAATGCCCTGCCGCGCTTCGGGGCTCAGCACGGTGCCGACTGTTTCTTCCTTCCCTAGGTAGCGCTGGCCATCGAAGAGGAAAAAGAAAAACGCTTTGTCTTTCTTGATCGGCCCGCCGAGACGGCCGCCGAATTGATTGCGGTTGAGATAACTCTTTTGGGTCCCGGCAAGATTCTGAAACCAGTTATTGGCGGAGAGCTTCGAATTCTGATTCGAGTAGAAGAGCGCGCCGTGATAGTCATTGGTGCCGGAACGCGTTTGCAGCCGGACCTGCCCCGAGCCGCGGCCCATGGCTGCGTCGACGCTCGTCACATTCACCTGAACTTCTTCTACGAGGTCCGGGCTGGTGAAGGTCCCCGCATACGCGCCGTTCCAGTCGAGGTACCGGCCGTCCGCCGTCGGCAGACCATCGCGCGTCGTGTTGATCTGGCTCATTCGGGAGCCGCCGAAATTCTCGCCGACGATGCCCGCCGATACGAACGCAAGGTCGATGACGTTGCGTGTTGCGAGCGGAAGGCTGCGCACTTCACTGTCGGGAAGCACGTCGCCGATAGAAGCAGTCGTCGTCGCGAGCGAAGTCGCGGAGTCGGTAAGAACCTCCACCGCTGTGGCGACCGCTCCGACTTGCATCGTGAAATTGAACCGCACCTGCTGCCCCTGGCTCAACTGGATGTTCTCGCGCGTGGCCGTCTGAAATCCCGGCAGCGACGCTCTCAAACGATAGGTTCCCGGCTGCAGGCTCGGAATCTGGTAGGCGCCGGCTTCATTGGTTATCTGTGTCGTGTTGATTCCGGTGTTTACATTTGTCGCCGTCACTTCCACGCCCGGAATCAGCGCGCCCGTAGGATCCGACACCGTCCCACCGATGCTTGCGCTCACCTGCGCGAAAGTGTTCGTGGCTAATGTGAAAAGCAGAAGTGCTGCCGAAACGATGCCAGTAACTCTGGTCATAGACTTTTTCCTCCACCCGCGTCGCTGATTTGGAAATTCGAAATTTGCGTGCATTGTAATTCGAAAGAGCAGGCTTGCCAATTTATGAAATGAAAACGGCAGATAATTTGGGAACAGTGAGCAATTAGGATAAATTCGGGGACGGTTGCGTCGTTTCCCTAATTCGAAATGCAGAATTAGGGAAACGACGCAACCGTCCCCGAAAGAGAGGCCAATATGCGAACGATGACCCTGCTAGTGGTAGTTGCGGCCGCAGCCGCATTGATTGCGGCTCAGACTCGTCCATCCTCAAGCTACGCGGAGGACCGCGCCGCGATCGAGGACCTGCAGGCGCGATATCTCTTTGCGCTCGACTTTCACGATCCCGACCTCTATGTCTCGACGTTCACCGAGGACGGCGTGCTCGACTACGGTAGCGGTGACGTCAAAGGTCGACAGGCTATTAAGGAAGTAATCGCCAGGATGCCGAGCCCCGCCCCGGCCGCCGGTGGATTGCGGGCTGCCGCAGCTCGCCACAATATTTCGAACATCGTGATCAAGGTCGACGGCAACAAAGCGGTCTCACGCTCCTACTGGTTCCACTACTCCAACGACAATCCGCAGCGCCGCGGCGTCTTCGACGGATTTGGACACTACGAAGACGAACTGATCAAGGCCAACGGTAAATGGCTATTCACTAAGCGGAAGATCTATAACGAAGGCCGTGATGAATGGGCGTACAAAGGCGGCAAAAATCCGGCGTGGTAAAACAGTCGCAAAATGGAACCGGCCCTGTTTGCGATCGGCGATATTCACGGCAATATTCGCGCTCTTGATGACCTGCTGAACACGGTCGTACCGAAATTATCTTCACGGGACACGCTTGTCTTTCTCGGCGATTACATTGATCGCGGGCCGAATGTGCGCGAATGCATCGATCGAATTATCAATTTAAGAGAAGCGTCATCCTTCTCCGTCGTGGCTCTCCTTGGAAATCACGAAGAATGGATGCTGAAGAGTTACCGCGATCACACGGCGCATTCGTGGATCATCGGCATGGAGGCATTCGATACTATCAACAGCTACTCCCCGACTGCCGTGCGCGTTTTGGAAGACGAAATCAGTCGGCACGGCATCGAGTTCATTCTGTCCAAGCCCACACTTTCATATGAGGCTTTCTTCGATGCCGTCCCTCCCGAACATCTTCGGTTTTTCGAAAATCTCCATCTCTACTACCGAGCAAATGGAGTCCTCTGCGTTCACGGCGGCGTGGATACGAATGCAAAACTAGAGGCGCAGGACGCAAACACTCTCATCTGGGGCGGCGACGACTTCCCCGATGCATATTCCGGAGACGATCACATCGTCTATGGCCACCACAACAATGCCGCCTTTGAAAACGGATGGCCAGTACCAAATGTAAAGTCGAATCGCACCTACGGCATCGACACCATCGCACACGGTGTTCTGACTGCCATTCGATTTCCCGGCGCCGAAGTTTTTCAAAGCAAGAGACGTTCACTTCAACAGGCGTGACATTCCCGTCGTCCTCTTTCGGCTTGACATTATCGATATTCGATAATATCGTTTATCAATAATATCGATAGTCGATAACCACAAAAGGAGGCGCAAATGTTCACACCCATCACGACGACGATGAACGCGTCGGCGAGCCGAACAGCTCGCCACTTGTTTTACGGGATCTCCATGCTGGTAGTGACGCTGATCGCAGCACTAACCGTTCTCGAAGCGTTCGGCGTCTACTACTTTCCTCACCGTTCGTGGTCCGAGGGTATTAATCCCAAGGTGATTCAGATTCGCGGAGGGGCGCTCTACTACAGATACATTTCGGTCAAGCCTTCGGACCTTCAGCTCCAGCTTCCGGCTGGAGTGCAGCCGACTTTTATGGGCGTTTTAGCAGCCATAAGACCAACCGATGCACGTGGCAAGTTTTTTCTTCGCCTGATGACGCTGCCGGAAGACCTGTTCTTTCTCGCTTTGGTTTGGCTCGTGCGAAGCATGGTGCTTTCGGCCTGGGCTGGGCAGTCCGGTGCGGTCACTCCGTTCATTCGTGATAACGTCCGGCGGTTGCGATGGATTGCAAGCCTCCTCGCCGCCCTGTGGGTTTACCATTTGTTTCTACCCACACTCACCAATGAATTGTCGTTTTATGCGGGAGCAACGCCGAATGCGCTCAACAACTTTGGTCAAGCTGTCGGAGAAGATACTCCGTGGTATCTGACCAACGGTTCTCTGGCGGTCGCGCTGCTTTTGCTCATCCTGGCTCAGGTCTTTTCTTATGGAGTCCGGCTTCAAAAGGACGTCGAGGGCCTGGTGTGACGCGGGCAAAAGAACGGGACAAACCAAAACAGGTTACGTTTCACCTGGATGAACTGCTGGAGTCATGCGGCTTGACCCTGACGGAACTGGCCAACCGCGTGGACATCACTCTGGTTAACCTGTCGGTGCTGAAGAACAATCGCGCCAGAGCGATCCGATTCTCAACCTTGGAAGCGCTGTGTAAGGTTCTGGATTGTCAACCCGGCGACCTGATGACCTATGAGTGACTGTTTACCGGCCAGCTGTGCTTTTGCGGATGGCGGGTTCCAGTACCTTTAATATGTTCTGCACAACGATCGTGTAACCCTCGCCGGTGGGATGAGCACCATCGCTCAGCAGCAGTTCGCGATGTTCTCGAACTCCCTCGAGAAATGGAATCACCGGAATGTTCTGCTCTTTGGCAAGGTCGTCGAGGTAGGGGAATCGGCCGCCTGCGAAGAAAATGCGGGCTCCGCCGGGTTTGAATCTTTGAATGATAGTTCGAAGGTTTTCACGCGAGACTTCTCGTGGAATTCCTTGCGAAGCATCATTACCGCCCAGTTGAATAATCACGATCTCCGGTTGAATCGCTAACCCGCGATTCAATCGGCTCAAGGCTTGTGTCGTCGTACTGCCTGTGACTCCCTGATTCACGACACGGTAATCGTAGCCGCGATTTTTCAGTTCCCGCTCCAATTGCGCGGGATAAGAAGAATCTGCAGCCACGCCGTAACCAGCGGTCATACTGTCGCCGATCGCGAGAATAGCGGGCCGTTGCGTGTTCACACTTGTCTGCGTGCTGCCCGAAGTCACCTCGAATTTGAAATGGAGAGCGGGAATCTTGTTGCCCGGATGATCCTCCGCGTAAGTAAGCTGCGGCTGACGGTAAAGGAGTTGGGGTTCGGTGCTCGGTCCTTGATAGATCCCTGGAAACAGATCGATCAAATGCTCACCGGGAGGGCCGGATGCTGTGAAATTAATGACGACGTCGCCGTGACTGTTGAAGCCGCACGCGTATCCCATGTATGCGTTGTCGTACGTAGCGACATAGATGTTGTCGTACTCAGTCCAACCGACGCCTTTGAGATGGATCGTGATTGGAGTTCCAACCGGTCCCGAAGCGGGACTCATGCTGACGATGCTCGTCTCGACGACGAAATGCGCGAGAGCGACCGGCTTGTCGCCTTCACGCAGCGCCAATCCGTGCAACCCACCGACATCATCAGGAATGGTCATTGCGGATTCGATCCGGCCATTGCTGCCAACCTTCACTTCGCCGATGGCGCGTTCTTGCGACTCGAATCCATTGCCACTGACGCGGCTGCCTGCGAACGTTTGCCACACGAGTTGGAACGCTCGAGCGGTCCCGAAGCCGTCGCCACGCAGCATGACTCGCGTGCCGACCGGGCCCTGCGTGGGGCTAACATCCAAGTTGGCATTCGCAACGTGCAATTCGATTTTCGGTACGGGCTGCGCCGGATACGGCTCGATATAGGAGGCCGGCGCCGCAACACGGCCGGCCGTGGTACGAAATGTGAACTCGGGCCGCGGCAGATAAGCGTTCGGCGCCTGCTCGTAGTTCAAATAACTTTGACCCTGATAGCCCGAGTACACTTTCACCGGATGATCGCCGGCCGGCCCCGCTGCGCGAAAACGCGCGACAGCCGATCCGCGCGTGCCAGCCGCAGATACAAACCCAACCGCGTGGTTGTCCCAGTTGACCACCCACGTGCTCTCCATCGTTCGCCACCCGAGACCTTTGACGCGGAGTTCTATCGGTGTTCCGACCGGCCCGGACATCGGAGTCATCTCGAAGCTCTGCGTAACCTCGATGCCGTTCTGCGCGATCGGTTTCCCATCGTAGAGAGCCGTGACCTCATGCACTCCGCCATAATCTTCGGGCACAGTGAAGCGCGCATCGAGATGCCCACTCGAATCGATATCGAATTTGCCCAGCGATGATGCGGTCTCCGTGTATTTCTTTCCTTTGAAATGATAGTAGTCCTCAACGAGCCAGCCGCCTGTCACGGTTCCCCATTGAAGCTCGACTGTCTTACCTGCCGGCAATTCCACGGCGGAGACATGAACCCCGGCCCCCACGACGACGGGCTTGTTGTAGGCGAGATCCAGCTTTTTGTAAGCGACCTTCGCAACGGAATCTGCCTTGGCTTGGGAACCACCCGGCTCGTTCGCGGAGCAAGCGGCTAAAAGAAGAAACAGAAGAATTGCGGACGTTCGCATGTGCGTCAGGCTAGTGGAACGCTTTTCAACTGTCAAATGTCACGTGTCCCATGTCACGTGTCACGTGTACTTGTCACGTGACCAACTGACCAACTTCTCCCTTTCGATTTGGTCAGTTGGTCGTTTGACAAGTACATGTGACACGTGACATGGGACATATGACATTTGACATTTTGGGTGCACGCGAGATAATCCGGCACAACTCCCTCTTTAAATGGAGGCATCAATGAAGATTTCGAGGCTCGCGATTCTGTTCGCCCTATTCGCGGTGGTGATGTTTGGCCAGGCGCCGCCGAAAGTTCCGGTATTCAAGTATGACGGCGCTTGGCCCAAGCTGCCGTTGCCGAATGCGTGGACCTTTGAGGGCATCACGGGTCTGACGGTCGATAAAGACGATGTCGTATGGGTGCTCGAACGGCCCGGTGATTTCGACATGGATCCAATCTTCCGAAGAGCGGAAGTCACGGAGAATTACGCCTCCCTCAATCCGCCCACCGCCATGTGTTGCAAGAAACCGCCGGCAGTTCTGGCATTCGATCAGGCGGGCAACCTTGTACACAGTTGGGATCCGGAGGCGCAGGCCGGTTTGCACCTGATCCTCGCGGATAAAGCAGGCAACATCTGGATCGGCACCGACACCATGCGCAAGTACACCAAAGACGGCAAGCTGCTCGCGGCCATTCCACGCGTGCCGGAGCCGACAGGTCAAATTAAAGCCGGTCAGTATCCCGGCGATACTCCCATGGTCGTCGGCGGTATCGAAGGCGGCGAGTTCTTTGAAAGCGCT
>JACXTT010013053.1_pt1 | contig 10976 bp, 7 predicted proteins | sample 9270951 | NCBI WGS metagenome assembly JACXTT01 (sample SAMN15532306, study PRJNA645909) | rock metagenome | isolation source: weathered quartz diorite | place: Puerto Rico | collected 2017-06-21 | reverse complement strand
GGGTTCCAAACGGGAATGGCCGTAACCGGATAGGGAGTACGCGGGAAAACCTCGAGGCCAACGAAGATCGCCTTCCGGACGCTCGGCGCGTCCCCATTCGCGGTTGCCTCGTTGAAAGTATCCTCGCCGGAGACCACGCCTATACACGGTAGCGGCTCGACCTTGTCGGCTATACATCGCAGGATATCGGAGCCTTCGAACGCTTTGGCCATCGAGCCGATGGTCTGTTTGTCGAACCCTTCGGGCAGGTGGCCCAGGATGAGACTCCCCACAGCAAAAAGGCGCGCCCCCTGGACAATTTCCGAGGCAGCCTCAGCCTGCAGAACCGGCACCGGGGCACGATCCGCTACAGTACGTTGGTCGCGAAGCCACACGCCTTCCTGGTAGTGCGGCCGTCCCCAGCCTCGCATCAATGCGCCGCCAAGGCAAACGCCGGAATGCAAAAACTCCGGCTCGCCGTAGTTGTAGTCGAGTTTGTCGATCAGGCTCTTCCAATAGAACAGGCAGCCCCCGTTTCCGGCGAGCGTCGCGTGCGGCACATGTTTCGAAATGGTGGCGCGCATCTTGTCCGCGAACTCGTCGCCCATCTTGCGCCGGACCCACTGAACACGCTTGCGGCGCCCCTCTGGATCGTGCACGCCGCTCCTGAAGCTTGTTTCAGATTCGTCCTGCCACAGCTTCAGACAATACGTACAGAAGCAAAACGGATTGGGGTCCGACCCAACCGAGGTAAAGCAGGGCTTTGCCGGGAATATGTCCAGAAACAGGCCATCGAACTTGTACTTCCCGAATAGTTCGTCCAGCGTGTCCAGCACGAATTTGCCGTAGGGCGAGTTCGTGCATGCGTAGTACCAACGATCGCCGAACTTCCAGGGTTTGGCGCTCTCGTCGAGCATGCGCCAGTCCGGATGTTCTTCTACGACTTTCTGCGCGAAGTTGAAGCTGTAGTAGAGAAGCGGCGAAAGGCCGTATTTGCGCGCGGCCTCCACTTGCCTGGCAAGGAGGTCGTAGTGCAAATTGGGGTGCTTGTATCCGACTTCGGTATCGTAGAGCGCGTAACCCCAATGTTCCATGCTGTAGAGCATCACGCACTCTACACCGACCTCCTTGGCCGTTCTCATGATCAGGTCGGGATTGACCCTGTCGAATCTGGCTTCGGGCGCCGATACCGCGCCAATCTCCAGGCTGCGAAGGGCGGTGTCGGGTTTTGCCGCGAGGTTTCCGCCTTCTCTCAACGCGACGGAGCAGGTTTGCGCCGCGCCAGTCGTACCGGTCGTAAGCGATCCGGCTAGTGCGCCCAGCAGTGTTTCTCGCCGTGTCACCCGGTGTCTCCTATAGTTGCTGCGTCAATACTTCACTCCGTATCCGCACTCCGTCCCGCCGGAAACGGGAATGAGCGCACCAGTGATGAACGAAGCCGCGGACGAGGCCAGGAACACACACACGCTGGCGATCTCATCAGGTGTCGCGGTGTAACCGAGCAGGTTGATGTTCTTGCGCAGCTCGACGATGTCGGCGGCGTTAGCCTGTGCCGCAATTACGCCATCCACCTTCGGCGTAAGTACGCTCGATGGGCAGATCGCGTTGCAACGGATGCCCTGTCGCCCGTAGTCGATTGCCAGTGCGCAGGTCAGGGCGTTGATGCCGCCCTTCGTGGATGCATATGCTGCGTGGTGTTTCTCACCATGAACGCCAGCCATCGAAGACATGTTCACAATGCAGCCCCTCGATGCGAACAGGTGGGGATAGGCATACTTGCTGGCGAGGAACGTACCCCGCAGGTTGATCGCGATCACTCTGTCGAGTTCTTCAGTTGTCGTCTCGTGCACTACGGAGTTCGGCAGGCCGTAACCGGCGTTGTTGATCAGAACGTGGAGAGCACCGAAATGTTCCACCGTGCTTTCGATGAGTTTGCGAATGTCCGTCTCCTCGGCCATGTCGGCGCGGTAGAAGCGGCATCGGTGCGATCCGTATTCCCCCGCAAGCGTCGCACCGGAATCGTCGATGTCCGCCATCGCGACGCGGTACCCACCGTTGGCAAACGCGCGGACGCAAGCCATGCCGATGCCTCCGGACGCGCCAGTAATAATCACGACTGGCTGCCGCTGATCGGTGGACGATTCGCTCATGATCTTCCTTGTCAAAACTGCCGCGAGAGCACGCAGCCGCGACCGCCGCAATCTCCTGTTGACATAGTGTAGACGAGATGTTAACATTTCGTCAATCGAAATCGTAACCGCCTTGATTTCTTCACGTCACTGCATCCCGTAACGAAATGTGGCAATTTCATTCCATTCGCGGACGGCCGGACCGAGTCACGTTGAGTGCGAGGCCTCCAATGAAGCACTTTGGACGCACCATTAACCTGAAAGACGATCCCGAAGCGATCAGGCAATACATTTTTCACCACAATCATTCGTGGTCGGAGGTAGAGGGGAGGCTGGAAGCTCTAGGGGTGAAAAAGGTTCGGATCTTTCTCCATGGCCGGCGCTTGTTCATGTACATGGAGACCCGCGACGACTTCGACGACGACCGCTTTCTGCACGGCTGGATGACGGAACCAAAGTGCGTGGAGTGGGAGGCCCTGATGCAGCGTTTTCAAGAACCGCTCCCGGGGGCGCCGCCAGGCGTCTGGTGGATCACGATGGACTCCATTTATTCATTTGACGCCCAATGCGGAACCGGCATGTTAGAGGGGCTCGATCTCTCGCATCCGCTTTAGGACCGGACGCTGACGTATCAACGGGGCGACGCCGCTTGAGGTGGACGCCTGCCGACAGCGTGACTCCAGATCTGAAACCCAAACCCACACCCTTGAACGAAACTACATGCTGGACTCGGAAAGCGTATCGGACGCAAAGCCGGAACCCGCGTCTTACGATCTCAAAGAACCAGGCGCAGCCGAACCCCGGCGAGTTGAGTCGCGCCATCTCCATCCTTCAAGGCATCGGCCACCAAGCCCAAGGTCAAACGCGCATGGCGCAAGCGCACGAAGGCCCAGAGCGAGGCGCACGCCGAGAGGATGAGAAAGTACTGGGCTGCGAGGAAGAAGCAGAGAGTTTAGACCGGCAAGGGGTTTCAAGCCGCGTCGCGATAACGAAGGCCACTGAAGGGAGTCGATGAGCTCCCGCTGTTTAGCCGACGGAAAGGCCACACCCGCTCCAAGAAGTTTGCTGGTTCCCAAGCTCTCGCGGCACGGCTGGTCAGAAAAATAGCTGCATTTCCGGCGATTCATTTCACAAAATCGGATGAAACGACAATAGCTCCTCGGGCACTATTCATTGCGGTCCATCAGCTGTTCCGCACCGGCCGTTGGGCCGGATAGGAGGAGCCGTGCGTATTTTCTCTGGTTTCGTCCTTTTGGCTGCCCTTTATCCGTCAGCCATCAACTCCCAATCGAAAATCCGGGGAATCAACTGGTTCCCCATCGGACCGGCAGACATCACAGGAGGGCAAACGTACGGAGGCGGACGCGTCAACGTAAGCGGGCGAGCCTCGGTGATGGCGGTGAACAATACCAACCCGAATGACGTCTGGCTGGGAACGGCCAACGGTGGTGTGTGGCATTCGACGAACGCCGGCGTGAACTGGACTCCGATGTCTGACGCCGAAAACTCGCTGGCAATCGGCGCGCTGGCGCTAGACGACTGCGGAGCCACGACGTGCACGGTATACGCGGGAACGGGCGAGAACAGCCTGCGCCGCGATACCTATTACGGAAATGGGCTGCTGATCGGGCAGACTTCGGGCGGAGAGTTTCCGACTTTCACATGGACTCCGTCTGGCGCCGGCACCTTCAACCGGGCGTCCATCAATAACGTGGTGCTTGACCCTACGACCTCGGGAGGCACCAAGGTCCTCTACGTGACACTGTCGAGCGGTGTGACGGCCTCGGCTACCGAGTCCACGGTGACCGCGCCGGCCCCCCCATTGGGTTACGGCATCTACCGCTCGTCGGACCGCGGAGGGTCGTGGACCAAGCTGAACGTTGCCGGAGCGGACGCCGCGAAGCCAACCGATCTGCAAATGAGCCCGGGGCAGCAGAACGTGCTTTATGCAGGTTTTCTGGGGAAAGGCATATTTAAGACCGTGGACGGCGGCATCAACTGGTGCCCGCTGAATCCGGGCATCGCGTTGCCTGGCGGCTGTGCCGCCGCCACGGGGCTTCCCAATCCTGGCAGTACGACTTTCGACCATGTCGGGATCGCGATCTTTCCAGGCAATGCGTCGATTCTGTACGCGACATTCGGGGCGTGCTCCAACCCGATCGAGGATTCGTGCGCACCGGCCATCTACAAATCCATCGACGCCGGAGGCACGTGGACGCTCCAGCGCGCGGCGGACCCTAGCCTCGGATTCTCTTTCACCTGCCCGCGGGCGTATACGCGCTATACGCACGTCCTGATGACGCACCCAAGCGACTCCCACACGCTTTTCCTCGGCGGCACCGAATTGTGCCGGTCTTCTAACGACGGCACTACCTTCACCGACCTGGGAAGCAGCTCGGTTCATCCGGACCACCACTCGCTGGCTTTCCCGGATCCGGGCAACCCGAACCGAATGTATGACGCTTCCGACGGCGGCTTCGCTTCTTCCGTGGACGGAGGAAGTAACTGGACCAGCGGCAACGCCGATCTGCAGATCACCGGGTTTCAGACCATCGCAACTTCCCCGCTGACGGCGCGCATCATTGGCGGGACGCAGGACAACGGGACGCAGATGTGGACGGGCACCCGCGTCTGGCGTCATATCGGAGATGGTGACGGCGGGTTCACGATCATGGACCGAGGTGACGTGAACAAGATGTACACCACCGACACTCGCGGCCTGGGAGGGCTGGACGGAACGCCTGCCCGGTCCAACAACGGCGGAAACGATTTTTTCCCAAGCACGATCGACTTCGGGATCACCACTAGCGACCCGGCATCGTTCTACCCGGTGTTCGTGCAGGACCCGACCCCGCCGTTTCCGCTCTATTTCGCCACGAACCGGCTGTACAAGAGCACTAATCAGGGCGATAACTGGACGGTGGTCAGCCCTTCGCTGGGCGGCTCGACCTTCTTCCCGGACATCAACCGCGCGAACGTGATCACCGCCGCGGCCGTGGCACCGAACAATCCCAACCGGATCTACCTGGGTTATTACGACGGGCAGACCTGGGTCACCAACGCGCCGTGCGCCTCGACCGGCTGCTGGAGCGGCCCGGGCTCGGGGCTGCCGTCGGGGCCAATCGCCTGGATCGCCGTCGACCCAACCAACTCGGACGTCGCCTATGCCGCCATCTCTGGGTTCAGCGCGGGCGCGCACGTCTTCAAGACCACCGATGGAGGCGGCACCTGGAGCGCGGCCTCAAACGGGCTGCCGGCTATCCCCGCCAACACGATCAGCATTGAACCGAGCACGCCAGCGAATCTTTGGCTCGGTACCGACCTAGGCGTCTATAAGAGCACAAACAGCGCAGGCACTTGGAGCAAATTCAGCAACGGCCTGCCCAATGTCGCCGTGTATTCCATCGGCATCGACGAGGCGCGCGGCCGTGTTTTCGCCGGCACGCACGGAAGGGGCGTTTTCGTGCTGACGCAGCCATATCTCACCAATTTCGAAGGCTGGGTCAACAACGGCATCTGGGACATACCGGTTTATGGCGGCGGATTCCTACCCCTGCAGACTTGCACGATGCAGATCATCCAGCAGAACGGCAACGTCTGCGCCTCCGGAACCACAGACGGCCGGGGTGGCACAATCTCAACCGACGTCAACGGGACTCTCGTGACCAGCAACGGCGGCTTCTACATGGGCCAACCGGTGGCCTTTGCCTGCTTCAACGGAGTGTGCCTAGGTGGCGCGCCGATCGGACCATGCAACAACCCGGGGAATCGGCTTTCGACGGTGACCGCCACCTGCGGCGGGCTGACAGGGATCGATCTTGTGCTGGGCTGCCCGCGGCAATCCAATCCGCCAAGCAGCCTGCTGGGATTGAACGGGTCGCCTGGCGGACTGGTTGCCTCCACATCGGCGCGGCTGCGGAAAGGCAAAGTCAGCGCGCTAGGCGCTGCGGGCTCTGTGGACATAATCCCGTCGGTGCAATCGGGAGACGGCTCGACCCGGGCGCTTTGCGCGGTCCGCGTGCCGTTCCAGGCGGGCGACGTGGGGGACGACATTTTGAAGGGGGCGCGCGATGCGATTAACAACAGCGCGTCCTGCTCCAACCGCAGCGTTCGCGCCACTCTGGCTGGCGTCGCCGCCGGTGCGACGCCTCCGAATGAGGACTCCCGGTCCGGCGCCGGAAAGTTGTTCCTCAATGCGCCGGGCGTCACCGGCGGGCAACTGGTGACAGGCGTTCACGCATCTCCGGGACAGAGCGGCGGCTCGTGTTTTCACGTCACTGGAATCGGCGTGCCGGTGATCGACTCGATAACGATCATGCGGCTGAGCCTGGAGACTCTGGCCAGCGGCGCGACCGGAGGACAGATCACCTTTACCGAGCGGACGGATCTCGGCGACTGCCAGATTTCGGTTCCCACGTCCCCGGGGCAGAACGCTACGCAGATCGCGACTGGGCTGGCCAATGCGTTTCAGGCGCCTGGAATTCCGGGTCCTAACCCGGGGTGTCCAGCGCCGGTCAATCCTCGCGACGTGCTCGCGGACGGGCCCTCACTGGTGACGGTGATGGCCCATGGCCTCGAAGTGTGCGTCAAGGACGACGGGGTAGGCTTCGCGATGCTGCCGGAGGAATTGCCGCTCAACTCGATAGACCTGGTACCGCCGGTGCGCATTCTCCAGTACAACGCCAGCCCGACGACGATTGTTGCGGGGGACTCGTCGACACTGACGTGGAAGACCGAGAATGCGATCGACGTCACGATCACAAATGTTGGGCCGGTTCCGGCGAATGGGTCGGTGACCGTGAAGCCGGTGGTGGACACGATCTACGCCATCAACGCCACCGGGGAGCACAGCCACGCCTCGGCATTCGTGCTGGTGAAAGTGATGCCGAAGAACGCGGCGCGGCCGCCGGTGGCGGACGCTGGGCCGAACCAGTCGGTGTACCGGAACTCGACGGCGCTAGACGGCACAAGATCTTACGATCCGCAGAGCAGTCCGCTCAAGTATTCCTGGCGGTTCCTGACCTACACTCCCAGCCCGCACACGCCGCCGGGATCACCGACAGCGCCGTCGATCAGCGACGCGAATACGGCGACGCCGACGGTAACGATGCCGCAGTGGGGCGATTATCTTTTCGAGCTGATGGTGACGAATGCCTTTGGTTTGTCAAGCTCGGCGACAACCCGGGTGACGTTTATCGATCCGTGATCAGGGGCACTTGGTTCGGGCCTCTGCATTTATAGTTGGGGCGGATGCCGCCTCCACAGCCGGCTCCTGGCGAGCCAATGTGCAGGGTTGTCGAAGATTGTATGCGGAGCGCAAGCGCCGAGTGGGCGTCTGACGCAGAGGCCACAGCTCCAAGGTGGATCACTGGACCCGAGTAATCACTCCCAGTCAAAACGTTATTTAGATGAGAAGAGGATCACTATGTCACAACGTACGACAAACAACGACTGTGATGAGCTGCGTTCGGCACCCACCAGGCGAGGATTTCTGAGCTACCTGGGGACCGCCCCGACCTTGACGGCGTTAGGCGGAGCCGGCTTGCTCTCCACACTGGACGTTCCCCGCGCTCTTGCCGATACCGGCCCGCTCGATGTAGCGCAGCGTAGGCATCGAGCCTTTGTGATCCGCCGCGACGCAGCAGTCTTGCAACGGGACCGTCCCAACCAGGTATCCGCAAGCAATGGCGACGAACAGCTTTATCCGAACCGGATCGCGAACTACTCGAAAGGGCTGCCACACAATCAATTTGGTGAGGTGGATCTCAATGCCTACAACGCGATGCTGCGGGCGCTTAACAGCGGCGTCGCGAGTGATTTTGAGGCCATTCCGCTGAGCGGAACGATCAAGCTGGCGAATCCGCAGGCATCGTACTGTTTCGCCATGGAAGGAGCGGACGCCGAGGCGATCGCGTCGCCTCCTGCTGCGACATTCAACAGCGCTCAAGCGGCGGCAGAGATGGTGGAAGATTACTGGTGCGCACTCACGCGCGATGTGCCGTTTAGTCAATATTCGTCCGACCCATTGGTCAATCAGGCGTGCGCTGACTTGAGTAAGTTATCCGATTACCGCGCGCCCAAGGTCAATGGCCAGATAACGCCCGACGTCATCTTCCGCGGCGACTCGCCGGGAGAACTGAATGGTCCCTACATGTCGCAGTTCTTGTGGAAAACGATTCCGTTTGGCGCAGCGCAGTTTGCCCAAGTCTACCGTACGACCGTCGCTGGTGACGATTACATGACCAGCTATCCGGCTTGGCTCAACGTTCAGAAAGCCATTTCCGCCGGCGCCAACGTCTTCGACTCGACCCCTCGCTACATTCGCAACAACCGTGATCTTAGTGAGTATCTGGATCGGGATTTCATGGGTCAGGCCAATGTTCTGGCCAGCTTGCTGTTGCTGAGCTACGGAGCTGCAGCGCTCAACCCAAACAATCCATAACTCAGCTTATCTACGCAGAACGGATCTATTACCTTCGGCAACCAAGCCGCGTTGGATCTGGTTTGGAGCGCCCCCATCAATGCCCTGCGTGCAGTGTGGTGTCAGAAATGGCTGGTGCATCGGCGGGTTCGTCCGGAGGCATTCGGCGGCCACATTCACAATCACGTCACAGGAGCTGCGAAATATCCAATCCATTCCGACGTTCTTAACTCAGCCGGGTTGCTGGCGACTTTCAAGGCCCGTGGGATCTATCTCCTGCCAATGCCGTATCCGGAGGGATGTCCGATTCACCCGTCGTATCCGGCGGCCGCACGCCGCGGCAGGGGCGGCCGGTGTGACGATGCTCAAAGCGCTCTTTAACGAGTCGTTCGTGATACCCAATCCGGTCGTCCCGACAGATGATGGGATGACATTGGTTCCTTATGACGGACCTCCGCTTACCGTGGGTGGCGAATTGAACAAACTGGCCGCGAACGTGTCACTGGGCCGGGAGGCGTGCGGGGTCCACTACCGGTCGGATGGAGTCGAAGGCATGAGACTTGGAGAAGCGATCGCCTTGTCAATTCTGCGCGACGTGGCGACCATTTACCTTGAGCAGTTTCCCGGATTCACCCTGACGCGCTTCGACGGGACGCCAGTTACAATCTGTCCGGAGTGCTGAGGATCACCGCCAAGAAGATGCAACCGTCCCGACTTTCTTGGCAGCGCGTGACGCGCGGCCGACCTGGCCCGTATATGGGGTCGTCCCAGCCCCGTAGGTAAGCTCCACCCGGCAGCCTGTCCTTTCATCGCCGTCGTAATCTTCAAGTGACGTGACGGACCGGTGACGTCACTGGACGATGGTTGAGTTTGGCAATAACATACTTCGCAAAATGAGCCTCAGGAAGTGAAGGGCGTTTCGTCCGGATGCTGGGTCCGCTCGTGATCCAGCACCCGTTGCTTCGCGATGCGGCTGGTTTCTTCGGCAGCATCAAGCTGCACCGCCAATTGTTGAGACAACCCAAGGGGTCCTCGTCTGCGGAATACCGTTCGCTGCCGAGCCCTCAGATCAATGCATACTTGGTTTGCTTTGAGGTAAGACAGCCATAACGTGAGGCATTCCTTGCAGGCCGAAATGCTCATCGCGGTTTTAGCCGGTTCAGGCGCGCTTCTTTGCCCGCTTACGCTCTTGGCTCCGCTTCCATTTTTTCTCAGCCGCGTCGATCTCAGCCTTGGGTACGGCGATGATCTTCCGCATCGCGGCGTCGAACTTCTCAAACTGATCCGGGCCGGTACAGCGAGCCGCGACTTCGGGCGGGATGTCGAACGGCGATTCTGGTTGCTGCTTTGGTGGTTGCCTCATCTGGCGACTATTATGGATCGTGACGAAGCGGACGACAAGCGTTATAATGTGAATGCGCACCCGTCGCAAGCCGAGTGCGCGCAAAGCTACAGCGTCCACCATGAGCCGGTTCGTCGCGCCGCTAAGCTAAGCGAATCGGCTCTTTTGCTTCCCGCAGCGAAGCCCTTGCCGTCGGTGAACTGGGACGACAAGGACGCGACCCTCATGACCATGACTCCGGAAACTTGTGAGTGGTTCATTGCTGACCGTCCCCGCTTTTCTGTTCGTAGGCCGTCATTAGATCGATTATTTTGTACACAAGCTCGCGTTCTTCGCCCATCAGTTGAAAGGCATTGAAGGTACCTGCGATAGACAGCGTACCGCCCACTTTGGGTAGATCTATACTCTTCATCGCGTTCGATTGCAGAGCGGGGATGTTCTGCGCCGGTGGCGCAGCATGGGCAACGCCAGTGGCCTTTCTTCTTCTTCGACCCTTGCCGTTGATCTTTGGGGGCGTGCCCGATGGAGCATCCCCATTGGGTTCTGGCGTCGCTGTTGGGATCTCTCGCATTTTAGCCGTGAGCCGGGTCGATAGCGGAATTCTGGCGTGCATGGCCGCCTTCAGAAAGAACCGGACAGCCCGATCCCGAACCTTACCAGCTACGTCGTAGGTCCCGATTGCCTCTTCGAGTGCCTTTGGGGTTTCATTTTGAAGATCCAGTTCAAATACTTTATCGTAGCGGGCTCTCAACATCGAAGCGTAAAACTGGCGCTCTTCGTCTGAGTTCTCGGTAAGGGCAACTAGCTGTCGCAGAGAAGGCTGCGTCTCGTTTTTACCGTTAATGAGCCCTAGAAAGGTGAGCGCTCCAAGGATTTGGCTTTGCTCGGCTCCTGATCGGTTTTCCCATGCTGTACGGTTTAGGGTCGCCGGAAGTCCATGATCTCTCAAGCTTTGAACGGCAGAACAAAAGCTCTTGAACGCCACATATGGAGCCGTTCGCTCCTGATTTTCACTGGCCATGTGTGTACCTCTTAGGTAAGCTATCGCTTACGATTAAAGACTAGCATATTACGGTAACAGCGGTCAATAGCTCCAGATAAAATT
>JACXTT010013052.1_pt1 | contig 10978 bp, 11 predicted proteins | sample 9270951 | NCBI WGS metagenome assembly JACXTT01 (sample SAMN15532306, study PRJNA645909) | rock metagenome | isolation source: weathered quartz diorite | place: Puerto Rico | collected 2017-06-21 | reverse complement strand
CCGAGGTCGCGAAGGCCGAGAGCGTCCCCAACCGCACGCCGTACGAGAATTTCCTCATCCTGCAGATGAAGGGGAGCGCCGCCAACGCGGCCGGCGACTACGACACGGCGATCGCGTCGTTCGACGCGGTGCTCAAGTCGGGGCGCGTGTCGGGACGCGAGGCCTCCGAGATGCAGAAGGCGATCGCGGTCGCCTACTACCAGAAGAAGGATTACGGGCAGGCGGCGCGGGCGGCGCAGCGTTACTTCAAGGAGGGCGGCAACGACGGCGCGATGCGCACGGTGCTGCTGCAGAGCCATTACCTCAGCGGCGATTGCGGAGCCGTGAGCCGCATCGCCGAGGAATCGCAACGCGCGACCGAGGAGGAGCTGCAGATGCTCCTCAACTGCTACCAGCGCGCGCGCGACAACGGCGGCTACGTCGCGACGATGGAAAAGCTCGTCGTGAGCTATCCGAAGAAGGAATACTGGACGGATCTCCTCGCGCGCGTGCAGAAGAAGCCCGGCTTCTCCGACCGCCTCGCGCTGCACGTCTATCGCCTGCGGCTCGCCACCGGCAACCTGCGCGATTCCAACGACTACATGGAGATGGCGCAGCTCGCGCTGCAGGCCGGTTCGTCCGCCGAGGCGAAGCAGGTAGTCGATCGCGGCTACGAGACGAAGGCGCTCGGCGCCGGCAAGGACGCGGAGCGCCACGGGCGGCTGAAGGCGCTGGTGGAGAAGAGCATCGCCGCCTCGCAGCAGGGACGCGCCAAGGAGGAGGCCGACGCCATGGCCGCGCCGAGCGGCGAGGAGCTCGTGAAGCTCGGCATGAACTACGTCTACGAGGGCAAGGCCGACAAGGGCCTGCAGCTCATCGAGCAGGGCATCAAGAAGGGCAACTTGAAGCGCCCCGAGGACGCGAAGCTCACGCTGGGCGAGGCGCAGATCCTCGCGGGCCACAGGAACCGCGCCGCGCAGACGCTGAAGAGCGTCACCGGCAACGACGGCACCGCCGACCTGGCGCGGCTCTGGGTGCTGAACGCGCGGGCGTAGGCCATTGAACAGGTTGCACGAGTTCAAGTAACCTGACCCCTTTCGCGAGGGGACGCGAGGATGGCGGAGCCGCTGGCCGGCGCGGAGCTGTCGCAAGACCAGCTCGAGAAGGTCGAGGAGTTCATCGAGGAGGACGAGAGGAGCTTCAACCGCTACCGCGGCTGGCTCGCCACGTTCCTCGCGACGGTCGCGGTGCTGAGCTCCGCGTTCCACCTCTACGCCGCGTACTCGATCGTGCGCACGGACCTGCTGCGCGAGATCCACGTCGGCATCGTCCTGTTCCTGTCGTACATGCTGTTCCCGGTCGCGCGCCGCTTCCGCCACCGCCTCATGTGGTGGGACGTCGTGCTCGCGGTCGCATCGGTGGCGACGATCGCCTGGATGATCTACGGCGGCGACGACTTCACCGACCGCAACACGATGCCGACCGACTGGGACATGGTCTTCGGCATCGCGCTCATCGTGCTGGTGATCGAGGCCACGCGCCGCACCACCGGCTGGGTCATGCCGATCGTGATCGGGCTCTTCCTCCTGTACGCGTTCGTGGGCCCGTGGCTGCCGTCGCCGTGGACGCATCGCGGCTACGATGTCTCGCGCCTCGTCGGCCACATGTACATGACGCTCGAGGGGATCTTCGGGACCGCGATCGACGTCTCGGCGACGCTCATCATCCTCTTCGTGATCTACGGCGCGTTCCTGCACTACTCGGGCGCGGGCCGCTTCTTCCTCGACTTCTCCTTCTCGCTCCTCGGTGGAAAACCGACGAGCGCGGGACGCGCGGTCGTGCTCGCCTCGTTCCTGCTCGGCGGTCCCTCGGGCTCGGGTGTGGCGACCACCGTGACGATCGGCTCGGTCGCCTGGCCGATGCTGGAGAAGTCGGGCTACAGGAAGGACGCAGGCGGAGGACTGCTGGCCGCCGGCGGCCTCGGCGCGATCCTCTCGCCTCCCGTGCTCGGGGCCGCCGCTTTCATCATCGCCGAGTTCCTGAAGATCTCGTACCTCGAGGTCATCAAGATGGCGACGGTGCCGACGCTCCTCTACTACTTCTCGCTTTTCCTCATGGTGGAGCTGGACGCGCGCAAGTACGGCATGAGCGAGGCAGCGTTCAAGGTGGTGGAGAGCGCGTGGACGTTGTCGAAGCGCTACTGGTACCACTTCCTCTCGCTCGTCTCGATCGTCGTCTTCATGGTGATCGGCTTCTCGCCGACGGTGAGCGTCTTCTGGGCGACGGTGACCGCGTTCGTGGTGAGCTTCTTCCGCCGCGAGACCGCGATGTATCCGAAGCGCTTTGCCGAGGCGATGCAGGCGGGAACGACGGGCGTGCTGAACGTCGCGGCGACGTGCGCCTCGGCCGGGATCATCGTCGGCGTCGTGACGCTCACGGGCCTGGGCCTCAAGTTCTCCTCGATCATCCTCGCCTACGCCGGCGGAAGCCTTCCCCTCACCGCGCTCTACACGGCGCTCATCGTCTGGATCGTCGGGCTCGCGGTGCCGGTCACGGCCTCGTACATCATCTGCGCGGTGATCGCGGCGCCAGCGATGATCACGCTGGGCGTGCCCGACTTCGCCGCGCACATGTTCATCTTCTACTACGCGCTGCTCTCGGAGGTGTCGCCGCCGACGGCGCTCTCGCCGTTCGCCGCGGCGGCGATCACCGGCGGCGACCCGTACAGGACGACAATGCAGGCGTGGAAGTACACGATGCCCGCCTTCGTCGTGCCCTTCTTCTTCGTGCTCGATCCGATGGGCGCGGGCGTGCTGCTGAAGCTTCCCGCGGGCGGCTCGTGGCTCGAGGCTTCCTGGATCATCTTCCTCGGCTTCTTCGCGATCGCCTCGCTCGCCGCGGGGCTGCAGGGGTGGGCGCTCGGCAAGACCAGTCTCCTCGAGCGCGCGCTGCTCGTCGCCGGCGGATTGCTCGTGATCGCGCCGGTGAATGCGCTCGACCTCGTCGGCGTCGGCATTTCGGCTGCGGCGCTCGTGCTGCAGGTGATCCGCCGGCGCGTGCCCGTCCCGGCATGAGGGAGATCGCCACCGACATCCTCATCCTCGGCAGCGGGGGCGCGGGCCTCTTCGCGGCGCTGCACGCCAAGCGCGGCGCGCCGGGGCTGAAGGTGACGATCGCGGTGAAGGGGCTGCTCGGAAAATGCGGCTGCACGCGCATGGTGCAGGGCGGCTACAACGTCGCGCTCGCGCCGGGCGATTCCGTCGAGCGCCACTTCATGGACACGATCGAGGGCGGCAAGTGGCTTCCCGACCAGGAGCTCGCGTGGACGCTCGTCACGAAGGCGATCGAGCGCGTCCACGAGCTCGAGAACGAGATCGGCTGCTTCTTCGACCGCAATCCCGACGGCAGCGTGCACCAGAAGGCGTTCGCGGGACAGACGTTCGACCGCACGGTGCACAAGGGCGACCTCACCGGGATCGAGATCATCAACCGCCTCGCCGAGCACGTGTGGAGCGCGGGGATCGAGCGGCTGGAAGAGCACCGCGCGATCGAGATCGTGCGCTCGCGCGACGGCGACCGCGTCGCCGGCGTGGTCATGATCGACATGCGCGCGGGCGAGCTGGTGCTCGTGCGCGCGCGCGCGGTGCTGCTCGCGACCGGCGGCGGACCCACGATGTACCGCTACCACACGCCGTCGGGCGACAAGAGCTGCGACGGGATGGCGATGGCGCTGCGCGCGGGGCTGACTCTGCGCGACATGGAAATGGTGCAGTTCCATCCGACGGGATTGCTGGCCGGGCCGGGGACGCGCATGACCGGGACGGTGCTGGAGGAAGGATTGCGCGGCGCGGGCGGATATCTCCTCAACGGCGCGCGCGAGCGCTTTGTGCAGCGCCACGATCCGCGCGGCGAGCGCGCGACGCGCGACATCGTCTCGCGCGCGATGTTCGCCGAGATGCGCGCGGGGCGCACGAGTCCGCAGGGCGGCCTCTACATCGTGATGAAGCACCTCGGGCCCGAGAAGGTGCGCGCCCAGTTCAAGGGCATGGTCGATCGCTGCCGCGATTGCGGCTTCGATCTGGCCGCGGGCGAGGTCGAGGTGGTGCCGACCGCGCACTACATGATGGGCGGCGTGGAGTTCGGCCGCGACGCAACCACTGCGCTCGAGGGGCTTTTCGCCGCGGGCGAAGACACGGGCGGCGTCCACGGCGCCAACCGCCTGGGCGGCAACGGTGTGGCGAACTCCACCGTGTTCGGCGCCATCGCCGGCGATACCATGGCGCGATGGACGCGCTCGGCGGGCGCGTTGCGGGAGCCCGATGCGCGCGCAGTGCAGGCTGCGCGTGATCGCGCGCAATTTCCCGTCGGCAAGCCCGTGGGCGGGATCGAAACCATTCGCGAAGAGCTCTATACGGTCATGTGGGACGACGTGGGGATCGTGCGCAGCGCCGAGGGGCTGGCGCGCGCACGGGGAAAGCTCGCCGGGCTGCGCGCGGCGCTCGCCGCCACGGGCACCGGCGCCTCCGATCTTCGTTACAACCTGACGTGGCATGACTGGCTGAATCTCGATAGCCTCATCACCGTGAGCGGCGCGATCCTCGAGGCGGCCGACGCGCGGCGCGAGTCGCGCGGCGCGCATTTCCGGGAAGACTTTCCGGGCACGGGCGACCTCGCGCGCTCGTCCTTCTCGCGCGTGCGCTCCATCGGATCGCACGAAGCCGCCTCTGCCGATCGCTTCGAGGTCGGATTCCAGCCGGTCGCGTTCACGCGCGTGCGTCCCGGCCAGTCGCTGATCGCCGCATGAGCGCCGACACGATCGCCGCGCCGGAGCTCGAGCGCCTCATGGTCGCCGCGCTCGAGCGCGCGGGCGCGACAAAGTCCATGGCCGCGGCCACGGCGCGCGCGCTCGTGGCCGCCGAGCTCGACGGCATCGCGTCCCACGGCGCATCGCGCATCCCGCAGTACTGCGGCCACGTGAAGAACGGGCGCGCGAACGGCTCCGCGAAGCCCGCGATCGCGCGCGATTCGAAGGCCGCGTGCCTGGTCGACGCGCGCGGCGGCCTCGCCTTCGAGGCGTGCGCGCTCGGCGTGGCGCAAGCGGTCGCGCGCGCCCGCGAATTCGGCGCGGCATACGTCGCGGTCACCAACAGCAACCACTTCGGCGTCGCGGCGTATCACCTCGAGGCGATCGCCGGGGCGAATCTCGCCGGCCTCGCCTTCGGCAATTCGCCGGCGGCGATGCCCGCCTGGGGCGGCAAGCGCGCGCTCTTCGGCACCAATCCGCTCGCGGCCACGTTTCCGCGCCGCGATGCGCCGCCCTTGATGATCGACTTGTCGCTGTCGGCGGTGGCGCGCGGCCGCATCATGATCGCGGCGCGCGAAGGCAAGCCCATTCCCGAGGGCTGGGCGGTCGACCGCGACGGGCGCCCGACCACGGACGCGCGCGCCGCGCTCGAGGGCAGCATGCTTCCCGCGGGCGGCGTGAAAGGCGCGATGCTCGCGCTCACGATCGAGCTTCTCGTCGTCGCGCTCTCGGGCGCGGCGTACGGCTTCGAGTCCGACAGCTTCTTCGTCGAGGAGGGACGACCCACGCGCATCGGCCAGGCTTTCGTCGCCATCGATCCGGCGGCGCTCGCCGGACGCGACGTGTATTTCGAGCGCGCCGAGACGCTCATCGCGGCGATGGTCGCGGAGGAAGGCGTGCGGCTGCCCGGTGAGCGCCGGCGCCAGCATCGCGAGCGCGCGCTGCGCGAAGGCGTGCGCCTGCCGGCAGACCTGCTCGCGACGATTCGCGCGATGGCGGGAGAGACCTCGCATGCGTGAGCCGCGCGAGGGCTTCCAGGCGTGCGTGCGCACGCCCTTCGCCACGCTCGGCATCTCCGCGACGCGAACGCACGTGACCGGCATCCGCTATCTCGCGCCGTCGGTCGCGGCGAAAGCGCCCGCGCGAAACACGATCGCCTTCCTCGCGTGCGTGCAGATCCAGCACTACCTCGAGGATCCGGGCTACGAGTTCGACCTGCCGCTCGCGCTCTCCGGCACGCATCACCGGCTGCAGGTGTGGGAAGCGCTGCAGCGCATTCCCGCGGGCACGACGCGCACGTACGGGGAGCTCGCGCGCGAGCTGAAGTCGTCGGCGCGCGCCATCGGCGGCGCTTGCGGCGCGAATCCGCTGCCGCTCGTCGTGCCGTGCCACCGCGTGATCGCCTCGCGTGGTCGAGGGACGAGTCGGGATCTTGCGGACCGCATCGGCGGGTTCATGGGAACCAGGTCCGAAGGCTTCGAGCTCGGCATCAAACGCTGGCTGCTGGCGCATGAAGGCGCTCTCTGAGGCGAACGCGCGGGTGCTCGACCGGTTCGCCGACGGCCTGTGGCTCGCCGACGGCCTCGCGCGCAACACGCTCGAAGCGTACCGGCGCGACATCGCGCAGTTCGCGCGCTGGCTCGAGGCCACGCGCGGCAAGGCGGCGGTCGACGCCGATCCCGCGGACCTGCAGCGCCATCTCGCCTGGCAGGTGGAGTCGCGCCATGCGAAGCCGCGCACGACGAGCCGGCTCGTCTCCTCGCTCAAGCGCTTCTTCCGCTTCGCCGTGCGCGAAGGGCTGCGCGCCGACGATCCGTCCGCGGACTTGGATTCACCGCGGTTGCCGAGATCGCTTCCCAAGTCGCTCTCCGAAGACGAAGTCGAAGCCCTCCTCGCCGCTCCCGATGTCGCGACCGCGCAAGGGATTCGCGACCGGGCGATGCTCGAGACGCTCTATGCGAGCGGGCTGCGCGTCTCGGAGCTGGTGACGTTGAAGACGGTGCAAGTGAGCCTCGACAGCGGCGTCATTCGCGTGATCGGCAAGGGATCGAAGGAGCGTCTCACGCCGCTCGGCGAGGAAGCCGTCGCGTGGATCGAGCGCTACGGGCGCGACGCGCGGCCGGAGCTCCTCGGCGCGCGCAAGTCCGATGCGCTCTTCGTCACCGCGCGCGGCGGCGCGATGACGCGGCAGGCGTTCTGGGCTCTCGTCAAGCGCCACGCGCGAGCCGCCGGCGTGCGCCATCCGATCTCCCCGCACACGCTGCGCCATGCCTTCGCCACGCACCTCATCAACCACGGCGCCGACCTGCGCGTCGTGCAGCTCCTTCTCGGGCACGCCGACATCTCGACCACGCAGATCTACACGCACGTGGCGCGCGAGCGGTTGAAGGCGCTGCACCGCAAGCACCACCCGCGCGGATGATCGACTTCCAGCACCTCTCGCCGTGGCTGCTGGTGCTGGCGCCGATCGTGGTCGTCGTCGCCTACACGGTCTTCGGATTGAGCGGCTTCGGGTCCACCGTGATCACCGTGCCGATCCTCGCGCATTTCCTGCCGGTGGCGTATCTCGTCGCGCTCATGGTGACGCTCGACCTCATCTCGTCGCTCGTCGTCGGCACGAGCGGGCGCGAGCACCTGTCGAAGCCGGAGCTCAAGCGCCTCGTGCCTTTCATGTTCCTCGGCTTCCTCGCCGGCGCGACGCTGCTCGTGAAAGTGCCGGACGTGTACCTGCGCGTCGCGCTCGGCGCGTTCTCGGTCGTGGTGGGCGTCCTCGGCATCGTCGATCCCCACAGCCGTCGCACCATTTCGAAGTGGTGGTCGATCCCCGCGGGCGTCGTCGGCGGCGCGGTCGCCACGGTGTTCGGCGCGGCCGGCCCGATCTACGCGACCTACCTCGGCGGACGGTTGCGCGACAAGAGCGCGGTGCGCGCGACGGTGTCGAGCCTCATCTCGATCTCCGCGTTCTCGCGCGCGGCGATCTACGCCTTCACCGGGCTGCTGCTGCACATGTCGATTCTCCTCGGGATGATCGTGCTGGCGCCCTTCGTGTGGATCGGGCTGAGAGTCGGCACGCGCATCCACGTGAGCCTCTCGCAGGAGCAGATGCGCCGCGTGATCGGCGCTCTCCTCGTGCTCACGGGCGGAAGCCTCCTCGTGCGCGCGTTGATCTGATGGCAAGGCACACGGTCACGCCGGCGACCGCTTTCCTCACGCAGAACGGCGTCGAGTTCACCGAGCATGCGTTCGATTACGTCGACCACGGCGGCACGGCGGCCTCGTCGAGCGCGCTCGGCGTGCCCGAGCACGAGGTGGTGAAGACGCTCGTGATGCAGACGGAGGCGGGCGATCCGCTGGTCGTGCTCATGCACGGCGATCGCAAGGTGTCGACCAGGGAGCTCGCGCGCGTCGCGGGCGTGAAGCGCATCTTTCCGTGCAAGCCCGAGGACGCGCAGCGCCACTCGGGCTACCTGGTCGGCGGCGTCTCGCCGTTCGGCACGCGCAAGCGCATGCCGGTCTATCTCGAGCGCTCGGTCCTGAAGCTCGCGCGCATCTACATCAACGGCGGCAGGCGCGGATATCTCGTCGGCATGGCATCATCGGAGCTGCAGCGCGTGCTCGCGCCGGTGCTGGTAGACGTGGCCATCGAGGAGCAGCCATGACGACGAACCCAACGCTGGTCATGCCCGGCCGCCGCGTCCCCGCGGGCCGCGGCATCGCGTGGATCGGCGAAGGCTGGCGCCTCTTCGCGAAGGCGCCGCTCATGTGGACGGTGTCGATCCTCGTCCTCTTCCTCTTCACGATCATCATCTCGATCGTGCCGTTCGTCGGCTCGGCGGCGGTGCAGGTGCTCAATCCCGTCTACACCGCGGGTTTCTCGGTCGGGTGCCGCTCGCTCGAGACGGGCGGCGATTTCGACATGGATCACCTGCTCGCGGGATTCCGCACGCGCTTCGGGCCGCTAGCGATCGTCGGATTGCTCTTCCTCGCGGGCATGGCGGTGATCCTGCTCGTCTTCGCGATCGCGGCGGGATTCTCCGTGATCGGTTCCTTCCTCGCCGGCGCGGCGACGCCGGAAGACCTGCCCTCGGTGATCGCGTCCTCGGCGATGTCGGTCGCGCTGGGGCTGCTCATCGCGCTCGCGCTGTGGATTCCGCTGCTCGCCGCCTACTGGTTCGCGCCGACGCTCGTCGTGCTGCACGACGTGCCGCCGGTGAAGGCGATGAGCGCGAGCTTCGCCGCGTGCTTCCGCAACTTCGTGCCGTATCTCGCCTACGGCGTCGTGATGCTCGTGATCGCGCTCGCCGCCTCGATCCCGTTCGTGCTCGTCCCGTTCCTCGGCTGGCTCGTGAGCGCCGCGGCGTTCGTCGTGATCTACATCGTGAACACGACTGCGGCTTACGCGGCGTATCGGGACATCTTCACCGAGTAGAAAACCGGGGTCTCACCCCTATTCTCCCGGATCGCGGCGGCGCTCGACGACGACGCCGACCTTGCGGACGTTGCGCACGTGGCCGATCTTCGCGACCGAGAGGCGCACCCACGGCGCGCGGAAGTCTCCGGTGATGACGGAGCAGACGTGCTCGGCGAGCGCTTCGAGCAGCTTGAAGCGCTTCTCGGCGAGCTCGCGGCCGATGCGCTCGACCACCTCGCCGTAGTTCACCGTGTCGTAGATGTGATCGGTGCGGCCGACCTCGTTGCCGGGAATGCCGATCTCGATCTCCATCTCGAGCGTCTGCGGCCGCTGCTTTTCCCACTCGTAGATTCCGACCCAGGCATCGACGCGGAACTCGCGGATGAAGATCGTATCCATGGCGGCCGTATTGTAGAGTATCGCCATGACGGCGGCCCTGTACGCGCTCGGCGGCTACCTCGCAGGATCGATCCCTTTCGGGGTGATCGTGAGCCGCCTCCTCCGCCTCGACGACCCGCGCACGTACGGCTCGAAGAACATCGGCGCGACCAACGTGCTGCGCTCGGGCCACAGGATCGCGGCGCTGCTCACGCTCGCGGGCGATGCGGGCAAGGGATGGGCGGCAGTGCTCGTCGCGGCTTCGCTCGGCGCGGATATTGAGATGATGGCGATGGTCGGCCTCACCGCGTTCCTCGGCCATGTCTTCCCGGTGTGGCTGCGCTTCCACGGCGGCAAGGGTGTGGCCACCGCGGCGGGCGTGCTGATCGCGCTCGACTGGCGGCTGGGGCTCGCCGTCATCGCCGCGTGGCTCGTGGTCGTCGCCGCGACCCGCTACTCGTCGCTCGGCGCGATCGTCGCGGCGCTGGCCGCGCCCGTGGCCGCCTGGCTGCTCGATGGAATAGGCCCGGTGTTGTACGCTGTTGTCGCGATGTCCGTGCTGCTGATCGAGCGCCATCGCGCGAATATCGGTAAGCTTTTGCGCGGCGAGGAGAGCCGCGTGGGGGACAGGAGCCGTCAGGGCGACAAGGCATCGGCGACATGAACAAGGACACATTCGACGACCTCGATTTCACCAGCGCATCCGCGCCCACCGCGGCGCCCGACGCCGACGCGGTCGCGAGCGCGAAGAACGAGGCGCGCACCGGCAGCCCGCAGCTCGCCAAGAGCGGGTTCTACGTCGCGATGGCGCGCAATGCCGGCGGCCGCATTCCGCCGCGCGGCGGCGAGCGCCACACCATCCTCGTCGTCGAGGACGACCAGGCGCTCGCGAACCTGGTGAGCGAGGTGCTCGCCACCGCCGGCATGATGACGCGCTTCGCGCGCAACCGCGTCGAGATCAATTCCGAGTTCAACCAGAAGACGCTGCCCGACCTGGTGCTGCTCGACGTGTCGCTGCCCGACGCCGACGGCTTCAACATCCTCGAGCGCATCCGCGGGCATCCGAAGATCGCGAAGCTGCCGGTGATCATGATGACAGGCAAATCCGAAGTGACCGACGTTGCGCGCGGGCTCTCGCTCGGCGCCGACGGCTACGTCACCAAGCCCTTCAAGATCAGCGCGCTCGTCGCGGCGGTCCAGACCGTCCTCGGCATCACCGCGTAGCTGCGCTCGCATGACCCTTCGCGCCATCGCCCCCGCGGGATTCGGGCTCTTCGCGGCGTCCGTCGCCTACGTCTTCACGAGCGTCGACGAAGCCGCCCGCGCGCCCGTCGCTCCGCCCCTGCAGCCCCGCGCGTCGTTCGTCGCCCCTTCCCCGCCGGCGCGCGCGGCCATGGCGCGTGCGC
>JACXTT010013051.1_pt1 | contig 10978 bp, 23 predicted proteins | sample 9270951 | NCBI WGS metagenome assembly JACXTT01 (sample SAMN15532306, study PRJNA645909) | rock metagenome | isolation source: weathered quartz diorite | place: Puerto Rico | collected 2017-06-21 | reverse complement strand
CCCCGGAGCGGCGTAGATGGAAACCCGCTCCACCACCCGCTTCGCTCGTCTGACCGCGCAGAAGGCGCGTCTCGTCGTGGACCTGATCCGCGGCAAGCCGGTCGAGAAGGCGCTGGCGATTCTCGAGTATACGCCGAAGCGCGGCGCGAAGACCGTGCTGAAGACACTCCGGTCGGCGGTCGCCAACGCGGAGTCGTCGCAGAAGGTGGACGTCGACACGCTCTACGTGAAACGGGCGTTCGTCGACGAGGGGCCGACCGCGAAGCGGTTCCTTCCCCGCGCCCACGGACGCGCCACCAAGATCTTCAAGCGCACGAGCCACATCACCGTGATCGTCGACGCCCGCGGTGCGGGCGGGGAGGCCTGAGCAACGTGGGGCAGAAGGTCCATCCGAAGGGGTTCCGCCTCGGGGTGATCGAGAACTGGGACTCGCGCTGGTTCGCGCGTCGCGAGTACGCCGATCTCCTCCACGAGGACACCAAGATCAGGAATTTCTTGAAGAAGCGCCTGTACCACGCCGGCGTCTCGAAGATCGAGATCGAGCGCGCGGCGAACAAGGCGAAGATCAACATCCACACCGCCCGGCCGGGCATCGTCATCGGCAAGAAGGGCGCGGAGATCGAGAAGCTCAAGCAGGAGCTCGGGAAGCTCACCAAGAAGGAGGCGTTCATCAACATCCACGAGGTGCGCCGTCCCGACCTCGACGCGCAGCTGGTGGGTGAGAACGTGGCGCTCCAGCTCGAACGGCGGGTGGCGTTCCGGCGCGCCATGAAGGAGGCGGTCGCGCGCGCGATGCGCATGGGCGCGCAGGGCATCCGCATCCAGTCCGCCGGACGGCTCGGGGGCTCGGAGATCGCGCGCACGGAGTGGTATCGCGAGGGACGCGTCCCCCTCCACACCCTCCGCGCGGACGTGAACTACGGGCTCGCCGAGGCCCGGACGACCTACGGCCTGATCGGCATCAAGGTGTGGATCTTCCGCGGGGAGGTCCTCACCAAGCAGGAGGAGGACCAGCGCACCGCGCTCGGCGTGTGACGCTCGACCATGCTCGCTCCCAAGAAGGTCAAGTGGCGGAAGATGCAGAAGGGCCGGCGCAAGGGCACGGCCTGGCGCGGTTCGACCCTCGCCTTCGGCGATTTCGGCCTGCAGGCGATCGATCGCGGCTGGTTGACGGCGCGCGAGATCGAGGCGGCGCGCGTCGCCCTCACGCGCTACATCAAGCGCGGCGGCCGCGTGTGGACGCGGGTCTTCCCCGACAAGCCGCTCACCAAGAAGCCCGCCGAGACCCGCATGGGGAAGGGCAAGGGCTCGCCCGAATTCTGGGTCGCGGTGGTGAAGCCGGGCCGCATGCTCTTCGAGATGGAGGGCGTCGAGCCGACCGCTGCGCGGGAGGCGCTGCGCCTCGCCGCCGCCAAGCTCTCGATCCCGACCCAACCACGCGAGCGCCGCTCCGCGGGAGCCGCGGCATGAAGACGCGGGGAGGCCGCGCGCGGGAGCGCGCGTCATGGCCGACGGGGTTCGGGGCGCGCGGCGGATGCCGCGCGGTCGTTGGACCGGAGGGCGCGCAGCGCCCGAGCACTGGACGGGCCCCCGGGAGAGTTTGATGAAACCGCAAGAGGCACGCGACATGACCGAGCACGAGCTGCAGGCTCGTGAGCGCGAGCTGACCGACGAGATCTTCCACCTGCGGCTCCGTCGCGCGACCTCGCAGCTCGCCAACCCGATGAAGCTGCGCGAGACCAAGCGCGACCTCGCCCGCGTGAAGACCGTGCTGCGGCAGCGGAGGGGGGCATGAGCCTCGGGCGGCGCAAGCAGCGCGAGGGCGTCGTGGTGTCGGACAAGATGGACAAGACGGTGGTCGTCGTCGTGTCCCGGCTCGTCCGGCACGGGAAGTACCGCAAGTACCTGACCCAGCGGCAGCGCTACAAGGCGCACGACGAGAAGAACCAGTGCAAGGTCGGTGACCGGGTGCGGATCGTGGAGAGCCGCCCGCTGTCGCACGACAAGCGCTGGGCGGTGCAGGCGATCCTCGCCCGCAAGGAGGGCGCCGGCGAGGCGCTCGTCGGCACCGAGGTCCCGACATGATCCAGGCCGAGACCATCCTCGACGTGGCCGACAACAGCGGCGCGCGCAAGGTCCTCTGCATCAAGGTCCTCGGCGGCTCGCGCCGCCGGTACGCCTCGATCGGCGACATCATCGTCGTGTCGGTGAAGGAGGCGATCCCCAACGCCAAGGTGAAGAAGGGCGACGTGATGAAGGCGGTCATCGTCCGCACCGCCAAGGAGGTCGGGCGGACCGACGGCTCGTACATCCGCTTCGACACCAACTCCGCAGTCCTCATCGACAACGCGCGCGAGCCGGTGGGCACGCGCATCTTCGGCCCGGTCGCGCGGGAGCTGCGCGCGAAGAAGTTCATGAAGATCATCTCGCTCGCGCCGGAGGTGCTCTGAGCGATGGCGGTACGGCGTCTCCGGAAAGACGACACGGTCATGGTCATCGCCGGCAAGGAGCGGGGCAAGACGGGCAAGGTCCTGCGTGTGCTCGGCGATCGCGACCGGGTCATCATCGAGCGCGTCAACATGGTGAAGCGCCACGTGAAGCCGCGCGGCGTGCAGCAGCCGGGCGGCATCCAGGAGAAGGAGGCGTCGATCCATCTCTCGAACGTGCTGCCGGTGTGCGGGCGCTGCAACAAGCCGACGCGCGTCGGCCATCACCGGCTTGCCGACGGGGCCGTGCAGCGGATGTGCCGGCGCTGCGGCGAGCCGCTCGACCACGCCTGAACATGGCCGCCCGACTGCGCGAACGCTTCCGTCAGGAGATCGTGCCCGCGCTCATGCGCGAGCTGGGTCGGACGAACGTCTTCGCCGTGCCGCGCCTCGAGAAGATCGTCCTCAACATGGGGCTTGGTGAGGCGACGCAGAACCCGAAGCTCCTCGACTCGGCGGTCGAGGAGCTGGCGGCGATCAGCGGCCAGCGTCCGGTGGTGACGCGGGCGAAGAAGGCGATCGCCAATTTCAAGCTGCGCGAGCGTATGCCGATCGGGGCCATGGTGACCCTGCGTGGCGAGCGCATGTACGAGTTCTTCGACCGCCTGGTGAACGTGACGCTTCCCCGCGTCCGGGACTTCAAAGGCGTGCCCGACCGGTCGTTCGACGGGCGCGGCAACTACTCGCTCGGCCTCCGCGAGCAGGTGATCTTCCCGGAGATCAATCTCGACAAGGTCGACAAGATCAAGGGTCTCACGGTCGTCGTGTGCACCAGCGCGCGTACCGACGCCGACGCCAAGACGCTGCTGCGCGCGCTCGGTATGCCGTTCCGCGCCTGAGGAGAGCCCCGGAGAGAGCATGGCCAAGACGTCGTTGATGGTGAAGGCCTCGCGGCCGCCGAAGTTCAAGGTGAGGGCGTACAACCGCTGCCCGCTCTGCGGCCGGCCGCGCGCGTTCTACCGCCGTTTCCGCATGTGCCGTCTCTGCCTGCGCAACCTCGCCCGCAAGGGGCAGATCCCGGGCCTGACGAAGGCGAGCTGGTAGGCCGCCCCCATGATGACCGACCCGATCGCCGACTTCTTGACGCGCATCCGCAACGCCAACAACGCCCGCAAGGCGAGCGTCGACGTGCCCTGGTCGCGGCAGAAGGAGGCGCTGGCCCGCGTGTTGGTGGACGAGGGCTACCTCGAGAGCGTGACGGTAGTGGAGGCGAAGCCGCGCAACATCCTCCGGCTCGACCTGCGGTACGACGGGCAGCGCCGGCCGGTGATCACCGGGGTCCGGCGCGTGAGCCGTCCGAGCCTCCGCGTCTACGTGGGGGTGGACGACATCCCGGCGGTGCGGCGGGGGCTCGGAGTGAACGTCCTCTCGACGCCCAAGGGCGTGCTCGCCGACCGCAACGCCCGGCGCGAGCACGTCGGCGGCGAGGTCATCTGCACCATCTGGTAGGCGAGGAGACCATGTCACGCATCGGAAGACTGCCGGTCAGCATCCCCGCGGGCGTGAAGGTCCACGTCGCGGACGGCGAGGTGCGGGTCGAGGGGCCGAAGGGCAAGCTCTCGCGGCGGATCGAGCCCGAGGTGAGCGTCGCGGTCGAGCCGGGCAAGGTGGTGGTCGCGCGCCGCGACGACTCGCGCCGCGCGCGCAGCATCCACGGCTTGACGCGGGTGCTCGTCGACAACATGGTCCAGGGCGTCGGCAAGGGATTCACGCGCGTGCTCGAGATCAACGGCGTCGGTTACCGCGCCGAGGCGCGCGGCAACGTGCTCTTCCTCACCCTCGGGTATTCGCACCCGATCGCGTTCCACCTGCCCGCCGGCGTGTCGGCCAAGGTCGAGCGGCAGGTGGTGGTCACGCTCGAGGGTGCGGACCGGGAGATCCTCGGCCAGGTCGCGGCGGCGGTCCGAGAGCTCCGGCCGCCCGAGCCGTACAAGGCGAAGGGGGTCAAGTACGCCGAGGAGCGGATCCGGCGGAAGGCCGGCAAGGCGGCCGCGGGAGCGACTCGCTGATGCGGACCGACGCGTCCACCGTGGCGCGGGGCCGGCGTCGCGCGCGCGTCCGCCGGCGTGTCCGCGGCACCGACGAGCGGCCGCGTCTGTCGGTGTTCCGCAGCGACCGCCACATCTACGCGCAGGTGGTGGTCGACACCTCGGGGAAGACGGTGCTCGCCGTCTCGACCCTGTCGGCCGAGCTGCGCGGGCAGTTGAAGAAGACCGCGGACGTCGCCGCCGCCAAGCAGGTCGGCCTCCTCGCCGCGCGCCGCTGCCTCGAGAAGGGCATCAGCTGCGTGGTGTTCGATCGCAACGGATTCCTGTACCACGGCCGCATCCGCGCCGTCGCCGAGGGTGCGCGCGAGGGCGGGCTCCAGTTCTAGAAGGGATATATGGCTGAACGTTCCTCGGGGGGACCCCGCCGCATCATCACCGACGCGCACGGCGTCGAGCTGAAGGAGAAGGTCGTCCACATCAACCGCGTCGCCAAGGTCGTGAAGGGCGGCCGGCGCTTCAGCTTCAGCGCGCTGGTGGTGGTCGGTGACCAGAAGGGTCAGGTCGGGTTCGGCCTCGGCAAGGCGAAGGAGGTCCCGGAGGCCATCCGCAAGGGGATCGACGAGGCGAAGAAGAGCATGATCCGGGTGCCGATGGCCGACGGGACGATCCCGTACGACGTGATCGGCAATTTCGGCGCCGGTTCCGTGCTGCTCAAGCCGGCGTCGGACGGCACGGGCGTCATCGCGGGCGGCGGAGTGCGCGCGGTGGTGGAGCTCGCCGGCATCTCGAACGTCCTCACCAAGTGCATCGGGTCGAACAACCCGCACAACATGGTGCGCGCTACGATGGAAGCCCTCCGGATGCTGAAGGAGCCGGCGAAGGTGGCTGAGCTGCGCGGGAAGAGTCTGGCGGAGCTCAGGCCGGGAGCGGGCGGGTCGTGAGCGAGCGCATCGTGAAGGCGACGCTCCGCCGGAGCGCGATCGGCACGAGCCCGCGGCAGCGGGCGACGCTGCGCGGCCTCGGTCTCAGACGGGTCGGAACCGCGGTCATCCTGAAGGACTCGCCCGCCGTGCGCGGCATGCTGCGCGCCGTCGCCCATCTGGTGGCGGTGGAGGACTGACGATGGATCTCAGTCGGCTCCGCCCCGCGCCCGGATCCACGCGGCTTCCGAAGCGCGTCGGGCGCGGTCCGGGCTCCGGTCAGGGGAAGACCGCCGGCCGCGGACACAAGGGTCGTCGCTCGCGCTCGGGCGGGAACAGCCCGCCGGGCTACGAAGGCGGCCAGATGCCGCTCCAGCGCCGCCTGCCGAAGCGCGGTTTCCGGCCGGTCTCACGCGAGGAGTACGCGATCGTCAACCTTGGGCAGCTCGCCGGCTTCCCGGCGGGGAGCGCGGTCGGGCCGGCGGAGCTCGTCGAGCGCGGCTTGGTGCACGGCCGGCGGCGGATCAAGTGCCTCGCGGACGGCCAGCTGACTCATGCGCTGACCGTGCGCCTCCACGCCTTCAGCGCCAAGGCGCGCGAGCAGATCGCCGCGGCCGGCGGCAGCGCGGAGGTGCTGGGTGCTTGAGGGGTTCGCCAACGCGCCCCGTGTTCCCGAGCTGCGGAAGCGCCTGCTCTTCACCGCCGTGGCCCTCGCCATCTACCGGCTCGGCGTGCACATCCCGACTCCCGGCATCGACGGGCCCGCGCTCGCCTCGTTCTTCTCGCAGATGCGCAACAACATCTTCGGGCTCGTCAACATGTTCTCGGGCGGCGCGCTCGAGCGCTTCTCGATCTTCGCGCTCGGGATCATGCCCTACATCAGCGCGAGCATCATCCTGCAGCTCCTGACGGTCGTGATCCCGTATCTCGAGAAGCTCTCCAAGGAGGGCGAGCTCGGGCGCCGGAAGATCACCCAGTACACCCGTTACGGAACGGTCGCCCTCTCCCTGGTCCAGAGCTTCTTCATCTCGATGGGGCTCGAGACGATCCAGGCGCCGGGCGGCGGTGGTGTCGTCTTCCAGCCCGGCTGGCACTTCCGCTTCATGACGGTGATCACGCTCACCACCGGCACCGCCTTCATCATGTGGCTCGGCGAGCAGATTACAGAACGAGGAATAGGGAACGGGATCTCGCTCATCATCTTCACCGGCATCGTGGCGCAGATGCCGTCGGCGGTTGCGACCACGGTCGAGTTCGTGCGCAGCGGCGAATTGCCGATCCTCGCGGCGGCGGCGCTCGTCGTGCTGATGGTCGGGGTGGTCGCGGCCATCATCTACATGGAGCGGGCCCATCGCCGCATCCCGGTGCAGTACGCGAAACGCGTGGTGGGACGGCGCGTCTACAGCGGCCAGAGCTCGCACCTCCCGCTCAAGATCAACACCTCGGGCGTGATCCCGCCGATCTTCGCCTCCTCGATCCTGCTCTTCCCGGGAACGGTGACCGGCTTCATCGACCACCCCGCCGCGCACTGGGTGCAGGAGCACCTCCAGCCGGGAAGCTGGCTCTACAGCCTGGTCTACGTCGGGCTCATCATCTTCTTCTGCTACTTCTACACCGCCGTCACCTTCAATCCGGCCGACGTCGCCGACAACATGAAGAAGTTCGGCGGCTACATCCCCGGTATCCGCCCCGGGCAGCGGACGGCGGAGTACATCGACCGTATCCTGACCCGCATCACGCTTCCCGGGGCCCTTTACGTCGCCGGCATCTGCGTGCTGCCGACCGTCCTCATCACTCGCTTCAAGGTGCCCTTCTACTTCGGCGGCACCGCGCTGCTGATCGTGGTCGGCGTGGCGCTCGACACGATCGCCGCCATCGAGACGCACATGATCACCCGCAGCTACGAGGGCTTCATGAAGCGCGGCCGCATTCGGGGGCGTCGCTAGCGGTGCGGCTGGTCCTCATGGGGACGCCGGGAGCGGGGAAGGGGACACAGGCGGACCTGCTCGCGGGCCGCTCGGGTGCCTGCCACGTGTCGACCGGCGACATGCTGCGCGACGCCGTGCGCACCGGGACGCCGCTCGGAGAGAAGGCCAGGCAATACATCGACGGCGGCCGCCTCGTGCCCGACGACGTCGTGATCGGCATCGTCGGCGAGCGGCTCGCCAGCCCGGACTGCTCCCGGGGCTTCATCCTCGACGGCTTCCCGCGCACCGTGCTGCAGGCGACCGCGCTCGACCGCATCCTCGCCGAGCGGGGGCAGGTGCTCGAGGCCGTCGTCCTGATCGCGGTGCCGACCGAGGAGGCGGTGCGGCGGCTCTCGGGACGGCGGGTGTGCGCGGCGTGCGGGACGATGTTCCATCTCGCCTTCCAGCCGCCCGCGCGGCCCGGTCGCTGCGACCGCTGCGGTGGAACCCTCGTGCAGCGGGAGGACGATCGCGAGGAGACGATCCGCCACCGTCTCGCGGTGTACACGCGCGAGACCGCCCCCGTGCTCGAGCACTACCGGCGTGCCGGCCTGTTGCGCGAGGTCGACGGCACCCGCAGCCGCGAGGAGGTCTCTAGCGACCTGGAGGCCGCGCTCGCATGATCCTCCTCAAGTCGAAGGAAGAGATCGAGCGCATGCGGGCCGCGAACGCGATCGTCGCCGACATCCTCGGCCGGGTCCGGGAGCGCGTCCGCCCGGGCGTCAGCACCGCCGAGCTCGACGCGCTCGCCGAGGAGCTGACGCTGGCCCGCGGGGCGCGACCCGCGTTCAAGGGCTACAACGTCGGCGGGCGCGTCTTTCCCGCCTCGATCTGCATCTCGATCAACGACGAGGTGGTGCATGGTATCCCGTCGAGCCGCCGGGCGCTGGAGGCCGGCGACATCGTCGGTCTCGACTTCGGCGTGTGCTACCAGGGGTACTTCGGCGACGCGGCGATGACGGTGCCGGTCGGCCGGGTCGCGCCCGAGGCGGAGCGGCTCATGGAGGTGACGCGCGCGGCGCTGGCGGCGGGGATCGAGGCCGTCCGGCCCGGCGCGCACGTCGGTGACATCTCGGGCGCGATCCAGGACACCGCCGAGCGCTCGGGCTACTCGCTGGTGCGCGAGTTCGTCGGGCACGGCATCGGCCGCAGCCTGCACGAGGATCCGCAGGTCCCGAACTATCGTACCGGCGCGCGCGGCATCCGCCTGCAGGAGGGTCTCGTGCTCGCGATCGAGCCGATGGTGAACGCCGGGCGACCGGACGTGTACGTGAAGGAGGATGGTTGGACCGCGGCGACGCGCGACGGACGACTCTCGGCCCACTTCGAGCACTCCGTTGCGGTCACGGCAGGCGGCCCTTATATCTTGAGCTTACCCTGAAGGGACGGCGCATCATGGACGGCGACGCGATTGCGGTCAGCGGGACGGTATCCCAATCGATGCCGAACGCGCTCTATCGCGTGCACCTGGACAATGGGCACAAGGTCCTGGCGCACGTGGCGGGATCGCTCCGCATGCGCTACCTGCGCATCGCGCCCGGGGACAAGGTCGTGGTCGAGCTCTCGCCGCTCGACCTGTCGCGCGGCCGGATCACAGGGCGCCGGTGAGGGCGGCATGAAGGTCCGGGCATCGGTCAAGACGATCTGCAAGAAGTGCAAGGTGATCCGTCGCGCCGGCGTGGTGCGCGTGCAGTGCACGAACCCGCGCCACAAGCAACGGCAGGGGTAGACGAAAATGGCACGTCTCGCGGGAGTGGATCTGCCTCGGAACAAGCGGATGGAGATCGCGCTCACTTACATCTACGGCATCGGACGGACGGCGGCGCTCAAGATCTGCGCCGAGGCCCAGGTGGATCCGGGACGCAAGAGCGACGATCTGAATGACGACGAGGTGACGCGGCTCCGCCGGGTCATCGACGCCGGGCACAAAGTGGAAGGCGACCTGCGGCGCGACGTCGCCTCGAGCATCAAGCGCCTGGTCGACCTCGGCTGTTACCGCGGGCTCCGTCACCGCCGGAACCTCCCGGCGCGCGGCCAGCGGACACACACCAACGCACGCACGCGCAAGGGGCCGCGGCGGGCGATCGCCGGCAAGAAGATGGCGCCCCCGAAGGGATAGGCAGTCCGGATGGCGAAGCAGAAGGAAGCCGCGGCTCCGGCCGAGCGCCCGGCGGCAGCGGCCGAGGCCGCCCCGGCGCGGCGCAAGAAGGTCAAGCGGATGATCACCGAAGGGGTGGTCCACATCCATTCGACCTTCAACAACACGATCATCACCATCAGCGACGCGCAGGGGAACGTCGTCGCATGGTCGAGCGCGGGCGCGGTCGGCTTCAAGGGCTCGCGCAAGGGCACGCCGTTCGCCGCCCAGGTCGCGGCCGAGGCCGCGGCCCGCAAGGCGGCCGAGCTCGGCATGCGCCAGGTGCAGGTCTTCGTGAAGGGCCCCGGCGCCGGCCGCGAGGCAGCGCTGCGCAGCCTCCAGGCGGCGGGCTTCACCGTCAACCTGATCAAGGACGTCACTCCCATCCCGCACAACGGCTGCCGCCCGCCCAAGCGGCGGCGAGTCTGAGGAGCCGCCGTGGCACGTTACACCGGACCGGTCTGCCGTCACTGCCGCCGCGAGGGGCTGAAGCTCTTCCTGAAAGGCGAACGGTGCTACACCGACAAGTGCGCCATCGAGCGGCGCAACTACCCGCCGGGCGAGCACGGTCAGGCGCGCCCGAAGTTCTCGGAGTACTCCGTCCAGCTGCGCGAGAAGCAGAAGCTGCGCCGCATCTACGGCGTGCTCGAGAATCAGTTCCGGCGGTACTTCCAGATGGCCGACCGGACCCGCGGCGTGACCGGCGAAACGCTGCTCCAGCTGCTCGAGCGCCGTCTCGACAACATCGTGTACCGCGTCGGCTTCGCCACCTCGCGCGCCGAGGCGCGGCAGCTGGTGCGCCACGGCCACTTCCGCGTGAACGGCCGCAAGGTCGACGTGCCGTCGTACCTCGTCCGGCGCGGTGACGTGGTGACGGTGCGCGAGCGCAGCCGCAGCGTGTCGCGCATCCAGGAGGCACTCGAGCTGGCGCAGCGCCGCGGCGTGCCGGAATGGCTGGAGGTCAACGCGGTGGCCTTCACCGGCACGGTGAAGGGGTTCCCGGCGCGCGCCGACCTGACGATGCCCATCAACGAAAAGCTGGTCGTCGAGCTCTACTCCAAGTAGTGCGCGACCAGAGGAAGGTGTCATGGAATTCGAGGCACTCGAGACACAGGCTCCGGACACCCAGGCGCAGACGAACTGGCGCGAGCTGATCAAGCCGAAGCGCCTCGAGGTCGACGAGAAGAGCCTCACGCCGACCTACGGCAAGTTCTACGGCGAGCCCTTCGAGCGCGGCTACGGCACGACGATCGGCAACGCGCTCAGACGCGTGCTGCTCTCGTCGCTGCAGGGCGCGGCGGTGGTCGCGCTCCGCGTGCGCGGGGTCCTGCACGAATTCTCGACCGTCCCCGGGGTCACCGAGGACGTCACCGACATCGTGCTCAACCTGAAGGAAATCCGGGTGAAGCTGCACGACGGTACGAGCGAGGAGACGGCGCGCATTCAGGCGAAGGGTCCCCGGGAGATCACCGCTGCGGAC
>JACXTT010013050.1_pt1 | contig 10978 bp, 8 predicted proteins | sample 9270951 | NCBI WGS metagenome assembly JACXTT01 (sample SAMN15532306, study PRJNA645909) | rock metagenome | isolation source: weathered quartz diorite | place: Puerto Rico | collected 2017-06-21 | reverse complement strand
GCCCCGCATGATCTCCAGGGCCTGACAGCGAGCTAGGGACTGCTAGGTCTGAGACCCCGGCAGACTTCTTGCGCAGCGCCAATCGTACGGCGAAACGCGCTCCGGAGTCCAACCCGCGGCCCCGCTTGCCGAGGTGCGATCATCGGGCCATGTTCGAGCACAGGCCCGTGCGGGTCGAGCGACGCCGGGTCGACGAGCAGGACTCGCTCACGGCCAACCGCGCCGACTGGGACCGGTACGCCGACGAGTACCAGTCCACGCACGGGGAATTCCTCGGCGACGAGGGCTTCCTGTGGGGTCCGGAGGGTGTCCGGGAAGACGATCTGGGCGCACTCGGGGACGTGGCCGGCAAGGTCGTCCTCGAGCTCGGCTGCGGCGCCGGCCAGTGCTCGCGGTGGGTGCTCGCCCGCGGCGGTCGGCCGGTGGGCCTGGACGTGTCGATGCGCCAGCTCCAGCACAGCCGCCGGATCGACCTCGAGCACGGCACGGCGGTGCCGACCGTGTGCGCGGGCGCGGCGGCCATCCCGTTCGCCGACGCGTCGTTCGACATCGTGTTCTCGGCGTTCGGAGCGCTCCAGTTCATCGCCGATGCCGATGCGCTGATCGCGGAGATCGCACGCGTGACCCGCCCGGGCGGACGGCTCGCGTTCTCGATCACGCACCCGACGCGCTGGATGTTCCCCGACGACCCGTCCGAGGGCGGGCTGCTGGCCAGCCAGTCGTACTGGGACCGGACCCCGTACGTCGAGGTCGACGACGAGACCGACCAGACCTCGTACGTCGAGCACCACCGCACGCTGGGCGACTGGGTGCGCGCCCTGTCGGCGAGCGGTTACCGGCTGCTCGACCTGATCGAGCCCGAGTGGCCCGAGGACCACGACCGCGTCTGGGGCGGGTGGAGCCGCACCCGGGGCCTGCTCACCCCGGGTACGGCGCTTTTCGTTTCAGATCTGCAGAGCGTGTCAGATCTGCAGCGCGCCTGACGATCAGGCGTGGCTGCCGGCCATCTCGCGGACCTGCTCGCTCGGCGCGCTCTGGCGCCGCCGACCGAGCACGACGCCGCCGATCAGCATGAGCAGGCCGAGCACGAAGGACACCTGCGGAACGACCGAGCGGACCAGGTGCAGCATCGAGCCCTGCGAGCCGTAGTCGTTGATGTTCTTGCTGACCGTCTTGGGGTCGTAGTTGTTGACCGCCTTGGTGAGCACCAGTCGCGGCTGACCCTGGTAGTCCAGCGTGTTCAGCTGGTCGTCGGTGCGGGTGATGATCACGCCGGTGTGCGGCTCGACGAGCAGGGTGCGGTTGACGCTGTACATCTCCTGGGCGGTGACGTTCGTGCTGCCGGGCAGACCGAGCAGGCTCAGCGGAACTGTCTGGGTGCCGTACTGGGTCGGCGCGATCGTCTGGCCGAACTTGTAGACCGTCATTCCCTGGATCGAGGTGGTGCCCTCGTAGTTGATCGGCACCGACTTCAGCAGGGTGGTGTCCCAGAACTGGTAGGTCTTCTTCTGGGTTTCGAACGGGAACTTGGCCGGCAGGCCGGTGTGCACGATCGGCGTCTCGACACCCTCGGTGGTGGAGATGAAGTCGTGGCAGCAGTTCGAGGCCTCGCCGCTGAACGCGTCGAACGACATCCGCTCGACGCTGCGCGAGAGCATCTGGCCGTCGGAGCCGACCGTCGACGTCGAGTTCGTGTAGGTGACCTTGCCGCTCGCCTTGTCCGGCGTACTGGCGTCACCGACGGTGTTGACCGTGGTGTGCAGGTCGGTGGTGATGTCCTTGAGCGTGGTGACGTCGAAGACCGTGGCGTTGTGAGCCACCAGTCCGGTCACGCTGCGCTGGTTGGCCGGAGCCACGGCGAGGCGCGGGTACGCGTAGAAGCGGATCATCGGGCCGAGGACGATCAGGAACGCCCCCAACGCGATCAGGACAAGACTCATTCTGCGCATCACGCGCTCCCTCCAGTACGTGCGCCGAAGGCTCCCTCCCACAACGCAGTCCCGACATTATCAGGAAACATGCCCTAAATGAGACATTCACCTCACCGTTGCCTGAAACGTGACAATCGACGCTAGACCGGCTTGCGCACCACGATCCACAGGTTCCAGGTCACCAGCTCGCGCAGCAGCGGGATCCGCAGCAGGAACGAGGACCAGCGCGGCAGGTAGCGCGGTCGCAGGTCGAGGACCTCGAGGTCGCGGCGCGAGGCGAGCCAGCGCTGGCCGTCGGCCACCGAGGCGGGGAACATCGAGGTCCCGAAGACGTTCTTGGGCGGGTGCCCGACCTTGCGCTCGTACCGTCGGGCCGCCCAGTGCCCGCCGAGCAGGTGCCACGGCGACGTCTCGTGACCACCCCAGGGACCCAGCCAGATCGTGTAGGAGAGCACCGCGACTCCCCCGGGCCGGACGACCCTGACGATCTCGTCGGCCACCTCGCCGAGGTCGCGGACGTGCTCGAGCAGGTTGGAGGAGAACGCCACGTCGACGGCTCCGTCGGCCAGCGGCGCCTGCTGCGCCAGGCCCACCACCGAGCCCGGCGTGCGTCGTCCGTGCAGCTGGATCTCGTCGAGGTCGGCGTCGACCAGCACCGTCCGGGCGCCTGCGGACCGGAAGGCCTCGGAGTAGAACCCGGGCCCGCCGCCGAAGTCCGCGACGGTCGCGCCGGCCAGGTCGACGTGCTCCGCGACCAGCGCAACGGCGTCGTCGGCGATCAGGCCGTAGAAGCCCCGCGGATCGGTCTGCTCGGTCAGGAACGACCGGAACAAACGGACGGACCGGGCGAGACCGGTGTAACGGAACAAACGGACAAAGGGCACGTAACAATGTTACCCTCGCCACACATTCGGTTTCGCACCGGGGAGGGAGAACCACTGTGCGAATCAGGGGGAGGGATGTTCAGGCTGCCCGAAAGGCGTCGACCAGAGACGCCGTCGCGGTCCTGAACTGGCGTGATCCGTGGCATCCCGAGGGCGGCGGATCCGAGCTCTACGTCCAGCAGGTCGTGCACCAGATGCGCGACGCGGGCAGGCAGGTGACCTGGGTGACTGCGGCCTACCCGGGTGCCGCTCACGACGAGGTCATCGACGGCGTCCGGTACCTCCGCCGCGGCGGCCACATCACCGTCTACCTGTGGGTGGCCTGGATGCTGGCCACCGGTGGTCTGAAGCGCCGCACCGGCGCGCTCGACGTCGTGCTCGAGGTCCAGAACGGGATGCCGTTCCTCGCCTCGTGGTGGACCCGTACGCCGGTGGCGGTGCTGGTGCACCACGTGCACCGCGAGCAGTGGTCGGTCGTCGGCCCGGCACTCTCCCGGTTCGGCTGGTTCCTGGAGTCCCGGGTCGCGGTCGCCGCGCACCGGGGCGCCCGCTACATCGCCGTCTCCGACATGACGCGGCGCGAGCTCGTCGACCTCGGCGTGCGCGCCTCCGACATCACGCTTGCCTACAACGGCATGCCACCGGTCCCCGACTTCGAGCGCGGACCGCGGACCAGCGAGCCCACGATCGTGGTGCTGAGCCGGCTGGTCCCGCACAAGCAGATCGACCACGTGATCGCCGCGATGCCCGTGCTCGCCGAGCAGTTCCCAACCGTCCGGCTGCGCGTCCTCGGCGACGGCTGGTGGGGGCCCGAGCTGCGGGCGCAGAGCGCTGCCCTCGGACTGGACGACCGGATCGACTTCCTCGGCCGGGTCGAAGAGCGCACCAAGTTCGAGGAGCTCTCGCGTGCCTGGGTGCACGTGCTGCCCTCGGTCAAGGAAGGCTGGGGCCTCTCGATCGTCGAGGCGGGCCACGCCGGTACGCCGTCGATCGCCTACGAGACGGCCGGGGGTGTCACCGAGTCGATCCTCGACGGGGTCACCGGTCTGCTCGCCCGCGACCAGAACGACCTGAGCCTGGCACTCAGCCACCTGCTCGGCGACAGCCTGATGCGCGAGGACCTCGGCAACAAGGCGTTCGTCCGCTCGGGCGAGTTCACCTGGGAAGCCGGCGCCGAGGTCGTCATGGCCGCGCTGGACGCGACCAGCTAGAGCCGGAACACCGAGTCCGACCCGAACAGCAACGATCCGCCCTTGTTCACGGGCGGATCGTCGTTTCGTGCCGGGTCTGGTGCTGCGTCAGTCCGCGTAGCTCGGCGCGTTGACGTTGTGCAGGTTTACGTTGTTCGCGTGCGGCTGCGTGACGTTGGCGGCCACCTGCGTGCTCGCCACGGTCAGGGCACCTGCTGCGATCGCGCCGGTCACGCCGGCGACGACGATCGCGCCGACCGTAGCCGTCGCGCCACCGGCTGCTGCTGCTCTGAAAAACGACATCGGGTTCCCTCGCTCAGTTGTACGTACTCAACTCCCGGGACCCATCTTAGCCGATATTGCCCGGTTTGCGACGTATCCGACGAACTGTGGGGAAGAGTCCGGCTCCGAGCACCGTGCCGAAGGCCAGCACGTCGCCGGCGATGACCACGCCTGAGTACGACGCCAGCGGGACAGGTCGGCCCGTCCCGAGGTCGAGCAGCTCCAGGCCGCTGCCGTCGTGCAACACCCGGCCGGCAGCCTGCAGCGCCGCGATCGCAGCCACGTCGCCGGGGGCCGTCTTCTCGACCAGGACGTACCGGATGCCGGCGTCGGCGAGGACCGGGGCCAGCGGCGCACCGCTGGCGAGGGCCTGCCCGATCACCGCGGAGACCGGAGACTCCCCCGCAACGGTGCGGGTCGCGCTGACCTGGAGCGCGTCGTCGGTCACCACCTGACCGCTGAAGAACCTGATCGCCGGGTCCAGCGCTGCACGGTGGTCGTTCCAGGCGAAGCTCCGGTACGTCGACCAGGGAAGCACCACCGTGCGCCGGTCCGGCTGCGCGTCGAGGATCGCGCGGACCTGGGACCACTCGGCCGGGTAGCGGACCGGTTCCAGCTTGCCCGCGATCCCCCAGGCCAGGCTCGGCAGCAGCACCACCGGCAGCAGCGCAGCGACCGTGGTGATCGGACCCGGACCGAGCCCGTTGGCGCGCAACCAGCGGCCCGCAGCCTCGAGGGCGACGGCAACGCCGACGCAGACAGCCAGCACGGTCAGCAACAGCCACTTCTGCGAGTCGCGCAGGATGCCCGCGCCGGCGACGTGGTCCACCAGCCAGACCGAGAAGCGCAGTCCGGGGGTGACGGTCGGCAGTGCGGCGAGCACGAAGCCGATCAGCCCGAGGATCCCCAGCGCTCGCGCCGGTCCGGCGTTCTCCCCCGGCGTCCGCAGCCGGGCGCCCAGAGCCGCGATGCCGGCGACAGTGATCGCGAGCGCCAGACCCACGAGGAACCACGACCCGCGCTCGCCGGGCACGATCGAGACCTTCCAGATCCCGCCGAAGCTGAGCAGCGAACCGATCACCCCGAACGGCGTGTCCGGCCGCGCGGCGAAGGCCTGGACGCCCGAGGAGTCGGTCGTCGTCGCCGAGCCGAGCAGGCCGGGAAGCAGCCAGGGCAGGTTCACGATGACGACCGCGGCGAGGACCTGACCTGGTCGCCGGCCCCGACCGGCACAGAGCACGAGGGCCAGCAGGCCCGCGGCGATGCCGCCGGTCGGGCTGCCGAAGGCCGCCGCCCCGAGGGCCACGACCAGGAGCGCGCGGCCGCCGGTCCCCCGGCGTACGGAGAGGGCGGCAAGCGCGACCCAGGGCAGCGCGGCATACCCGACGAGCAGGCCCCAGTGACCGATCGCGAGCCGCTCGAGCACCCAGGGGTTCCAGAGGTAGAGCACCGCGGCACCGAGCGGGGCGATCCGCGCACCCGGGTCGACGAACCTGCCAGCAAGCCGCAGCATGCCGACCGCGGCGGCCACCAGGGCGCCGAGCAGGGTCACCTTCTGGAGCAGGTCACCCGGCACGACGTGGCTGAGGACCGAGACGATCGCGTCGGCAGGAACCGCGCGCGGGACCGATCCGTCCAGGCCGAGCCACTCACCGCGCCAGGGCTGCCGCGGCACGAAGCTCATGTCGCCAATGAGGACGAAACCCCGGGAGAACAGCACGGGAGCTAGTGCGAGGACCGCCAGGAGGACCGTGGTGCCGACCGGCATCCAGTCGCGGGACCGGGTCGCCGGGTCAGGACTCGACATCGGAGCCCCCGACCCGCGTTGCCAGCGTTGCCGCTGCCAGGCCGCACCCGAGGGCGGCGAGCACGTCGGCCGCTCCGCCAGGCGTTCCGTTCGCCGTACCGTCCGCGAACGCTGCGACGACTCCGGAGGCGAGCACAAGCACTCCCGCCGCGCTGGAGATCGGCAGCCTGGTCCGCATCACGATCCAGCCGACCACCGCTGCACCGGCGGCGACCGGACTGGCTGCTGCGAGCACGAGGACTCCTGCGACGAGGCCCGCTCCGGGCAGGTTCTGGTTCTGCTGAGGTGCCGTCACCTCCTCGCGCGGGACGCGGGTCCGGCGTACGTCGACCAGCAGCAGGACGAGCAGGACGAGGACACCGGCGGCACCGACGCCGAGCGCGAGCCGGTAGGCAGGTTGGGGCGCGAAGTCGATCCGGACCGTTCCGCCGGCGCCCGCGGGGACGACGAACCCCTGCTGCCACCCGTCGACGACCCTGCCGACAAGGTCGTGACCAGCCAGCGTGGCCTTCCAACCCGGGTTCGCGTTCTGCCCGAACACCAGCAGCGCCTCGGACCCCGGGGCGACCTGCATCCGCATCGAGGACGCCAGCGGCGTCGACCCGGTCACAGCCCGTTGCTCCCCGACGACCACCGGCCCAGTCGGCGCAACCTCGCCCGAACGGAGCACCACCCGGGTGGGCACGAAGAACGCGTTGGCGTTGACCTGCAGGCGGGTCGTGCCGGCGGCGAGCGCGACGGTCGGGTCGCAGCTCTGCCAGCGCAGGGTGCGCCCGTCCACGATGTCGCCGAGCGTCCCGCTCACCCGCGTGGGGTGCAGCTGGCCGTCGACGTACAGGTTCGGGCCGAAGCCGCATGGGGTGCGGAAGGCCCAGGTCAACGGCACCGGGCGGGTCAGCGAGGCGAGCCCGTCGAGCCGGACCTCCCCGACCGCGACCGACAGATCGGTCGAGTCGCTCGGGTGTGCCAGCAGGGTGATCGACGCCGAGGTCGCCCCGGTGATCGGGGTGAAGTAGCCGAGCTGGTCGGCGCCGATCGGCACACGCCGGGTCTGCCCGTGGGCCACGATCACCGCCGCGTACGGCGTCAGCCCGGGGATCTGCGACGGAGTCACCTGGAACCGGCCCAGCGTCCGGGGCGTGTCCCAGGTCAGGTGCAGGACCGGGGCCAGGTCGCCCCGGGCCGCGAGCCAGGACGTCGCGGCCTGACCGTCGGTGGCGAAGACGGCCGAGACCGCGGGATCGTTGCCGAGCACGCTGGTCGACGTCGCCGACAATCCACCGTGGATCGGCAGCAGCAGCTTCGCGACGTCCGGCGACGGCTGGGCGACGACCTCGCCCGAGAACGTCCACGACCCGGCTCCGTGCAGCGTGAAGGTGCGGTCGAGGTGGCCGCGTTCGGCACCGGGGCGCGCGTACGACGGGTCGCAGCTGGTGCCGAGGGCGCCGTACAGGCAGGGGCGCCGGGGCGGGTCCGCGCTGAAGACGAACGAGGTCGAGGCATCGGCGCCGGTGTCGGGGACCACCAGGGTGCGGCTGGTGTCGACCTCGGCGACCGCGATGTCGCGGATCGCGACCTGGGCGTTCGGGTCGTGCCCCGAGATGGCCAGCACGGTGACCCGGACCCGCGAGGCGACCATCCCACCGAAGTCGACGACCGCACGACCCTGGCTGTCCGGCGTGATCACCTTGCGCACCGATCCCGCAGTGACCGTAAGACGCGTCACCCTCAGGCTGCCCGGCCCCCCGGCCCCTGCCAGCACGGTGACCTGCCCGATCGAGCGTGACCCGCGGAGGTCGTACTGCACCCACTGGCCGACGGCCTTCGTGAACGGTGCCGAGCGCCACGACGTCGAGGGGTCGGCGTCGGTGACCGCCGACGGCCCGAACTCGGGGCGCACCGGGCCGAGCGAGTCGGAGTACCCGGCCGAGGTGGACGCGGTCACCGAGCTGAGGTCGCCGTACCGGGCGTAGACGCGCGGTACGCCCGGAGCTCCGACGTAGTCCGGGACCCTGCGGTGGGTCCGGCTGGGCTCGGACGGGGTCCGTACGTCGCTGACGGCATCGTGGGTCCGGCCGAAGTTCCGCTCGACGAGTCGGTAGCCGTCGGTGACGATCGCCGGCGCCTGTCCTGCCGACGCGCGCTGGACGAGGACGTGCTCGCCTGGACCGACCAGTCCGGCCTCGCGTGCCGTGATCACGTCCTCGGGCGCGCCGGTGAGCACCGGCATCGTCGAGGTGACGGTGGCCTCGGGGCGCGCCAGCGCACCGCTGACCCGGTACACCTCCAGCGCCGGGAGCGCAGCGGCCCCGAAGGTCTTCACGCGCTCGATCCCGGGGCTGGCGGCGAGCGCCGTGGCGACCCTCGGCGCATCGGTCGAGTCGGCGATCGACGGGTCGAGGTCGTTGCGCAGCAGGATCCGGGTGATCCCGGCCGCTGCCAGGGTCGGCGCCAGCGCAGGCGAACCGAGCCCGTCGTCGAGCCGGGCATCGATCCCGTCGAGGAGGCGGATCGAGGCCGCCGGGATCAACGGGATCTGGTTGCGGGTCACCCAGCCTGAGCTGGCCAGGCCCTGGATCGGCTCGTCGCCCGTCCACCCCCAGGTCTGCTGGGCGAACCCGGCCGCCGGCACGACCAGCGTCGCACCGGGCCCGTCGTGGTCGAGCCAGGCCGCAGCCTGCCGCCAGGACGCGGGGATCTCGTCCCAGCCCGGGTGCCGCAGCGACCCGGTGAACACCGGCGCGGCGCTGCCCACGACCAGGGCGCAGACTGCGATCGCCCCGAGCGGACGCGCGAAAGCCAGGCGCGACGATCGGCCGTCGAGCCAGTCACGGAGGCGGGCCGCGACCAGCGCACAGGTGGCCCCGAAGCCGAGCGCGAGCGGCAGCCGGACCAGCGGATCGGCTTTGTGGATGTTGCGGAACGGAACCAGTGGCCCGTCGAGCAGGTGCCGGACGGTGCTCGCCAGCGGCGAACCGGCCGGCCCGCCGTGGCCCCAGGTCATCACCAGCAGTCCGGTGAGGAACGCGATCAGCAACGGCCCGCGAAACCGGATCGCGTCCGGTCCGGTGCGGGCCAGACCGGCGATGCCGAAGGCGGCGATCACGGCTCCCAGGATCACCAGCACCGCTGCGGTGCTCATCGCGTGGGCTGCCACCCAGAACGGGCCGTCGCCGTTCGGGACGTAGTTCAACCAGTGCTCGGCCCCGCGCACGGTGTTGCTCCAGCCGGTCGTCCGGGTCGTGTTCGCCGCGTTCTCGATGTAGTCCAGGAAGGGCGGGCTGTACTTCCCGAGCAGCAGCAGCGGGAGCATCCACCACAGGCTGGCCAGGGTCGCGGTGAGCACCCACCAGCCGGCGAGCCGCCGACCGGCGCGGGTGGTGACGCCCGAGAGGATCAGCAACAGCGGCAGTGGCAGCGCAAGCAGGTTCTCGGTCGCGTTCACCCCGCCCATCGCGACCACCGCGAGACCAGCGAGCACGGCCGCCCGCCGCGCGGCCATCCGGCCGGACAGGCAGAGCACGATCGGCAGGCACACCCACGGCAGCACCGCGCTGGGCAGCATCTCGGCGCTGAGCTCGCCGGACAGTCCGACGATCCGGGGCGAGAGCGCGTACGCGAGACCGACGAGCACGGGGATGTGCACGGCCGCGCCGGGGATCCGGGCCGTCCGCGATCCGGCACCGAGCCCGAGCGCGCGCGCCAGGCGGCGGGCGCCGTCGTACGCGATCAGGAGGACCAGGGCGGACCAGGCCCGCTGCGTGATCCAGACGGGCAGCCCCGCCAGATCGCCGACCAGGAAGAAGGTGCCCTGCGGGAACAGGTAGCCGTAGCCCTGGTCGGCCAGACCGCCGAGGTCGACACCCGTGTTCCAGAGGTTGAGCGACTTGCCCAGCAACCTGCCCGGGTCGGCGGTGAGGTCGAACTTGGTGTCGAGAGTGGTCTGGCCGATCCGCTGGCCGGCGCTGATCAGGACCAGGAAGGCGACCGCACCGAGGTGCAGGCACGACGCCCGAGCGCGGTCGCGCAGCCGGGCACGGCGCGCCCGCTGGCGACGGTCTCCCGTCCGGTCAGAGCGACCGGCCCCCGCACTGTCCTGCACCGACGCACTCTATCGGTGCAAACCGTAGGATGGCGGACATGCGCGACGACCCCGACTGGACGGCCACCTGGACGGCGTCGCAGGAGATCTCCGGCTGGCTCAAGGAAGGGCAGGCGCGCCTGCTCTGGGACGAAGCCCGGGCGTTGCCCGCCGGCTCGAGCGTGCTGGAGATCGGCAGTCACCAGGGCCGGTCCACCGTGGTGCTCGGTCGCGCGCTGCGCGAGGGTGGCGGGACCGTGATCGCGGTCGACCCGTTCGTCGAGGGCAAGCTGTTCGGCGGTCTGAGCACCCGGGACAAGTTCGAGCGGAACATCTCCGAGGCCGGTCTCGGGGACGTGGTCGACCTGGTCCCCGACTACAGCACGTCGCTGCGACCGTCGTGGACGCGCAGCTTCGAGATGCTCTACATCGACGGCAAGCACGACTACTGGACGCTGTCCGACGACCTGCGCTGGGCCGTGCACCTGCCCGAAGGCGCGGCCGTCGTGATCCACGACTGCTACTCCTCGATCGGCGTGACGCTGGGGATCCTCCGGCACGTGCTGTTCTCCTCGACGCTGACCTACGAACGACGGTCGGACTCGCAAGCGCTCTTCCGGGTACGCCGCCCCGGTGCGGCCGATCGCTTGCGGATCCTGGCCGAGCTGCCGTGGTGGCTGCGCAACGTGTTCGTGAAGGTGCTGCTCCGGCTGCGGCTGCGCCCGGTCGCGCGGCTCTTCGGGCACGACTCTCCCTACGACCCCTACTGAGCCGACGCCTACTCAGCCGACGCCGTGACCAGC
>JACXTT010013049.1_pt1 | contig 10979 bp, 10 predicted proteins | sample 9270951 | NCBI WGS metagenome assembly JACXTT01 (sample SAMN15532306, study PRJNA645909) | rock metagenome | isolation source: weathered quartz diorite | place: Puerto Rico | collected 2017-06-21 | reverse complement strand
TCTCTCGAAACGTTGGCGGAGGGTCTCGTCAAAATGGGGGCGGATCGCAGCGCAGTACTGATTGCGCTGGGTGGGGGAGTGGTCTGCGATGTGACCGGATTTCTCGCGTCGGTCTACATGCGCGGGGTGGACGTGATCCAGATACCGACCACCGTGCTGGCACAGGTAGACGCCGCGATCGGGGGGAAGACCGGGGTTAACCTCGGGTCGGGGAAGAATCTGTTGGGGACGTTTCATCAGCCGCGCGCGGTGCTGATTGACCCGCGCGTGCTCACTACGCTTCCATCACGCGAATATCGAGCAGGGTTGTACGAGGCGCTCAAGTGCGGAATCATTGGCGATCCCGGCCTCTTCCGCTTGTTTGAGAGTCGGCGGCGCGAAATTCTTGACCGTGACACAGATGTAGTTGACAAGGTGATCTCCGCATCTGTGCGTCTGAAAGCTGCGATCGTGAGCGCAGATGAACGCGAAGGCGGACTCCGGCAGGTGCTCAATCTGGGCCACACCATCGGACACGCGCTCGAGACCGAGACTCGCTACACACAGTTGTTACACGGGGAAGCGGTAGCGTGGGGCATGATTGCGGCGACGCACATTGCGCGCTCTACGGGCAAGCTGGACAGCGTAGCGGCGGAACGCATTGGCACGGCAATCCTCGGTTTTGGGAGGCTGCCACGCATGAAAATGCAAACGGCTGGTGTCATGAAACGCCTTCACTCCGACAAGAAGACGCGGCAAGGCGTGATCCACTTTGTCCTGCCGAGGAAGATCGGGAAAGTAGAAATCGTCGGCGATGTGCCCGCGGGCGTGGTGCGTTCGGCCGTTGAAGAAATTCGAAGATTGGCACTTGACTGAGATGACTGGAGAGACCCACGGCCGGATCGTAGGAGCGGCCCCTGCGGGGGCCCGCGATCGCGAGTCCGCGGGCAAGGCGGTGCAGGAGATGTTCACCTCCATCGCTCCACGGTACGACTTGGTGAATCACGTTCTCTCGTTCAATACGGACCGGTTCTGGTGGTGGCGGGCGGCACGGACATTCGATTCTATCCTGAGGCGTCCCGATGCACGAGTGCTAGACCTGTGCTGTGGCACGGGAGACATGACCTTTGCGCTGCGCCGTCGCACCAACTCGGGACGAGCGCAGATTGTCGGTGCGGACTTTTCTCACGCCATGTTGCAGCGCGCGGCGATAAAGGGGAAGCAGACCACGCTACGCTGGATCGAAGCTGACGCCCTCCGGTTGCCCTTTCCTGACGGCCACTTCGACTTGCTCACGGCTGCATTCGGGTTTCGCAATCTTGCCGACTACGATGCGGGGCTGCGCGAGATGGTGCGGGTGCTGCGGTCGGGAGGGGAATGCGGGATTCTGGATTTTGGGGAGCCGCGTGGATTGTTGGGCAAGCTCTATCGCATTTACTTCAAACGTGTCCTGCCAGCGGTCGGGACCGTGATTTCCGGTGTGCAAGGGCCGTACAAGTATCTTCCCGCCTCAGTGGAGCGCTTTCCTCCGCCGCAGGAGATGCTGGATCGCATGCGAGAATCCGGATTCCAGGAGGCGGCATGGACGCCTTACACGTTCGGCGTCGCGGGGCTGTATCACGGCTGCAAGTGAGATCAAAGGCGCTTGACCGCAGAGATCGCAGAGCACGCAGAGAAAAATCAAGGTCGTGTTCTTGAGCTTTGGTTTTGTCCCCGATTTCTCTCTGCGTCCTCAGCGATCTCTGCGGTTAAATGCCTTTCCGGAAGGAGTCTGCAAACGCGTCCGCGATCGTGTAACGGATCACGTTCTCGTAATGCGGCCCCAGAAATTTCTTCAGCCGTTCGGTATTCATGATGTACTGACCCGTCATGTAGGGAACGGCATCCGGTGGAATGGCGGACACCCTCCAACGCCATAAGAACTGCAACACGCGCCGCATCCCCCATTTCCCCGGAACGCGCAGCAACTTCGCGTGAGCCATGTTTACGCACTGCTCGAAGGTCAACGCTTCACCACGGCCCGCGACGTTCATCGTCGTCAAGCGCTGCGCTTCCGGCTCACGCTGCAATATCCACACAATCAAACGCGCCATGTCGTCGACGTGGATGAACTGGATTTTGTTTTCCAGATATTTCTTCCCCAAGGGCAACATGCAGGGCAGGCGCTTGCCCTGCTGACGCATGCGTGCCGCGCGCTTGCCTTTGCCGTTCGGAGTTCCCCGAAATGCACCCATCAGGTAGTTCTCGACACTGGCCCCGGCAAAAATGTGCGGACGCAGAATGAAGACGCTACACCCGCGCAAAGAAGGGGCCCGCTGCTGCACGACCAAGTCGCATTCTTTCTTGTGCAGAGCGTAGGGCAGAGTATGAGCTTCCAGCGGAGCATCTTCGGCGACGGCTTCAGACAGGTCGGAACCGTATACCGAGACACTGCTCGGAAAGATGAACTGGCGGATGTTAGCGCCCGCGTTACGGTTGGCCTCAGTGACGGCCTCCATGACGCGGGCGGTGCCGGCCACGTTAATTTGCCACATCCGATCGGCATCGAGAACGCCGGAGCGCAGGGGATCGATGACGAACGCCAGGTGCACAACCGACGCGGGCTGCAACTCGCGCAACAGCAGAAACAACTCGCGAGTCGAGTCTTCCTTCCCGAGGTCGAGCGGCACGAAGCTGTGGATCGGGGCGGTGGGAGGCGTGACATCAATGCCTACGACGGTGTACGCGGCCAGCATAGGAGCCAGACGCTGCCCGAGATTGCCCGAGATTCCCGTGACAACGACGGTTGGTTTCGTCGTGTCCATTTAGTCGGGGTCGACGTCGGGCTGAGTCTCTTGCCCAGGTGGCGTCGGCGGCTTGGGCTTGATCCCGAAGTAGGCGTCGTTCAGTTTTGAAGTGCCCTGGAACTCCTGCATGCCATCGCGGAAGCGTTGAGTTGCAATCCAGTTCTTAATCTCCGGCTTAACAGCGTCCAGGGACAGGGTCTGCTTGCTGACGAACTTGTAAATATAGTGGCCGGTGGGGTCAGAGATCACTTCCGTTACCTCTCCGGGCTTGAGTTCAAGAGCGGCATGATGAGGAGGCGGCAAGGTCGTCGGACGAACCTTTTCCATCTTGGTGGTGGGCGGGTTTCCCTTCAATCCAGCGGCCAGATAGGCCTCTTTCTCCAGGGTGTCGAAGTTCTCTCCCTTGGCAGCGCGAGCGCGGAGGGCGGCGGCAGTCCTCTTCATGGCGGCCTCGCCCGCTTTCTCGCGCTCTGCAGCTTCTTTCTGTTCCGTTGCTGTATCTTTTTTTACGCCTGGCAGTGCTTTCGGGGGGGTGATTTGTTTTGTGTGCGGGATGTAGAGCCGCTGCAAACTGGCTTCCTGGTAGGTGTCAATCTTGTCCTTGTAATACTTCTCGATGTCAGCGTCGGAGACTTTCTGAGACTCTTCCTGCAAGGCGATGGTCAGCTGTTGTGACAGAATCTGCATGCGCGCATAGCCCATGTTGGCTTCGAACCTGGGCGATTTGTCGAGCCCACGCCTCTCCGCCTCGTTGCTCATCCCGATGAGCCTGGAATAGCCGGTGGCCAGCCGCAGCTTGATGGGCGCTGACATGTTGGGCTGCAGCCCTTCGGCGAGCTTTTCGAACTGCTCCCGTGTAATGACCGTCTCGCAGGTCTCCCCCTTCTTTGCCGGATCGGAGCAGGCACCTTTTACGGTGATGACCGGGTCGGTGGGACTCACTTTCGCTTCGGCGGCCTTCTGGTCCGCATCGTCCGGCGCCTTCGCTGCGGCCGAAGGGTTGTTTGCTGGTGGGACCGGCTTGGCCGCTTGGCCATAAGTGAGGCCTCCAAGCAAGAGACACACGATCCACCGGTTGCACATGAGCATAGTCCTCCAGAAGGGAATTACCGCGAAATGTCATCCTAGCATGCCGCGCGCCGGATCGGCAGTTAGCGAAAGAGTTGGCGGTATTCGAATCGGAAGCGATAATGCGGTATGCCGGAAATACAGGCCGCCTTCAGTTCCGAATCGATGCGCGGGGAGAAGCGCGCCGTCGCCGGAAACTCGGTCTTGGCTGCCTTTGCGATTACCAGCTTGAAAATCGTCGTGGGAATTACGACCGGCTCTTTGGGAATTCTCTCCGAGGCGGCGCACTCCGGACTGGACCTGGTTGCAGCACTGGTGACGTTTTTTTCCGTCAGGGTTTCCGACAAGCCGGCAGACGCCGATCATCAATATGGTCACGGCAAAGTCGAGAATTTTTCCGCTTTCATCGAAACCGGGCTCCTGCTCCTGACCTGCATCTGGATCATTTTGGAAGCCTGGAAAAGGCTCTTCTTCCACAGCGTGGACATCGAACCGAGCGTGACAGCATTTGTCGTGATGATTCTCTCGATCGTGGTAGATGCCTGGCGCTCCCGCGCCCTCGGACGCATTGCCGCAAAGTACGACAGCCAGGCCCTCGAAGCGGATGCTCTCCACTTTTCTACTGACATCTGGTCCAGTGCGGTCGTGATCCTGGGACTTGCCCTGGTGCAGTTTGGCCGCAGCTATGACGTGCGGTGGCTGAGTAAAGCCGATCCCGTTGCAGCTTTGTTTGTGGCCGGCGTGGTGGTGTCAGTGAGTTGGCGGCTGGCGCGGAGGACAGTTGATGCGCTACTTGACGCGGCTCCTACCGGTGCGCGCAACCAGATACTGGAAAGGATCCGAAATATAGACGGCGTTCTGGAAGTGGACCGGGTACGCATTCGGCGGGCAGGGAACCGCTACTTTGCCGATGTTTCGGTGGGCCTGTCGCGCAACTTCACGTTCCAGCGCTCCGAGCAGATCGCAGACGAAGTGACGGCCCGGGTACACCAGGTCCTGCCCGATGCCGACGTCATGGTGCATTCCGTGCCGCGGGCGCGTCATGCGGAAAACATCTTCGATCGCGTCCGCGCGGTGGCTACGCGGAACAATCTCAACGTGCACGACGTGAGTGTGCAGGACTTGAATGGCAAGCTCCACGTGGAACAGCATCTGGAACTCGACGAGCAACTCAGCATGAAGGCGGCGCACGACGAGGTGACGCGCCTCGAAACCGAAATGCGCAACGAAGTGCCGGAGATCTCAACCATCCTGACGCACATTGAGAGCGAGCCCGCGACCATTGAGACCGGAGAGCAGATTGTGCAGGAACCGGAGCTCGAGCGATGCTTCAAGAAAATCGGCAAGGAATTCCCGGAAGTCATTGATATACATGAGTTTCAATTCAAAGAAATTCGTGACCGATTATACGTTTCTTGCCACCTGACATTGCCCGACGACATGCCCCTTTCTCGAGTGCACGATGTGCAGACGGCGCTGGAGATTCGATTCAAGCAGCAGGCACCGGAGTTATTTCGTGTGCTGATCCATCCGGAGCCGATGACGGACAACCGGAGGTAGCAATGTTGATTGTTGATTATTGATTGTTGAATGGCAATGACTGATGAACATCAGGCTACGGAACTTAAGGAACGGACGAAGGCCTTTGCGCTGCGCATTATCAAATTGATTCGAGCCCTTCCCGCGGGAATGGAGTCGCGGGTGATCGGTCACCAGCCGCTCAGAAGTGGCACGGCAGTCGCAGCGAACTATCGGGCGGTATGCCGAGCCCGGTCACGAGCAGAATTTCTGGCCAAGATGAGCATTGTTCTCGAAGAAGCCGATGAAGGCGCCTTTTGGCTCGAACTACTTTCTGATACAGAATTGATCCCGGACCACAGGTTGACCAGCCTGCGTTCCGAGGCAAATGAACTCGTGGCGATCTTCAACGCGTCTCGCAACACCGCACGGAAAAACCGAGGAAGCGATGGCTAATAGCAAGGCGATCAATCCGAACGGGTGCTGGCTTTCAAGCAAGAATCAACAATCGACGATCAACAATTGGAAGCACGTATGATCGAAGCGTCAGTTAATTGGTCGGACCAGGAACGATTCGTCGGGCAGGCTAGCTCCCGTCACGCGATCGTGACCGACGCCGGCAAAGAAAAAACTGCAAACAGCCCGATGGAACTCGTCCTGATCGCCCTTTGCGGGTGCACTGCCTCCGATGTAGTTGGCATCCTGCGCAAGAAGCGCGAGGCGTTCACCGGCCTCGAAGTGCACGCCAAGGGAGAGCGCGCGGCCGAGTACCCACAGGTCTACACTCAGATTCACCTGACCTACCGCGTGCGCGGCGCGGTCTCACCGAAGGCGATGGAAGATGCGGTGCGCCTCTCCGAAGAGAAGTACTGTTCCGTGTCTGCGATGCTGGAGAAGACAGCCAAGATCACCTACACCATCGAGTACGCGGCGTGAAGGCCGGTGCTCATCCGCTGCGTGGCTATTTGTACATCGGATGCGCTGCACTGTTCTGGGGGATCGCTGCCACGCTCGGCCGCGCCGCCTTTACCGGGCGACTTCCTGGCCTGACGCCAGGCGCGATTGATCCTCTGATCCTTTCACAGAGCCGCACGACGCTCTCACTGTTTGTGCTGCTGCCGGTGCTCCTGCTCCGGCGCGGGGCGTCGGCGCTGCGCGTGCCTGGGCGTGACCTTGTACGGTTCCTGTTGATTGGCGTTCTGGGAGTCGCGGCTTCCAACTACCTCTACTATCTTGCCATTCAGCGGACGAATGTCGCGACCGCCATTATCTTGCAATACACGGCGCCGGTCTGGGTGCTGCTGTACACGGTCCTGCGTGGAGGTCCGCGGCCGTCGTTGCGGCGCAGCACCGCCGTCGGGCTGGCGGTCGTGGGATGCGCGCTGGCGGTGGGCTTCGTGGGCTCAGGCGGACTGAGCCTGGATCCACTAGGCGTGAGCGCGGCACTGCTGGCTGCGTTTTCCTTTGCGTTCTATAACGTCGGCGGGCACAGCGTGCTTGCCCGCTACGACCGGTGGAAAGTGCTGCTCTGGGTATTGACCTCGGCCGCGACGTTCTGGATATCCGTCAATCCGCCGTGGAAGATTTGGGCCGCCCACTTCGGGCGTGAGCAGTGGGGATTCATGCTGATGTTTTCGCTGGTGTCGGTGTTGGGACCGTTCTCTTGCTACTTTGCGGGGCTGCAACATCTCGAACCTACGCGTGCGGTCGTGGTCAGTTGCCTGGAGCTGGTGTTCAGTATTGTGATCGCCGCGCTCGCGCTGGGAGAGTTGCTGCGGCCACTGCAAATGTTGGGGATTGCGGTAGTGCTGGTGGCGATCGTGCTGATTCAATTACCGGAACAGGCGGCGCGGGAGGAAGACCTAGTCATTGAGCCGATCGAGTAGCGGCTACTCCAGGCTGCGGCCCTTGGTTTCTGGTAGCTGAGTGGCCATTGCACTGGCTAGCAAAAACCCCGCCGCGCACAGACAAAACGCCCAGCTCAGACCCTTCATTTGTCCCACCCATCCGATGGTGAGAGGAGCCAACGAACTCATCGTGCGCGCTCCGTTGTACGTGAACCCCAGGGCGCGCGCACGCACGGGCGTGGGGAAGATTTCGCTGCCGATGATCCCCGAGCCGGAAAAAAATCCGGTCCCGAAGAATGCAACAATCGTACCCAGCACCAGCAGGACAGCTTGCGAACGCGCCATGGCATAGACGGGGACCAGAAGTGCCGCCATAAAGGTGTAAAGAATGAAAGAACGTCGGCGGCCGAGATGGTCTGCGACCCAGCCGAAGCTCGCGTACCCGGGGAACATGCCGAACAGGTTGAGGACGACGAGTAGAGACGTAGTGCCCATCACGCCGAAGCCGCGGCCACCCTGCTCGACCGAAAGCGACAGATACGGCGGGAGCCACGTGAACAGCCCCCACCAGGCAAACATCCCAAAAAAGTTCAACAACAGCAGGGCAAGAGTGCTCCTTCGATACGGCGGGCGGAAGATCTGTCCGAAAGAAGCGTCGTTTGACGATTGACGGTCAGGAGCTCCCCGGTCGGAATATGCAGGTCGCTGTTTTCGTTCCTTCCACATCTCCGATTCGGGTACCCGGTTTTGAATCCAGAGTGTGATCAGGGCCGGCAAGATTCCGACAAAGAATACAGCGCGCCAGTTCGCATAGCGCAAGACGATGCCCGACACCAGTGCGGCCAGCGCGAATCCTATCGCCCAGGAACTCTGCACGATGGAGATGGCCTTAGCGCGAAGTTCATCAGGCCAGGTCTCCGCGACCAGGGTCGCGCCGGTGTTCCACTCTCCGCCCATCCCGAGACCAAGAATGAAGCGAAAGATCGCCAACGATACCACTCCGGTGGACAGCCCCGACGCAAACGAACAGATCGAGTAGGTCAGGATGCTGAGCATCAGTGCACGCTTGCGTCCGATGCGGTCGGCGAGGAATCCGAAGAGGACGCCGCCCATCCCGGAGGCCAAAAGAGTCAGCGTGTAAAGCAGACCCGACGTGGCCTTCGACATGCCGAAGTCGCGCATGACGTGCGCCAGCACCAGCGCGTAGAGCATGGCGTCGAAGGAATCGAGCATCCATCCGAGGGCGGCGGCGAGAAGAGTGCGGCGTTGATTGGGAGTGGCCTGACGTAGAAGCTGGATGGGCCCGATGGCCATGCGGGGGCGATTGTACAGCAGTGGTTAGTTTGGTCGCCCGCCGCGCCTTTCATGGCAAGCGCGCATGCCGCCAGGTACTAACCACCAACACTAATCCTTAGCCACTGATTTCTACCCGGCGAAAGTATTTCTGTGCCTTCCCCACATCCCGCGCGATCTGTTCCCGTAAGGCTTCCACGGACGGGAATTTGATTTCGTCGCGCAGCCGATCAAGGAAGTGGATTTCGACTTCGGTTTCTGCCGTGACTTCCAGAGGGTGGAAATTCAGCAGGTGGCTCTCGACGGCGAACGAATCGGCGCCGAACGTCGGACGATTTCCAATATTGGTCACCGAATCAAAACATTCGTCTCCTACGCGGGTGCGCGAGATGTACACGCCGTCCTTGGGAACGAGTTCTTGGTAGCGCGCCAGGTTGATGGTTGGGACGGTGTATTTCGATCCGTAGCCGCGACCGCGGCCGGCCGTCGAGAGAATGCTGAACGGCCGAGCCAGCAGATGACGCGCGCGGCTGACGCGGCCTTCTCGCAGGAGCTTGCGGATGTGGCTGCTGGAAACGGGTTCGCCCCGCAGGCGCATCTCGGGATAGTCGTGGACCTCAAACCCCATGTCCCGGCCCAATTCGCGAAGCGTCTGAATGTTGCCGGCGGCCTTGTGTCCGAAATGAAAGTTATAGCCCTCGTGCACTTCGCAAGCGTGCAGGCGCTTCTTGAGAATCTCGTGGGCAAACTGGTGCGGAGTCATCAGAGACAAATCGTGCGTGAAGGGAAGAAGCAGGACGACGTCGATCCCGGTCGCGGCCAACAGGTGCAGCTTTTCCGGCGTCGGCGTGAGCAACTTCAGATTCTGATCGGGACGCAGGATGCGAGTGGGATGCGGCTCGAAAGTCACCGCTATGGACTTCGCACCTTGAGCTTTGGCCCGCTGGACAATCTCGCTGAGCACGAAGCGATGCGCGCGGTGTACGCCGTCGAAGTTCCCGACGCTCACCAGCGCTGGGCCTAATCCGTCGGGAACATCTGAGAGTTGGCGGAAAATCTGCATGGTCAGGAAAGGTTCTAGATCTCAAACTCCAATTTCATTCCGTCATACGCGAGCCGGACTCCCGAAGGCAGCTCAGCGTCGGTAGCTGCATGCGGCAAGTCGTGACAGATGTGGGTGAAGAAGGCGCGCTTGGGCTTCACTTCCGTAACGATCCGCAACGCCTGTTCGACCGTCGAGTGCGTGGGATGCGGCTTGTAGCGCAGCGCGTCCAGAAACAAGACGTCGAGGTTGCGCAGCCGCTCAAGGGATTCGGCCGGCACGTCGCTGTGGTCAGTGAGATACGCGGCCGATCCGAATCGAAAGGCAAGAATAGGAGTCTCTCCGTGGATGACGGTCACCGGCTCGAAGCGGGCGCCGAACAACTCAACCGGCCCTTGGATCGGTTTCAATTCCACCTGGGGCAGACCGCCGAATTTGTACTCGGCGTCGAAGATGTAACGGAACATGTTGCGCAGGAATTCGGCCGCTCCGGGATCGGCATACAGCGGCAACCTTCCCGGCTTGTGCGCAAAGCTCAGCGGACGCAGGTCGTCAATGCCGAGAATGTGGTCGGCATGGGTGTGGGTGTAGAGGACGGCGTCGACCTGAGTGATCTTCTCCCGCAACGCCTGCTCACGGAAGTCAGGGGTGGTGTCAATCAATACATGGTGGCTGTTGTAGCTGATCATCACCGACGGACGAGTGCGGCGGTCGCGCGGATCGGCCGAAAGGCAAACGGCACAATCGCAGCCGATGGTGGGAACTCCCATCGAGGTGCCGCTGCCCAATACCGTCAGCGTGGCGCGCATCAGCCGTTGGTTCCTGTGCTGGGACCGGGCGCTTGGGGTGGATTCGCCAGCGCATTTGTCACTTCGACATACGCCATTCGCAGCTCGTAGAGAGCGTTTTGCAAGAAGGCCTGTTCCTTCGGAGTGAGGTTGCCCTTGGTTTTCTCGCCCATCATGCCGAGCGTGTCGATGGTTTGGCGGGCGCCGATCAGATCAACGTGAGGGGCACCGCCCTGTTCCATCATCAGTCCGAGCTGCATCATGGCCGTCATGTAGAGCGAAGCCAGGAAGCGCTCGAACGACATCTCAAAATCTTTCGCCGAGTGACCACTCAGTTCGACGTGGGCATCCAGGTCGCGCGAGGACTTCTGGTAGGCGTCGTGCTGCGCCTGCTGCTCACTGGCAGTGGGCGGAGGAGGCGTGTCGGCCACGGGGGGATCCGGAGTGGCGACCTGGGTGAAAGCGGATTTCTCGGCGACTGGCGACGGAGTTTCCTCGGCCACTTCGGTTCGGAGTTCGCCGTCGGCTGTGAACAGACGGCGGTCGTTGACTTTGATTTCGGAGCCTTTCTTGTGTTGTTCTGGCATAGGGTGATCCGTGGAGAGCGTGTCTCTGCCGCGGGCGTGGTACCGTCCCTGAGGAGACTCGGTCAACTTCC
>JACXTT010013048.1_pt1 | contig 10979 bp, 10 predicted proteins | sample 9270951 | NCBI WGS metagenome assembly JACXTT01 (sample SAMN15532306, study PRJNA645909) | rock metagenome | isolation source: weathered quartz diorite | place: Puerto Rico | collected 2017-06-21 | reverse complement strand
ACCGCCTTCGGCGTGAAGCCATCCTTCGCGACGTATTCGGCGAGCGTCACGCCGGGCACGAGGCCCCAGTAGACGTCGAGCTCGTTCGCATCGAGCTCACCGTTCTTGTTCTTGTCCTCGGACCAGAAGATCGGGAGCGCGAGCTCGGCAGCGTTCCGGTTGAAGTCCCCGCGCGCCATCTTCTCGAGGCTCGCGACCTGCGGCTTCGGTGGCGGCGGCGGCGTGGTCGCAAGCGGCGGAACGACCGGCAGCTCCTTGTCGTGCTTCGGCGGCGCAACGACGATAGGCGCCTCTCCGCATGCCGCGAGCGTGCCGATGCCGAAGAGGAATGCGAGGAGCGAGGCGCCCGAACGTGAGGAGCTTCCTTCAGAGATCTTCATTTCGGTGCGTGCATGCGACGCACGCGATTCCGCGTCAATCGTCAGTCCGTTCGGACCGCTCGCGCGTCTCCTTCGAGAGACACTTCCGCAAAGAATTCGCGCGCCCGATGCACCCTTGCTCGCGCCCGCGCGCGCGTGAAAGGTGCTCGCATGCGCCACCTCTTCGTGTCGATCTCGCTGTCGTCGACGATGCTTCTCTTCGCCTTCGCGTGCGGTGACGGCCTCGACGCCGCCTCGCCGAGCGGCTCGGCCAGCCCGAGCGATCCTCCCGCGCCGACCGTCGGCAGCTCGTCGACGAGCAGCAGCGGCTCGTCGTCGTCCTCGAGCGGCGCGTCTTCGTCGTCGGGAGACGCCACGAGCGACGCGAGCCTCACGCCTCCCGACGAAGACTGCACGAAGTATCCATTCAAGGCGGAGACGTTGCTCGCCGAGCGCGTGGGCTTCGGACGCAACGCGATCGGCGGCGACCCGAAGAACGTCTACCACGTGACCACGCTCGCCTCGTCGGGACCAGGATCGCTCCGCGAGGCGCTCGAGAGCACGAACCCTTATTGGATCGTGTTCGACGTCAACGGGAAGATCACGCACACCGAGCGCTGGTACCTGAAGTCGAACAAGACGGTCGACGGTCGCGGTCGCGACATCGACATCGAAGGCCACCTCGAGCTCGACGACGTTTCGAACATCATCCTCTCCGACGTTCGTCTCGAGAACTCGCTCGAAGGACACTGCACGCAGAAGGGCGACGTGCTCAGCGTGAACAGCAAGGCGACGAACCCCGTCGGCACCTACACGATGAAGGACGTGTGGATCCACCACGCGGAGCTCTTCAACGGGGGCGACGGCCTCCTCGATCTGCGTGGCGGCACCGACTACACGCTCTCGTGGACGCATCTCCACATGCACAAGAAGGGTCTTCTCTGGAGCAACGAGACGGCGGAGATGCGCGTGACCGCGCACCACAACTTCTTCGATCGCATCAGCCTCCGCGGCCCGCAGATGGTCGGCGGCAAGCTGCACTTCTTCAACAACTACCAATTCCAGTGGTGGGAGTACGGCGCGGGCGGATTGCACGACGCGCAGGTGCTCTCCGAAGCGAACGTGTACGAAGCACGACCAGGCACCGCCTGCCTTCCCGTGGGCGGCGTGTCGTGCACCGATCCGAATCCGTGCGGCGACACCGACTACCAGGTGTCGAAGGACGCGCTGGTGCACGACTGGTCGAGCAACGGCGTCGGCAACGTGAAGACGGTCTCTGACCTCGCGCTCAACGGCGCGGTCCTATCGCCGAACAACCCGACGGCGGTCTTCGATCCGAGCACGCAGTATGCGTACAAGGCCGACGTCGCGACGACGGCGCTCGCCGCGAAGATCAAGGCCGAGGCGGGCCCGCGCAAGGATTACTGCAAGAAGAAGTGATGTTGCCGTACCCTGGGAAACCCCCGTGCGTTTCCCCGTCGATTCGGAAGTGAAGGAGAGGCTCGAGCGCCTCGAGATCCCGTTCAACACGTACGGCGTCGATCCGTACGGCATCTCGAAGGAGTATCTGGGGCCGTTCTTCACCGCGCTGCGGTTCTTCTTCAAGTACTACTTCTCCGTCGAGTCGCACGGCATCGAGAACGTGCCGAAGCACGGGCGCGTGATGCTGGTCGGCAACCACTCCGGGGGCTTCGCGCTCGACGGCGCGATGGTGATCGCGTCGCAGTTCCTCGAGATGGATCCGCCCCGCCTCGCGCAAGGCATGGCGGAGAAGTTCCTGAACAAGATGCCCTTCGCCTCCCAGCTGACGAGCCGGCTCGGGCATCTCACCGGGCTTCCCGAGCACGCCGAGCGTCTCCTCTCCGACGAGCGCATGTTGATGGTGTTCCCCGAGGGCGCCCGCGGCACCGCGAAGCTCTACAAGGAACGCTACTCGCTCGTGAGCTTCGGCACGGGCTTCGTGCGTCTCGCGATGAAGATGAAGACGCCGATCGTCCCGCTCGCGTTCCTCGGCGGCGGCGAAGCGGTGCCCACGATCTCGAACGCGTATGCGCTCGGCAAGCTGCTCGGCGTTCCGTACATCCCGGTCACGCCGTGGATCTTCGCGGTGCCGATCCCGGCGAAGCTCGAGGTCTACTACTCGCCGCCGATGTTCTTCGAAGGCACCGGCTCGGAAGAAGACGAGGTGGTCTTCGGCCACGTCGAGCGCGTGAAGGCGCGCATCGCCCAGCTCATCGACATCGGGCGCAAGCGTCGCAAGGGCGAGGCGCCGTCGATCCCGAAGGACGGTCCGGTCTCGGGGTGGGAGCGTCGCGCATGAGGGTGCTCGTCCCCGGCATCGCGGGTCGCCTCGGCAAGATGCTCGCGGAGAAGCTCATCTCCCTCGGTCACGACGTCATCGGCATCGATCGTCGTCCGTTCCGCGAGGCGCCGCCGGGCGTCGAGATGCACGAGGTCGACATCCGCAAGCGCGCCGCGGAGGACGTGTTCCGTCGCGTGCGACCGCAAGCGGTCATCCACATGGCGACGGTCACGCATCTCGTCGTGCAGAGCGAGGACCGCTATCGCATCAACCTGGGCGGCACGCGCGCGGTGTTCGAGCACTCGCACACGTATGGCGCCGAGCACGTCGTGTTCGTGGGACGTCACACGTATTACGGCGCCGCGGCCGACTCGCCGCTCTTCCACAACGAAGACGAGCCGCCGATGGGGCTCTCGTCGTTCCCGGAGCTCGCCGATCTCGTCGCCGCGGATCTCTACGCGGGCTCTGCGCTCTGGCGCTATCCCACGTTCACGACGAGCGTGCTCCGCATGGTCTACACGCTCGGGCCCACGGGTCACGGGACGCTCGCCACGTTCCTTCGCGGCGCGCGCGTGCCGACATTGCTCGGCTTCGATCCGCTCTTCCAGTTCATGCACGAAGAGGACGTCGTCGGCGCGCTCGCGACGACGCTCGATCGGAGGCCGCGCGGCGTGTTCAACGTCGCAGGTCCGCAGCCGGTGCCGCTCTCCGTCGTGATCAAAGAAACGGGGCGCACGAACGTGCCGCTGCCGGAGATCGTCTTCACGACGATGCTCGGCCGGCTCGGGCTCCCGAAGCTTCCCGCGGGCGCGCTCGAGCACATCAAGTATCCCGTCACGGTCGACGGCGCCGCGTTCAAGAAGGCGACCGGCTTCGCGCACACGATCGACGAGCGGGGCGCGATGCGCGCCTACAAGGATGCGTTTCCGCGCCCGCTCTCGTGACCGGCGACCCTGTGGAAAATCCAAGAACGGTCGACGTGCGTAGAAAAGGCGTCAGGGCGGCAGGCTCGATCCCTCGCCTTAGGTGGGATAATTGATTACACCGGGGGCCTGGATCGATGGACCCTCAGGTGACCAGGCAAGCGGGAAAGCCGGATCGAAATCCAATGGAGCTCCAAGGGTAGAGCCCTGGTCCGGGATTCGCAGGCAAAGCGGTCGTGCTTCCGTTCTCCAAGCGTCCTCCTGCGCCAGAAGAGTACTTCCTGAACTCGGGAGACTTCCAGGCCGTGCAGCCGCACCCGGCGCCGCTCTCGGTGCGCCCGATGGCGCAGCCGCAGCCGATCTTCGCGCGCCAGCGTCAGGCGACCCCGTACGGGTTCGTCCAGCAGTACGGCTCGGACCTGAACTCGGTGCCGCCGCCTCCGCACTCGCTCGCTCCGGTCGCGATGGGCTCGCACGGCGCGACGATCACGGGCTCGCACCGCGAGCAGCCGCAGGTCACGCTCAAGGAGAAGCCCAGCCTCAAGTGGGGCCTGATGATCGCGCTCACCGGCGCGGTGCTCGGCGGCGTCATCGGCGTCGGCATGGACGCGAAGCGCCAGCAACAAGCGGCGGCCTCGCAAGGTCAAGACAGCGCGCCCGTCGCCGCGGCGACCGCGCAGGCCGCTCCTGCGCAAGCGCAAGGCAGCCCCTTCGCGAACAACCTCGTTGCGAAGCCCGCTGCGCCTCCGCAGGCCGCGCCCGTGCTGCCGACCGCTCCCACCGCAGGTGGTCTCATCGGATCGTCGCCGGTCCCGAACGTGATCCCGCAGCAGGCCCCCGTCGTCGTCGGACCCGGCGTGAAGGACGGCAAGCCCGCGCCCGGCGACAAGGCCGAAGCGAAGACGAAGGCGAAGCCCACCTTCGCCGGTGGTCGTCACTTCCGCAGCGTGAGGCCCGCGCAGGAAGATCCGCCGGAGCCGGCGCCCGCGCCCGTCGTGAAGAAGGCCGCGCCCGCGCCCGCAGCGGCCGCGCCCGCCCCCGAGCCGGAGAAGAAGAAGCCGGCCGCGCCGAAGACCGACGCTCAGAAGGTCCTCGAGGACGCGATCAAGAACACGGCGAACACGCTCTGATTGATCAGCGATCGCCGACTTCGGCGCTGTAGCTGACGTACGCGACCTGCTCGGGCAGCGGCAGGCTCATTCCGAGCGGCGCGAACGGCGCGGGCGCTTGGTTCTCGATCACGAAGTAGTACGTGCCTGGCGGCACCGGGAACTTCAGGTTCACCTCGCCCGGCGGGATCTGTCCCTGTCCGAAGACCATCCCCGGCGGAGGTCCCATCGGCTGCACGGTCTCGTAGCTCCGGCGCCACGTCTCTCCGACCGAGCGCTCCACGATCGCGTAGACGACGGGCGCGTTGTCGATGCGCGCGTGGAAGAAGAACGCCGCCTTGTTGTCCGTGATCTCGAACGGGCCGAGGTAGTCGCGCGAGCTCCCGTAGACCGACGTGAGGTCGCTCGCGAGAACGACGTGGTCTTCGCCGCTCTTGAACTGCCGCTTCGGCTTCTGCGGCGGATCGAGATGGCCGATCGCGAAGTCGTCGCCGTCGTCCTGACGAACGACGGTGAAGCCTCTCCCGATCTCGCTCGCGAGGATGCTGTTGCCGATGATGCTCGCGACGTCGCCGAGCGGCGTCTTCGTCGCGAGGTTCACCACCGAGTTCTCGACGCCGACGATGCGCATCTCGGGCTGCGTCATGAAGCGGCTGAAGCGGCCCCAGACGTAGGTGGAGTCTTCTTCGAGCCGGAAGTCGGGGAGGTACTCGACCGACATCCCGACATAGAAGCCGACGCGCCGTGTGAACGGCAGGGTGGCGTAGCCCGTGCCGTTCGTGCTCATCACGATCGCCTTCCGCGCGTCGTCGACCTGCACGTAGCACTGCTGCGGGAAGAAGCGCCCGATGCTGGCGTTGCCGAACGCGGGCAGCTTGAGCGGCACGCCGCGCTTCTGCATCTCCGGGCAGATGTGAGACGCGCCGAAGTTCGAGAAGAGCCACCAGCGGAGCTCGGGGCTCGCATTGACGGCGCCACGCAGACACGGGCAGCCCACGCCGGCGACGGCCAGCGCGAGGACGATCATCGCCAAGAAGGCGCTGCGCAGCCGCATGTACGCGGCAGCCTAGCACCAAGCTCAGCGAGGCGGCGTCGTCGGGGCGCACGTCGAGACGCCTGCACCGACGATGCGGAAGCCGCCGACGTCCTTCTTCGCGGTGGCGATGGCGCCATCTCCGCTCGCCGCGAGGCGCGTCACGCGTGAAGGCACGCCGCCCGTCGACGTGTAGAACCAGAAGTCGCCGCCCCAGAACGAGAAGGCCCACGCATTGCCGGTGCTCACGCCGTTCAGGCCCTTGTCGCCCGACGTCGAGCCGCTGCCTTTCTCGATCTGCGCGAGCGTCGCGTAGGGCGCGGTCGTGAAGAAGCCATAGAGCTTGCCGTCGCCGGTGCCCGTGAGCTCCGCGCCGGTTCCGCGCCGCTACCCGGGAAAGTCGCCGAGGCGGGTGAGCTTCATCGTCGAGAGATCGATCTTCGCGAGGCCCTTGCCGATGTCGTTGTCCTCGATGCCGACGACGTAGAGGGTCTCGTCCTGCGAGCCGGCCGAGTTCGTCGCGAACGCCATCCCGAACCGATTGAATCCGCTCTGACCGCGCGCGAACTTCGTCGCCTCGCACTCGGCGTTCGCGGTGCTCACCTTGAAGAGCGCGCCGTCGGAGAAGTTCACCCACGCCGTGCCCGAGCGATCGATCGCCATCGAGTTCGGCGTCGCGCCGCTCGATGGACAGCGCAGCGTCCCGATCTTCGTGAACGCGAGCTTGTCCGGCGCGAAGCTATAGAGCTCGTTCGAGTCGGAGACGACGTACACGAGCTTCGCCGCTTCGCTGCAGCCGGCCTGGTTCGTCGTCGACGGCTTCGTGCCGCCCGTGTTGTCGAACCCTCCGCCCGTCTTGTCGTCGCCGCCGACGAAGCCGCCGTTCGCGGGGTCGTCGGGGAAGCCCGACGTCGGCGTCGCCGAGGAGCATGCCGCCAAGGCAACCAGGGCAAAGACCGCGAAGAGGCGAGCGTGAAGGGCGGGTGAGCGCATCGTCCTCTTCCGATGCAAACCGCGCGCGCAGCACGGCCCCGAACGCGCCCCGAACGCGGACGCCCTGCGACGGAAATTCCCTCGCGAATCAGCGCGGATCCGCGATCTGGAGGGCGCCGTGAGGAAGGGTGCGACGTCGCCCGCGGAGCGAGGAAGCGAGCCATCGAGGATCCAGGTTGTCGCCGTCCGCGATTGGGTGACAGGCGCAGATCGCGCGAAAGGGTGTAGCCTCGGGATCTCCACGGAGGTCATGGAAATGCGCAAGGGGTTGGCATTGGGGGTGTTGCTCGCCGCGATGGCTCTCTCGCTCTCGGGCTGCAAGAAGCAGGTCCCCACGGACATCGTTCAGCGATCGCTTCGCAACGCGCTGCGTACGCACGCGCCGCTCACCACGTCGGGCATGTGCGGCGTCGCGGTCAAGGGCCTCATCAACGCGAGCATCACGAACATCCAGCGCAAGCCGGATGGCGTGACCGGCACCGCGCACGTCTCGGGCGCGCCGTTCCTCGCGCCGGGCGCGCCGTCGACCTGCGAAGGCGACGTCGAGTTCAAGTACAGCTCGACGTCGAAGACGACCGGCAGCCGCAAGCGCCGCACCACCACCACGACCTGGTACCTCGATCACATCAAGCTGGTCGCCGTGCAGACGCGTGGTGTCGCATTCAAGCCGGTCGACGAGAACTCCGAAGACGACGACGACAACTGATCCGCGGCGTCCTCCTCCGGGAGGAGAGCTCGCGCCAGGAAGGGCCCGACGTGCGCAACGAACGCGTCGGGCCTTTCTTCGTGTGCGAAGAGCTTGCCGGGAATCTCCACGAGGCGCGCTCCGCCCGGGAATTGACCGGTGACACGGCGCGCCTTCGCGATCGGGAAAAAGGGATCGTCGGGGCCCCACACGAGCAGCGTGGGCGCAGCGATGCGCGCATGCGTGGCATCGAGCTGCCGGATCACGTCGAAGTCCAGATCGCGCACGAGCGCGAGGTGGCCGTCGGCGACCGCGGGTGACGCGACGATCGGATCGACGAAGAGGCGCCGGAACTCACCGTCTGCGAAACGAGCATCGGCAAAACATCCGCCGAAGGCGAACGGCGAGCGACGCAGGAGCCCGAAGCGCATCGCGCGCATCAGGGCGCGCGCCACGCTCGGGATCTTCGTCGCCGTGACGTACGCGTGCACTTGCCACGCCTCGTGGTTCGGGAGCTCGGTGTTCCCCATCACGAACGCGCGGACGCGCGGATCGTCTGCCGCGACGAGCCGGGCGACCACGGCGCCGCTGTCGTGCGAGACGAGCGCGTACGAACCGAGGCCGAGCGCATCGATGGCCGCACGGAGCGCCCGTGCGTGCGACGCGAACGTCGAGCGACCGGACGTCGCCATCGGCGAGAAGCCCACGCCGGGGAGATCGAAGAGGTGCACCGTGAAGCGCCGCGCGGGGGCCGGTAAGATGGCTCGCCAGGTCGCGGACCGGAGTGGCCACCCGTGCACGGGCACCACGTCCGGGCCGTGCCCGAAACGCCAGTGTGCGAGCGTGGCGTCGCCGGCCTCCACGCGGTCGTGCGGTCCGTTCTCGAGCGCCTTCGTCACGTCGATATCCATGCCGTTCACCTCGAAGAGGCAGGATGAGCGCGGCAGGTCATCGAGGCCATGACCTCCGAGGTCATGCTCATCGCCGACGCGCGCGATAGGCGCCGTAGTTCCCGGTGTCGCGATCGCTCGTGAAGAAGAGCACGCAGTGATCGGGGGAGAGCCACGAAGGTCGGTCGTCGGAGCTACCGCCGCCGATCCCGGAGAGGGGATCGGCGGCGTCGAACGGGGCCGTAGGGATCGTGCGGCGCGCGATGTACACGTCACGGCCGCCGATCGGACCACGCGCGAAGTAGAGCGTGAGCTCGTCTTCCGCAACGACGGGGTGGCTCTCGCCGCTGCCCGTAGACACCGCCCCGCCCACCAGCGAGACGCTCCACGTCCCGCCGCTGCGCGCTGCACGATAGATGTCACGGCCGCCGACCGCGCCCGGATCCATCGTGAAGTACAGGATGTTGCCGTCGGCGATCGCGTAGGGCTCGCGTGTCTGGACGCCCCCCGCGTCGAGCGCGATCGGAAGAACGGTCGGCGTGCCGAACGCCACTCCGGTGACCGGGCGCGTCGCGAGCCCGACGGCGCGAGCGCCCCCACCTGCGTCGAGCTCGTAGAAGAGGCTGAGTCGATCCGCGAGCGGGGCCGGGTGGGTGTCGTCGTCGCTGGTGGCGACCACGGACAGATAGGTGGCGCCGCCGATCGGGAACGGGCCTTCTGCGATGTCGTCCTGCGTACCGGCAGCGCCCCGAGAAGAGACGAACGCGATCGTGCCCTTCGCGACGAAACGAACGCTGCTCGTTCGGCCGAGCTCCGTGATGGGCTCGACGGCGACGAACGCCATGTCGTCGGTGCATGGCGCCGCGGCCTCGGCGTCACCGCCCTCCGCCCGCACGTCGTACGCCGCGTCCGCTCCCGGCATTCCCTCGGGGGTGCTCCCGTCGTCGGCGACGCCATCGCGCGTGCCCGCGTCGGCGAGGGCGCGGATGTCGAGCACCGTCGTGCACGCACCGAGAAGATGGACGAGAGCGATCGCGCCGCCACGAAGGATCGTGCGACGGAGAGACATGTGCGTCTTACACGTATGAATATGCGCGGCGCGTGCGTGTTTCTTGGGAGAAATTGATCCAGGATCCGTTTGTAAGGATCGATGAAGCTGCGCCAGCTCACGACGCACCGCCCAACGCGCGCTCTCCGTTGGACTCGAGACGGAGAACGCTCGCTCCGCGCCTACGCGATCGACCCGGACGACGAGCCTTGCCCGTGCGTGTCGACGCGGAGCGCGGAGCTGAACGTGGTGCTCGATGGCGAGGTCGTCATCGAGGTGGGACCGAAGAAGCAGATCGTGCGCGTCCAGCGCGGCGAGGCGTGCCTCGTGCCTCGCGGTCTGCCGCATGCGGTGCGCGTCGATCGTGGTGGGCGCGTGCTGATGGTCGACGTACGCGGTCCCGTCGCCGACGCCGGCCTGCGCCTCGTGGAGGCCCATGCCCTTCCACGCAAGCCGCTCGCGACGATCGACGCCGCGTGGCGCCGAGGCGCCCGCGATGTCTTCACGACGGCGTGGGAGGCAGCCGAAGACATCGTGGGCCGGCTCGCGGCGACGACGCCGGTCGCGATCGAGGCGACGGCGCAGACGCGGCGAATGGCGCGGATGAAGGCGATGCTCGAATCGCGGTTCGTGGATCCGCCGACGCTCGGCGAGCTCGCTGCGATGGCGAAGACGAACGATTACTATCTCCTCCGCGAGTTCAAGCGGCACTTCGCGTTCTCGCCGATGGCGTACGTGCAGTTCCTCCGAACGGAGAACTTCGTCTGGGAGCTGCTCGCCCCGCGCCGTCCGCCTTCGCTCCTGCGGCTGAGCGCCGAGTCCGGGTTCGGCGACTACTCGACGTTCCATCGCCGCATTCGCGAGTGGGCAGGACGCACGCCGGGGAGGCTCCTCGACGAGGATGCTTCCGGCGCGCTCGGGCCCGACGACGGATCAACGTGATCGTTTCGCGAGATCGCGGAGCATCCGGAGGAGCTCGGCCGCCGCGGGCGGCAGGCGGTCGACGCCGCGATGAATGAGGTAGAGCGGACGATTCATCGGCGTGTGCTCGTACGGGACCACCTGGAGCTGACCCGCCGCGACGTCGCGCTCGACGGCGCGCGTGCTCACCAGGGCGACTCCGACGCCAGCTCGGGTGTTCGCCTTCACGGCGGCGATGCTTCCGAGCTCCATCGCGATCGGCATGGTCGGAAAGTGACGGTCGACGATGGCCCGCGTGACGTGACCACGCGAGAACGTGACGAGGGGCGCGCTCTTCGCGTCGATGCCCGGCGCTGCCACCATCACGAGCTCGTCGTCGAGCCACTTCTCGCGCGCGAAGCCCGAGCGCGTCGCCCGGAGGAGATCGGCGGCGCCTCCTCGTGTGGCGCCGACGCTCGCGGAGCGCGAAGCGCGTAGTGAGCGGAGTCTTCTGGGGGGTGTCGGCGGGCGCAGCCTCCCGACGGAGAGGATCACCACGTCGAGATCGCCTGCCTCGAGATCGTCGAGGAGCGCGTCGGGCACCGCCTCGCGAAGCGTGATGCCCACGGCAGGGTGCTTCGCGCGGGAACGCCCGAGCGTTCCCGGGCGGTAAAACGGGCAGACCGTTGCCCCCGGCCCGAATGCGACCGAGACCCCCCTGGGGCCCCCCACCCCCG
>JACXTT010013047.1_pt1 | contig 10980 bp, 13 predicted proteins | sample 9270951 | NCBI WGS metagenome assembly JACXTT01 (sample SAMN15532306, study PRJNA645909) | rock metagenome | isolation source: weathered quartz diorite | place: Puerto Rico | collected 2017-06-21 | reverse complement strand
AAGGTCTGTGCTTAGTGATTTAGATAGTGTAGCATTATTATTACCAACTTTGCATTGACCAGCTTCGTATACCTATAAAAAGTAGTTAAATTAATTTGAACTGCCGGGCGCGAGGTCTGGCTTTTCTCGTTTTTGGACGCTGCCTTCTCAAAGGAGTTTAATCGCCCCTGACAATAAATATCGCCCAAATCAAAAACATTTCCGGCAAACAACCGCATCAGTTTTAAGGTTTAGTTATAAGTACCTTAATACAAATACAATGAGAAGCTATGAAACTTTAGTGGATGCCACTAATGATCTGAATAAAAGAGGATACACAGCTAATTTAAGCCTGGAAGGCGATACGCTGGGTGATAAAGATAAAGACATTCATATGGGTGCAGACGATTTTGAGATAAATGAGTTTTACCGGTTCGAGGGAGAAAGCAATCCTTCGGATATGTCGATCGTCTATGCCATCAGTTCGCCAAAATTTAGCCTGAAAGGTGTATTGATTAATGCCTTCGGTACTTATGCAGATAACAGCCAGTCGGCAATTGAGGCTAAACTGCATCATTACCATGTAAGCAATCATTTGCACCGGGAGGATCAGCCAACGTCAGATTAGTTGCGGTAGCAGTTGGTAGTAGCAGTCTGATGACTTTTATTGTACCGTGTAGTTACTATGGCGACTGCCAACGGCAACTGCCACTGCTACTGAATCCGTGAAAGTATCTTCCTTCCTCTCGACTGTATTGCAGCTGTACCATCGCGCATCAGGAAACGGATCTGGTTGGCCAGTTCTTCGGTGATCCATGGATACCGTTCGCGGACATTGAATAAAGCCTCAGCCGCAAATACTCTTACTGCGATCAATACTTTGGGGTCAATGAGCCAGTCGAATAATTGTTCAACTACAGGCTCAAGATCGATCTCTATTAATCTCTGCTTGATGCTTGCCGGGGCTTTGGGTGCAGTAATATGCATCAGTATTTTGGCGTAATGCCTTTTGCAGCTTGGGTTATGCACATCTTTAACCCTCGAAATTAAATAATCCAGGTTCTCAATATATCGCTCTGGTTTTTGCAGGAACAAATTTTCGAGGACCCAGGCTGCCCTGAATGCAATATTTTTATCAGGATGAAAAGTAATATCGATGAGATCTTTTATCGAAAACTGCTGTTTTTTGATAATCGCGCTTAATTTAACCACCTTGGTTTTAGTCATTGTGGCGCTGATTTCTTTTATCAGTTCATCAGATGTCAACATCTTTAAACCTGATTGATGGCAGAATTAATCTTCCGGGTGCAGGTAACCCAGGATATAATTACACTTGGCCAGCAGGTTAGGCGTGGCGGTGCGGGTCATAAATTCTAATTGTTTTGAAAGCTCCTCCGCTATCCATGGGTAACGGTGACGCAAATTGAACAATGCCTCGGCAGAGTACGCCCGAACACTAACCAGCATTTTAGGGTCTATCATCCATTCAAAACACAGCTCCACAACTCGCTCCATTTCAATCTCTTTCATCTTTTCGCGAACCTCTCTCGGAACTTCAGGGGAGGTAATGTGCATTAATATTTTGGCGTATGGCTTTTTGCTGCTTGTACTTTGTGCCTCGGAAATATGATCGATGAAGTATTTGATATCCTGGTAGTAATTTTCCGGGAATTTGAACAATACGTACTCCAGCAAACGGGATGATTTTAAGGCAATCTCCTTATCCTCATGAAAAGTCATGTTAACCAATTCTTTTAAAGAAAAATTTTCCCTCTTAATCTGGCGTCCCAGTTTGGCTACGGTGGTGCCCTTGCCGGGAGCGGACATATGCTGAATTAATTGTGACTGCGTCATTGCGGTTAGGATTTTCGTTACTTACCTGTTCTTAGCTATTCAAAAGTTATTAACAATTGTGATAAACCTATGTGGAAAGATAATGTAAATATAGTATTAGTTTATATTTTCTCCAAGATTTTTTAATTAAAAAAATATTTTTCATTTTACGCTGATAAGACCTGCTATAGCTACTTTAGCTAAAAATTCTACCTTTGCTATCCACCTTTTATTATTTTTTGATGGTTAAATTCAACCGTTTTACTTTGGACAACGGACTTCGTGTCATAGTTCACGAGGATCATACAACACCAATGGCCGTGCTCAATATCCTGTATGATGTTGGTGCACGCGACGAAGACCCGGATAAAACGGGCTTTGCACACTTGTTTGAGCACCTGATGTTTGGCGGATCAGTCAACATTCCTGTATATGATGAGCCTTTACAGCGCGTAGGGGGAGAGAATAATGCATTCACGACCAACGATATCACCAATTATTATATCACACTGCCGGCGACCAATATTGAAACGGCATTCTGGCTGGAAAGCGACCGCATGCTTAGCCTTGCGTTCAGTAAAAAAAGCCTTGAAGTGCAGCGAAATGTGGTGATCGAAGAGTTTAAGCAACGTTATCTAAACCAGCCCTATGGGGATGTTTGGTTGAAACTACGTCCGCTGGTTTATAAAAAACACCCGTATCAATGGGCTACAATTGGCAAGGAAATTAAGCACATAGAAGATGCACAGATGGAAGATGTGAAGGCATTTTTCATAAAACATTACAACCCGCAAAATGCCATTATGGTAGTCGGTGGGAATGTAACCACCGAACAGGTCAAGCAATTGGCTGAAAAATGGTTTGGGCCGATCCCTGCCGGAGAAAAACACCAACGAGATTTGCCGCAAGAGCCTGAGCAAAAAGAGGAGCGCAGGTTGACCGTAGCTGCTAAAGTGCCCTTAAATGATGTTTATATCGCATTTCATATGCCCGGCCGTCTGGATGATGGCTATTATGAAGCCGACCTCATTTCGGATATTTTATCACGGGGTAATTCCTCGCGTTTGTTCAAAACACTGGTAAAAGACAAGCAATTGTTCAGCGAGATACATGCCTACAATATGGGCAGTTTTGACAAGGGAATGTTTGTAGTAGAAGGCAAACCGTTGGAGAATGTGAGCATCGAAACCGCCGAAGCAGCCATTTGGGAAGAACTGGAGATCATAAAAAATCAATTGGTGCCGGCGGATGAACTGACCAAAGTGAAGAACAAAACGGAGTCGACCATGGTATTTTCCGAAATGTCGTTACTGGATAAGGCCATGAACCTGGCGCAGTTCGAATTATTTGGCGATGCTGATAAATTGAATCACGAAACCGATAAATACCTGGCTGTAACAGCCGAACAGATCCAAAAACAGGCTAAGAAAATTTTCCGAAAAGAAAATTCTTCAACCTTGATTTACCTGGCTGCTTAAATATCAAAACGTAAATGAAATTAGAAAGGAAAACAGCACCTGAATTTAAAGCGGTAGGACAAATAGAACTGATCAGGCCTGAACAGGTCGACCTGGATAATGGCTGCAAAATATTTTGCTTCAACTCAGGCGACCAGGAGCTTGTCCGCATTGAGTGGATATTTGGCAACCTGCGTTTTGATCCGGCTAAACCGTTGATGAATGTAGCGGTAAATACCATGCTGACTGAGGGTACATCGAAATTGTCGGCTGCACAGATTGCAGACAAGATAGATTTTTACGGTGCCTTTTTGCAGGTAGATTACGGTTACGACCATTCGCAGGTGGTGCTTTATACTTTAACCCGTCACCTGGCGGCTACTTTGCCGGTGATGAAGGACATTATTACCGATTCGGTTTTCCCCGAAAAGGAACTGGCAACTTTTATCCGCAATCAGCAGCAAAAACTACAGGTTAGTTTGCAAAAGAATGATATAGTTGCACGCCGTAAGTTCAACAAAGCATTGTACGGCGATACCATTTACGGCCTCGGGGCCGATATGGACGACTACAAAACTCTTCACCGCGAGGATATGCTGGAACATTTTAAACAAATGTACCAGCCATCAAATTGTACCATCCTGGTGTCCGGCAAAATTGAGCAATCGACGCTTGAGCTGTTAAAGCAATCTTTCGGAAAAGAATGGTCCAATTATTCGATCAAGGCGGATACATCTCAGCTTAACTTAAAACCAGCTGCTGATCATTTCTACTTCGTTGAGAAACCTGAGGCATTGCAGTCGGCTATACGAATGGGCTTACCATCAATCAATCGTACACATCCTGATTTCCCTGCCCTGCAGGTAATGAATACTGTTTTAGGCGGATATTTTGGATCAAGATTGATGGCCAACATCCGTGAGGACAAAGGTTATACCTATGGCATCGGATCAGGTTCAAGTTCGTTGTACAAAGGCGGAGCATTCTTTATTGCCACCGAGGTTGGCGCCGACGTTTGCAAAGCAGCAGTTAATGAGATAGAAAAGGAAATTAATATTCTCAAAACAGTATTGGTGCCTGAAAGCGAATTATCGCTGGTTAGAAATTATATGCTGGGCTCGCTTCTAGGCAGTCTTGAAAATATATTCTCACACGCTGATAAGTTCAAAAATATTCATTTCTTCGGATTGGATTACGATTATTATGACAGGTATACAGAAGTCATCAAATCTATCACCTCTGTCGATGTGATGAAAATGGCTAAAAAATATTTGGATACCGATAATTTCTATAAGGTGATTGTAGGGAAATATTGATGTGCAAATGTGCTAATGCGAGGATGTGCAAATGGGAAATTTGGACAGTAAATCATCTGCACATCTGCATATTCGCTCATTTGCACATTAACAAAGTGTCAACTTAAAGCAATCAAATGATTGTTTTTTAAATCTGCACATTAGTTCATTTGCACATCTGCACATCTATTGCTATCTTTGCCCGGCAAATAATAGATACAAAAAGTTATTTGCTATGCAGTTAGATCCCACCAAATTTGTCGCCGAAGGCTTAACTTACGACGACGTTTTACTACTCCCGGCTTATTCAGAAGTTTTACCGCGCGATGTAGATACCGGTTCATGGCTTACTAAAAAAATCAGGCTAAATATTCCTGTTCTTTCAGCGGCGATGGATACAGTAACTGAATCCGCCTTGGCTATCGCTATTGCGCAAGCAGGCGGAATGGGTATCTTGCACAAAAATATGTCTATCCAGGCGCAGGCCGATGAAGTGCGCAAAGTAAAGCGTTCTGAAAGCGGTATGATACAAGATCCGGTTACTTTGCACGAGGACTCAACCGTTGCTGATGCCGTAAAGATCATGCGCGAGTTCAGAATAGGCGGTATTCCCGTTGTCAACGGCGACCGCAAGCTAAAAGGAATTATCACTAACCGCGACTTGCGCTTCCAGAAAGAAATGAACCGCCCGGTAAGCGAGGTAATGACCGTCGCTAACCTGATTACCGCCCCTCGGGGAACCACTTTATTGCAAGCTGAAGAAATACTTCAAAACCATAAGATCGAAAAACTGCCGGTTGTTGACCAGGAAGGTCAACTTTGTGGTTTGATCACTTTTAAAGATATCCAGAAATTCAAAAACTACCCCAGTGCTTGTAAAGACGAATTCGGACGACTGCGTGTAGGCGCTGCTGTTGGTGTTGCTGCGGATAATATCGAACGTGTGAAAGCATTAGTGCAAGCGGGTGTGGATGTGATCACAGTTGATACTGCTCACGGTCATTCAAAAGGCGTGATTGATATGGTAAAGGCAGTAAAATCCCTGTTTCCTGATCTGCAGGTGATCGCTGGTAATATCGCTACTGCCGATGCCGCTATTGCTCTTGCGGATGCAGGCGCCGATGCGGTTAAAGTAGGTATTGGCCCCGGTTCTATTTGTACCACTCGTATTGTTGCAGGTGTAGGCGTACCGCAGTTATTCGCTGTATACGAATGTGCAACAGCACTGAAGGGCCGTGGTATTCCGGTTATTGCCGATGGCGGTATCAAGCAAACCGGGGATATTGTAAAAGCAATCGCTGCGGGTGCAAGCTCTATCATGGCAGGTTCACTGTTTGCTGGGGTAGAAGAGTCGCCGGGCGAGACCATCATATATGAAGGCCGTAAATTTAAATCATACAGGGGTATGGGTTCGATTGAGGCAATGGATAAAGGCTCGAAAGACCGTTACTTCCAGGACGAAACCGATGTGGTAACCAAGTTGGTTCCGGAAGGTATCGTAGGGCGTGTTCCGTATAAAGGTACCCTGGCAGAAGTGGTCTACCAATATATCGGTGGTTTACGTGCTGGCATGCATTATTGCGGTGCTGCCAATATAGAACAATTGCAGGAAGCCAAATTTGTACGGATCACCGCTGCCGGTATGCGCGAAAGCCATCCGCACGATATTACGATTACGAAAGAGGCCCCGAACTACACTAGTAAAGGTTGATTGGTTGATTAAGTTGGATTGGGTTGATTAAGTTGGAATTGTTGGAAAATTAACAACATTTTCTTCCGGACTTAACTGACTTTTTCGACTTTCGGACTAAATCACTAATTCAATAATTCACTAATTGAAATGACCTCCATCTGTATCTTCTGCGGTGCTAATTTCAACGGCGATCCGGTTTTAAGGGAAGCTGCTGAGCAATTGGTCGAGGTGATGTTCAACCGGAATATCAGTCTTGTTTTTGGCGGTGGAAAAGTAGGGATGATGGGGTTGTTGGCTGATGAGATGATCAGTCGCGGCGGGAAGACGATAGGAGTGATCCCGCAGTTCCTGATGGATAAAGAGGTTGGCCATACCGGACTAACGGAATTACACATCGTCGAGACCATGCACCAGCGCAAACAATTGATGAATGACCTGTGCGATGGCATCATCATGCTTCCAGGCGGCTTCGGTACCCTGGAAGAGTTTTTTGAGGTGCTAACCTGGCTACAGCTTGGCCTCCATAATAAACCGATTGGCGTGTTGAATGTAAATGGCTTTTACGACTACCTGCTTAAGCAGATGGATGTGATGGTTGAACAGAAGTTTTTGAAACCAACCAACCGAAAACTGGTTCTTACCTCCGGTGATCCGATAGAGCTGGTTAGCTTAATGGAAAATTTCAGTGCTGTTCCTGACGGGGTTTGGTTTAAGGACAGGAATTTGACATAGATATTTCGTAGAGACGCCCCGATATATCGGGCGTCTCTACGTCTTGTAATTATTTTTCTCCGCCTTCTCGGCCATAAAAAATCACCCAAGTCATAAAATCATCGGTAAAATTCTCAAAACGATGTTTTACTCCGGCTTTTACAAAAAGAACATCGCCCTGTTTAAAGGTAGTCCGTTCTTCGCCATTTAAAAATACGCCATATCCGTTGATAATGACGTAGATTTCGTCCTGCTTATGTGGGGTTTGCGGATCGTTCTTTATCGGACGATATATTTCGACAGACATGGTGCCATGTTCCATTACTTTGGCAAATAATTGACCATGTGCCGCGTCTAATTTTTCTACGGCTTCAGCGATGCTTATTTTCATTATGAATAAATAACTTTTTGTTTAAGTTTGTCGTAACAACTATCCGAAAGATCACAATTAAGCCGACATAGCTCAGCTGGTAGAGCAACGCACTCGTAACGCGTAGGTCGCAGGTTCGAATCCCGTTGTCGGCTCTTTTCTCAACTCGCCTTCTTTATGAAATCCTGGAGAACAAGGGCATGATTATGCTCCTCATCTTTTGCCGCAAATAGCAGGGTAACAGTTCCATGTTTCTTAATATCCTCCAAAAGTTCATCTACAGCAGGCGAGTTCTTTAATTCAGTATGATAAGCGATCCGGAATTCTTCCCATTTGTCCACCATATGGTTAAACTCTTTGCGCAATTCGGTGGAAGGCGCAATCTCTTTCAGCCATTTATCAATGTGCGAATTTTCTTTCTTTATTCCCCGCGGCCACAGCCGATCTATCAGAATGCGGTAACCGTCGTCCTTCGAGTAAGGCTCATATATTCTTTTTATTTTAACGAGCATTGATAATGATAATTGGTTTTGTGCGAATTAAGTCCCTAAATTTAAAAACATATTATCACTAAAATCATGCCCAAAGAAGAAGTTAACGACCTGGTGAAATTCCTGTTACCTTATCCCGATAAGGTAAAGGCGGCGGCTTTGTGGCTGCGCGAATTTGTATGGGACCTGTATCCTGATACCAACGAACTGATTTATGACAATTATAACGCCGTCGCTTTTGGCTGGTCGCCTACCGATAAGGCCGGAGACGTATTTTGCAGTATCGCCGTTTTTGCTGATCATGTGAATTTCGGCTTTAATCACGGCGTGGACATAGAGGACCCTGGCAATATGCTTTTGGGCGATGGTAGCCAATACCGCTACATCAAAGTGAAGGATAAGGAAGACTTCCAGGAATGGTATGTAAAGCAATTGCTGGAAGAGGCGTATCAAAATTCTTTGTCACAAATGAAGCCCGAAAAAAACGAGGTAAAAGGAGCTACTATCGTGAAGTCAATATCGCCGGTTAAGAAAAGGCCGGGAGTTAGAGATTAGTGATCAGTTAACCGGTTAGCAGTTATCAGTGACTGTTCTGATAATGCCCACAATTATTACCTTTACCATAATTCAGCTGATCACCGGTCACTGATTAACCAATCACTAAAACCTATGAACCTCGAATTCAATAAAAATGAAGATATAAATAAACAGTTAGCATACGATCTGCAAACGCGGCTCAAAAAAGTGCATGCAGGGGGCGGAGAAAAGGCGGCGGCCAGGCAAAAAGAAAAAGGCAAGATGCTGGCGCGCGAGCGGGTATCTTATTTGATCGACAAAGATAAACCCTGGTTGGAGATTGGTGCTTTGGCAGGCGAAGGAATGTATGCAGAGCATGGCGGTTGCCCATCGGGCGGGGTAGTTTGTGGGATTGGCTATGTATCAGGTCGCCAGTGTGTGATCGTTGCTAATGATGCTACTGTAAAGGCAGGGGCATGGTTTCCCATCACAGCAAAGAAGAATTTGCGTGCTCAGGAAATTTCAATAGAAAATAGATTGCCAATCATTTACCTGGTTGACTCAGCCGGAGTATACTTGCCTCTTCAGGACGAGATATTCCCGGACAAAGAACATTTCGGGCGCATCTTTCGGAATAATGCCATCATGAGCAGTTTAGGTATTATCCAGATCGCTGCTATCATGGGTTCATGTGTAGCAGGAGGAGCTTATCTGCCTATCATGAGCGATGAGGCTATGATAGTAGATGGCACCGGTTCGGTTTTCCTGGCAGGGTCATATCTCGTGAAATCAGCCATCGGTGAAGATGTAGATAATGAAACTCTTGGCGGCGCTACTACACATTGCGAAATATCCGGGGTGACGGATTACAAACACCCCAACGACCAGGCTTGCCTCGACTCAATCCGTAACATCATGAGCATGGTGGGTGATTATACTAAGGCTGGGTTCGACAGGGTAGATCCTGTTGCACCGAAGGGCAATGAAAAAGATATTTACGGCATTTTACCAGATAATCGTGAGAAGCCTTACGACATGAAGGAAATAATTACCCGTCTGCTGGATGGTTCTGATTTTGAAGAATATAAAGAAGGATATGGACAGTCTATTATCTGTGGTTTGGGTAGGGTAGACGGTTGGGCGGTAGGCATTGTGGCCAATCAGCGTAAGGTGTTGAAAACCAAAAAAGGGGAGATGCAGTTTGGCGGCGTGATCTATTCCGATTCGGCTGATAAGGCTACGCGGTTCATTATGAACTGCAACCAAAAGAAGATCCCCTTGGTTTTTCTGCAAGACGTGACTGGCTTTATGGTAGGCAGTCGTTCTGAACAAGGTGGTATTATCAAAGACGGTGCAAAAATGGTGAATGCCGTGGCTAATTCAGTGGTTCCCAAGTTTACTTTCATCATCGGTAATTCATACGGAGCGGGTAACTATGCCATGTGTGGTAAGGCTTATGATCCACGCTTGATCTATGCATGGCCTTCTGCAAAAATTGCAGTGATGGGTGGGGCGCAAGCAGCTAAGACACTATTGCAAATACAAGAATCGGCTATGAAAGTTAAAGGCGAAGAGATCGACTCAAAAAAGGAAGAAGAACTGCTGAAACAAATCACCGACCGCTATAATTCACAAACTACGCCATACTATGCAGCCGCCCGGCTCTGGGTGGATGGCATCATAGATCCGCTCGAAACCCGCAAAGTAATATCCATGGGTATTGAAGCTGCCAATCATGCGCCGATCGAAAAAGCTTTTAATGTGGGGATTATCCAAACTTAGTTAGTGATCGGTGATCGGTTAATTTTGCCTGATAACTGATTAACCGGTTAACTGATAACTGACTGTAAAACTTTCGCTACATATCAAAATAGCAGGGTGTTAACACAACAAAACGCTGTCAACTTGTGTTAGCAGAAAAAGCAATAATACCCCCACATGTTTCATGAAGTTACTGCCGCTACAGGCGGCTTATTATTTATCGCATTAGGAATTATAAGGCAACGGGAACGCGAACACTTGATAACAGCTGGTGTAAAAGCTGAAAGTCCGTTAGTATGGGAAGTGTTCGTCATATCCGGAGTATGCCTTGTGCTTTTCTCATTCGGATTAATCATTTATCAACTGAGCAAATAGAGTAGACACAATGCATTGCGCCTCTACATGGATTTACCTACCTTTCATCCATGAAAAAACTGCTACTCCTTTTCTTATCCTTACTCACCACCGCTGCGTATGCCCAAAATGCACGCGAAATTCACGATAAAGCAATTCTGGTTGACACCCACAACGATGTGATCTCCAATGAGCTGATCACAAAACTTGATTTGTCTAAACGCCAATCTACCGGAAATTTTGATCTTGTGCGGGCAAAGGAAGGCGGTTTGGATGTGCAGGTTTTTTCAATCTGGTGCGGCGAGGATTATGGTAAAGGAACAGCATTCAAATTCGCTAACAGGGAGATCGATTCATTGGATGCGCTGATCAAACGTAATCCTGGTAACATGGTATTGGTTCGTAATGCCGGAGAACTGGAAAAGGCAGTCGCCCAGAAGAAATTTGCTGCAATGATCGGCGTAGAAGGTGGCCACATGATCGAGGATAGGATGGACTACATAGATGCTCTTGCCAAACG
>JACXTT010013046.1_pt1 | contig 10981 bp, 14 predicted proteins | sample 9270951 | NCBI WGS metagenome assembly JACXTT01 (sample SAMN15532306, study PRJNA645909) | rock metagenome | isolation source: weathered quartz diorite | place: Puerto Rico | collected 2017-06-21 | reverse complement strand
CCATCAGGCACAGGAAGATCAGGCAGCCGAAGATCCAGACCAGTTCACGCGGCTTGCGGTACGAACCGTACAGCAAGCCCCGGAACATGTGCAGGTAGACCACGACGAAGAATGCCGACGCGCCCGTGGAGTGCATGTAGCGCACCAGCCAGCCCCACGGGACTTCGCGCATGATGTATTCCACGCTCGCGAATGCCACCGGGATGCCGGCGGCGTTGAGCGTGCCGTCCGGCTTGTAGTTCATCACCAGGAAAATGCCGGTGACGATCTGGATCACCAGCACCAGCAGCGCCAGCGAACCGAAGAAGTACCAGAAGTTGAAGTTCTTCGGCGCGTAATACTTGGAGAGATGGTCTTCCCACAGTTGGGTTGCGGGGAAGCGGGCGTCGATCCAGCCCAGCAGACCGGTTGTCTTGACTTCTTTTTCGGCCGCCATGATCAAGCTTCTCCTTTTTCATCCTTGCCGATCACGATCTTGGTGTCGGTCAGGAACTGGTATGGGGGAACATCGAGATTTTGCGGAGCCGGCTTGTTCTTGAACACGCGGCCGGCCAGGTCGAAGGTCGAGCCGTGGCAGGGGCAGAGAAAACCGGGATCGGAGCCGAGCTGGGGGTTGGAGCCGGCCGGGAAGGGGCCGGAGGGGGAACAACCAAGGTGGGAGCAAATGCCCACGACGACCAGGACATCCTTGTGGTCGGCGCGTGAACGGGTTTCGTTCTTGCAGTACTCCGGGGTCTTCATGGTGAAGGGGACGTCGGAGTTGGGATCGGCGACTTCACTGTCCGTCTTCTTGAGCGAGGCCAGCATTTCCTCGGTACGCCGCAGGATCCAGACCGGCTTACCGCGCCACTCCACCGTCATCATCTCGCCCGACTTCAGGCCGCCGATATCGGCCTCGACCGGAGCACCAGCCGCCTTGGCCTTTTCCGACGGCGCGAAAGTGCTGACGAAAGGAACTGCTACCGCTACGCCTCCGACGCCGCCTGCGACTGACGTCGCGATCAACCAGTTGCGGCGACCCTTGTCCACGTTCTTCACGTTTTGCTGGTCACTCATTCCAAACCCCAGGGGATGATGTCAAATTAGATCTTGCGTCAACCTTAAATTATACCCGAGGCATCTCTGCGGGCGATAGGCAAAGTCCCCGAGTTGACCGTACGATTATCGGACGCCCCACCCCGATTGCCGCGCCCGCGCTTGATTTCCGGAGGGTGATGCGGCAGTCTTGCGGCGTCTGAATGTCAAATGGCAGCAACAGTAAAGGAGCGCCCCCCCATGAGCATGATGTCTGAATTCAAGACCTTCGCGATGCGCGGCAATGTCATCGACCTCGCGGTCGGTGTGATCATTGGCGCCGCGTTCGGAAAAATCGTGGATTCGGTGGTGAATGACCTGATCATGCCGATCATTGGCCGAATCATCGGAAAACTGGATTTCTCCAATCTTTTCATTACCTTGTCGGATCCGCCGGCCGGCACGGCAATGACGCTGGACGCTCTGAAAAAGGCGGGTGTACCGGTTTTTGCCTACGGCAATTTCCTGACTATCCTTGTCAACTTTGTCATCCTCGCTTTTATCATTTTCCTGATGGTGCGCGCATTCAATAAGCTGCGCGCCGAGGAGCCGGCGGCCGAACCGGCACCGACGCCCGAGGAAGTGGTGCTGCTGCGCGAGATCCGCGACAGCCTGAAGGGCCGCCAGTCCTGACGGCATCGGTGCCCACCCCGTCAGGCGGCCTGATGCGTCAGACGGGGTTGGGAATATCAATGAAGGTGTGGCGCAGGCCGAAGCGCTGCGCCAGATGCTCGCCCAATGACCGAATGCCAAAGCGCTCGGTCGCATGATGGCCCGCGGCCAGGTAAGCCACGCCGCTTTCACGAGCCAGGTGCGTGGTTTGCTCGGAGACCTCGCCGCTGAGGTAGGCATCCACGCCCGCCGCGACGGCGGCATCGAAGTAGCCCTGTGCCCCGCCGGTGCACCACCCTACCGTGCGGATCATCTGGTTCGGATCTCCGATGGCCAGCGGCTCGCGCCCGAGCACGCCGCCAACGTGCGCAGCCAGCGCGGCAAGCGGCATCGGCTGAGCAAGCGTGCCGGTCCAACCGAGTTGGTCGTCGGCGAAGCGGCCCGTCGGCGTGAAGCCCAGGTGCAGCCCCAGTTGCGCGTTGTTGCCGAACTCCGGGTGGCCGTCCAGCGGCAGATGGTAGGCCATCAAGTTGATATCGGCACCCAGCAGGCGCTTCAGGCGCGCATGCTTTTGCCCGACGATGCGAGCATCCTCGCCCTTCCAGAAGTAGCCGTGATGCACGAGGATGGCGTCGGCGCCGGCCTCGATGGCGGCGTCGACCAGCGCCAGGCTGGCAGTGACGCCGGTCACGATGTGAGTGATCTCGGCGCGACCTTGCACTTGGAGCCCGTTCGGGCAATAGTCCTTGTAGCGAGGGACCTCCAGCAGGTCGTTCAAGTACAATTCAAGCTCTTTTGTTTTCATTTTCCGCTCAAAACTCCAATATGTTGCGCCGCTTCTGGCTGTTCTTTGCCCAGGCCGTCACCGTCGTGCTGGCCGTGTGGTTCGTGGTGGCCACGCTCAAGCCTGAATGGCTGCAGCGCGGGCGTGTCGCCGTGCAGTCGGGCTCGCCCATCGTGGCCCTGAAGGAAGTCGTACCGAGCATCAGCGGCCCATCGGCCGAGCGTTCTTATAGTGATGCGGCCCAGCAGGCCATGCCCGCGGTGGTCAACATCTTTACCAGCAAGAACGGCTCGAAACGCATCCCCAACCCGCAGGCGGAGGATCCGTGGTTCAGGTTCTTCTTCGGCGACCGGCCGCCCGAGCGGCAGGAGCCGGTGTCCAGCCTCGGTTCCGGCGTGATTGTCAGCGCCGAGGGTTACATTCTAACCAACCACCATGTGGTGGACGGCGCCGACGAGATCGAGATCGCCCTGACCGACGGCCGCAAGGGCAATGCCAAGGTGGTCGGCTCGGATCCGGAAACCGACCTGGCCGTGCTGAAGGTGACGCTGAAGGACCTGCCCGCCATCACGCTTGGCCGTATCGAAAATGTGAAGGTTGGCGACGTGGTGCTGGCCATCGGCAATCCGTTCGGCGTTGGCCAGACAGTGACGATGGGCATCGTGTCGGCACTGGGCCGCAGCCATCTCGGCATCAACACGTTTGAGAACTTCATCCAGACAGATGCCGCGATCAACCCCGGCAACTCGGGCGGCGCGCTGGTTGATGCCCAGGGTAACCTGCTGGGGATCAACACCGCCATCTACTCGCGCTCGGGCGGCTCGTTGGGCATCGGCTTTGCTATTCCCGTGTCAACGGCCAAGCAGGTGATGGAGTCGATCATCTCCACCGGCTCCGTCACCCGAGGCTGGATCGGTGTGGAACCGCAAGACATGACGCCGGAAATCGCAGAATCGTTCGGGCTGGATGCCAAGGAAGGCGCGCTGATCGCCGCCGTGGTCCAGGGCGGCCCGGCCGACAAAGCCGGCGTAAAGCCTGGCGACGTGCTGGTGTCGGTCGGCGAGCAATCGATCCGGGACACGACCGCCCTGCTCAATGCGATCGCGCAGCTCAAGCCCGGCGCGGAGGTCAAGATGAAGGTCATCCGGCGCGGCAAGCCGGCAGAGGTAGCCGTGATGATCGGCAAGCGCCCACCGCCGCCGCGCCGGATGTTGCCGTTCGACGAGGAAGAGTAAGCGTTGATCTGTTGTCGTCGTGGGACCCCGAGAGGGGTCATCACCAGAAACAAAAAAACCCGCCGGAATCTCAGGCGGGTTTTTTGTTGCATGTCGTTTGGCGGCAATCCCCCGCGGCGAATATTGCGTCCGACTACTGCGAGCCGCTCCTTGGCAACACTTCGACGCGGATGCGGGGCAACGCCGGCCGACCAACGCTTGCCTGCTTCGCCAGGTGGTCGCCCCAAGAGTTCTCTGCGGTCTGAGGGGTGAGGGGCCATGCTCCGTGAGCACCAGTCTGCCGGGCCGCACCAGCGCCGCGACTCTGACGGCTCAAGCGCCCATCATCCGCTGCTCGTCGTAACGGTACGTCGTCCGACCCAACTCGGCACTGGCCGCTCGCCTGTCAAGCGCCCCGCATCCGCCACCGTGAACAGACGCGCGACCAAAACAAAACGCCGACATCCTTTCGGATGCCGGCGTTTTGCCTTCAAGCCAATTCGATGCGAGCTTACGCTCGCGTCAAATTAGAACTTGTGACGCAGACCAACCACAGCGCCGAACTGGTTGTCGGCCTTGCCGTCGGACTTGATGTTGACCTTGCCGAAGCCGTCCAGGCCCAGGTTCGACGTGTTCTTGTTCACGACATAACCCATGCTCAGGTAAGCGTCGGTACGCTTCGAGAAAGCGTAGTCAGCCGAAGCCACGAAGCTCCACGGATCGCCCTTCTGGCCGCGGAAGTCTTGGTAGTAAGCAGCGCCGGTCAGCGACAGAGCCGGGGTCACTTGGTAGCCAACACCCAGCCAGTACAGGTTGGACGAAGCCTTGGCACCGGTGATTGCCTGGATGTTCTGGCCCTGGAACGGCAGCGCGCCCAGATCCACACCCTTGGCCCAACGGTAACCAGCGAACACCTTGGCCGGGCCGAAGGCGTACGAACCAGCCAGCGAAGCGCGGCGGATCGTAGCGTCCGGGTTCACAACTTGACCCAGGACGTTAGCCGAAGCCAGGTTCTGCTCGTCGTAAGCAGCACCGATGGCGAACGGGCCAGCTGCGTAGGTCAGGTTGGCGCCGAATTCGCGGCCCAGCTTGGCCGAACCCGGGACTTCGCCCAGAGCGCCTGCGCCGGTGTTGGCACCGAAGCTGTACAGGGCGCTGGCGGTCAGGCCACCGAACGTGCCGATGTACTTGACCGAGTTGTCAGCACGGCTCGAGAAAGCGGCGTCCTGAGCGGTGATCGAGTACTTGTTCGCGATGGCCATCGGGTCGAACTGCAGACCGAAGTCATAGAACGGGGTCTGTTGACGACCCAGGGTCAGCTGACCCCACTGGTTTTGCAGACCGACATAGGCTTGACGACCGAACAGACGGCCACCCTGACCCGAAACGCCGGTGTCCAGTTCAAAACCGCTTTCCAGCACGAAGACGCCCTTCAGGCCACCGCCCAGGTCTTCCACGCCACGCAGGCCCCAACGGCTGCCCGACAGGTTGCCCGAGGTCATGCGGGTCACGCTGTGGTCGCCAGGTTGGGCGGATTGGTATTCGATGCCAGCGTCAACCACACCGTACAGGGTCACGCTCGATTGGGCATAGGCACCACCAGCGGCCAGAGCGGCGACGGCGGCAGCAAACAGTTTCATCTTCATATCGACACTTTCCTTGTCAACTGATTGGGAAATCTTGACTTGCCCAACTTGCTTGGGCGACGCATTACGTTCACGTCTGCTGCGTATTATGGGCCAGCCCCCCCAGCCGTCAGAAGGCTTTTTCGCCGTAAACCCTGATTACTGACGGAATTTGTTGTGACTGAGCAACAGAGGAAAGCCAAAAAATCCCTGTTTTGGTGCAATTCGGAGCTTTCCGGCACTTGCCAGCTTGCCGCAGAGGGGTCAGTCCGCGCTGGTTTCCGCAGCGGAAGCGGCATCAAGAGGTGAGCGCGTCACAAATCGCGCCATCAGCAGGCCGAGCTCGTAAAGCAGCACCAGTGGCACGGCCAGCAGCAGTTGCGACAGCACATCCGGCGGCGTCACGATCGCCGCGATGATAAACGCGCCGACGATGACATAAGGACGGATCTGCTTGAGCTTTTCCAGCTCGACAATGCCGAAGCGCACCAGCACGATCACCACCACCGGGACCTCGAACGTGATACCGAAGGCGAGGAACGTAGTCATCGCAAAACTCAGGTACTTGTCGATGTCGGTCGACATCTCCGCCCCGAGCGGCGCGTTGTAGTGCGCCATGAAGTGGAACACCGTCGGGAACACCAGGAAGTAGGCAAACGCCACGCCACACAGGAACAGCAGATAACTGCTGGTCACGAGCGGCATAATCAGGCGCTTTTCGTGCTGGTACAAGCCCGGGGCCACGAACTGCCAGATCTGGTAGAGCACCCATGGCAGCGCGATCAGGAACGCCACGAGCAACGTTACCTTCATCGGCACGAAGAACGAGCCGGTGACGTCGGTCACGATCATCTTGCCGCCCTTGGGCAGCGATTCCATCAGCGGGCGCGCGAACAGGTTGAAAATGGTCGGCGCCCAGTAGACCAGGCCAAGGAATATCAGGATCACGCCCGCAACGGCCTTAACCAGCCGCTCGCGCAACTCGACCAGGTGCGAGATGAAGGTTTCCTGCTGGGATGCGTCTTGGGGGTCTTGGGAACGGGAGTCGCTCATGGCGTGGACCGCTCAGCCGCGCTGGCTGGCAACTTGGGTTCGATGGGAGCGGCGCGCGCAGGCCGCGGCAGCCAACCGGTAGCCGGCATGATCTGAGCGGCCATCATGTTCAGTCGAAGAACGAGCGCGTGGAACCGCTGGCGGGCCGGTGGCGCTTGACGCGCGCGGCGCCCGACTGCGCCCACACCCGCACATTGTGCTGACGCTTGTACCACTGCGGCCGCGCGCCCTGCTTCACGCGCCAGCTCTTGCGACCGTTGTGCGACTTGTGGGCAGCGCTCCAGGACGGCACGAAGCCGCCCTCGGCGCCGGCGGAAGACGCCGCATCGGTGCCGGCCAGCGCGTCATTGAGCGCCTGGGTCTGCTCGTTCACTTCCTTGTGGATCGTGCGCTCGACGTCGCGGGCGGCATCCTCGAACTCCGTGCGCATCTTGCGCAGCTCTTCGAGCTCCACCTCGCGGCTCACTTCCGTCTTGACGTCGTTGATGTAGCGCTGGGCGCGCCCCACCAGCGCGCCAACGGTGCGCGCGACCTTGGGCAGGCGTTCGGGACCGATCACGATCAGCGCCACCGCGCCGATCAGCGCCAGCTTGGAGATGCCAAGATCAATCATGCGGACGTCTGGCGACGGGCGCCACGGTAAGAGGACATCGGGCGATCAGCCACTAAAAGAAGATAGGGGGCGGGAGCCGCGGGGCGCCCGCCACGGTCAGCTTATTGCTGCTGGCGAGACTTTTCCTTGGCGTCCACGTCGATGGTGGTGGAATCGCGCAGTTCCTTGGCTTGCTCCGGCTTGTCCTCGGTGGCGTTGCCATCCTTCATGCCATCCTTGAAACCCTTCACCGCACCGCCCAGATCCTGGCCGATGTTGCGCAGCTTCTTGGTGCCGAAGACAAGCATGACGATCACCAGCACGATCAGCCAATGCCAAATGCTAAACGAACCCATTTCCTTGCTCCTGATGAAACCATGAGCGGCACGCGCCGCCCTGACCCGTTGTTCCGTCCCTGTTGATCACATTGCCGCCGCGCCGGGCGACGGCTGCCGGCGCGACCTCCGGTCCGGGTATCCGACCCGGACCCTGCATGACTGGCTGCCCCGCCCGGTCAGGGCAGTTGCGCCTTCCATTCGGCGCGCGGCCCGCCGAGCACGTGGACATGAAGGTGATACACCTCCTGCCCGCCGTCCGGACCGGTGTTGATAACGGTCCGGAAGCCGTTGCCGCAGCCGGCTTCGCGCGCCAGTTCCGGCACTTTCAACATCATTCTAGCAAGCACACCGCCATCACCGGGACCGCAATCGGCCAGCGAGTCGACGTGTGACTTGGGAATGAGCAGGAAATGTACCGGCGCCTTGGGATGGATATCGTGGAAAGCCAGCAGATCGTCATCTTCGTAGACCTTGCGCGAGGGAATCTGCCCGGCCACGATCTTGCAGAAGATGCAATTGTCCTGAGATTTCATGAAAATTTCGTTGCGAGCGCCGGGGGGCACTCAGAATCGCTGATCGGGGTACATCGGCTTGCTGTCGTTCAGGGCCAGCCAACCTTTGACGATACGATACAGCATCCAGAGCCACAACACGCCCCAGGCCACGAAAGCGAGCGGAATCCCGACCACGGTGGCGAACAGCACGCCGCCCGCCGCCGCCCACACGACCGACCACCAGAACGAACGGATTTGCCACGCAAAATGCGACGCATACAGCGTGCCGGCCACGTCGTCGCGCTTGATGTAATTGATGACGATCGCGATCAGCGCTGTGATGCCACCCGTCAGCCAGAAAATGGCGTACAGGCCATAGAGGATATGCGTCAGCTTGCGATAGCCGTCGAGCTGCGTGGCATCGGCGGTGGCCGTGATCTGCCGGGAATAGTTGTCCGTCATCGTGTCGCCTTTCCTGTTTGCTGACTCGCTTTCAGAAAGTACCGGTCACGCCGCCTAGCCGTTTTCCTTGCGCTGCGCCTTTTCCTCCAGGCCAGACAGCCCCTCACGCCGTGCCAGTTCGTTGACCACGTCGGCCGGGGAAAGGCCAAAGCGCGACAGCAGGACCATGGTGTGGAACCACAGGTCGGCCACCTCGTAGACGACCTTGTTCGCGGCCTCCGGCGCCAGGCCGGCGGCGCGCGCATCCTTGGCGGCCATCACGGTTTCGGTGGCCTCTTCGCCGATCTTCTTCAGGATGGCGTCGTCGCCCTTCTGGAACAGGCGCGCGACATAGGACTGTTCAGGGTTGCCGCCGTTTTCCGGCTTGCGCGATTCCAGCACGGCCGCCAGCCGCGCCAGCATGTCGGCACTCGTTGCCTGGGTATCGCTCATGGCTTGGTGGCGTAGATGGTGGTGGGATCCTTGATGACGGGCTCCACGGTCTGCCAGTCGCCGTGCTCGACATCGCCCTCGAACTTCTGGAAGAAGCACGAATGGCGGCCGGTGTGGCAGGCGATGCTGTCGACCTGCGTCACCTTGAGCAGCACCACGTCCTCGTCGCAGTCGAGCCGGATCTCGTGCACCTTCTGCACGTGGCCAGACTCCTCGCCCTTATGCCACAGACGTTTGCGCGAACGCGACCAGAACACGGCCTCGCCCAGTTCCACGGTGCGTTGCAGCGCATCGCGGTTCATGAAGGCAAACATCAGCACGTCGTTGGAGCCGACTTCCTGAACGATCACCGGCACCAGGCCGTTGTCGTCCCACTTCACCTTGTTAAGCCACTTCTTTGCCATGATCAGATCCGCACAGGGATGCCCTCGCGGGCCATGAATGCTTTTGCTTCGCCAACAGTATGCTGGCCATAGTGAAAGATGCTGGCGGCCAGCACCGCGTCGGCGTGGCCCAACCGGATGCCATCGGCCAGGTCCTGCAGGCCGCCGACACCGCCGGAGGCGATCACGGGCACGGGCACGGCGTCGCTGACCGCCCGGGTCAGTTCCAGGTCGAAGCCACTTTTGGTGCCATCGCGGTCCATGCTGGTCAGCAGCAGTTCACCGGCGCCGCGGCTTGCCATCTCGCGCGCCCACTCGACCGCGTCCAGGCCCGTGGCCTTGCGCCCGCCATGGGTGAACACCTCCCAGCGGGGCGCCTCGCCCGGCGCGGAACAGCGCTTGGCGTCGATGGCCACCACGATGCACTGCGACCCGTACCTGGCGGTCGCATCCGACACCAGTTGCGGATTGGCGATCGCCGACGAATTGACGCTGATCTTGTCCGCGCCTGCATTGAGCAGGCGACGCACGTCCTCCACGGCGCGCACACCGCCGCCCACCGTCAACGGGATAAACACCTGCGAGGCCACGGCCTCGATGATGTGCAGGATCAGGTCGCGGCCGTCGCTGGTCGCGGTGATATCAAGAAAAGTGATTTCATCGGCGCCCTGATCATCGTAGCGGCGCGCGATCTCGACCGGGTCGCCCGCATCGCGCAGCTCGACGAAGTTGACACCCTTGACCACCCGCCCGTTGGTCACGTCCAGGCAGGGGATGATACGTTTGGCTAGCATGAGATTCCTTGTCCACCGCCGCCCGAAAACGGCCGGCGGCGGCTGCGCCCGCGGCGCATTGCGCGTGGCTGGGTTACTCCGCGCTCAGTTTATCCGCCCGCGTTTGCGCGTCGGCGAAGTTCAGGTCGCCGGAGTAGATGGCGCGGCCGCAGATGACCCCCTCCACACCCTCGCCCTCCACCTCACAGAGGCGGTCGATATCGGCCAGATTGGACAGGCCACCGCTGGCGATCACGGGGATCGACATCGATTGCGCCAGCTTGACGGTGGCATCGATGTTGATGCCCTGCAACATGCCGTCGCGGCCGATGTCGGTGTAGATGATGGCTTCCACGCCGTAGTCTTCGTACTTGCGTGCCAGATCCTCGACCTCATGGCCGGTCAGCTTGCTCCAGCCGTCGGTGGCAACCTTGCCGTCCTTGGCGTCCAGGCCGACGATGATATGGCCGCCGAACGCCGCGCAGGCATCCTTCAGGAAGCCGGGGTTCTTCACGGCGGCGGTACCGATGATGACGTAGGACAGACCGTCGTCGAGCCAGCGTTCGATCGTACTCAGGTCGCGAATGCCGCCGCCCAGTTGCACGGGGATCTCCCCGCCCACCTCGGCAATGATGGCTTTGATCGCGGCCTCGTTGCGAGGCTTGCCGACAAATGCGCCGTTGAGGTCGACCAGGTGCAGGCGACGCGCGCCTTGGGCTACCCAGTGACGTGCCATGGCGGCGGGATCTTCGGAAAAGACGGTGGCTTGGTCCATGTCGCCTTGTTTGAGGCGTACACACTGACCGTCCTTCAGGTCGATGGCCGGAATGAGCAACATAAGCGTAACGAACGTGGTTGAGTAGAAAGGAAGTTGAGCGAGTTCCGCGGAACGGTCAGGGATTCCAGTGGACGAAATTCCGGTACAGCTGCAAACCCATGGCCGCGCTCTTCTCCGGATGGAACTGCGTGGCGAAAATATTATCTCGGGCCACGGCGCTGGTAAATAGGACGCCGTAGTCGGTTTCTCCGACGATATGGGCCGGATCCTGCGCCCGCACATAGTAGCTATGCACGAAATAGAACCAGCTGTCGTCCGGAATGCCAGCCCACAGTGCGTGGGACCGGGCCTGCCGGACACGGTTCCA
>JACXTT010013045.1_pt1 | contig 10981 bp, 8 predicted proteins | sample 9270951 | NCBI WGS metagenome assembly JACXTT01 (sample SAMN15532306, study PRJNA645909) | rock metagenome | isolation source: weathered quartz diorite | place: Puerto Rico | collected 2017-06-21 | reverse complement strand
CGAGCTGGCGGACATCGCAGCGATGTCGCGCTCCATTTTCGCCGAGCGCTTCACCGCCCGCGTCGGCGAAGCGCCGCTGCATTATGTGAAGCGCTGGAAGCTGACGCTGGCGGCCGATATGCTGGCCACCGGCGGACTGCGAGTGACGCAGGCGGCGCAGCGCACCGGCTACACGTCGGACGCGGCGTTCAGCCGCGCCTTCAAAGCGCAGTTCGGCTATCCGCCCAGCGAGGTGCGGCAGCGGCAGATGGCGCCGGGTCAGTAGAAGGTTTCGGCAAAGGCCGGCAGCGCCATCGCGTTGTGCGCCACGCGGGCCAGGTGCGGAAAGTTGGTTTCGTTGACGGCTTCAAACAGGGGGTTGCCCTGCGCGTCCTGGTAGGCGACCACGGCCATCACGTCGGCGTGGCTGAGCTTGTCGCCCAGCAGCCAGGGGCCTTGCGCCTTGTCTTCCATCGTCTGGAAGCCGGCCATGATTTGTTGGGCGTAGTATTCCACGCGGCGCGAGAGCGGCATGCCCGGTTGCGGCATTTCGCGGTAGATCTGGATTTGCTTGCCGTAGATTTCCGAGGCGATGGCCGAGTGGTAGAGCGCCAGCCGGCGCGCGGCGCCGCTGGCGGGCAGCAGGGATTTCTCCGGGCCGGCGATCTCGTACAGGTAGTCGATGATTGCGCTGCTGTCGACCAGCGATTCGCCGTCGTCCAGCACCAACGCCGGGACTTTGACCATCGGGCTGTGCTGCCGGATGGCTTCGCGCCAGGACGGGCCGGTCCAGTTCAGGTGTTCGAAAGGCAGGTCGAGTAATTTCAGGGTGATGCCCACGCGGCGCGTGTAGCCGGATCCCCAGGGGCCGATCAGCTTCATCATGTCAGATTCCAGTTAAATAAATTGGATTGTATCAGACATCTAAGTTGACCAACCCTTGCGTGGCCGTTTGCTCGCAGAGCTTCAATCCAGATTAACACTCATGACGTTTCCTGAGCGTGGCAATGGTGGCGTCGCGTCGTAACGGCGTTCCTTTAACATCCACCAGCCGAACGCTTCCCCCCGGAATTCCGAAAAAGGTCTCAACTTTCGCCGCGATGGTGCCGACTGTGGCATCGCCGCGCGCCGCCCTTTGACGAGATTTCGAGTCCGATGTGGACCGGGTTGGCGCATCCCTTACGCTCTCTTTCCGCACAACGGAGATTTCACCGTTCGGTTCGAGGTGATACCGATAATCGCGCTCAAACGCCTGCATCGCGGCCGCTTCGATTGAATAAACACGCATTTGCGCAACGACCTCGTCATTTGTCGACGCAGCGGATTTTTCATTCGACTGCACCGCATGCATCAGCGCGGTTCGGCCCAACCGGTCACGGATACTTACATCAGCTCCAAGTTCGACCAGTAGCTTGATAATGCTCAGACTACCTTGTTTGCGTCCAAACAAACCCGCGCCCCGTACTGCAAACATCAGCGCTGTCATCCCCTCTGAATCTTGATTATTTACCGAGGGTGCAAGCAACCGTAGAACTGTCCTATGCCCGCTCCCCCAGCCAGATGTCCGGCAACGAATCATCTCAGCAATAGGCGCGCGCCCCAGGCCAGACTGATAGCCCATTTTTGCTCCCATGCTGACTAAACGGGCACAAATTTCATGTTCCCCGCTGCAGGCAGCGCGCGTGAGGAGCCGTTCGCGCCCATTGCCGATCACAACCTCGTCAGGATGCAGGCTTTCTTTATCGAGTACATCAAGCACCTCATCCCAGGGCAAAGTTCCGGGCAGCAGGTACAAGCCGCGTTCATCCCGTCCAAACCATTCACTACCATTTTCGGCAACTGCCATTTCGTCATCCCTCTCAAATATCGTCCAAGGCGCAAGCTGATCCGCGAGAACCATGCTGATCACTTTCCAGTCACGCTCACAGTCTTCTGGTCAGTCCGGTGGCATCATCCCAGCTTCACACGTTGCACGTTATCGCCACCATCGGCTGCTATATTGGCCAGCGTCGGCGCAGTGCAAATCTCGATCTCCTTCGGAGAGACGACGCGCACAAAAATCCCCTGCCCCGCGACGTCGCCGGAGAATTCGAGCCGGAGTTGTGACAAGACACCCGCTCCTTCTTCGAGTTCACCGGTATATCCGAGCGGAGAATAGGTATAACTCAGCTTGAAGACCCGCTCGCGCAGACGGGCAATCTCCACCCACTCCCAATAGCTGTGTCCTTGCATCAGTACGCTCTTGAACTTACCCTGGCGGATACGCCCGATGTAGTATGCGAAGGGAGCCTCCCCGGCGGCACCGGAGCCCGTGCTGTCCACCACAGTCGCCGATCCTCCCGGGCACAAGCGCAATAGCCCCAGCGCCACACCGGTCTTGGCGGTCGGTTGAAACAGGTCATCGTCGCTACCTGCCAGCGCAGGATGGACCTCCAGGCGTGGTACGGTATCGCCGAACAACTCGCCGAGGCAGGCCTGAGTGCGGGCAAACAAGCGCTGGCCTTCGTCATCACTGGCAAGACCAAAATATCCCTTGACCAAATTGGCGCGGCTTGAGTTTCCCGCCAACAATACTTGGATATCTGCTGGCAGCCGTCCGCGGAACGCCTTACTCATGGCCACCAGAAACGCGTAAATACCCTGCCCGATACGTTCTTCCAGGTAGCTTTTCAACTCCACTTCCGAATAGACTAGCAAGCAGGAAACGGCCTCACCGCGCCGATTCAGCAGGCTCAGCGAGATTCTTGACGAGACCAGGGTTACCGTGCCGCCTTCCCATAACGGCCGCAGGGCGTGGGCCAACAACACCATATTAGTCGAGGCAATGCGCGACTGTTCAACAAATCGTTCATGTCCGTTGAACTCTTCCGCATCAGGCGGCCGCGAAAAGACGATGCCGTGCTCTTCACACAAGACTATATTGGCGCGAAATACGCGATACGCCATATTGGCCAGCAGATTTTCGCCGCCAAGATGGCGGTCGCCTGCAGCGCCGAAACGCTCGAGAATTTGCTCCAGATCCTCGTCCTCATCATCCCTCGGCAAGCGATACAGTCCGAAATCGAAATCAGCAGTCCCGCCGCCAAAATCAAACACACTGTAAGGCACACCCTCCGCCGTTGGCAGTATCCCCAGGGTCGGCAGCGCCGCAATCGCATATGCGGCCGGCTCGGACGCCACTTCATTCACGCTGAAGCGCGCGAACACCGGCGCATCGGTCAACGGGGCAGGTAAACTACGCTGCAGGCCGCGTCGGAACGAAGCAAGGATCTTGTCCTTGATTACTTGCGAATAGTCGACAGGAAAAGTCATCGCGTAGCGTAAGAACAGTCCCCGGCCACGCCAGTTGATGTTCAGGCCGAGAAGCCAGGCATACAACTCCACCGGATCGAAGGGATCGTCCTCCCCGACAGCCAGGGGCACACTCAGCACAGGATTGCGGGCAGTTAGCGATGGCAACTCCCGTTCGACACCCGTTTGGTCACGGATGAAAGTGCGGGCGCCATCCTCGGCCAACAGTGCCCATTGCTTGATGTTGTTCAGCAGGCTGCCCACCAATGCCTGCGGTTGACCACTATCGTGGAAATCGCTCAGCGCAGCGTGCGAGGCCCGCACATGGCCCCATTCAACCGGAGGACGGTAGGCCACTGATTGCCAGGCCTTGAGCAATCCTTCCCAGTCAAGGAATTCCAGCAGGGTCGGGTTTTCATAGTTGCGAGCACTTTCACTTTGCCAGTTGCTGATCCCGGTACGCAACAGTTTCCGCTTACCGTTTTCCTCGTAGGCGACAACGGTGCTACTGGTGCCAAAATCGATTGCCACGTCCCAGTCCCGCACGTCGTCCGCCGGATCACGGGCCAAGATCTGCTCCGCCTCCAGCACTTCCGCCGCCATGCCCCAACACTCCCAGACACCCTTGGCCGCATCCTCGAATTGCGCCGTTTCCAGCAACGGCAGGCGGGTGGTCCGATAGTCGATGTATTTGAACTGCTCGCGCATTGGCACTGCTGTCCTCAACGGTAGCAGCAAGTCCGCTTCCGACGCCGATTCAGGATCGCTCAGGGTCCATCCGCGCGCCATGCAAAGATCGACCATCTCGCCTTCCGAGGCACTGCAGGCAAAATCGTTCACACCCATCATAAGGACAGTCTCCCCCTCTGCGTCGGCTGTCTTACGGTCGCCCAACGGCAGAGTTCCACCACTGACCTGCCACGTTCCACCGCGATTAAAGTACGCCATGCGGCCACGCCCGGGACCTTTAGGTGAGGTATAAAACTGGAGCAGCTCCGACGACGAAGGCAGGCGCCAATGACCGATCCCTCCGATACGTACTTCGCTCAGCCCGGCCGGCGACACAAGGCCGGGCGCCGGGTTCGCGGTCCACAGCAGTTTGCTTGCGCTGTCAAAGATCATCTGCGTCACGCCATCCGCACCGATAGCGTAGAACGGCAAAGCAGTGAGGCTCTCGATTACGCGCTGCCGTGTCACCTTGTAATAGTCCGCGCTGTATTCCGCCGGCAAAATGTGTGTCATGTTTTCTTCCCATCGTAGACGTGCAGCTGCAAGCGCTGCAATAACTGCATGCAGATCGCCAAATAATTTGTGTTTGAGATTCAAAACAGATCCCTCATTTCCGGGCGGATGTGCAGTTGGTGCTGCAAGCCGCGACAGAACGCCAAAATCTTTTCCCGGTCCACTGGCGCCATAGCTTTCAGCCTTTGCTTCATGACCAGTACGGTGTCCGGTGTTGGATCGGGAAATGGCGATGGCACCGTTATCGGTTTGAACGTTCCGGCGAGCATCGCCACTTCATCGGGTCTCACGGCAGTCCAGAAATTGCGGTAAATCGCCGGTAGATAGACCAACAGGTGCTCGACATCCGGAAGACGCAACAGTTTCACCTCCTCTTCCAGAGCAGCCTTTTCCGCGCGCACCTGTTCCAGCTCGCCTTTCACGCGGGCCAGCTCGGCGGCGGTTTCACCGAGGCGATCACGCACTTCACTACTGGCCAACTTGCCTAACAACGCATCAATGGCATCCGCGTCACATAATTCGGCCACAAACTCCGCCAGCACTTGCCCTGGGATTGCCGTCATGACGCCTCCGCCTCAAACTGTTGCATCGAGGCGCTGCAATGGGCCTCGAACCGCACTTGCAACGCAACCAAACTCAGCACGGTTGCCAGCAGTTGCTCTGCCGGAGCCGTAGTCATCGGAGCGATGGTGTCGAGCAAGCGCGCGAAACTACCCTGAACACCCGCCAGCGCGATCTCGTAGGGCTGCCCCAGCTGGCTTGTCAAATGCGCCTCCAGATCGGCCGTATCGGCCGTCACATCGCGCAAGGCCTGATCGGCGCAGTCGAAGAAGGCAAGTACGCTGTCCAGCATGGCTGCCAGCTGGGGCTGCCATAATTCCGCCCACCATGGCCCCAGCGGATGTGCCGCATCCAGGGCAACAGTTGCAACGCTGGCCGCCACCGCGCCCAGCACATGGGCTTGAGTTTGCCGGCGCCACTGCTGCAGCAAGCGATCGACCAGTGCATCCTGCTCCAATCCCTTGAGGCGATGCATGTTCATGCTGGGCATGAACATGCCATCCTGTCGCGCGTTCAGCAAGGCGCGCCTCAGGTCCTGGACGGCCTCATGGCTGCTGCGAATCCGCGGCGCCAACTGCCACGCATCGTCCCAGGTACGGATGCGCTGCACCCAAGGATGGCCCGATTCCTGCGCACCCAGCGGCGCAAGCAAGGCCTGCCAGAATCGATCGCGAAACGCCTGCAGGCCTGCTGCATCCAGAGTATCAAAGTCCGCGCTGAGCACAGTCAGCTCAAGCTCTTCGGGAGCCATGCCAATCTCGCCTTCCCACAGCGTCGTCGCCAGCCGTGTCGCCAACGCCTGCATACGGTCCTTATCGGCTTCGCCACAGTGGGTGATCACCAGCAACATACGGGCACGCTCGATGAACTCAGCTTGCGCCAGGGTTTCCATAAACTCAACCAGTCTCAGCTTATTGCCTGCACTGTCCAGACGGTCCGCGTTGACGACATAAATCAGCGCAAGGTTGAAGCCACCGGCCATTTGTACCTCGGCAGCCTCCTCCGCGATCTGGTCGTCGATCGCATTCCAGCCCGGCATATCGATAAGAAACAGGCGTTTGGGCGTCTTATGCTCGTCGAAGAAGTCGCCGTTCGGCAGCACCAGTTGCGGCAACGGCAGCGACAGCCGCAAGCGGAATAATTCAGGATCCAGCGCCATCTCCAGCAACTGCTGGCGCGTCGGGAACTGCGCGAGTTCCCTGACCAGCGTTGCACCGATATCCCGGCCTGGCGGATACTCAACCAGCGCCAGCGACGGCGCTTCGCCAAATGTCACTTCCAGCGGCAGGCGCGTCTGCACGTCACGCGAACTGACCGGGATCAGCGCCGGCGGCACGCTCTCCCCCAGCACTGCACTGAGCAGGCGCGTCTTCCCGGCGGAAAATTCACCGACGACCCGCGCACTCAGACTGCCATCGCTGATACCCTGCCACGACGCCATTCTGTGCACAAACTCCTGCGTGACAGTCCGCGGCGATCCGTCACGCTTCCCTTTCTTCACGCTCATTCAGACCCCTGATGTTTTAGTTTCTCCAGCAATATCCGGCCATCGCGCAATAGCCGCCGGGCTGCGCCGTGCCAGCCATGCCTTTCCAGCGCAGCCACCTGACGTGCATCAAGCCACGCTGGCAGGCTGGCGAGTATGGCCGACGCCAAGTCGGGACTCAGCATCGCACCTTGCGCCATCTCGTCCAATGCCTGCGCCACAGCAATCATGCTGGACAAGCCAGGACGTGCCGCACGATACGCAGCGTCGTCCCCGGACAGCAGCAGAGGCGCGAGCAGCAGATGATGGTTCTTGCCACCCCAGTGATGCGGCGCCGGTGCGCTGTCGTCCTGCGAAACGGCCAGCACGGTATCGCCAATCAGCGCCGTGCTGGCCTCCAGCAAGGTCGGATAGCGCCCCCCCAATCCATATGCCGCACGCCAGAACAATGGCTGGACCCGCAGCAAGTGCTGGCGGTCACATGGCAAATTTTCATCCAGCGCGTCATCCAGTACGCGCGCGTACAGATGCAGGTACGCGCATTGCAGCAAGGTGTCCGTCACGGCAGGATCGGTGCTATCGATCCACGGCTCGCTCAGCAGAGAAAGGAACGCGGGCGAGTGTTCCGCGACATCGCGCAAGCGCCGCTGCGACCGCGCTGCACTGCCGCTGCCGCTGTCGACTGCAAAGTTGTCGACAGCGACATGCAGCGCAACGCGCAGTGTCTCCAGCAATGCCGCGTCACGCATCGGCACTGGTGCTGCGTACAAAGCGCACGTGGGCAAATGCCGATAGCGGTCGCGACACGGCGCAACCCTCAACAAAGTCCCATGCATGGACAGCTTGCGCATCGCCGGCATCGCTGCTGGATGACCAGAACAAGCCGTCGCCCTGTACATCCGGGAACAATTGGCAAGCAATGTGGAAATCGGAACTCCCTTTGGCGGTGTAACTCAGCGTACGCAGTTCATCGATACCTGGCAAACGCCAGTCGCGGTGCCCGCACCAGCCCTGCACATTGAGCGCGGCCAGTGCCTCCTGCGCAGCCGACCAGCGATAACGGCTGGCGCGGTGCGGCCAATCCCCCTGCAGGAAGGGATTCACCGTCCACATCAGCTGGTAACCCTGGTCCCAGACTGCAGCCCAATCTTCGCTGGCAATCCGCAAAACCATGCCATCCTCGTCCACCTTCGTAAAGCTGGCGGCACCGTCCGCAAGGTCATGGTTGCGGCGCCGTGTCGCATTACGCTGCAGCGCGGTGAGGTCCAGTGCGAGCGCCCTGCTGCTGGGAGGTGTCAGCGCCTCGAGACGCCGCACCTGTTCACTCAATGCCGCCAGCAATTTGACGAGCCCGTTACTGCCGGCCGACATCAGCGCCAGCTGATCGACATACTGTCCGACTGGCACGCCTGGCACCATCGCCAGCAGACCTTCCAGGTCCGACGGCCCGGCCTTCATGCCAGTCCGGCGACAACGGACTGCATCGCCTCCCCTTCACGCTGCAACTGCGCCAGGTGCCGCTGACGCAACTCGGGTGCAGTCTGCATCTGCGCCATCTGCGTATCCAGTTCGGCCAGCCGCTCCGCCAGCGCCGACTCAACATACTGCTGCCAGTACTGGTCCACCCGCGCCATCAATAACGACACCATGCCAGCCGCCTGCTGGTCATAGCTGCGCAACCAGCCGTCCAATGCTTTGCTGGCTGCGAGCCTCACTGCGCGCGCATGCTGCTCCTGTGCGGCGCTGGCGGCCGCCGTTTCACGTTCGCGCAGTTGCTCAGTCAAGCGCGCGATTTCTTGCTTGAGGCGCTGCTGTTCCTTCTGGCTTTGCTCCAGCGCCCAACCGGTAAGGTGACGCTCATTCTCCAGGTCTTCCTTGCGCGCCAGTTCGCGCCGCGCCTGGCTAATGCTGCCGTCCAGCTCAGCCAGCGCCTGTTGCTGACGCGCCAGATCTTCCGGATCAATGACCTCGCGCGTGGTCGGTGCGCCGCCCAAAGCATTGCCAATGCGCTCTCCCCAATAGCCGAGCGAGAGTACTTCCAGCGCTCCCAGCTTTTCCAGAATAGGCTTGGGCACAGATGGATGCGTCGCTCCGGTACGGACCGCCTTGACCACCTTCGTGGTTTCTCGGGCCAGCTTCGCTACCTTGCTGGTTTTAACCACTACCTTCGCCACTTTGGCGCCCTTGCCAACAAGCGAACCCACCTTGGCTCCGACCGTGGTTGGATTCACGAACATCAGCGCGATATCCGCCACCTCACCCACGAAACGGCCAATTTGACCGGCACCATTACCCTCCACGCGCTCGATGATACGCGCCAGCGGTTCATTGGCGACATCGTGCCGCTCGCGCAACAGCTCATGCACCGCTTCGCGTTCGGCATCGGCATTCACCGCCTGCAGTTGCTGTAACTGATCACTGACCCGCTGTTCCGTCGTCTCCTGCTCCTCCAACGCCTGAGCCAGCAGCGCCAGCTTGCCGGACTCAAGGAAGCTGCTTGTATCAACCGTCTCCGGTGCCGGCAAGCGCAGATTGAAATCCGCCACCTCGGCTGCAGGCAAGCCGAGTTCACCGTACAACGCAGAGCGCTCGCTGAACTGGGAGGCCAGCACCGCCAGCGCATCGCGCAGCGCACCACTGCCGGCGGCGCCAAATTCTTCCCACCGGGTGCTATCCCCTGCGTCCGGGTTCAACTGCTGCAACCGCCGGTTCAGTTGATGGCGCTGCGCCGCCAATAATCCCTCAGCGTCTTTCTCTACCTTGATCTTGTCGGCTTGCTGACTCTGGTAAAGCGTGTTTTTCGCTGCAAGCAACGCTTGCTTGCGTTCCAGCGTCGCGGTGTGCAGGATCCGTACTGCTTCTTCCGATTCAACCAGGCATGCCTGTTGACTGTTGGTGTTGCTACCAAGAGCATTCTGCAGCAGGGGCAGCAGTTCGGCCTTCAGGCGCGCCAGACGGATGCCGGCGACATCCTCGCGGCAACGCGTGATGAACTCCAGTACCTCATCGCGGCCATGGCCGAGCGTGCTCACGCCTGCCAGCCTGACCCGGACTCCGGCCTGCTCTTGAATCTGGTCGGACCAGCGCTGCAAATCCGGAAGTTTCTCGCCGCGGCCGGCAGAGGCGTCAATTTCATCCCAGCGCGCGACCATTACCTTGACGCGCTTGCCATATTGGCGCACGGTCCGCAACACCTGCAGATCAGCCTTGGCCGGACCACGCGGCTCGATCAGATAAAGAATCGCGTCCGCTTGCTGTATCTGCGCCGTGGTGTATTCCTGCCGCTGCGCAGACACGCTGCCCAACCCTGGCAAATCGATGACGCTGACGCCGCGCAGCCAGTCGAGCGGCAACGCCAAGGTTGCGCACGCTGCGCCTGGCGGGGCCTCTGACGTGGCGCGCCGAAAGCCGTCCGCATCCAGTGGTAATTCGCTGCCGTCCGTCCCCACCAGGGCCATGCTCGGCGAGTCGCCGTATTCGATAAAAGTGGGCAGCGAGGTCGCCTCTTCACGGGCGGTGTATAAATAGGTTTGGCCTGCCAGCATATTAAGCAGGCTGCTCTTTCCCACCGAGAAACCGCCGAGCAGAATCAGGCGTAATGGCCGCTCGTTCACGATTTCATCCGTCAACCGCGTTATTTCGGCCTGCAGCGCAGCAGGCAATGTGGCATTGTGCTCGGCCAGTAAGTGGTTCAGTTGCGTCATGGTTTCCCTTTCAGTGCAAGGCGTCCAGCGTTAAGGCGGCAAGTCCTGCTATCTCTTCCTGTGCGTCGGCCAGCACCTGCTTGCGGCGCGACACCTCCAGCTGCCCCTGTTGCAGCAGTTGCTGCACCGCCTCACGCTGGGCGCGCTTGTCATTCAGCGGTTCAAGGAATTGTTCGTTGACGCATTCACGCAGCAATTCCAGCTGGTTGCCATAGATTTGCTGAATGGCTACAGCAATGTGTCCCTTGAGATAGGTAATCCGCTGCTGCAGTTGACCGGCGGTGCCGCCAATTAGCTTGGCCAGTATCTCCTCCACCAGATGCTGTTGTGCCGACTGCTGTTTCAGCGCTTCCTGTTGCATTTTCCTGGTGAAGTTGGCCACCTCTTTTTCGTGGCGGCGCTGCGCCGCCTCCAGCGAGATGCGGATGCCATTTTTACGGTACTCCTCCGCCATGATCGCCTCCATCCGCGATGCCTTGTCCTCCAGGATGGACTGCTGGACAGTCATCTGCTCACGCCACAGCTCCACGTTGCTGTAGTCCAGCACGTCCGTTTCGGCGTATTTGTCGCTGGAGTACATGCCGCCGTCCGCGTATTTGCTCATCCGCTTGCCGACGCGTGGCGGCGGCTGCGGTCCGATACGCTCAACTGCCTGTTCTGCACGCCGCAACGCAGCCTCCGCCATCTTCAGCGCGGTGGTATCGCTGGCATGCTCCCG
>JACXTT010013044.1_pt1 | contig 10981 bp, 8 predicted proteins | sample 9270951 | NCBI WGS metagenome assembly JACXTT01 (sample SAMN15532306, study PRJNA645909) | rock metagenome | isolation source: weathered quartz diorite | place: Puerto Rico | collected 2017-06-21 | reverse complement strand
AGTAGAAACGGACAGATGTCCGTCGGGCCACTCTTGGAGAGGAGCATGACGCCACCGGGTATGACCCATTGGCCTTGCTCAGCGGCAAGGTCTCGGCGCAGCGAGAGGTGAACAGCAGCTGCAAGCCGTGTTGCGCCGTCGACAATTTGACTATCACCGCAGGACAAGAGCGCAAAGGCCAAGCGCTTTACGGTCCCCAAAGTCTACTGGTGTTTACCAGAACGCCTTCGCTAAAACGAAGAAGCAGGGCCCCGCGAGATGCTTGAATGCACCGGGGCCCATTCGTTTGCGTCGCCGGATCATCGCATCCAGATCGCCACGTCGCATTGCCTCACTGCCTCGGATCGGAAACAATCATCCGATGCAGATGAGGAATGACGATGGAAAAGCCGCGGGTGCGCATCTACACCGACTATAAGAGCCCATACGCCTACGTCGCCAACAAGTGGCTGTTCGAGCTCGAGGACAGATACGGCGTCGAGCTGGAATGGTTGCCCTACACGCTGCGCATCCCCGAATTCATGGGCACCGTTGAAGAGCGCACCCCGCACTTCTGGCGCAAGGTCCGCTACTCCTACATGGATGCACGGCGGTTCGCCAATGCGCAGGGGCTCGTCATGAAGGGACCGCGCCGGATCTATGACGCGTTCTATTCCAGCGCCGGAATGCTGTATGCCGAGCGCCACGGACTGTTTCGGCCTTATCACGATACTGTGTTCCAACGGTTCTGGAGCCACGACCTCGAGATCGACGAGCTGCCCGACATTTCCGGAGTGATCGCCGCGATCGGCGGCTCCGCTGATGACTTCGAGGCTTACGTTCACGGCCCTGCCCGCGCAGAACATGATCGCATCATCGACGAGGCCGAAGCACTCGGCGTATTCGGCGTGCCGACGATGCTGTTCAACGGAGAGCTGTTCTGGGGCGGCGACCGGATCGACATGCTGATCGAGCGGATCCAGAATCCCGAGACGATTGCGCTCGCGCTGGGCAGCCGGCACCGGAAAATGTGAGCCCGTCACGCGGGCAGACGGCGCAGGCGCTGCAAGCTCGCAGTTCCGCGAAAAACCATTCCCCCGACACTCTGCTCGCCCGGTCCGCCCGATTGCCGGGGAAACCCTTGACTTGGGGCACAATAACGATACAACTTCAGGATGCACGCAATTTGGCGTGCATTGGTAGGTGAGCCAGGACATCTCGCGCCGGTCGCCTGAAGGCAATTCGTTCAAATTCATTCAGATACTCGCCTGCCCTGACACTGGAGGGGTGAGACAATGATACGCCGCAGTGGATTTTTGGCGCTTCAATCGGCCGGCCTTCTCGCGCTCTTCATGATGATCGGCATGACGCCTGCCCAAAGCCAGGCCGCCACAACACAATGCAACACGCTGAGCGATACCGATCCGAAGTCGCCCGATCACAACAATCCGATCCTCACGCCGATCGACGCGACAACCAAGAAAGCCATTTTGACATCCGGCCTTCCCTGCGCGGAAGTCATGACCGACAAAGGGCCGGAAAGGACGGGTGTCGAAAATCGTCAACGCGGCTTTGACTTCTACTCGTGGCGTACTTTCATCGCCCTCAACGCCCCAGCCGCGAACCCGAAGGACATCGAGAGCGGCCAGCCGAACGCGCAGACGTTCTGGGAAAACCCCGACAACTTCATTCCCCTGCTCAGCGTGATGCTGCCCGGCGGCGTCAGGCCGGAATGGGACCCGGCCCATCGCAGCGTCCCGCTTGCATGTCAGAGCCTCCACGCCCTCCATCCGGAACGGATGGTCGTGAAGATGATCGAAGAGAGCTTCAATCAACCATTCCGGACCGGGCCGCTGATCGACCAGCGCAACAATTACGCGATCTTCGACATCCTGATGAACAGGGTGATGTTCGACTACGTCATCAAGAACAAGCTTTACAGCCGCGCAGGCCAGATGAGCGACGACAACGCCGCGCTGCGGGTCGACTTTCCCCCCGCCAACAACGCCACCAACGAGATCGGCGCGCTGATGTTGAAGGTCTCGTGGAGGATCCTCACTTCCGAGGACAACAAGAACAAGTTCCATCACGTCGACGCACTGGTGGCGATGCCCACAACAGAGGATGAACAGAACGATCCGCCCTGCGTCGAGCGAACGCTTGGATTGGTCGGCTTCCACGTGGTTCACAAGACCAAGGACCGCCCGCAATGGATTTGGACCTCGTTCGAGCATGTCGACAACGTGCCCGAACAGAAGGATGTCGATGCCCGCGATGCCGATCCCGCCGGCCACAAGCTGAACACGACCTATAATTTCTACGATCCGTCGTGCGCGGCCGACAAATGCCCGGTCAACGAGACGCCACCGCGTCCGTGGGATCCCGATCCGCTCAATCGCCTGCAATTCCGCAAGACGGCCGACGGCAAGGTGCTGTTCAACAGCCAGATCACCCGCGTGATCCCGCTGACCGATGCGACCAAGCGCATGAATGGCCAGTTCCAGGCGCTGCTCGGCAGCACGGTGTGGAAACACTACATGTTGATCGGCACACAATGGCCAAGCTCATTCCCCTGCAGCGCGGACAAGGCGCCCGCCGGGACGGCCGATCCCAGGACCGATTTCGAGAAGCAGCCGGACATGAATTGCGTACCGGCGCCATCCTTCATGGCGAACTCGACACTCGAGACCTTCAGCCAGGGCGAAATCCCGCAGGCATCGTCGAGTTGCATGGGCTGCCACGGCAACGCGACCAGCTTTATCCGGCCGAAGAAGGCAAACGACGTTTATTTCAGTCAATCGGACTTCACGTTCATGCTCGAGAAGGCGCGCTGAGGCCGGCCTCGGCGCGCGACCTATCGTTTGATCGGAATTGAAGGATCGCAGCGATGAGTACATCGATCGACAGGACATTGTCGCAGGGCGAGATGCACTCTCCTCATCTGACGCGGCGAACCGTGCTGGCCGGCGCTGCCGCCGCAACCGCCGCCGCGACGCTCGGCAGCGAAGCTGCAACGGCCCTCGATCCCTTCAGTGATGACATGGTTGCCTTCAACAACCTGTGCGCGGCCTTGACGGGCATCCATGTCGAGAAGCTTGCGCCTGTCACCGACGCGCTCGACTTGAAGCAGGACTACTTCGACTGGGTCATGGCGCGAAAGAAGGACGCCTTCGTGGCCTTGCTGCAAATCGCCAAAGCCAACGCAGCCGCCCCGCAGGCGATTATCGACAAGTCGCAGGCGAGCGACGACACAAGGTACCTTGCACGCAGCATCGTGCTGATGTGGTACCTCGGCGCCTGGTATGAGCCGTCGGATCTGAAACGGCTGGTCGACACGCGGAACGCCAGGCTGGCGTTCATCCCCTATACCGTCGTCTCGCCGAAGGCCTACACGCAGGGCTGGCTGTGGCGTGTCATCCAGGCCCATCCGATGGGCTACAGCGACATGCAGTTCGGTTACTGGACGCGCAAGCCCGAGCCGCTGGAAGACTTCATCAGCCGCACCGCGATCAAGGGAACCTGACCATGGCCAATGACGACATCGACGTCGTGATCGTCGGGTCGGGCTTCGCCGGCGCGCTGATCGCAAACGAGCTTGCCAAGCAGGGCAAACGGATCGTGATCCTCGAGGCCGGCGCCAAGGTGCCGTCCGACATCAACGACTACATGGGCCGCTTCTACAAGGCCTCGGCCAAGGTTCCGGAGAGCCCCTACACGCCGACGATGTTTGACGCCAACGGCCAGTTCAGCGAGGAGCTGAATGATCCGGCAAAAATCCCGGCGGGACGGCCAACGGTGATGACACTTGGAGCCAACACCTGGGCCAAGCCGGAGAAGGCGTATTTCGTCCAGAACGAGAAGCGCGAGGATGGCCAGCCCAACACGCCGTTCGGCAGCACCTATGAGCGTGTGGCCGGCGGGACCGGGCATTGGCTCGGCACCAGCCTGCGCTTCGTGCCCAACGACTTCATGATGAAGACGCTCTACGGCGCATCCGAGCCCGATTTCGTCGATTGGCCGATCGGCTACGACGATCTGGTCGACTGGTACGGCAAGGCCGAGGCCGAACTCGGGGTTTCCGCCGATGTCGAGGACCAGAAATATCTCGGCATCTATTTCTCGGACAACTACCCGCGCTATCCGATGCCACGGATCCCGGAATCGCTGACGGACCGCGCGATCCGGCAGGCCCTGACGGGGCTCGCGCCAGCCGACACCCAGTTCCTGGGCCTGCAGACGCCGCCGACCGAGATCCCGGTTCGCGGCACGCCGGCCGCCCGCAATTCGCAGCCCTATCGCAACCGCCGCGCCTGTGCCGGCAACACCCACTGCATCCCGATCTGTCCGATCCAGGCCAAGTACGACCCGACCATCACGCTCAGTGAAGCGCTCAACCACCACAACTTGACGATGATGAGCCATACGGTGGCGTCCGAGATCGTCGTCGATGGCACCGGCCGGGTCAGCGAGGTCAAGTTCATCCGCTATGGCATCGACACCGACGTCAAGCAGAGGAAGCTGCAGAACCTGCGGAAGGTCGAAGGCTCGATCAAGGCCAAGATCTTCGTCATCGCCTGCAACGCGATCGAGACTGCACGCCTTCTCCTGATGTCGAGGAACGAGGCGTTGCCGAACAAGACGGTCGCCAATCGCAGCGGCATGGTCGGCCGCTGTCTGATGGATCACCCTTATTACGTGGCATGGGGCATCGCCAAAGATCCGGTCTTCCCGTATCGCGGCCCGCTCATCACGTCGGGGATCGAAGACCTGCGCGACGGACCATTCCGCGGCAAGCGCGGGGCATTCCGCGTCGACCTCGGCAATGAGGGGTGGAACTTCGTGGTTGCGGGCGGCGCGGTCGGCGGCGACCCGAACGTCACCGCGATCGATTTCATCAACGGCGTCAACCGCAGCGGTCTCAATGCCGACGGCAACACCGGGAACGGACTGTTCGGCCAATCGCTGATCAACACTCTGAACGCCACGTTCTCGCGCCAGTTCCGGATCGGTTTCCTGATCGAGCAGACGCCCGACCCGCATAACCGCGTGACACTGGCGGCGGAAACCGACGGCCTGGGCCTGCAGCGGCCGAAGATCTCCTACAATATCTCCCCTTACGCCAAGCGCGGCATCGCGGCGGCCAAGCAGTTGCAGGACCTTCTGTTCAAACGCATGGGCGCGACCGAGAAGCGCTTCGACTTCACCGAGATCGCCGACGACGACCCGACGAGGTTCGATGCCGATGTCGGTGGCAAGACGGTGAAGTTGAACTACATGGGCGCAGGCCACCTGATGGGCACCTATCGCATGGGATCCGACCCCAACCAATCCGTGGTGGATTCGTTCCAGCGCTCGCACGACCACGACAACCTCTATCTGGTCGGCAGCGGCACCTTCCCGACCGGCGCGACCGCCAATCCCACCTTGACCCTCGCCGCGCTGGCGCTGCGCACTGCGGAGCGAATTGGAAAAAGGATCTGACATGCTCGCTTCCCGATCCCCGCGCCGGCGCACTGATGTGCCCCGGCGGAGCCGCCTTGGATGGGCGTTGCGTGAGACGGCACTCGCCGCAGCGCTGGTGGCGTGCATCGCGCAGAACGCACGCGCCGAGGATTGCCCGCCGCTGCGGGAGCCGCGCATTCCGCCAATCTCCGGACCGGTCGATCAGATCGACCCGACCAATATCGACAGGGTCAAGAAGCAGCTCAATGCCTACAAGACCGGCAATTACGATTACGACGTTGCCTCCGTCATCGCCGACGCCCGGATCTACATCGAGCGCCGCATGGCGCAAGCAGTCGCAAAGCCGGCCGTCGTGCTCGATATCGACGAAACCTCGCTGTCGAACTGGCCCAACCTCAAGGCCGACGATTTCGGCTTCTTCCTCGACGTCGATTGCAAATCCGGCGAGCTGCCGTGCGGGTTCAACAACTGGGTCATGATGGCCGCGGCGCCCCCCATTCAACCGACGCTGCAGTTCTTCAACTACCTCGCGTCGCGGAATATCCCCGTCTTCTTCATCACCGGCCGGCGCGACAAGCAGCGCACCAAGACCGAAGAGAACCTGGCAGCCGCCGGCTTCAAGGGCTGGGCGCGGCTTGTGACCCGGCCCGACGACGACAACGGCAGCTCGATCGTGCCCTTCAAGAGCGGCGAGCGCGAGAAGATCGAGAAGGAAGGCTACACGATCCTTGCCAGCATCGGCGACCAGCGCAGCGACATCGCAGGCAATGCCACCGGCAACCACTTCGAATGCGCATTCAAGATCCCCAATCCGTTCTACTTCATTCCCTGATCGCCGGTGCAGAACGCCACCGCATTGCGCACTCCGGATCGCCTCACAGCTTGTGCGGCGATCCGCGGTAACCTTCGACGTCGACATATTCGAAGAACTTCCGTGCCTCCGTCAGGCATTCGTCGTTGGTCAACACGCGCTGGGCCGGATCCTCGGGCAACGGGTCCTGGACCGGAAACCGATAGCTGGCGAACTGCGGCTGAAGACTGTCGAGGTTCGCGGCACCCGCCTTGAAGATGTCGTAGGCATCGTCGGTGCACAGGAACGAGGTGATCGACGGATCGCGATCGGTGACTTTGGCCGAGGTGAAGAACGGTTCGGCCCCATCGTTCATCTTCTTGATGAATGCCAGATTGCCCTGGTTCAGCCGGTCGAACTCGGCGAGCCCGACCTTCGACCCCGGGATCGGAACCGGCGCACCGGCGATGCTGCCGGTGACGTTGCCGTCCTTGTCCTTGATCGCCGCCCGGTTGGCGAGGTTGTACATGATGTTGCCGATCTTGTAGGCGGTGAAGTCGTTCTGCATGTAGACGATCTGCTTCACGCCGGCGAGCGACATCACCCCCGAGCACTGCGCACAGGCTTCCAGCGACGTGTAAAGCGTGACCTCGCTGAGCGACCCGGCGTGAGGTGTGGCGTCGACATGCGGCCCGGTCTTCCAGCTATCGAAGATGTCGGTAAGGCTGAACAACCGACGCACCAGCCGCGATTCAGCGTGCTCCGCCGAGCTACGGAACAAGGCGTTGTGGTTGAAGTCGAAATCGATGATATGGCCGAGGCCGTCCACTGCAACACAGGCGATGTTGTGGCCGAGATAGCGATCCCAGGAGATATGGCTGCGGTCATCGCGCTCGTTGAGATCGCCGCGATAGCGATTTGGCGCAGCCGGATCGATCTGCCTGGCCCGCTGCGGATAGCTGCCGATCGGCCCGTTCTTGTTGCCGTTCCAGAACCGCAGGATCAGCTTCATCAACAGGTAGCTGTAGATGCGATGCCGCTCCTGGCTCTCGGGCCGCTCCAGCTCCCTTGCATCCTGGCCATAATCGACATGGACGAGTTCGCCGAGCGGCTTGCTCCAGTAGCGCTTCAGCGGATCCTGCTGGTCAAAGCCTGGACCAAGCGGATCGGCCTGCTGCGCCTCGGCCATCGACGTGGCGCTCGCCAGCGCGCCGGTGGCGCCCGCAGTGGTGACGATGAAATCACGCCGATTCAGTTTGTCGCTGCCGCTCATCGACATTTCCCCTGCAATCCTGGACGGGCTCACCGGATCGGCCTTTGGGAACCCAACGCCGATCCGCTCACAATTCATCGCGATCAAAAATGCGGCGCGAGGGCATCCCGCCGTTCGCGCAGTTATCATTTTTATCACCCTCTGGTTGTCAAGGAAAGCATGGTTCGATGACCATGCCGAAGCGGCCGCTACTTCAATTCTGTTTACCCTCCCTGGCCAGCCTTCCCGGCAAGGTGCCCCCAGCATCCGGTCCGCTCCAGCACCGGCTTCAGCGCGGCGCGATCGTCCGCCCCAAGCGCGGCGAACTTGTCGCGAAGCTGTTGCAGGCACTTGACCTGATATTTGAACGGCGCCAGCGCGTAAGGCAGGCCCCAGACCTTGATCTCGAGCCGGTCGAGCCCGTTCGCGAAGGCATCGGCGTTGGCGACCAGGAACGGCAGATAGAGCTCGCCGGCGATGGCGAGCAGGGCTTCGGCGAGACCGCCGAGCGCCCGCTCGCGCGGATGCCAGGCGCCCTCGACGCCGGAGGCGTCATCGAGCCGCCGCACCCAATGGTCGGTGAAAGGCGCACGCTCGCGCATGATCCGCATCGGCGTCGGATCGGTCGCCATCTCGCTGAGCTGGCCGAACCAGGCAAAATCCGCCAGCGACGGCCGGCTGCCGAACAGGTAGCTCGTCATGCCGACATGCGGCTCGAAGGCGCTGAGGATGCGCCGGTAGCTTTCCTCCAGCAGCGGCTTGTTCTCAGGCGTCGCGCCGAGAATGACCATGCGGGAGATCTGCCGCTCCCGGAACTCCGCGATCTCCTCGGCGCTACCGGCCGCAGCCTCCGACGTCGACCATTCCTCGCCGGCCCAACGCGAGACGTAGGCCTGATCCTCCGGATCCCACCAGCGGTACAGGAAGAGCGGCTTCACGGCCCACTCGTCGGCGAGGTCTTCGAGCAGGTCGCAAACGAATGCGACCGCCTTGTCCTCCGGAATCACCGACCGTCCCTGGTGCCGCGCCTCGAGGTCATAGGCGAGCGCCGTGGTCTCGCCGCGGTAACTGCCGTCGGGATATTGCAGCACTGGGATCAGCATCGGCTTGAGATGCGCGGTCGCCTGGCGCAGCGCCTTGGTCATGATGACCCAGTCGTGCGGAATCCGGCGATAGCGCATCAGCGCGCGCAGCTTGATCGCGTAAGGCGAGGCGGTCGAACCGATCAGGCGGTAGCGGCCGTTGGTCATGACGCTGGTTCCCATCGGAGTCACGCGGGGAACGTCGGATTGCCGTACGGATAGAACCGCGCAAGGTCGACGTTCCTGTAAGGCAGCTTGTCGAGGCACGTGGTGCCGAGAAACGGCTGCTCCGGCTCGACCAGCAGGATTGTCCTGGCAAACCCGTTGTCGTCGAACCCGCGCCGGAAGTGAACCCGCGACTTGATCGCCATCACATCGAATGCGCCGACGTCGAGCCCCAAGGGCTTCAGCGAATGCGGGTCCATGATCTGCGCGAGGTAGGTGGAGAGAACCAGCACATTGTTGCGGCCGAAGCCGACACAGACCCAGAACTGGCCGTAGCCCTCGACCGCATTCAGGATGGTGCCCTTGATGCGCACCGCCTCACCGGCAGAATCATCGACGAGGCCGCCGACCTCCATATCGAAGGCATCGCCGGCTTTGGCGCCCGACGCCTTCAGGCTCGCCGTCGTCCTGGCGTCGGCAATGGTCGCGATCAGCGTATTGGCGAGGTCCTGCGCGATGATCTCGCGCAACAGCCAGGTCGCCGAGCCCGAGCGATCGCTGTGATCGGCGAGCACCACCGGCGTGTTGCCATCCGCAACGGCCTGCCTCGCCAGCACGACGCCGTCGGCAATGCTGTGGATCCTGGTCGATTTCAGCAACGCCCCGCGCTGCCGCCAGATCGTCGCGGCGAGGTCGCGAGCGACCTGCTCGGCGAGCTTCGGATTGTCGTTGGTCAGCACCTGTACCGTCATGCCGACGTCGGGCACGTCGGCGAACGGAAAGCCGAAGAAGATGTTGACATAGACATCCACCTCGCGCGCCTCCCAGACCAGCGCACGCTGCACGAGGTCCATCCAGGGAGACGCCCCGGTCCATTGCAGGACCGTGGGCGAGATCACAGGAATCTTGATCGTCGTGTGCGTCGGCTTGTAGTCGCCGCGGATCGCCCGCACCAGCGTACGCGCGGCGCGCTCGCCCTGCAGATGAGCGTCATAGTGGGGGAAGTATTTGACCGCGAACCCCATGTCCGCTTGTTCAAGAAAGGCCTCGTCCTCGTTGCCGTGAAGGTCGAAGGTAGCGGCGATGAATGCGCTGCGCCCGACCACCTCGCGGACCCGGCGCGCCAGATCGGCCTCGGGACGCGCGATCCCGTGAACTGCCATCGCGCCATGCAGGCAGAGGTAGACGCCGTCGAACGGGCCCTCCGCCTTCAGCTCCGCGATCATCTTGCCGACGAAGGTCTCGTAGGCCTCCTCGGTCACCCAGCCCGAGCCGATCCCGGTCTTCGGCCACAGTGGCGATTCAATGCCGACCAGTTCGACGTCGGAATACTCCCGCGCGACCTTCACGAAGCCTCCCATATAGTTCCTGGGATCGAAGCGCAGCAGCGCCTCGCCGCTCGCCGGCGACCCCGGATAGATGAAGTCGTCGAGCGTGGTCTCGTTCGGCAGGAACGTGACGGTTTCGTGGGAGAAATGCAGGACGGCGATACGTATCTTGCGATCGTTCATTCTTGGGTCGCCTTCGTTCTTTTCGGCATACTGACATCGAAGCCGGCACACGCCAATGCCGCATTCGGAATTTGCCCGTCAGGCTTGCAAATTCGCTGACGAGGCGCGCCTCGCCATATCTGGAATTCTGCTATCTTGCCGCCAACAATCGGCCTCAGGCCCGCGCAATCCCCTGGAGAAAACGCCATGAATCCCCCTGTCACCTCACCCGCGATCAAGGTCGTCAAATCGGTTCGCGAACAGGTGAGCGCGGAGGAATGGCAGGCCCGCGTCGATCTCGCCGCCTGCTATCGGCTGACGGCGATGTACGGCATGACCGAGATGATCGCCAACCACATCTCCTGCCGCGTGCCCGGCACCACGGACCAGTTCCTGATCAACCCCTATGGCATGCTCTATGAGGAGATCGACGCATCCTGCCTGATCAAGGTCGACGTCCACGGCAACACGCTGTTCAACGCCTCCGACTATGACGTCAACGTCGCCGGCTTCGTCATTCACAGTGCCATCCACATCGCCAAGCACGACATGGATTGCGTCGCGCACACCCACACGCCGGCCGGCATGGCCGTCTCGGCGATGGAATGCGGGCTGTTGCCGATCGCGCAGACCTCGATGCGCTTCCTGCACATCGCCTATCACGACTTCGAGGGCATCGCCGACAACATCGACGAGCGCGAGCGGCTGGTGCGCGACCTCGGCGACAACGAGGCGATGATCTTGCGCAACCATGGCCTGC